>ENA-OSJC01000018-OSJC01000018.1-marine-metagenome-genome-assembly--contig:-NODE-18-length-176652-cov-6.476149_pt1 | contig 176652 bp, 159 predicted proteins | sample MGYA00237885_ERZ534234 | MGnify/ENA primary metagenome ERZ534234 (study PRJEB26413, sample SAMN06343907) | marine metagenome | isolation source: coastal waters | place: Atlantic Ocean: West Antarctic...
CGCAATCGCCCCTTGCAGATTAGAGCTCTTTCTCTCTGCCATGGGATCAACACCATCAGCGATCCGTTCTCGTGCTTTTTGGTGGCGCTTTCGTGCTTCGGCAAGACCAACATCCGGATAGACACCTAATGCTAGAGTTTTCCGTTTCCCAGCAAACCGATAGTTGTAACGCCAGTACTTACCTTTCGCCTTAACAAGTACGTAGAGTCCGCCACCATCCGTAATCTTATATGGCTTATCCTTACAAGCAGCTTGTTTGACTGCAATAGCTGACAAAACCTGCATTCGCACTCTCCCGAACGTATTGGCGGTATCTCTAACTAAGATTAGAAGCGGTACCGCCAAAAGTACCGCCTAATTGACGGTATCTCTACGAATCAACCTGAATCTCTATGGCTGAAGTATAGCATAAAATGCTATACATTATAAGGGTTTATGAGATTTATTGGACTTTACTGGGGGGTTAGTTGGCGGAAGAGGTAGGAGTCGAACCCACCAGCCGCCTTATCAGCAGCTCAACGGCTTTGAAGGCCGCACACCCCACCGGGGGCGACGCTCTTCCGTTGATCATCCTACCAGATAAAGCTAGCTATACAATCTTAGTTCGAGACCCACACGGCACTATCAGAACTTTTATTTAGATTTTCGAATTAATGGCGCTAAGAGATGGCACAAAGCGGGAGTGAATGTTATGTCTACCAGCCACGCGATGAACAAACTTCCAGCAGAGAGTAGACCGAATTGAAGTTGATTCTGGAGCTCTCCAACACTTAGCATTAGGAAACCTGCGCACAACGCCAAAGTTGTTAGTGTGACAGGTCGTCCAATAGCTTTTAACGTTCGTTGAATAGCGATGGTACTGGAGCTGCCATGGGAAAATTCTTTCTTAAAACGCGTCAAAAAATGAATACTATCATCAATAGCGATCCCTAGAACGACGGCTGCAACCATACTGGTTGTAATATTAAGCGGTGTGCCAGTGATCCCTAAATAACCAAAGAAAACGCTCAGCGGAAGTGCATTAGGTAGTAAAGCCACCAGTGCAACAATCCCGCTTTTAAATACCAACAAGAGAACAACATAGATACTCACCAGCGCGAAAAACAGGCTCATCAATTGGCCCTTTGCAATGTTATCAATCGTTTTCGCAATTAATGAAGAGCTACCAGTTACATTACCTGAAACCCCTAAAGGAAGAGAATCGACTCTCGCTTGTATTAAGTCTATGAGTCTAGTGATCTCCTTTGTTGCTACCAATGAAGTTTTTACTCTTAGTATAGTCTCGCTAAAACTAGGATCTGCGTAACGATCTGCATCAACGCCTCCCCCAAATAATAATAATGCGCTGTTAAGGTTTTTTGAACGCCCTCCACTCGGATCTTCCTCTAATTCCTCTGCGAACGCTGTCTCTAAAACATCCAAGTAATCTACTATCGTGTAGACTCCACCTACTGAAGGGATCGCTTCGATCCAACTTTGTAAATCGGTGACTATTTGTAAAAACTGGGGATCCTTAAATGCATCCTCATGAGGTGCACGTAACAAAACTTGAACTGGGACTGCTCCAGAGAAAGTACTATTCGTTAACCGAAAGTTTTCATGGATTACGTTATCATCGCTGAAGTTTTCAAGGTAATCTGTGCTCACATTGATCCTGGAAGCGCCCCAAATCGATACCATAAAAAGAACAAAACCCGCTGTTAATATCGAAGTTCTATAGTTCACTACAAAACAGGTAATTTTTTGACTCAGTTGATACTCTTTTTTTCTGATTTCTCCTCGGTGTGATGCAAAACAAGCCAGGCCCGAAGGCACCACTATCAGTGATGTAATCCATGCAAGACTTGTTCCCAAAGCGGCATACAATCCAAATATTTGTATCGAACGGATATCACTTAGCGTTAAAGACAAAAAACCGATTGCAGTCGTAATTGCAGTTAAAGTAATTGGTAAAAAGACGTCTTCAAGAGCCCGTTTCAAAGCCTGGTGTTTGTCCTTCATTTGCGCAAAAACACGCTCGAATTCAGCGATCACATGAATAGAATATGCAAAACCAATCACATAAATAACAGCTGGCAATATCGCGGTTATAAAGTTCAGTTTGTTACCTTGGGCAACAAATATCATTAACGTAACAACCAATGCTAAAATATTAGAAAATGCGGGTAATATGGGCCCTACAATGTTCTTGAAACCAAGTATCGCTACAAAAAGCGTAACCAAAACCGCCATTGGTAAAACTCTATATAAATCTCGCATGAGTAATCGACTGGTTTCCATCCGCATGTAAAGTGGACCGGTTAAAAACTGCCGCAACCCTTCAGCGTTATGTTCTGAAAGACTTCTCACCTCTTCCATCAACACCATCAGTTCTGCGGTAGAAAATGCCTGATCGAAATGCACCGATAGTATTGCTCCGTTACCTTCCTCGGAGACTAATTGACCATTGAATATCGGGTTTGCCAAAGCGTTCTTGCGAGCTTTCGACAGCTCCTCAGCATTTCTGGGAATTGAATGCAAAAATGGGTCAATCCGAGTCCAGTCCAACTCACTGTTTATACTCATCGCGGTAGCCAAACTATCTACTTTCACAACCCCGGGCAAACTTTCTAACTCTCGAGTAAAACGTTTAAGAGCTCTCAGATTCTGAGTTGTAAATAGATCTTCAGTTAGCCACACAACTAGCAGGTAATCATCATTTTCAAAAATTTCTTGAGTATGGCGATAAATTTTCAAATCTTGACCATTATTTGGGACAAGATTTTTAATTGACGGATCGATTTCTAAACGAGCGGAGTTCTTCTCAAAATCCCACAAGTATCCTGTTGACAAACCAGCCACCACAAACGCAATAGCTAATATTAAACTCGGATTCCTGCTGAGATAGCCGGCGACACGAGAAATCATAAACTAAATTAGCCTAACGACCTCGTTTCAAAAATTGCGGCGTAAACATGCTGTTATGGAGTTCGGGATCAATTTTAATGTCGTAGTTTCTAAAAACTGTATGCGTGTTTCGAGAGTAATCATACATTGTGGTCTCATGCGGAATCCAACGGCCTTTCTTTTCTTTGATCAATTCGCGATTTGCAATTAAAGCTTTTTTTAATTTTTGGGCATGGTCATAAAATTCTGTCTTTATCGGAACACAAAGCACTTGGTCAATATAGCCTTTTACTAAGGAGTACTGTGAACTAGCATTGTCTGGATGTCGTTCAATCACATAGAACATATGACCATCAATCTCTACGTCAGGCAGACGCGTCACATCTCCTGTATAAATAATTTCTTCAATATGTTCAAAATCTTCATAACTGAAATCTGTACCAAGCACAGAACCCGATATGCCGCTTCCGGTGACCCGTCTAGGCCGTTTAAATTCTCTTTGATACATATACCAGTTGGCATGAACTCGCTCAGTCTCTAAGTACAATACGGCTACGCCCAGCTCTTGTTGAGGAGCAACCACGCGAACTACAGCCTTAGATCGTTTATTTTCAAATCGCTTCCAAAATACCTCTCGTGTGGACTTTCTGACAAAGCCTGACTTTCCCATCACACTCACGTCTTGCATTTGTGACATTGAAAATTCTGGAAGTCCTCGCTCTGCACAGGCGCGTACTTCTGGATCTTTAATTTTTGAACCAAGGATTGACGTTGAAACTTCTGATCCAACGTTCAATACCGGCTTTGTGTCAGTCAGTGTTTTTTCAACTGGCTCACTTCCTGACAATAAATCAAAAAAATCATCTGATATCTCTTGTGCAAACAACACATTAGACAAACTACAGATCACAATGCATGCGCCCAAAACGCGCGCGCGAGCCATTTTAACCATTACAGAATCCTTTTCTTAGGCACCGACTCATATCGGTAAAGTCTATTACTAGCACGCTCAACAGTCTCTCAGAAAAACCTAAACTTTACTAACTCTATACTTTGTGGGTACAAAGCCGGCCAAAAGCCTCAATTGAAATTAGTACAAGCTATTTATTTAATCCTAGTTCGAGAGCCAAGCACCACTATCAGAACTGTTATATCCCAAAGTCTGATATACAGAATCTATTAAACTCTGTCCTCGGGGATTCATAAGAATACCGGTTCCCATATGGTTCATCGCGTAGCCAAAGCTTAGCTTGCATTCGGGATCTGCAAAGCCAACCGATCCCCCGGCACCCACATGTCCAAAAGCAGCATCACCAATGATAAGGCTTGAATTCACGGCATCTGCTCGCTTTCTGTTGTCAGTGCTTTTCATAAAGCCTAAGCCAAACCGTGTGGCTATCAACAATGTTGCATCTTCATGTGATGCTGTGCTGGTCCGTGCCATCCTAGCTAAAGTGTCACTACTAACTAAACGTTTGCCATCGATCAAGCCTCCGCAGGCTAGAGGCGTATACATTGCAGCAAGACCCTCGGCATTTGTAATCCCGTTTGCAGAGCCTATTTCAGCTTGGTGGCAAGCTGACTCATTAGGGTTCATTAGGGGAAAATCTCTCATAAATAAATGGGTAGGAGTCTCTCCGCCCGCAAGCGCTTCCTGCACAAATCGTGTTTTCATCCACGCTTCGTCTGGCTCTGCCGCAATCATCGGAGAAATCCGATGAGAGACTTTTTCCGGTGCGCCTATCCAGAAATCCGTACTAAGGAATTGCGCGACTTCTCGATCAAAAAATTTACCCATTCTCTCTTTTGCTGCACGGTGCACAATTTCTCCAACCGTCCATGCCATCGTCAAGGCGTGGTAACCCGATCGAGTCCCCGGGATCCAAAATGCCTTTTCTTGCTCAACTTTCTTTACCATATATTGGTAGTCATAGAATGCCCCTTCCTTCAATGCGCTACGAATATGTGGCACACCAAGGCTATGATCTAAAGCCATCTTCACCGTTGCGGATTCTTTGCCCCCCGCTCCGAACTCTGGCCAGTAGTCAGTCACTAAGGCATCCAGATCCAAAATACCCCTATCCGCCAATATGTGGGCGCATAATGACATAGCACCTTTTGTTGCAGAGAAAACCGTGCATACCGTATCTTTTTCCCAGGCTTGGCCATCACGCGTTTTTCGACCTCCCCAAAGCTCTGCGATAGTCCGTCCTTCAATGGTTAGAGAGCAGCTGGCTCCGACCTCGTCTCGTGAAGTGAAATTTTCTATGAATACGTCAGCTAAATCAGAAAAACGCTCGTCGACGAATCCGTGAACCCCTCCAGCCTTAGTTTCTATATCTATCTTTTTCATATGCTCATCCTTGTCTGCTTTATTTTCCTATTATCTTTCTAGCCTCGTTATCTCGGTAAGTGAATTTTATTCGATCAAAATATTCTAAATATTCAACAACAGCATTGCGCCCAATACCAGAATGGTTTCTAAAGTCGGCAACAGAGAATTTTCCATCTGGACTAGCCGTAGCAACAGCATGAGCAATATTTTTCAGTTGGATGACTGAGCTTGGAAGCAAGAATCTTTTCTTACTTATCTTCTCAAGGAAACCCTCTCGTGCACTGCGCATAAGAAAAGCTTCTAAAATTTTTAAATCTATTTTTAATAGTGTGTGAAGATCGTGAAGCACGGGAACTTTCAAATCATCTACTGACAGCAAAGGCTCCAGTCGTTTCCATAGTCGCTCGTCGACCTCAGATCTTTTAGCCTTGAAACTAGGTAGTCTTATGGCACCATTAACCCGCTCAATGACACCTGCAGCTATCAAGCTATCTGCTAAGGCCTTAAGAAGTCGCGGAGCTATTCTTTCATCAAGCTGCTGACCGATATCTGATTCTGACAAGGTCGCTTGCCCAGACTGTTTTTCGTGGATTGACTTGACTGCACTGAGGACTTTTGCCTGCAACGCATGCCATCGCTTCTTGTCAAAACCAAGATGGCTGAGCTCTCCAACAATCAAAAGATTGTCAGCTTTTTCTTGCAGATCTAAAAGCTCGCTGGCCGTTAAATTAGAATTTTGGCCAAAAACTTTAAGATCTAAACCTACAGGCGACAAGCTCAATAATTTCGAGAAAGAGTCTACAATCGAACTCTGATTTAACGCATCAAGATAAATATCTCGACCGGCGCTAAAGCGGCTCTTATACACAGGGGGCGACACATCGACTATATAACCTCCAGCTAATGTTTCTCGTGCACTTTGATCTCTTAAAATCACCCTGTCACCTTTAACAGTATGAATAGGGTTATCGAGAATCAAATGTCCATACGCTGATTCTCCTGGCAAAATCGACTTCCCGTTGATAACGATCAAGCGCCCTGTGACGTCTGCCGCACCAATATGTACATGAACAGGGATCCGGTTTATCACGGGTCTGTCAGCAGTTCCTAAAACTCTTATGCGAATGTCTAATCGTGTCGCTGTAATCGCACTCAGAGGACTGACCATCCAATCGCCCCGATGTATCAGCGAAGTCGATTTTTTGGCTCCCACTACGTTTAATGCAGCGCGCTGGCCAGGGCCTGCAGAATCTGCTTGAGTATTTTGCGCGTGCAACGATCGAACACGTAAGTCACTCCCGAAAGGGACATGACAAAGCTCATCATCTACTGACACGCTTCCTGAAAATATAGTACCTGTCACAATCCGACCTGCGCCCTTTAAAAGAAAGCTACGATCGACGGCTAGTCTGAAATTTCCATTTTTTGTTCTCTGCGGCAATCCATCAACCGTAGAAACCAGCTGTGACCTGAGAGTATCTATACCGATATTCTCAGTCGCGGAGACAGGAATAATCGGGACATGAGATAAGTTCGTCACTGCAAAAAGTTCGCGGCACTCTTGTTGTACTTCGGCAAGCCGCTCCTCACTCACACGGTCTATCTTAGTTAGAGCAACCACCCCATGCACTACGCCTAACAGTTCTAAAATAGCCAAATGCTCTGCAGATTGCTGCATCGGTCCATCGTCTGCAGCAATAATAAATAAAACAGCATCAATACCTACGGCGCCTGCAATCATTGTACGGATGAAGCGTTCATGGCCCGGCACGTCGATGAAACCAGTTAGCTCTCCATTGCCTAAATCGTGGTACGCAAAGCCTAGATCAATAGTCAATCCACGCTTTCGTTCTTCAGGCAGACGATCTGTCTCCACGCCAGTGAGTGCTTTAATGAGACTGGTTTTGCCATGATCGATGTGGCCAGCTGTTGCAATAATCATAAGTTCAAAACCGAAACTTTAACTGGGCAATCTGCCCGACAAACCGTTCCTCATCCTCTTTTTCAAGGCAGCGCATGTCCAAAAAAAATGCATCTTTATGAATGCGGCCAACTACTGGAATAGGTAATTCTCGAAAAGCTTTAGCAAGCAGTACTAGCTTCTTACCACTTGAACTGGCCAAGCTTATTTTGACAGCACAACTTGGAAGAATATCAATTGGCATGGCGCCGCTTCCAATTTGGCTCTTGCAGTCAGAAAAGGATACTACTGCACCATCATTAAAGTACTCTTGCAGTGGTTTAGCCAAATCCTCAGCGACTTTTTGGATATCTTTCTGTGAGCGTGACAACAATCTAAGTGATGGCAATTTCTGAGCTAACGTATCGGGATTACCATAAAGCTTTAGTACCGCATTTAGAGCAGCCAAGGTAAGCTTATCTACCCGTAATGCTCGTTTAAGAGCATTACGTTTGATTTTTTTTATTAGGTCAGCCTTTCCCGCAATAATCCCACATTGAGGACCTCCGAGTAACTTGTCGCCACTAAAAGTAATCAGGTCCGCTCCTGCTTGTATGGCTTCGAAAGCAGTCTGCTCCTTGGGCAGGCCATACTTAGAAAAATCTAAAAGCGTGCCGCTTCCTAAGTCATTAACGAAAGGCACATCGTGCTGCCTCGCAAGTCGTGACAAATCGCTATCTGAAACAGATGCGGTAAAACCTTGAACAACATAATTACTGGTATGGATTTTCATTATGAGCCCTGTCTTGGTTGACATTGCATCTGAGAAATCCGCGAGATGAGTACGGTTTGTTGTCCCAACTTCTACTAGCTTACTACCGGCACGTGCCATCACGTCAGGTATTCGGAAAGACCCGCCAATTTCTACTAATTCTCCTCGCGAGACAGGAACCTCTTTACGACGAGCTAAACTATTCAGGACGAGAAGCACAGCAGCGGCATTGTTATTAACTACCGTGGCGGCTTCGGCTCCAGTGAGTCGAGTTAGCCAATTCTCCACTAAATCATCACGATCACCACGTTTGCCGTTGGATAAATTAAATTCTACGTTACTCGCACCCTGCATGACTGCCTTAACTTCGTCGATAGCTTCTTGAGGAAGCGGCGCACGGCCAAGATTGGTATGCAAAACTGTTCCAGTGAGATTAAATACTGGACGAAGCAAGGAGCGATGCAGATTCTCTAGAGCACTTTCAGTTTTTCGCAAGATGTATTTTTCATCGGAGTAAGATTTATATTCGAGGGGTTTCGCCTTAATGAGCTCTCGGCAACTCTTCAACTCATTACGAAGAGTCTCTGTAACAATCTGACTCCCATACTCTGCAGCCATGACCGCGCCATATGCACACTGCAAGAGTTTGTCTACAGATGGTAAAGCTCTCAGCTTTGAAGGATGGAGTTCAGTTTTCACACACGAAACTCCTGAATAAAAATCTTGTATTAGCCGCCCAATGTGTTTGCTGCAGAAACATAGTCATTAATCCCAAGATCGGCACGAAAGTCCTCAGTTTGCCCAACAGCCATTGCTTCAATTTCAATACCTGCCGCATTTGCGATCCTATCAAGCATACTAAAGTTCGCAGCCGTTGCTGCCGCTTCCACAAGGCCGCTAGGACCAATAGCCTCGAGTACTTGTTCACGCCTTTTAGTAAGCGCAATGGAATCATCTCCATAAATCGCGTCCGCATATGCCAGCAAGATTTTTCCATGTTCTACCTCTGTATCGACTGTGGGATCAACCACTCCACTAAGATTGAATTTTTTCCCCATCGCCTTGCCACTTGCACGAAGTAGCTGTGTATGCCAAGTGGTTCAGTAAAAGCAATTATTTAGTGCTGATATTCTGGCGGCGACCAACTCTAGTTGAGCTCGACTGAATTGCTCACAGCGACGAAATTCAAGATTCATAAAATCATCCGCGCCTACGTATTGTGCACTCCCCAGCTGCATTACTAGACTGGCTTCTTGAGGCACCAAGCTTAAAGCACTGAAAATATTAGCAACGAAATCTGCATCCCCATATAAAGCAGCCGCATCTTTGCCGCCATGCTTACCACTGGGGATAGTTGGCACCCAGGCATGTTGAACAATCGCCGTTTCAGGTCGCGTGGCAGATGGTTTACCAGGGCGTGACACATCTAAGGCGTTCATGGGAAACCCGAGTGCACGACAAAAGGTATCAACGCTGACAACTCGCCCTACAAGGCCTACAACTTCAACATATTGTTCTACTGAAATACCTTCAGACGTAATCTTCTCATAGAAGTCTTTGCCAATTTCTTCCGCATCACACGCGACTCGTTGAATTAATTCGACAACTGCAGACGGTAAAGAAATATCTGTCACCTCATCCGCGAATCCAAGTAGCTCGAGACCTTCTCGGTGACGTATACGTCTCGCTAAGGCCACAATTTCTTTTCGTTCCGAACCGCTAAACCAGGTCCCTGTATCAGAAAAAGAAGACATCGCCGACCCATGAACAGCCTCTAGATCGGGCCGGACAGGAATCAAACTGTGGCTATACAAACTGTTCACTCGCTTATTTCTCCTTAGTATCCCTCAACTCGAACAATACTCGCTCTCCCAACTCAAAGATAGTTGCACACCTAGCGTGTCATGATAATACTACTTGCCCGTAAAGATAGGTTTACGCTTCTCAATGAAGGCCTGCATCGCTTCTTTGGAATCAGCCGACTTACGCACTTCTGCCGTCATGTTTTGCTCAAATCTATAGCCATCCCTGAGACTCATTTCCTCTATTTGGTTCAGCCCTTGCTTAGCCAGCTTTATAGCAACGGGACTCTTTTGCGCTATTTCTCGCGCCAAATCTAGGGCTACTTCCATAAGTTCATCTGGAGACACACACTGCTCAACCACACCTAGACGATATAATTCTGGTCCAAACACTCTCAGACCAGTCAACATCATTCGACGCAATCTAGAATGGCTGAAAAGCCTCTGAGCATGACGCCCTCCCCCAAGTAGACCAACGTTGATCTCAGGCAAACCCAAACACCCCAGTTCGCTCGCAAGCAAAATATCGCAAGAGGCTACCAACGCCAAACCACCTCCTAGCGCCGGTCCATTTATGGCTGCAATAACAGGCTTTTGGCATTCCATAATACTGTGGTAGGCTTCTCTCGCTCGCCGACTATTCTGCCAATGATCGCCCGGTTTAGGGACTGACGCCATTCTTTCTTTTATATCGGCGCCAGCACAAAAGCATTTACCGGATCCCGTCAAAATTGCAACTTTTATATCTTCACGGTCAGAAATCGTATCAAAGGTCCACGCCACCTCAGCGAGTAATAATTGACTGTGCGCGTTCACTGGTGGGTTCGCCAGTGACACGACAGCAATCCCATCTTCATCAACTTCAAGCGTAACGACCTGACTATCCATACTTGATTCCTAAGAAACTGATTTACTGAAGTCTAATATAGTGGCTTATCTATCTGCGCGCTATGCCAAACATCGCTTTTCAGTCTATTATATTGCTCTAACTGTGCACGCACAGGAACAAGACGTAGATAGGAAGGGAGCGAGTAATGAGCCAAGTTTCACCGCAGCGCGAAGAACAAGATAACGAGACACTAGAGTTACTCAGAGATAGCGCTATCGATTTCTGTTCTAGAAGCCTAGATGTCTCAAGACTCCGCCCTATGAGAGAAGGTGGAGAAAATTTCAACTCAGATTTGTGGCGTGAAATGTGCGACTTGGGATGGGCTGGCCTACTTGCTAAGGAAGAATCGGGCGGTCTTGGATTGGGCGTAGACTGCTTTGGTATAATTTGCCGCGAACTTGGCCGCGTGGTGGCTCCTGAACCTCTTATAGAAATAGGTGCCGCGGTGGCTCTCCTGTCACGATTAGATGCGGACAAATCACTGCTAGCTTCAATTATGGATGGCAGTAGCCTTGTCTCAATTGCACTGACGGAGGCTGAAGAATATCTCGGGGAGAAAATTCCGACAATCAAAGCGACACAAGATAGCAATGGCTATTTACTCACTGGTACTGCTCGCGGAGTCAGTTGCGGCACCGACATGGATCAATTCATCTTACCTGCAGATCTAGAAGGGCAAGTGGCTCTTTTTCTCGTCAAAAAGGAAACGGAAGGTGTTGCCGTATCAGGTATTGACCTAGCCGATGGTTCAACCCAAGCGACCATAAACTTATCAAGTGTTGCCGTTGTTGCTAATAATCTGCTGAGTTCTGGCGAAGAAGCTGAGAAAGCACTCAACTATGTGCGAGATCTAGCGAGAATTTCTATTAGCGCATATCTCGTGGGTTTGTCAGAGAGCATTTTTGACATCACTCTTGATTACCTGAAAACTCGCACCCAATTTGGCCAACCCATTGGAAGTTTCCAAGCACTGCAGCACCGGGCCGTCGACCTATTCATACAAAAAGTAATTGCTGGCTCCGTCTTAGATGAAACTTTACAAGGATTCGATCGGGAAAATTCAGAGGCGGTTAGACATCACTTGAGTTGCAGAGCGAAATACAGAGCGAATGAGGCAGCGCTGCTAATAAGTAGAGAGGCTGTGCAAATGCATGGTGGGATGGGATATACAGAAGAATGTAATGTAGGGCTGTTTCTAAATAGGGCCTTAGTACTGGTAAGTCGCTTAGGAACCAGTACCTATCATGCCGAGCGGTTCGGTCAATCAGAGCTAGTATTTCCTCCTATTGCTCCAAGTAATGGTCCTGATAAAAACATATCCTCCGCGGGCGAGAAAAATGACGGGAACTGGAATGAACTCGAGGATGATGATTTTCGAAAAACAGTTCGACATTTTTTCGAAACGGAATATCCGACCGAAATGCGCTATCCGAGTAAGCGACCTAGATGGAACGAAATCAAATTCTGGTACTTACGCTTATCTGAAAAAGGTTGGGTAGCCCCTGCATGGCCCACAAAGCATGGCGGAATGGGTCTGTCTCCAGCAAAAATGCTGATTTTTATAGAAGAACAAGAAAGATGCGGCATAGGCAGATCTCCTGACATGGGGATACAAATGGTTGGCCCTCTTCTAATCAAGCACGGGACTGAGGCCCAAAGAGCTCGCTATCTACCTAAAATACTGGCGGGAGAAGAAGTCTGGTGCCAAGGGTATTCCGAGCCTAATGCGGGATCAGATCTTGCTAGCTTGAAAACCGAAGCACTACTTACCGGTGACGAATTCGTTATTAACGGACAAAAAACTTGGACCACTTTAGCTCAAGATGCAACGCATATGTTTTGTCTAGCCAGGACATCTAAAGAGGGCAAACCACAGGCAGGAATTAGCTTTTTCTTGATCGACTTGGACCAGCCAGGTGTTACGATCAGGCCAATAAAGAACTTGGCTGGAGATGAAGAGTTCTGCGAGGTTTTTCTGGATAATGTCACTGTCCCAGCTGACTGTTTAGTGGGCGAAATAAATGAAGGCTGGGGGATTGCGAAAGCTTTATTAAGTTTCGAGCGTATTTTTATAGGTAGCCCTAAGCAATCACAATACGCAGTCAAACGACTGGAATTAATAGCTTCAGAAACAAACTTATTCGCAAATGCCGTATTTCGCGATAAGCTCACCCGGCTCAAACTTAACGTCTTTGACCTCGAATCAACCTACCAAAGTTTCGCTGAAATCGTTAAACGAGGCCAAACCTTAGGCCCGGACGTATCTTTACTAAAGATCTGGGGAACCGAAACCTTTGCTAGGCTCTCAGAGCTCATGGTGGAGGTGGCGGGCCCACAAGGCGCTATAATTGGAAAGATCCCTTTTCAAGATGCTGAAGTTGATGTGATGAGTCAGTTTTACGCCGCTCGTCCAGCCACAATTTACGGTGGCTCGAACGAGATCCAAAGGAACATCATTGCCAAAGGAGTACTTAAATTACCCAGCAAATAAGTGCGATAATTAACAGATCCTCGATACTGTCTAATATCTCTTAAAAATGTTGTTACGACCGTATTTAAGTCTCTAAGTAGGAAGTAATCCTTCCACTTTTAGCCTAGTATTTTTCATCCGGTAAAAAAAGTTTAAAAAGATTGTCATGAGCACTGCACTCAAACGAAGAACAAGCGTAAACTACTGGATATACATTATGAATTTAAACTTTAGGGGGCGACATGGCCAACCTTGATTACAGCTCACCATCTTCAATTAAAGAAGTGGTCAAAATTCTCACTGCAGCCAAAGGAAAAGCAAAAGTAATGGCTGGCGGCACAGATCTCTTGGTTCAATTAAGAGCCGGTAGATTAAAAGCATCAACGATAGTTGACGTCAAAAATATCTCAGAACTGCGGACCATAAAAAAAGAAAAAAACGGCTTCACCATCGGTGCAGCGGTCTCTGGAGCTGAGCTTGGTGCGCATAAAGCAGTAAATAAAGCCTGGCCAGGAGTAGTAGAAGGGCTAGAGCTGATTGGCTCAACTCAAATTCAAGGTAGGGCATCATTGGGCGGCAACTTATGTAATGGTTCTCCTGCTGCCGATGGTGTACCGGCGATGATCGCTGCAGGAGCGACTTGTTTAGTTGTCGGCCCTAAAGGTTCGCGCACGGTAGCCGTTGAAAAGATAGTCGTCGGGCCCGGAAAAACATCGTTAAAACCGGGAGAATTTGTGGTCAGCTTTTTCCTCCCTAACCGAGGGAAGAACTCGGGAGATGCCTACCTGAGATTTATCCCTAGAACCGAAATGGATATTGCGGTGGTAGGTGTTGGAGTCAATATAATGCTCGATAAGAATGGCATTTGCTCGGATGCTCGCGTCTCTTTAGGTGCAATCGCGCCTACGGCCCTTTTGGTAAAAGATTGTGCCAAGGCTCTTATTGGGACCAAAATTGACGAAGCAGCATTGAATGTTCTCTCTGAGGCAGCTAAATCAGCCTGTAACCCAATCGATGATAAGAGAGGAACAATTGAATATAGAACTAAAGTTACAGGAGTGCTCGTGAAACGAGCCGCAATTATCGCTCTCAAGCGCGCGAGGAAAAACTAAATGGCTAAACATCATATAGAAGCAATCATTAACGGAGATCCTGCTGAGTTCTTATGCGGGACCGAACAAACACTTCTAGACTGCCTTCGAGATGAATTAGGTCTGACAGGTAGCAAGGAAGGTTGTTCCTCGGGTGACTGTGGCGCATGCAGCGTTATGCTCGATGGGCGACTTGTGTGCTCATGCCTCGTCCTCGGAGTTGAGGTGAATGGGAAAAAAGTTGAAACCATTGAGGGAGTTGCTAAGGGAGACGATCTACATCCTTTGCAAAAACATTTCCTCCAAGAAGCAGCGCTACAGTGCGGCATATGTACCCCAGGGTTTATCATCGCAGCTAAAGCGCTACTTAAAGAAAATCCACACCCGACTGAGACGGAAATACGATACTGGTTAGCGGGCAATCTATGCCGATGCACAGGCTACGATAAAATAATCACAGCTGTACAAAAAGCAGCCGCAGAAATGAGAGGAGAATCCTAAATGGGTAACGAAAAAGACCACTTGGAAGCGATAGAAGCAAATGAGAAATTCCGCTTCATCGGTACACGCCCGATTCGTCCTGATGGCGTCGACAAAGTAACAGGTCGTGCGAATTTCGGTGCAGATTTTACCGCAAATGGGATGATCCATGGACGAGTCGTTAGAAGCCCGCATGCGCACGCCAAAATCAAAAGCATCAATATAGACAAAGCCCTGAAAATGAAGGGTGTCAAAGCGATCGTGACTGGACAAGACTTCCCAAACATCGATCCTTCTGACAAAGTAGTAGGAGAAGTCGTTGTTAGCTTTTACGACATGTCACAGAATGTGATTGCCCGCGACAAAGTTTTCTATGACGGTCACGCGGTCGCCGCAGTTGCCGCAACCTCTGTAAAAATTGCTGAGGAGGCTGGAGCATTAATCGAAGTCGAATACGAAGTGTTGTCGCCTGTAATGACCGTAATTGACGCCATGAAAAAAAATGCCCCTATTTTGCACAAAGGAATGAAAACAGAAGGCGTGGATCCCGTTCCAACGCGGTCTTCGAATATAGCCACTAAAAACGAAATTAAACTAGGGAATGCTGCAGAAGCATTCAAAGATGCTGATGTGGTCATCGAGCGGCACTATACTGCTCAAACAGTTCATCAAGGCTATATTGAGCCCCATGCCTGTGTTGCTGAAGTTTCAGCTGATGGTATGGCGACTATTTGGAGTTCTAGCCAAGGACAGTTTATGGTGCGCGCACAAGTCGCGAAGTTATGCGCGATGAATGCATCTAAAATAAAAGTCGTCCCTTCGGAAATTGGAGGCGGTTTTGGCGGTAAAACTCTTGTTTATCTTGAACCTCTCGCCCTCCTTCTATCTAAAAAATCGGGACGACCAGTTAAAATGGTGATGACCCGGGAAGAAGTGCTTCGAGCAACGGGTCCGACATCAGGTGGGCATGCTCGAGCGAAAATAGGCGCGAAAAAAGATGGCACATTCGTAGCAGCTGAACTTGAAATGGAATACGAAGCCGGAGCCTTTCCAGGCTCTCCTGTAAAGCTAGGGTGTATGACGGGATTCGCGCCTTACAATTTAGAACATGTCTCCTGTATTGGTTGGGACGTCGTGGTTAATCGCCCGAAAGCGGCAGCCTACCGAGCTCCTGGTGCACCCGTAGCAGCTTTTGCTGTGGAATCTGCTATAGACGAGTTAGCAGATAAGCTGGGAATCGATCCGCTCGAACTGCGGATAAAAAATGCGGCAGTCGAAGGTACCCGAGCGCCTTATGGTGTCAAATTTCCTAAAATAGGTTGCCTTGAGACATTACGCGCAGCGCAAGCCACCGAGCACTACAATATTCCCCTCGGTCCCAACCAAGGGAGAGGAGTGGCATCAGGGTTTTGGTTCAATATAGGTGGCCAATCCTCAGCATCTGTAATGGTTAATCCTGATGGTACCGTCATTGTCGCGACTGGCAGTCCTGATATTGGCGGCTCAAGGGCATCGATGGCACTGATGGCAGCTGAAGTACTAGGTATAGACTATGAAAAAATAAAGCCTTTAGTCGCGGATACAGAATCGGTCCCGTTCTCTGATCTGACAGGCGGAAGTCGAGTAACGTTTGCCACGGGAAAAGCTGTCGTTGAGGCTGCAGAAGATGCCGTTAATGACATGAAGCGACGCGCTGCTAAAGTCTGGGACGTGGATATAGATCAAGTAGAATGGAAGGACGGTACTGCCACTTGTATTGAAACCGAGATTCATAAGCCTATGACCATCGCTGAGATTGCGGCAATGGCGGGACAAACTGGCGGCGCAATTAGTGGTAAAGCAAACATCAATGCAAGAGGTGCTGGAGCAGCCTTTGCTACTCATATCTGCGACGTAGAGGTTGATCCAGAAACTGGCTATGTTCAGGTTCTCCGATATACAGCGGTGCAAGATGTGGGGACAGCAATACACCCAAGTTACGTAGAAGGTCAAATGCAAGGTGGTGCCGTACAAGGGATAGGCTGGGCGCTTAATGAGGAGTATGTCTACAATAAAGATGGTCAGCTTCAAAACACTGGATTTCTTGATTATAGGGTTCCCGTGGCCTCTGACATGCCAATGATAGATGCGGTTATAGTTGAGGTAGCTAACCCAGGGCATCCTTACGGAGTGAGAGGTGTCGGCGAGGTACCTATCGTCCCTCCGCTCGCAGCGGTGGCGAATGCAGTATCACATGCAATCGGGATCAGGATGGCAGATCTTCCGATGTCTCCACCAAAAATACTGGCTACTATAGACGCAAACGATTAACGGCGAGCAGCGCGTATGGCCAAAGTAACTCTTCCAATCGAGGTCGCTCGCTCACATTGCCATGGCGAGAGGGACCACGATGTGTCTGGAAGCGACATACGCATGATAGTGAAGACGCTAGAACTGCAATTCCCCGGACTTAGGGAACGGTTGAATCAAGGTCTGGCTGTCGCGATTGACGGTGAAATATTCCAGGAATGGTTATTACAAGAAGTGGAAACCAACAGCGAGGTATATTTCTTACCGGCTATTGAAGGAGGATAATCAGCCGACAGCAATTCGTTTGTCGGAAAAAACATTCCTGACAGTTCTACCCAAGCAGACATCCCAGAGATGTTTTTTTCTTGCAGCCGGAACTACCTAGCTCGACAGTAATTATTCCTCGGTTGCCGTGATATATCCTACCCAGGGTCCTGCCTGTAGTGCATCGGGATCTCCATCCCCATCGGCATCGATTGCTAGTCCTGCGTTGTCGGTAACTTTCAATGCAAGGTTAATTGACGAGGTTTTATTGGAAACGGTAATTGCCTTTTTAAGCTCTGTAACACCAAGCAACTTCGCTGCGTTTGCGCAGGTCCACTGAGTGTATGTGCCTTCTGCAGCATTCCCTATTATTTCTACCTCTTCAAAAGTATCCGCGATCGCCAAAGAACTATCCACTAGCCATGCTGTTACATAGCCGAGAGCTCCCATATCAACTTCGATCTTGGGGTCGCACACCTTCTCGCCGGTCTGATCAAAATTAGTAATATCATCTGTGACCGTTGCATAGCTGGCCACATCCATTGTCCCCAAACCATTATTTCGAAACTTAGTGGCAGCAGTATAGTATGTTCCATCTGTTCCAGATGAGCCTTCTATCTCTAAGGAGAACTTAGTTCCAATTTTTTTACTCAACACCGCCATCATAAATCCGTATGTGCCGTTCTTTGGCCTAGAGACCGTTCCAGGCAACGTTTCCGCGCCAGACCTCATCGCGACGGGATCGACTTCTTGGCCAGCCGTTTTACTCCATATCAATTCGCACGTGCTTCTGTCCAAAACATCTTCATCCATTGGATCAAGCGTGCATACTGACATTTCATAAATAGTAGTGTAATAAGATTCGGGGGTTAGCTGACACATCCCACCAGCACCGCCTGTGATAACTTTTCCACATGCGGCTGCTGTTGCCCATACGCGCGCTTCCGCATATCCCCCAAACAGTAAAAGAAAAGCGAGGGTTAATAACAGGAGGGATTTTCGGCTCTCGTGTCTGTCTTTATGAAATGGCATTTTTGTCAGCGTCCGTTTTGATCTAAACAGCGCATCATACGCCATAAAGAACATTTGTTCTATAGATGAAAGACTGCACAATATAGGTGGAACCGACATATGGAAACGCTAGGCTGAAGGCGAGTCCATCGATGTCGTCCGCACCAGTTTTCTATCGTATTAAATATCAGTTGCCAAACAATAAATCCTATGGTGATATGTGCGTGTAAATACAGCTACACATCAAATTTTATAATCAAAACGTCCATCCCCTAGGGTAATGGCTTTACAAAAACTCGAGTCGTCTAGTGGCTAAAGGGAATTGCTGTACCCTCCATACCGACGATCTCGAAGTTAGGAGCAACCGCGAAATGAATCAACTGACAAACTTGCAATCAAAGTTAAAAGATCCAAGTTTGCTCGTCACGAAAGGCTATCTAGCAGGGGAATGGACTGACGGCCAAAACAACGCAACTTTTGATGTTATAAATCCATCAAAAGGTGATGTCATCGCCAAAGTAGCCGACATGAGTCGTGCGCAGGCAAATCAAGCAATCGAAAAAGCGAATGACGCCCAAAAATCGTGGGCTAAACTCACAGGGAAAGATCGTGCCAAAATCTTAAGAAGATGGTTTGATCTCATGATGGAGAATCGGGAAGATCTAGCCATCATCCTAACTACAGAGCAAGGTAAACCACTAGCTGAAGCAAGAGGTGAAATTGACTACGGAGCGTCTTTTATAGAATTTTATGCGGAAGAAGCCAAACGTATATATGGGGAAACCATCCCTGGTCATCTGCCTGATAAAAGGATCACAGTTATTAAGCAACCCATAGGGGTCGCTGCGTCAATTACACCGTGGAACTTCCCGAATACGATGATAACCCGTAAAGCTGCTCCAGCACTTGCTGCAGGATGTGCTTTCGTTGCCCGACCAGCTACTGAAACGCCGCTGTCAGCGTTAGCAATGGGTGTACTAGCCGACAGGGCAGGAATTCCAAAAGGTGTTTTATCGTTCATCCCTTCATCTAAATCCTCTGAAATCGGTAAAGAATTCTGCGAGAATCCTATAGTCCGTAAATTAACCTTTACCGGCTCCACAGAAGTGGGTCGAATCCTATTGCGTCAGGCAGCAGATCAGGTTATGAAATGCTCTATGGAGTTGGGTGGTAATGCACCGTTTATCGTCTTCGATGATGCAGACTTGGATGCTGCTGTTGAGGGTGCCATCATGTGTAAATTCCGTAACAATGGTCAGACTTGTGTGTGTGCCAATCGAATCTATATACAAGATGGTGTATATGAAGAGTTCACCCAAAAGCTGATTGCTGCTGTGAAAGAAATGAAAGTTGGTGATGGATTAGAAGATGGCACGATGCTTGGACCATTGATTAATCATGATGCAGTAGTGAAAGTGCATGAACATATAGCTGATGCTAAGGCTAAAGGAGCAACCGTTGTCTTAGGCGACACTACTGGAGAAGATTCAGGTAACTTCTTGAACCCTACCATTGTAACCGGTGCCACTAAAGATATGACTTGCTCAAGCGAGGAAACCTTCGGACCTTTTGCTCCTTTATTTAGATTCAAAGACGAGGATGAAGTAATTGCTCTAGCTAACGATACAATCTTTGGTCTGGCAAGCTACTTTTATGCAAATAATCTTTCCCGTGTTTATAAAGTCGCTGAGGCGCTAGAGTACGGGATGGTGGGTATAAACACCGGACTGATCTCAACCGAAGTCGCGCCATTTGGTGGCGTCAAACAATCAGGACTGGGACGTGAAGGTAGCCACCACGGCATCGAAGATTATCTTGAAATGAAGTACCTCTGCATGTCAGTATAACTACAAGCGGGTATTCTTATTCGTGCACCTAATGACATGCATTGGGTGCACGAATTTCAAAGACTACCTTTAGCTCTCATTGATAGGTGAAAGATATATAAGTCTGTATGACAAAAGTATCGTCGTCAGATTCAAAAACCTCAGTTGCAGCTTGATGCGGTCGAGCCCAGGCAAATCCTAAATACGTGTATAAATTTTTAGTCGGAAAGTACTCTACAGCTAAATTTATCTCATCTGACCAGTCAGTCTCTGACACAATTTTCCCAAAATAATGAGGTGTGTCTAGGTCGTGAGAATAATACCAAAACCCCAAAGACAGATCTGGTTTCGGGAAAACTTTCATCTTCACCATCTGACTGATTTGATTTTGATTGAACAGATGGAACTCGCCAGCAACCTCTCCTTGGTACCAAGTGTCCCAATCTCTTGTAAAAATCGTAAAAAATAGTCCACGATACTCTTCTGTAGAATCCGTATCAGCTTTCTCACCAGAAAAATGAGAATAACGATAGGAAAAAGAAGGCTGCCAAAAAGTTTCGTGCATTTGGTAGTTCATTTCGGCGTACCAAGCATTGCCCTTATTTTTCTTTCCAGTCAGATCGCTACGACCACGCTCCATTACATATTCGCCAAAAAACTTCATATGGGGCGCACCGGGTATTCGAATGTCAGCACCTCGTACGCTGAAGACCTTCATCCCCTCTAGAGACAAACCCTCTTCATCGAAAATAGAGGCATACATCAATCCTAGAGTCCCTCTTTGGGACGCTTGCCCGGAGGTTTCAATATTAATACCAGCAACCCGGGCATCACCAAGGTCATCATCTGTTCTCAACCAAAAGAAATCTGCTTTTATTGGACTTGTGTCAACCCGCAAAACAGCACTATTCCGCCAAGCTGAGAATGCCCCTATCCAATACTGCCCGTCAGCAGCCCCTTTGTTGAAATTCCCATCCCCAATTACAAACCCATCACCTACAGTGAATTCTTGTCCTCCCACGGAGAGATCAAAAACACCGTAACGCAATCCTATTTTCGTGGAGTCTGTGTCTACCGCCTGATCCCCGGATCGAGCGATTGCACCAGACAACTCGCCATCGAGAGTAGTTGTTGCAGCGACCATAGAAAAATGACTATATAGCTCTAATGCATCTAGCTCCCAACTCAGTCCTATCTTTGGCTTTGCAGCAACTGATAGCGCGGCTCTTTTAGTCTCTCCTGGCGTATCTATCGCTCCGTAACCAAAATTGAGGCCTGTCCCGTACTGAAGTCCGCCTAAAAATTGTATTTCGGCTGAAATAGAGCGGCCGCCTTGAGTATTGAATTCTCGCGCCTCAAGTGATGCTCCCAACATCAATACTAACGTGATGCCATGAAAAAAAAGACGATGAGAAGTTATTTTTAAACTGTGCATCAAAGTAATGTTATGCATTCTTCTAGCCTAGAGACTTGACCTATACATTACAACAACGCTTATTTCGAGTTCATTGCGTCGCGGAGATTCCCATAGCCAGTATATTCTCTATTTGAAAAACAGGAATAATAACAATCCTCTTTCTTTTCTCTTGATAAAGATATTGCCCGAAGCCATCAGGAGCAATGGCACCTATTAAAAACTCGAGCTTTTCGTCACCGCCCTGAAAAGTTAACAGGATTTTACTTGAATCGGAGGATACTCCATAATCAGAAAGATTCTCCCTAGTCACCAAAAATTCCCTTTCTATTTTTGCGATCCGCAACATAGATATCTGCTTAGATATTTTTTCACTTAGTTGAGTACGAATACTTTCCAAACTCTCATGAAACCAAATGTCATTTATTTTTGTAATATGGATTTGTCTTACATCATAAATAATTGATAGCTTACTTAATGAGGCTGCTTTCTCCCCTAATAGATAGGTCACTTGCTCTTCTTCTACAACATTTTCTTGGCTTCGCTTGTCTCTATCTACAAAAAGAATGGCTAATAGACTCAAACCAATTGACAAGATCACCAGCCAAAAATATTTCATATCAGCGACGACTGCGCCAGATCAGCAACCCGACCAACATTAAACATAATGGCCCTAGAACTGTGGTCATAAAAAATACTATTTGCATTTGATTGTTACTCAGTCTCAAAGTAGCAACCTGATAATTTCGAGGAGAAAGATTGACTAAATTTTCATGTGTTAAGAGCTCGCTTACCATATTCAAAAAAAACTGACCGTTACCTACCGCTCCGTAAAAAGAATTTGTCGCAAAATCGCCGTCGCCAACCACAATCATATTTCCTTGTTTATCAGCATTACTTGCGAGTACCGCTAATGCGCGACGCTTTCTCTCAGAACTTGAGGGAAATTCGAGAACTCCTGAACTACTCGTGAAAGCCAAAGGTGTAGTAGCATTTATTATGTTCTTAGTCCTTGGAAGAGGAGACAATTCCGCCACCCCAGGGAAAAAGGTCATAGGCAGATTTCTCGTTATCCTGTGCCGCTCATAGTCACTAACAGCAGGCGTCGCTTTGTCGGTCCAGTAGTATCGATCAGGGTCGATCACGCGAGCTTCGCTAATTGCTATACCACGCACCGTCAGCATAGGTTCTAAACCAGTAGTGACACCTGGTTCAAGAAGAAGCAAAAGTGCTCCGCCTTTCTCGGCAAAATTTTCCAGTTGCACCAGCTCTTTTTTTGAAAATGCGGTCTGAGGCGAAGCTATCACTACCAGAGAGCATTGATCTAGCGAATTTGACTGCCGCGTCAATTGACGTTGCTCAACACTATAACCCAGCACCTCTAAAGCATTTCGGGCCATGCCCATACCATGCCTCTCATGAAGTAATAGCAGCTTTCCTCCGCTAGCATGATCATGTCCATGAGCTTGGTTCTCATAGTGATCGTGAGATTGCAAGCTAAGTGGGTTGCTTTCTACATGGCCGTCTGAGAAACAGACGGTACCCACCGCATCGCTAGCGACGCGAATGATAGCATTAAGAAATTCTGTTTCATTCGGTTTATTCACTAAAATTTTTCTGTCTTTCGTTTCGAATATCGCACTACCTGCAAACTTGACTTGGTATTTTTCTGCGACCGCTGGCTCCAGAGCTGGGTCGTGAGAATTAAAAGTAATGAACGGGGATATTTGACTATATTGTGCCAGTAGATATTTGGCATCTTGCATCATACGACTGCGAGCATCATAAAAAAAAGTGATCGTAATCGGTTCCTTTAGAGCGTTTAAGATTGCTATAGCTTTTGCATCAGGGCTATAGACACGCTCCGCAGTTAAATCGACCCGATGTGGGTTCTCTATAATCCACAGATTAAGTGCGAGCACAATTATAAATGTTGACAGTATTGGAAGAAAGATTGACCAATATTTCTTTTGACGAGAACTATCCATCTTCAAAACCGTTTCATCCGCAAAACTTGAGTTGCACTCACAAGACAAAATAAGACCAAGCCAAAGAAGTAAATAAATCCACCTGCGGTTAACACTCCTCTAATAATATCGAGGTACTGCACAGAGAAAGAGATATGCTGAAACAAATTAATTAAGTCGCTTTCAGAGAATAAGGCTGAGGCATAATCGATGAACCATAATACTAAAAGCAGTGACCATGTTGCGGTCGCTGCAACGACTTGATTGGCAGAGAGGCTTGATATCAAAAGACCAAGAGCACTAAAGCTCGAGGCTAGTAGAAATATTCCCGTATACCCTCCAAGGATCGGGCCTAAATCAGGTTCGCCAAAATAAATTAAAACCATGACTGCTACAGAACTACCCAGTAACATAAAAAAAACAAGCATCATTAAGGACAGGTACTTCGCCAAGATAATAGCCCCGTCACTAATCGGTAGTGTCATCAGGAGCTCTAACGTTCCCGATTGTTTCTCTTCGGCGAAGGATCGCATTGTCAATAGAGGGATCATCAGCATTAAAAGCAAACTCATATTATGGAAGGCACTTACCATATCTATAGCGCTGACAAACAGCTGGTTAAAACTAAAAAAGAACCCGCTAAGTAACCAAAAAGTCGAAATCACGACATACGCAATTGGAGTGACGAAATAATGTTCTAATTCGCGTATGAAAACCGACCAAAACCCGATCACGGCCTACCTCCCTCGCCTATCAACTCTATTAGCCTCTCTTCTAAGCTGCTTCCATCAACTTGGAGTGCCTCCAATAAGCTGTGTTTTGAAAAAATATGGATCAAGTCAGATTGTTTTTCCTTCCTAATAGTCATTAGGATATTAAACTTCTCGTCGCCCAAGGAAACAATAGTGACTTTTGACTCGTGGCTGAGAGCAGCTAAGAGCTTGCGAAGAACTTCAATCTCTGCGCAAAAGATGTCTGCTTTTATTGATACGCAATCCCGAGGCAGAGACTTTTGTAAAGGGACTGGATGCAAGATCCCTTTATCCAAGTAAACCACACGAGTGCATAGCGCTTCAATCTCTTGCACAATATGAGTCGAGAAAATGACCGCTCTATCTTGTGCTGCCAATTTAATCATTTTCCTAGCTTCAATCAGCTGTCTAGGATCTAAACCATTAGTTGGCTCATCCAGTAAAAGCACTTTGGGTTTCGATATCAGAGCCTGTGCCAATCCAATACGCTGCTTATATCCCTTAGAGAGATGCCCGATCGTTCTGTCTTTAACCAACTCCAGATCAAATGCGTTAAGGACATATTCTATAGAGTCAGAGGCCTGTACCCGACCCATATTATGAGCGGACGCCACAAACGAAAGATAACGGGCAACGTTAAAAGAATCATAGACAGGCGAGCGTTCAGGTAGGTAGCCAATAGATCTGCGGCTCTTTGGTTGATCTGGACTAATGGTGGAACCGTTCAAGATCACTTGTCCGGCATCTGGCCAAGCGAACCCTGCGGCAATTCTTAACGTAGTAGTTTTACCACAGCCGTTGGGGCCTAAAAGGCCCACAATTTCTCCTGGCTGAATCGCCAAATTAATAGAGTCTAGGACAGAGTAACGGCCGAACCGTTTCTGGACACCTTTTATCTCAAAAAGCGCTTCGGCTTCTTTCTCAACTCCCACCCAGCTACAGGCTACTGCAATTAGTCGTAAGCACTATCGTGCTTATGAGACTTATATTGCACTCTACCATGAGAATACCAAATTTGGCCTTGGTGCGTATCTCGAAGCATCTTGAGCTTCGCTATAGAGTTCATTGATTCCTGCGTATTCCAGGTGATACCCGGAATGGTACCGTTCTCATTTTCTGGCGTGTAGACTGCATCACCCGCTAGAAAGAGAGTACCAGTATTTTCTAGCTGTACCATAACGGACTGGTGACCTTGGGTGTGACCCTTAGTATCAAGCACGACGAGAGAACCATCTCCGAATAAATCATAGTCACCATCTAGTTCTAGAAAATCAAAGTCACGAGTGTCGTCATAATCACCCATTACGAAACCACCTCGTTGCCACTTCTCAGGCCACCATGCAGCTTTCAATTCAGCCTTTTGAATCACATGTGTAGCGTTTGGAAACATCTCGATATTACCAGCATGATCTAAATGCATATGGGAGCTGACTACATATTTAACATCTGCAACTGTATAGCCAAACTTCTCTAACCATTTATCAATAACTTGGTTCCGCTTTTGATCAGGCAAGAAATAACCACACAACTTTCCCCAATGGCTTTCGCAGTTACCGTCAGCCGTTGCGACATTAATACCCGTGTCATATAAGACCAATCCCCTTGGGTGATCAATGATGTACATCGCCACAGGAACGTTTATTAATGTGCCAACATCTTTCATGGCAGTCAGCCAACCTTTATCGAGTTGTAAATAACCACTCGTCACTTGATAAAGCTTCGTGGTTTTCTCTTCATGATGCCCTGCATTTACCGCACTCATAAAGCACGCAACGGCAATTAAGGCGACAGACAGTACCCAACGTTTTCCAAGATATTTCATAATCAAACCTCTATAAATTTTCTTCGCCCCAGGACTTTAGTACCAAGTTATCTGACACTAAACTGGTCCAGTTATCGTTATATCTCATTCTACTCTTCAATAGGCTCACAACGCCAACTTGACGAAATCCCAAAACCGTCTATGGCTAAAGCCCATCATCAATTTTATGACCTTTGTCTCGTTTTGCCTCTAAATAGCGCTTGTTATGCTCGCAAATCCCTGCGATCAACGACACTTGTTTCGACACTCGCTGACCATTCTCTTCCAACTGTGCTTTTTTGTCTGGGTTGTTAGACAAGAGCTGGATAGGGCGACCTTGTAATAAAAACCGCATAACTAATGCCGCATCACTAAAGTCACGAGAGTCTTCAGGTAAGCCTAACGCAGAATTTGCCTCATAAGTGTCATGCCCTCTGTCTTGGAGCAGATAGGTTATCGCTTTTGCCCATAGACCTATCCCCCTGCCTTCATGGCCACTCATATAAATAACCGCTCCAGTTCCTGCCGCCTTGATTTGCTCAAAAGCGGTATCAAGCTGAGGGCCACAATCACAGCGACGGGATCCAAAAACATCCCCCGTTAAACAGCATGAATGCACTCTCACTAAAGGCTCTTGTGCATCCTCAAAACCTGGGAAGGCAAAGACCGAGTTTACTAACATGGAACTATTAAGAAGTGCCCGAAAGGCTTCTTCTCCACCATGGGCTACTCCTGCCGCCGAATCAAGAACGGTAGAAAGCTCTGTCCTTCTGACAAAAGGGAACCAATGTAAAATTACTTCTTCACCATCAATCAAACGCGGAATAGGTACAGGACCTAAAAGAGAAATATACGCCTCACTATTATTTGAAGGGACAATGGCGCCATCACGGTCCAAAGTCTTCATTAGCTCTTCTTTTTCTAAGCTCTCTCGAATAGAGCTATCTACATAACTAAACACACTATATATCCTTACAGTAGAAATATAGTGACAGAACTATTGGCACTCTATTCTCGCCCAAAGCTCAGTTCTGCCACTCTTTTTTTCGCTATTATGCGAGCGCTTCCAATGCTTCCCAATGAATACCTGGTTGTCCATCTGGACGAATAGGTTGAATAACTACTTGGTCTGCGCCGTTTTCTAAATACTTAGACAATGTTTCTTTTATCTGTTCTGATGAGCCCCAAACAACCATAGCATCCATCAACCGGTCGCTACCTCCATTTTCAAGATCACTTTCATCAAAACCTAATCGAAACCAGTTTTTGAAATAATTCGGTAGCGGCAGGTAAGGTGCTAACGCCCCTCTGGCAGCAGCACGCGCCATAACCGGATCTGTTGTCAAACAAACTTTTTGCTCGCAAACAATCTTACCTTCTGGGCCCATCGCAGCACGACTCAGTGCCACCTGCGCAGGAGTTATATTGTAGGGGAATGTTCCCATCGTTTTCTCAGCTGCAAGAGCTGACATATTCGGCCCAAGTGCCGCTAGCATCATCTGTTTTTCAGGCGGCGCTCCTCCCAAAGCAGTCCATGCGAGGTCCATATCATCTAAGTACTTACGCATCGTCGCAACGGGCTTCTTATATTCATGTCCGCGTACATCAGAAACTAGTGGAGCGTGGGACACGCCAAGACCTAGAACAAATCGTCCACCATAAAGAGCGTTCAAACTATTACAGCCCATAACAGAAGCTGCAGGATCTCGGGCGTACATATTTGCGATGCCACTCGCAACAATTAATTTCGTGCTATTACTCAGGAGAAACCCACCTAAAGCAAAAGTCTCATAATTAAAAGCTTCAGGGTACCATAATGTAGAATATCCCAATCCCTCGACACGCCTAGCCAACTCACTCAACGCTTCTGCATCTAAAATGTCGGTGAATGTAAATACACCATATTTACCAAGTTCCATCTCTTAGTCCTCTCTGAATCTAAAAACAAATCATAACGCTTGCAGAGTAATAAAGGTAGATTATAAAGAAGCCTGCCATATACTCATGTATCTCTATCAGCAATCGTGTGATTAGCACAGAGGTTAACAACGGATGTGCCCCAACTATAATACGCCCTTACAATTTAGGTTATATACTCAACCTTTAAACTGCACGCTTAGTTGACTCTTAGTTTAGCTCCAAAGCTTAGGAAACAAAAAATGATTGCAAGAACGCTTTACTCTGACGACTATGAAATATTTAGGACAAGTGTTCGGAAATTCGTTGAACAGGAAATAGTACCTCACCATGACCAGTGGGAGCGTGACGGAATAGTGAGCAGAGAGGTTTGGACAGCCGCCGGAGACAATGGGTTTCTATGCTCCTTTGTGCCCGAAGAATACGGCGGTCCGGGAGGCGACTTTCTGCACACCGCCATCGTCACAGAAGAGCTCGCGAGAGTTGATGCAAGTGGCGTCGCTTTTCATTTGCATTCTGGCATTGTGGCACCATATATCCTCAATCATGGAACCGAGGAACAAAAACGTGCATGGTTACCGGGAATGTGTTCCGGAACGATCATCGGCGCCATTGCCATGACCGAACCGGGTGCAGGAAGCGACCTAGCAAACATAAAAACTTCGGCCAAAAGGAATAAAGATAAATTTATCATTAACGGACAAAAAACATTTATATCTAATGGGCATATTTCCGATCTCGTCATAACCGCCTGTAAAACGACTCCTGATGTAGGGGCTAAAGGCATCAGCTTATTAGTAGCACTCAGAGGCGATGAGGGTTTTTCAAGAGGGCGTAACTTACAAAAAATTGGCTGGCACGCACAAGACACTTCGGAACTTTTCTATAGTGATGTAGAAGTAACTGCCGATCGGATGATTGGAGAAGAAAACAAAGGTTTCACCTACTTAATGCAAGAACTATCCCAAGAGCGGCTTATTGTCGCTATCAGAGCAGCCACCACCATAGAAGCAGCCTTAGAGGAAACCATAAAATATACTAAAGATAGAGAAGCCTTTGGAAAACCATTATTTGCATTCCAAAACACTAGATTCAAACTTGCGGAAGCGAAAACGAGCGCTACAGTGGTTCGTAGCTTCATCGACCAGTGTACTAGACTTCATATGACGCAATCCCTGGATGCTAACGATGCCGCTATGGCAAAGCTTTTCGCAACAGAAACGATGTGTAAAATACTGGATGACTGCCTCCAAATGTATGGAGGTTATGGCTATATGTGGGAATATCCAATTGCTAGAATGTGGGCAGGCCAACGGATCGCGCGGATCGCCGGTGGCTCAAGTGAAATCATGAAAGAAATAATTTCTAGGACTCTCTGATAAGACGAGAAGAGGCGAATAAACCTAGAAGTCATAGCACTCAATCAGATTTTAGATATTAAACTTGCTGGATATAAAACTCCGTCTCCTCTGAACCAGACAAAACCCACCTGCTGTCGCCCAACCGCTTGGCAGCGCAAGGAAGTATGAATATTCAGCACATGGATGCTACCTTTGCGGACGCATCCTACCAAGTGAAGTCATCGATAAAAATGGGAATCCTGCGCCAAAAATAGGAACCTCTTAGTCAGGAGCACGGGCAAGGTCAGAAGCGAGGGAGTTTGCCCCTAAATAAAAATGTAAGGCGGACCAACACATCACTGGAGGAATCAAAAACACCATCGCGTAACGAAGTGACTCAATTCCAAAACTCGGCGCAAGTGCGTCACTTAAAACCCCCACAAGCCATGGGCCCAAACCTAAACCGATAATATTTAATATAAAAAACAAAATGGCAGAAGATAGAGCACGCATCCTTAGTCCGACCAGACCGTGCGTCATCGCTAAAGCATTTCCTATATAAACGTTAAAAAGGATACCTGGAATAATTTGAAGGTAAAACGAGTGATATGGATCACTTACCAAATATGTTGCTACTAAGAAAGGAATACATACAACGCCGGTGAGGCTAGGCAGCCAAACGTACCATCGAACATCTTTTAATGCTAATCGCTCTGCGATATAACCACCAAAGAAAACGCCAAATGCGCCTCCTAACCCCATGATAGCGGCCAGCCAGGTGCCTATCTCCCCAGTGCTCAAACCATGGCTTCTAATCATAAAAGAGGCAATCCAACTACTCGTTGAATATGTGGCGAAAGCATTTAATGCGGCACCTGCGGCTATATGCCTAAATGATCTGCAATTCCATAGCGTACTGAATACCACGCCATAAGATACTTCTGGGCCAATAAGAGCCGATTTATTTTCAGAGAATCCTCTAATAGGCTCACGCAACGTAAAGCCAACGATTAGCGCTATTATTAAACCGGGAGCCCCGACTACAAAAAATGCGACTCTCCAGCTGAAAACTTCGTTCAGCCAACCACCAAACAAAAATCCCACCAGGACTCCTATATTGATACCTGTGCAATAGAATGCAAGTGCGCTTGCTCGGTTCTCAGGAGGAAAAATATCAGAAATAATAGAATGTGCTGGTGGACTGCCTCCCGCCTCTCCAACACCGACACCAATCCGAGCCAACAGTAACTGAGTATAGGTCTGGACCATCCCACTTATTGCTGTCATAAAACTCCAACAACCAATCGCAAGAGCAATAATATTTTTTCTATTTGATCTATCTGCCCAACGTGCAATCGGGATACCAGCGAGCACATAGAAAACCGCAAAGGCAAAGCCTGTAAGCAAACCCAATTGAGAGTCAGAAAGGAGAAGGTCTGCTTTGATCGACTCCTGTAAAATAGCCAGTAGTTGGCGATCCACAAAATTAAACGTGTACACCAAAGTCAACAAGCCTAAAGCGTAATACCTCGAGGATCGTCGTGAGTAAACATTTGTAGAAAGAGACATACAATGCCTTTTATTTTAATAACTAATGATATGTTTATATACTGGCTATTAGTATTTCCCAGACAGTAGTCCACCCGCATCAGGCACGACAGTGGGTAAGTTTAATGCCTTGAGTATTTGAAAGACTGTAGCCGCCGCCGTTGAAAGAACAGGGACATCAAAATTTTTCTGAACTTCCGCTAATGCGGATAAAGACGGCATTTGAACGCATGCAGACAAAACAACTGCATCAACATCAGAGGTATCTAATCTTTTAACTATTTCTATTAGATTATTGGGATCCTGGGCACCTACCTCAAGGTTGTTTGGAATCTCCAAAGAAATCGTATCTTTCACCTTAATTCCCTCGTTTTCTATATACCCGGCTACTAGTTCGGTCAAATTTTTCATATACGGAGTGATAAACGAAATCCGTTTTGCACCTATTGCTTTCAAAGAATCTACTAATGCACCTGCGCTTGTAATCACTTGAGTATCAGGAGCCTCAACATGACAAACGGCTTCAAGCTCTGCTTGAGTCTTCTTATGGTATCCTGGTCCTTGTGACATAATCGCCACCAAACATGCCGATGCTACAATATCCATCCGGGCATCGCTTAGCTCCCGAGCACAGCGCTCCATATGACCATTCATTGCCGCCAGCTCTGGTGCTGAAACATTTTTCATCGGAGCCCTAGATGAGTGAAAAGTAAAAGTAACATCATTAGGAACAACAGCCCTAGACAGCATCAGGGGAACCTCGGTCTCCATGGTGATATTTGAGCTAGGAACTATCTGTCCAATCCGGTAAGTGCGTTTATTCATGCTTTTTCCAACAAAATAGAAACCATCTGATCAACCACTTCGGTTTGGTAAGTTTTCAAAGGAGTCAAGCATGGTGGCACAGTAGCTTCTCCTGTTCTAATATCGAAAGCACCCATATGAAAGGGACAATAGATCTCGTCGCCATCTATATCTCCCTCCGACATAGATGCATTCCCGTGCGTGCATGTATCGTCAGTGGCGAAAAAATCTCCAGCTAAATTATAAACTGCTATAGGTGGGTAACCGTCAATTTCAACCAACCTGACTTCATTTTCAGATAGTTCCGAGGTTGGGAATAAACTAACTTTTTGCATTTGAAAAACTCTCTATTTGAATACTTTTAAAATTTCTCATCAAATAATCGCCCAGAGCAAGCAAGTTAGCATCGTCATACCTTCTGCCAATCAATTGAACGCCTAAGGGCATTTGGTTAGGGCCAAAACCGACTGGCAAATTCAAACATGGAACCCCTAACAAGGTCCACATTACTTGGAAAATTGGACTCCCTGTACCCCACCCTTCCGGAGCCTCGCTAGGCGTGCTGGGACAAATGATAGCGTCTAAATCTCCAAACATTTCATTGACCTCAGTGCGACACGCGTCCGCTATACGAAAAGCAGTCATAAAAGCTTCTTCAGTGCATTTTTGTCCTTCTCGAACAACTTCAAGTAACCCGTCACTCATTTTCCCTGCCGAGGACTTATAATCTTTTGCTAAGGAATCACTGATCCCTTTGTAAAGAATTCTCCGGTGTACCGCCACTAAATTAGAGTATGACTCTGGCAATTCAAAAGGGATCACTTCATAGCCCAACTGCTCAAATTGTTCGCCCGTCTTCAGTAGCATAGCCTGGCTATCTTTCTCAGCAGAACTCCAGTGAAACGTTCGGCATAAACCAATCTTTGGCCGTTTTTTCTCACTCCATACCTGACGTTGCTGGTCTTGGCTGACTATCGAATAGAAAGACTGAAGATCTTCAACACTTCTAGCCATGTAACCTAAAGTATCGAAATAAAGCTGTAGTGGCAGGATCCCTGCACCATCCGTTGTTCCATGCGTAGGTTTGAGACCGTAAACCCCGCAGTAAGCCGCGGGTCTAATCAATGAACCGGCTGTCTGGTTTCCAAAAGCTAGAGGAACCATATTATCAGCTACCGCAGCTCCAGTGCCGCTAGAAGAACCACCCGCTGTTCGAGTTAAATCTAAGGGATGTCTCGTCTCGTTGGGAGTGAACATTGCATATTCAGTGCTAACTAGTTTACCTAACAAAACAGCACCAGCTTCTCGCATTAATTGCACACACTTTGCATCGGCTACCGGCTGTCTTCCCGCGTGTATGGGAGTGCCTCGCTCAGTCAAGAAGTCTTTGGTATCTATTACATCTTTTACCCCAAAAGGGACTCCTTGGAAGCTAGAGCGGCGGGGCTCGGAATCGGCCAATGCTGCCTGCTTCAAAGAAAATTCCGGATCTATATGCGCAAATGCGCCCACTTCGCCGTTGCGCAGTTCAATCCTCTCAAGACATGCTTGCGTTAGTTCAACAGAACTAACTTCTTTACTCTCTAAAAGCTTAGCGGCCTGGGATGCGGTAAGAGTTTCTAACTTCATAATCTAAGTAGCTCTTCAAGTTGCTTGTTAATAAAATTTGTATCCGCAATATTCCTTCCTGAACCGGCCCAATGGCCCCATTTTGAATCTATCGGTCTCAATTCCGCATCAGGTATAAAGCTCACCTCTACTCTACTGTCCTCCACAGGGAAATATGCATCACTAGTGGACGGCATTACATAGACTTTCGCTTGAATGGAAGCCAATGCTTTGTGAAAATCACCCCCATATAGCGCATTTTCGGAAATATTCGCCGACTCCCAAGTATCAATCTGAGCCAAGATGTTGTTCGCATCCATCCCCAAATAAGTCGCCTCCCAGTAGCTCACGAGATACTCTTCCAAGGACTCATAGCCGATAGAGGTATACAATTTATCCCTATAAAAGTGTGCCGATGGTGGCCAAGCAGCCCAAGCTCGCGCAATATTCTTCAGTCCTTGAATTGGTGGCGTCTCGTAGTTGCCCTCATTCCAAGCGGGGTCAGAAGTTAAGATAGATCGCATGCCCTCTAAAAACACCCAGTTGTGATCAGAAATTCTAGCGGCGCCACAAATAGGAGCTGCCCGTAAAACAAGTTCAGGATAAAGAGCCGCCCAATGATAAGTCGCTACCCCTCCCATAGAATGCCCTGTCACCAAAGCCAGTTTTTTTATTCCCAATGACTCAGTAAGAAGTCGGTATTGCAAATGAACATTGTCAGTCATCGAAACCACAGGAAACTTTGCGCGAAGGCCGTCAGTGGGCGAGTAGGACATCCCATTTCCCAATAAATTGGCCACTACAATGAAGTATTTTCCGGGGTCAAGAGCTAACTCCGATCCTATTAGGTATTGACTCTGAGCGTGAGTTCCCCCGAAGTGCGTCAGTACTAGGACGGCATTGTCCCCCGCCGGATTCAACTCGCCAAAGGTCGTATACGCTAGTCGAGGCTCCAACAAAGGCTCCCCAGAGGACAGTATAAATTTGTCCGGCTGATAGTCCGTATAACTAGTTTGAATCATATGCGTTGGCTTTATAATTGAGGACGTTAGTTATCAAATACTTCGAAAACCTATCCGTATGTCGGTTGTAATCGAGTAACGGCCTCTGCTAAAGCTAAAGGCCCGACTATGTCGCCTTCAGAAATAATCTGCTGACCGTCTATCCAAAACGATTGATTTGTCATTACGCAATCAGGGTGATTTTCGCCACCCCCATCAACCCACTGAGGCAACCCAAGCCCCACCGCATTGCAACCAATTACCCGCTGATCCTCGATGAAAGACTTACCTGTAAAACGCGCAGAAGGATGATAACCACAAGTGAAATGCACAATATTTCCATAGTCGCCGTTACCAGCTCGTCGTAACGAGCGGCGTATAGCTCGTAATTCGGTACCGCCACCTGTAACTTCCTGAATTTTACCATCCACCTCGAAGACATATGGCTCATTCAACACGGTGTAATACTCATGAAAAGTAGATTCACAAACAACCGTCCCCTTAACACTATCTAACTCCGGTATGACCATCACTGTGCCAGGAACAAAGTAGCCACCAGGTTTGGTAGCCCGCTCGATTGCCAAGCCCTCAGGGTCTGCTAATGTAAAACTCACATCAGTACCTAGCTTCGTCGTGAACCGACAATGCTTTCCAGCTGAATCTGCTAATAACTCATTAAAAAGGTCGGACACCAAAAAAACCTGGTCCAGATCAGCCTTGCTGAAGATCCGAATGATACCTTCCGCACCGATGTCGGCAGCCAGAAAATAACGCGTGCGACCATTCTTCATGGCTGTATCATAAACGCCCGAACCAGCCATGTAGGGCATGCAAAGATCTACCCACGCATCACAGTTCTGCGCAGCTGCTATCACAGGATCTGGTAGGTACGGATCTGCAAGCCCTCCTTGAAAAGGCAAGGGTGGCGCCAATATCATGCTCGCGACTTTGGCCCCTAAACTATGCGATGCATTGACTAATGCATCGAGCGCCCTCTTTTCAGTATTCACGTCAGCTGTTATTAACACGTGCTCAGAGGCAACAACACACATCATGTCGCGCATCAGAATAAGTGCCGAACTAGATAACTCTGGGCTCAAATCTGTAACTCGGGGCATTATATTTCCTACCCGTGTCCAAGATCATCAACAGCGTGCTTGATAGTACCCATGACCCCAGCTTCAAATGGAGAAACAGGACCCGGCTTGTAGAAGCGGGATTTCATGCCTTTCTGTAAGGCATCGATCATCTCCGTATCCTCATCCATAAATGCTCTATAGAAATCAACATACTGCTGAGCTTTTTCCTTGAAGTCAGGCTGAGAAAAATGGTCTTCTGGGAATAATTGATAGGTGATAGACACACTCTTATCTGCAGATATAGGCCAATTCGTGCCGATTGACACATAGTCAAAGCGAGGGAACCAAGCAACATTCGGAGGGAGATGACTGGAAAATCCACCACTATGGAGTTCCTCCGGCAACCATGGAATGGGACCAAATAAGGATTTCCCCTCTGGAACTAAAGTACCACCCGTAAAGCGGCCATGGTATCCGCCATCGAAAGTTTTATATCTATACCCTTCCAATGGTTGAGCCGGCCCAAAAGTTGCGGCATGGAGAACGGCTATATGATAAATATCAGTTAAATTTTCATTTAGGAATTTCCAGTTACTGGGGATGTCCATCGCAAATTTATTTGCCAGCCTTAGTCTACCCATTTGATAGGGCTCATACGTCTTAGGAAAATCCCACGCCTCTAAACTATGCATAAGCGGTTGCGCGTCGTCATTAAAATTAATGAAGATGAAACCTTCCCACATTTCAGTGCGGATTTTGGGGAGTGAACAATTCTTTTTATCGAAACTTTTAGATTTATCTAAATACTGGGCATCTACTAATGCACCATTAGTGTCATAAACCCAACCATGATATGGGCACGAGAAGTACTTAGTATTACCTTCTCCCCAGGCAACCTTTACCCCGCGATGTCTGCACACATTTGCAAAAGCTTGAATGTTTCCAGCTTTGTCTCTTGCCACAACCACCGGTTCATCCGCTACTTGATGAGTAAAGTAATCCCCAGATTTCTCTACTTCCTCTACCCGTCCGACGAGGAGCCATTCTTTCATGAAAATCTCTTCTATCTCGGTCTTCATGACATCTTCGGAAAAGTAAACTTCTCCCGGCTTGTGCGTCTGGTCAACTTCTGGTGCGTCAGATATGACGCTATAACCGAAGGTTTTAGGGTCGTACCGCAATATTGGTTTTTCTTCTAAGTTTGCTGACATGATGTATGAGCCTCCCCGTGCCCTGTTGTTAGTTCATTTCCGAACTGTAACGCAGCAAGACCCTTGTGGCTAGCACTACTTGAACATTTGTTCGCTACCTGATAGAGGAACTTTGAACATACAAGCATTAACTCTTAATTTGAGAATAAAAAAGAATAAAACAACCCACAATAACTGGTGTTGGAGGCTTAGACAGGACATTTATCCTTTTATAGTTACTCGATGGTTTGTGCAACTAAAGGGAGCTGGGAAAGTTGCCCTAATTTTAACTAGTCGTTTAATGAAAGTAGTGTCTATCGCCCTTTATAAATAGGTTTTCTCTTCTCCATGAAAGCACGTGGCCCCTCCGCTGCATCTTCAGATTTAAAAACCGGTGCCGATATCAATGTTTCGATTTTCAGAGCATCCATTTCAGGGACACCAAGACAGGCTCTAGCTGATTTCCGGATTGCCTGCACAGCAATCGGACCGTTTGCTGCAATTTTGTTAGCAATCTCGTTAGCTTTCTCTAAAATATTTTCACTCACATAATTAACGAATCCAAAACCTAAAGCTTCTTCAGCAGTAATTAGGTCACCCGTTAACAAAAGCTCCATAGCTTTAGCAAAAGGCAGCTGCGTTGGTAAGCGCACAGTCGAGCCTCCAGCGGGAAATATGGCATGTTTAACTTCTTGAACGCCAAATTTTGCTGCCGGAACACAAACCCTAATGTCTGTCCCTTGGACAATTTCCATTCCACCTGCAATTGCATGACCATTTATTGCCGCAATTACAGGCTTTTCAGTATCAAACTCTCTCAAAAGCGCAGATTCAATTATGGTTTTATCTGCTAAAAATTTTTCGTCCCATTCATTCTCTGCACCTCGATTACCGGCGATTAATGGGATCAGTTGGCCCAGATCCGCCCCGGCACAAAACACACTTCCCGTTCCAGTCAATATAGCTACTCGAACATTATTGTTGTCCCTGATATCACGCCAAGCATCCGTGAGTCTCACCGCAACTTCAGAATTAATCGCGTTCCTAGACTCTGGCCTGTTAATTGTGATCGTAGCAACATGTCCGTCAATGATATAATCGACAACTGCCATAAAACTGTCCTCATTAATATTTTAAAACCAGTCTACACTCAGTAAAAATATCAGCAACTATTAATACAACCTCCAGAGAGGTTTGAGTACAATCGTAGTGTCATGAAAAAAGTAGTAATAGAATGATTAGTAAAATACCCCCTAACTGGACAGAACCCCACCTCAAAGTAAAAGTGAAATCACCTAGCTGGTTTATAACCGCTATCAGTCACCCTATAGCGTCTCACTACGTTGAAGTAGATGGCTGTCTTATACATTATCTGACATGGCAGCAAAAAAATTCTCCTATTAAAAAAGCCAAACCCGGATTGCTGCTCATCCATGGGGGGGGTGCACACGCAAACTGGTGGCGATTTATTGCGCCTAGCTTTCTAGATGAGTACCAGGTCGCTGCTATAGATCTTTCCGGAATGGGGGACAGTGGCGCGCGAGAAGAATATACCGCTGAACATCGCTCTAAAGAAATTTCAGCTGTATTAAAAGACGCTAATTTAGGTCCCGCTCCAATCATTATTGGTCACTCTTTTGGTGGTCTGATGACTATGCGTTTCGCCGCTCATCACGGAGAACAAGTCGGAGGTGTGATTATCGTAGACAGCCCTGTTTTGCCGGAGAGCGAAAAAAGTAGCGCCGCGCCAAGAAGGGCTTTAAGCGTGTCACGACATTATCCTACTTTTGAAATAGGGTTAGAACGTTTTCGATTATTGCCTAAGCAAGAATGTCAAAATCAATTTATCGTAGAATTTATCGCAAGACACTCGCTTCGGGAAACTGTATCTGGCTGGACTTGGAAGTTTGATGTTGCAGCAATGGGTTCACGTCGATGGGCAGAACCTTTTGAGGAGCATTTACATAACATGAAATGTCGTTCCGCGCTTATAGTGGCTGATAATAGCGCAATAGTCAGCAGCGTCACTGCCCAATATATGTCTGACTTAATGGGCCCAGAGTCGCCGATGACGACGATTGAGGACTCACATCACCACATCATGCTGGATCAACCTTTTCGATTTATAGACGCTGTCAAAAAGATTCTTCGTGATTGGGACCTCAAGTAAAAAAACAACATGAGACAATAAATATGGAGATCGTTCCTTGTCGAGGTATAGACAACACAACATTAGGAGACACCCGTTCGGAAACCCGAGAGATTCTTGGCAACCCAGATCAGGCAAAAGAAACCATAGAGAAAAGCGGGATAAATACTATTGTCTGGACTTATCGCCTCATGCGACTCGAGCTGAAGTTTCATGAGCTAAATGCTTTCAAGCTATCAAAAATTATATCCCGGCACCCCAACACTTTAGTACTGGGTTTTAATCCTATTGGGCTCAATGAAAGATATCTTTTACAGAAATTTCCTTCTCTACGAGAAATAGAATCGCACGATCACCTTCAAGTTTTTTTCGACGACAGTCTAAAGTTATCCTTCACTTTAGTTCGAGAGAAAACCGAGAGTGTAACTATACACCCTGAAACCAGCGAAAATTCCGAAGAAGTCATTTGGCCTATCCGAAGCTAATTTATTCCCAAAACCATTTCGACTTGGGTACAGAAAAAACTACCACTGTACTGCCATGGGTAACACTCTCTGGAGCTCCAACGATCGACCCGATAATGCCACCTCCGCCACTGGGAACGGCAACGAATTGCTCTCCATCTACTTTCCAAGTAATCGGCTGACTTCGTATCGACGAGCCTGTCTGAAATTTCCACAATACTTCACCCGTCAAATCATCTAATGCAAAGGCGTGTCCTTCTAGATCCCCGCTAAAAACTAAACCACCCGCTGTCGCTAACGCTCCAGCCAGAATCGGATAGTCATTTTTATAACTCCAACGAATTATACCTGTCGTAGGCTCGACAGCTGTTACTGTACCGTACCCGTCTCCGACCTGACCCTCAGTCTCTCCTGGACCACCACCCCAAAATGGTACCCCCTGCATAAAAGTCATATGCTCTTTGACCATTTTCCCGCAAGACTCAACTGAAGGGACATACATCAACTTTGTTGACTGACTCCACGCGTAAGTCCATGCCCCATTATTGCCGCCAACATTGCCAGGACAAATAAATTTTTCAGCGCCTCCAACTTTTGGTGTGTACTTTTCATCAACCTGAGGCCGGCCGTTCGTATCAAGACCTTTAGACCAATTCAAGCGGTCGGTATATTGGAAACCTTTAAGAAATTCCCCCGTCGCCGCGTCCAACGTGTAAACATAGCCATTGCGGTTAGGTTGCATCAGAGCGCGAACAGTTTCCCCGTCAACATCAATATCGGCAACCACCAAACCGTTTGTCGCATCGTAATCCCATACGTCATGAGGCGTGAATTGAAAGTACCACTTCATTTCCCCCGTTTCAGGCTCTAACGCTACCACCGAATTCGTATAAAGATTGTCACCTAACCGTAAGTCACCATTCCAGTCAGGGCTCGGATTCCCTATCGGCCAGTAAAGCAAATTCGTTTGTGGATCATAAGTCCCAGTTGACCAACTCGGACCACCACCTGTCTTCCATGAATCCCCAGCCCACGTCTCAATACCGACCTCTCCTGCAGCAGGGATGGTATAGCGTCTCCACACCCTCCTACCTGTGATAGTGTCATATGCATCGATAAACCCCCGCGCACCATATTCTCCGCCAGCAATACCGCTGATGACCATATCACCCACAATCAAAGGCGCGCTCGTCGCGCTATACCCTGTCTTGTAGTCTTCCATCGTTGTAGTCCACCGTACCTCACCTGTCGCGCGATCGATCGCCAATATCTTGGCATCCAATGTAGCCATGAAGAGTAAGTCACCTTTAATCGCCACTCCCCGGTTTGATGGACCACAACAGAGAATCAAATCACTTGGCATCTCATGCTCAAAGTGCCAGATCACAGCGCCTGTCTTAGCATCTAAAGCCCACAAATTATTATAAGGCGCGCTCATATACATCACGCCATCGACCACGATAGGAGAGCCGGAAAGCTGACCGACGATCCCTGTTTGGAACATCCAAGCAGGTGTTAGCTCATCAACATTGTTTTTATTTATATCTTCAAGAGGGCTATACCGCCAGTTGCCATAATTACCGCCATACATGGTCCAACCATTTGTGTTATCTGTCCCCTCTAAGAGACGCTCGGTAGTTACAGGGTTGTTCTCCTCAGCGGATGCAGAGCAGACAATAATTGAAGCAGCTAGTATTAATAAGACCAAACAGTTCGTTCTCATGACACTCCCCTGAAGTTTTAACTAAGTAAATCTGGCACTCACAATAGTTGTTTGTGCTACACGCCTAATTAGCGCGCGAACTGCAATTCGTTAAGCGCTCCAAGAGTATAGGTCTTGTCATAGGGTCGCCTATCAGGAAGATTATATTTTTTCATCAACGCACTGAGTTCGCCCTGAGCGTCAATAGTAGCTAAGCTTTCAGTCACACGCTTTCGCAGACTCTCATCTCCCGATCGAGTCACAAAGTGTACGTTCCAGCGCAAAGCAACTGGCGGCTCATAATCATCAACAAACGTTGGTTTGTTCTCTCCCTCCAGCCCTTGTAGTACCCAACCCGCCGTCGGACCCCACAACAGACCGGCAGCGGCTTCTCCACGAGCGACACCGTCTACCGCAGCTATAGTTGAGAAGTAAGTTTTAGATTTTGCACCGAGCATTTTTAATGCGAAATGCGCTACGGTTTGGGATTGAATAGCCACTTCCTTACCACGGAGTTTTCGCAAATTACGACTGGTCTGTGTTTTATTCGAGACTAATTCAAAGGCCGCTGCATAATATGCTGACCCGAGCACAATCGTCGCACCATCTTCTTCAAAAGACTCAGACGTACCAGGCACACTTAAGATGACACTGCACTCTCCTCGAGCTAGACGCTTGAACGGATAGTCACTCTCAATCTCTTGAATCTGAGTGTTATTAGATACCCAAACTGGCTTAAATTCTTTTTCGAGTAGTCCGGCTACCCTCATGCCTAATTCATAATCGAAACCACTACTCGAGGCTCGGTCCGAGTAAGGCATGTTGTCTTCTAGAAAACAAATGGCAAGCCGCTCACCCTCCGATGCAAGCGCTGCAAAGGATATGAACGCCCCGAACAAAAGCAGTAAGAGACGTGTCCTTGGGTAGGAAGCTATTGCCAGAACCATTTCGTTTTCGTTTCAGGCACAGCAAAAACGAGTAATGTATTACCATTAGTCCCTTTTTCCGGAGCACCCGACAATCCAGGCACCAAGCCTCCCATTCCGCTGCCTATCGCAACATACTGTGTGCCGTCTATTTGCCATGTGATTGGCTGACTACGTATAGAAGACCCCGTTTGGAATTTCCAGAGTTCATCACCTGTAGCATCATCAAGAGCAAATGCGTAGCCTTCTTGATCGCCACTAAAAACGACGCCTCCAGCGGTTGCTAACGCGCCTCCAACAAAAGGGTACTCGCTGCGATACTTCCATTTGACCTCGCCTGCCACTGGGTCAATTGCAGCTAAAATACCATAACTGGATCCGTCATCGGTCTCAGGAGTCGTGGGACCACCACCCCAAAAAGGAATCCCTTGTATATAAACCATATCTTCCTTGAATACCCCCATGCAGGATTCCACTGAAGGCACATACATAAGCCGCGATGATTTACTATACGAGTAACTCCAAGATCCATTGTGACCCCCACTCAAACCAGGACAGACTGGGTCGCCAGCCGCACCAGCTTTGGGTATAGCCTCAGGGTTAACTTGGGGCCGACCGTCACCGTCTAAACCAGTACTCCAGGTCAAACGGTCAGTGTACTGAAAGGCCTTGATATAAGCCCCTGTCGTAGCATCAAGAACGTATACGTAACCGTTACGGTTAGGCTGCATCAGAGCGCGAACAGTTTTCCCGTCGACGACTATATCGTCAATAATTAAACCGTTTGTAGCATCGTAGTCCCACATGTCATGGGGCGTAAATTGGAAATACCACTTCATCTCGCCTGTCTCAGGCTCTAGGGCAAGTACTGAATTCGTGTATAGATTATCTCCCTCTCGCACATCACCATTCCAGTCAGGACTTGGATTGCCTACAGGCCAGTAAAGCGTGTTGGACTGTGGATCGTAAGTACCAATTGCCCAAGTTGGACCACCGCCAGTTTTCCACGAATCACCTGCCCAAGTCTCTACGCCTTTTTCGCCTTCACTTGGAACAGTGTAACGGCGCCACAACATCTTGCCTGTATCAGTGTCATATGCGTCCACAAATCCTCGTGCGCCATATTCTCCACCGGCTATGCCAGTTACCACCATGTCACCGACTATAAGCGGAGAACTTGTTCCGCTGTAACCTTTTTTGTAATCTTCTAGTTTGACGGTCCAAGCAACTTCACCATTAGAGCGCTGAATTGCTAAAAGCTTTGCATCGAGAGTAGCCATAAAAAGTAAATCGTCTTTTATAGCGACGCCACGGTTAGCGGGGCCACAACACAAGATTACATCACTCGGCATATCGTGCTCGAAGTGCCATATAACTTCGCCTGTCCGCGCATCCAAAGCCCACAAATTATTGTAAGGAGCACTGACGTACATGACTCCATCGGCAACGATGGGTGAACCTGATAATTGCCCCGTGAGGCCTGTCTGAAACATCCAAACCGGGGTTAACTTGTTAACGTTTTCTTTATTAATTCCATCTAAAGGGCTATAACGCCAGTTATTGTAGTTGCCGCCATACATTAACCACCCGTCGGTCTTATCTGTCCCTTGTAACAGGTCTTCGGTACTTACAGGCTCGCCGGTATAGCTAAATTCTAATTCGACTGAGTCTGCAAAAGTCAATATGCTCACTAGCATAGCGACAGCGGCACTAGCGATTAAAAAAACATTCTTGTTCATTTGGTCTCCCCTTTTCTGAGTCCCTACTATATTTATCCAGTTTACCGCAATCCAAAACTTTATGTCGGCGAATCCAAATCAAATTTTGGCGCACGCTTCTCTCGATGAGCCTTCACTCCCTCAACAGCTTCAGGAGAGGCAAACCCCAACATCTCTAACGCAGTCGAGGCATCGAAACTAGGACCTGCCATACGGTACCAATTGTTTAAAGCATATTTTGTCCAACGTGTCGCCGCCGGAGCGCTATCCCTGAGTCGTTCAGCGATATTCAGCGCTTTGTCTTGGAGCTCATCATCTTCTACACAAAGTGAGACCATTCCAATCCGCTCAGCTTCCGTGCCATCCATCGGCTCACACAGCAAAAGGTGATACTTCGCTTTCGCCATACCGCATAGAAGTGGCCAGTTGATGACAGCCGAATCTCCAGCTGCAACACCTAAGCGAGTATGGCCATCAACTATCTTCGCAGACTTGCCTGCAATCGAGATATCTGCCAACAACCCTGCAACAAGCCCCGCACCTACGGCAACGCCGTTTATAGCCGAGACAATTGGCTTAGAGCAATTGATTATGTTGTAAACTAAATCGCGGGCTTCTTTCCATGTTTTAGCGCGAATTTTATGATCATCGATCATGTCTTCTATCAACCCGAAATCGCCACCTGCAGAAAATGCACGACCTTTGCCTGTCAATATGACCGCATTAATCTCGTCATCCTCATCAATGTCACGCCAGATATAAGTAAGCTCTCTATGTCCCTCGGCATCTAGTGAATTGAGCGACTTAGGGTTATCCAAGCTAATACGTAAAATTCTATCGCTTGGGCTATCGAGCTTCAGGGCCTTGTACTTACTATATCGTTCCAGCATGAGTGTTCCTTAAATGTTCTATTTGAAAACAGAAGTCTTAATCCAGTAGTCTACAATGCCACCCTGCGCTCGGACAAGGTAGTCTAAATATAACTAGACACGAGCCCGCTCGATTTACTACTCTAATTGCCTCTCAAGCCTATATGGAGCTCTCATATGCCAGACTTACTCGTTTCAGTTAAAGACAATATTGCTACTTTGACTCTCAATCGACCTGAAGCACGCAATGCATTAAGTCCAGAAATGCGAGAACTGCTGAGAACTTCACTGCAACAACTTGCAACAGATGACAATGTTCGCTGCCTGATCATCAAAGGGGCAGGAGATCACTTTATGGCAGGAGGCGACGTAAAATCAATGGGGCCAATGCTAGATAAAGCACCTGATGAGATTCGAAACGACTTTCAGAATAGAATCTACGAAGGCATAAACTCAATCATGCTAGCGATGCAAAAAATGCCAAAGCCTATTATAGCAAGTGTATCTGGAGCCGCTGCAGGAGCCGGGGTTAGTATGGCATTGGCATGCGACCTAGTAATCGCTGATCCTGATAGCTTTTTCACTCTCGCATACTGCCATATCGGCACTAGTCCAGATGGAGGGGCATCTTTTCAATTACCCCGAATTGTTGGCGCAAAAAAGGCAATGGAAATAGCGCTTCTGGGCGACCGATTTGATGCGAGAACGGCGCAAGGCTTAGGGATGGTAAATTTTGTCACCGAGGCGGGAGCATTAGAGGACGAAACAAAAAAACTTGCGACTCGTCTAGCTAGTGGCCCCACTAACGTTTACGGCAATACCAAGAAGTTGCTCTATCGCTCTCTTGATAACGAATTCGAAGCGCAACTTCAAATGGAGGCTGAAATGTTTGCCGACTGTGCTTCAAAGCCCAATTTCAAAGAAGGCGTGACCGCATTCATTGAGAAAAGGAAAGCCTGCTTCAAAGCCGAATAAGCATCTTATGACCAAGCAAATTTAGGCTGATCAAAGTGGGCGACACGAGTTTCCTTTCCTAGCAGACAAACTTCCCTGAATTGGTAAAGAATAGCCGCAGTAGGTGCGGCGATCCAGTCGTCGCCAACCGGCATTAGAAGCACTGGCTCCGGACCCTCTCCTTGATCTAGAATCGGCGCATCTTCCCTTAAAAGCTCGATTACTGGAATGCGATGGACAGAATCGACCTCGTCAGGGTTAGGAAAGAACTCGCTTGTCTCCCCACCCCAAAAGACAACAGGCGTGATATGAAATCCCGAGCGCGTAACGAAATCATCTAGACGACCTAGTATCGACTTGCTCTCCAAAACCAATCCTATTTCTTCTTCCATCTCTCTCGATGCAGCATCTTCAGGAGACTCTCCATCTTCAATTCGGCCTCCTGGAAAAGCCCATTGTCCTGGGTGGTTTTTCAAACGACTCGACCGTCGCGTCAAAATTAATGATGCCGACTTTTGCCACGTCTGATGCTCAGGCATCCCACTAAGTGCTGAACCCATGCCACTGTCCACAATAGTAACCGCCACCGAAGCCGAGCTGGCCCCATCACTTGCTGCAGATTGTAGCTGGAAGGACTCTAAATTTTTACTGACGACCTCGCGAAAAGTAGAATCACAGTTGAAATGCTTTTTAATATGCACTCTCCTTGACGAAAACAATAAGCTGACATGAGCGTAGCCTCTCATTTACAGAGGACTATGCACTTTTTGTTCTGTAGTATAGACCATTGTTGCTGGTCTACTCTTGTTAGGTGCCTGCGCTACAAACAGAATTAACTTTTTAGAGGGAAAACAGAATGGAATTTGGCCTTAGTGAAGAACAAACGCTTATACAGGAAACCGCCCGAAGGTTTACAGATAGCGAACTTGCGCCAGTAGCTTCCTTAATAGAAGAACCGAGCGGAAGGGAAACTTATCTAAAAAATCTGAAAGGCCTCGCCGATCTTGGCTTCATGGGCCTCAATATAGATTCAGCGTTTGGAGGCTCAGAAGCAGGAGTCATTCCTTTCAGTCTCGCCATTACCGAAGTTGCAAAAGCGTGCGCATCGACTGCAGTAGCAATGTCAGTGAACAATCTGGTGGGCGAGGTTGTCCAGTCTATTGGCACTGAGGAGCAAAAAAAATATTATATTCCAAAGCTTTGCAGCGGTGAATTCTCCTGCGCTTCATTCTGCTTATCCGAAACAGTCGCGGGATCAGACCCATCGAGACTGGCTACACAAGCCAAAAAATCTGGTGATGAGTGGGTTATCGATGGCACAAAAATGTGGATCAGTAGCGCAGAGTATGCAGGGTTTTTCGTAGTCTGGGCTGTGACAGATCCTACAGCGAAACCCGGCAAGGGAATTAGCTGCTTTCTTGTCGAAGCTACTAATTCTGGGGTATCTATTGGTCCTGCAGAAACAAAAATGGGGCAAAAAGCCTCGAGCACAAACTCTGTTATTTTTGAAGAGTGTCGAGTCAAACATGACGCAATGCTAGGAGGAGAAAATGCAGGCTTTAAAATTGCTGTGAGCGAATTAGTCGGAGGTCGTATAGGAATAGCATCACTCGCTCTTGGCATAGGAACCGCTGCTATCGATTTTGCTCGGCAATATACGACGGAACGAGAACAATTTGGACAAAAAATTAGTAATTTCCAAGGCTTACAATTCATGATGGCGGACACCTATACGGAGCTAGAAGCGGCCAAACTGCTAGTCCTTAATGCCGCATGGAAAAAAGAAAATAATCACCCTTATATGAAGAACGCATCCATGGCTAAACTGTTCTGTACAGAAGCAGCCAACAAGGCTTGCTATACCGCGCTGCAACTAATGGGTGGTGCAGGATATACCAGTGACTACCCACTTGAGCGGTTTGCAAGAGATGCCCGAGTAACGACTATCTATGAAGGCACCAGTGAAATTCAACGCGTTATTATCGCGCGTGAGCTCCTTAAAGAAATTGCATAATTGCAGAAGTCCCTTACAATCTAAAGAAGCTTAGAGAAGAGGGGATCTAACGGGGTATGTCGCGAACGCACGCATCCCTGCACCGAGATATCGCAGGCGAGTGCCTTACTTTAGATTCAGTCAAAAATCATTTATGGCAATTCACATTTTAGGAAAGCAAATATGAAGATGGAAAAACTACTATCCTACCACGCGATTTTAAAAGAAGGACTCGATGTGGGAGAAGGACCTTTCGGTAAACGATTAATCGTTGAAGTGGACGGCGGGGAGTTTGAAGGGGCAAAGCTAAAAGGGACATTAAGAAAGTCTGGTTGCGCGGACTGGTTAACAGTGTGTGATGATTTCGGACATCTTGACGTACGCGCTACTTTCGAAACACACGATGGTGCTTATATATATGTAGAGTATACAGGCAAGCTGGAAATGACCCCCGCGGTGCAAGCAGCTCTTACTACTGGCGAAGGTTCCACAGAAATCGGCGATCAATATTTTTTCACTCAAGTGAGAATGCAAACAGGCGATCCAAGGTACAAATGGGTAAATAACATTGTCTGTGTTGGGCAAGGAAGAATACTTCCAGGTAGAGTGGAATACGATGTGTATCAAGCGATGAACGATTAGAAAACCCTTATTACGCGAGGAAACGGAATGAAATTTGGTCTGTTTTATGAACTCTCTACACCGCGACCCTTCAGTACTGAGAATCAGAGAATGGTTATCGAAAATGCGATCGAACAAACCGTCCTCGCTGATAAGTTGGGCTTCTCAAGCGTTTGGTGTGTTGAACATCATTTCCTAGAAGAATATAGCCATTCAAGCTGTCCAGACATGTTCTTGGCAGCAATAGCAAGGGAAACTAAAGATATTAGAGTTTGTTTTGGGATCGGCACCTGTGTTCCTGCGATGCACTCACCTATTCGATGGGCTGAAAAAGCGGCTTATCTCGATATGCTCAGCAATGGCCGTGTCGAATTTGGAACCGGTCGTTCATCGACATGGAATGAATTGGGCGGTTTCAATGCTAACGTAGACGATACAAAGAAAAGCTGGGACGAGTACTGCAGAGTCATACCAAAAATGTGGACACAAGAGCGATTTTCGTATGAAGGAAATTATTTCAGCATGCCGGAACGGTGCATATTGCCTAAACCAGTGCAAGATCCTCACCCACCAATGTGGGTGGCGGTAACCGCTCCAGGAACGGAACTCGATGCAGCAGACAGAGGAATGGGTGCGCTCATCTTGTCCATATCAGATGTGGAACGAAATATTCCCCGTATTAAAGAATATAGAGAACACATAAAAACTTGTGACCCAGTAGGATCATTTATTAACGATCAAGTCGCTATCGCAAACTGGATGTACTGCCATGAAGATGCAGAATTAGCGAAACAAAAAGGTGCCGAACTCATAGACACCTTCGGATATATGGCAGGCCAAACTGTCGAGGTTTCAGAAGCCTACCCAGCTAATAGTTACAAAGCTTTGGGACTATTAGGATCTTTAAGACAAGATCCTAATGCTCCAGGAGACCAAAAAGCAGCCCCGGCAAGTGGCCTTTGCTTTGGCGATCCTGATACCTTAATTGACACTATATCGAGATGGGAGGCGGCAGGTGCAGACCAAATGATTTTCATGGTTCAAGCTAGGGAACATCTTCCGCAAGAGAAAGTCCTTGAAAGTCTGAGACTGTTTGCTAAAGAAGTGATGCCTCATTTTAATCAAAAAGAATCGACAGTGGCAGCAAACGCATGAGCGAAATAGAATTGCTTTATGGTCATGGAGACCGGAAAGATATTACCGTTAGCAAGACAACACTTAATTTGGAAGATACCTCAGAAATTACCCTGAAAGGTGCCCAAATATTTTACGTGCTTTATGAGATGAAAATGAGTGCTGCTGAGAGCATATTGCCCCCGAGCCTACATCCAAGTATTCCCGCCCTGTTTAGTCTAACTTTCATTCGAGGCAATAATAGCTCAATGGGCGATTTCACTCTGGCCTATACTGGAATTGCTTGCCGGACGGGTATCAAACCTAGACACCTAGTCATGAAAGCTTTTTGTGATAATCCTCAAGCAAGCTCAATACTTGAACAACGGTACGGATTCTCAATTTGCCCAGCTAAAGTAACTTGCAAAGAATCTTATGATCAAGTGCACGGAAAAATTGAAACTAAAGATGCCGTTATTGTCGATATGAGTATAGGAAACTGCATCCCTCTAGTAGGCGCAGGCGGTATAATAAAATACTCTCCGACATTAAACGGTTGCTTAATAAATGATGAGCCAACACTAGTACAGTTTGAAGCTAACTATGATTTCAAGAATGTTATACGAGGCGAACCAGCTGAGAAAACGTTTAACTCGAAATCTCTCGGTCATGAAGAGATGACTACTAAATATCCGATAGCAGGGACCTATGCTGCGGTTGACATTCATCTTATGCCTCCCCGCTTTCAAGTTTCTTTAGACAAGCCTGCAGAGGAAGGAGGCGCCAAGAAAATAACACGCTAAGGATTGTAATTGAACATACCGACCCCTCTGAAAAATTCTGTCACTTTCGTTGCTATAGACTTCGAAACTGCCAACGCGAAAAGAAATAGCGCGTGCGAACTAGGGATTATTATTTGTCGTGACTCAGAAATTATAGAGTCAATTCATATCAAAATTAAACCTCCAACCTCAGAGTTTTCTTTTCAAAACACGCAGATACATGGGATCTCTTGGAACGATGTAAAAGATGAAGCAACCTTCTTGCAAATCTGGCCAAAGATTCAACCTCTGCTCAGTAAAGCTTCTTTTATTGCCGCGCATAATGCCTCATTTGATAAGTCCGTCTTAAAATCCTGTTGTGCTCATTACGGGTTACCCATGCCGGATACACCCTGGGTATGCACGTATAGACATATTGCCACCAAGATCTGGCCGAAACCAAATATTGTTCCTAATCACAAACTTAATACTTTGTGCCATTATTTAGGAATACAACTTTCCCATCACGAAGCCCTATCCGATGCTCACGCGGTAGCTGAAATGGTTTTCATTGCAAAAGAGAAAGGCTGGCAACCAGATATATAAAAGGACTATTGGGTCGTCCACAGAAAGACGACCCAACACAATTAGACTTTATCGAAAGGCAGGCATTACCAACTCGGCAAAATCTCTGTATACCTTGTGCGCTTGGTCTGCATCAGGAAGAATATTCAATTCCTTTAACCCCGATTTTTCTTTCTGCTTTAACTCTTCGATAATCTCGTCCGGCGTCCCAGCCAAGCATGTGGCTTTAATAGCTTCTGGAGTCACAAATTTTCTTTCATCGGGCTGCATATAGGTACAGTGCCCATCATGAATTTGTCTAAATCTAGCATTCTCTGGAAGAGAGTATTTACTTACTCGTTCGACATATTCATCCCAGACGTTAGCGAAATGAGCAGGGACCATCTCGTTGTTTTCACCAGATTTTTTCCAGATCTCATAAAAGAAATGTAGTTCACATGTTACCCACGAGCCAACTTCATTAATCACTCGCTCATCGGTCAATTTTTCACCTGGACGGAGAACACAGCCTGCTGTCAAAACGGAAGTTTGGAAATCTTCACCGATAGTCCTTCCAACTGCAGAAGCGCCACCATGGATTTGTTCTAACTTATCAGAGATCTCTGTCGGAGCTCCTCCGATAGTTATCCAACCATCCCCGTAAGCACCCGTCGCCTCAAGAGCTTTAGGTCCATTAGCTGCCACATAAATAGGTATTTTATTATCTAAATTCAAGTAATAACGATCACGATGTAAGAACTGTATTTCTTGAGTTCTTCCTCGATAGGTATAATCAACGGCATCCCCATCGAGCAAAGAACGCAGTACTCTTAGGTATTCTCGGAACTCTTTCACTGGCATGGGATCTTGACCCATAACACGCATCGCAGTGTGACCAGTACCTATCCCTAAAAATGTGCGCCCAGGCGCCAACTGATTTATCGTCCCGATCGAGTGAGCAGTCACTGGTGCAATTCTAGTACCTGGAATCGCAACACCGGTTCCAATTTCTATACGTTTGGTATTCACCGCAGCCAACGCTAAGGTTGCATAGCAATCAGACCAAATCATCTGAGAATCTGGAACCCACGCACGGTCATAGCCCAACTCCTCAGCATATCGAATGAGGTCCCAACGGTTAATATTCGGATCGATAGTAACGGCAAATTTCATGAAACAATTCCTTTAAATAGATCTATATCTGTAAGAAAACATATTATATTTTGATGTCAACCTTATTGCCAATATAGCATAAGGTTGACGGCCTATTTATGCTCTTATCTAAACGCGGGTATCACCAGTTCCATAAAATCTCGATAAACTTTCCGCTGAGATTCTGACGAGGGCATGATATTGATTTCTTTCACACCATTTTTTTCCTTTTCCTTAATCCGCTCTATGATCTCGTCAGGAGTCCCAACGAAACAGCAAGCCTTGATCGCCTCAGGCGTCACAAACCGACGCTCTTCAGGTACGATGTGAGTAGCATGATCGAGATGGACCTGCCGAAATCTAGCATTTTCAGGAAGGCTAAATTTATTTACCCTCTCTAAATAATCGTCCCATATGTTCTCGAAATGTTTCGGAATCATGTCATTTTTCTTACCTGCTTTTTTCCAGATCTCATAGAAGAAATGCAGCTCAGTTGTCACCCATGATCCTACTTCGTTAATGACTCGGTCATCCGTTAACTTATCTCCGTTTCGCAAAATACATGGTGCTGTCAAAAATGATGTTTGAAAGCTGTCATCCAATGTCCGGCCCGCAGCCTGTGCTCCGCCATGAATCTGCTCCAGTCGGCTTGAAATTTCATCTCCCGCATCACCAATAGTTATCCAACCGTCCCCATACGCACCCGTAGCTTCGCAAGCTTTTGGTCCATTAGCCGCGACGTAAATTGGTATTTTATTGTCTAAATTCAAGTAATACCTTTCTCGATGTAAAAACTGGATCTCTTTAGTCCGTCCTCGATAGGTATAATCAACTGCCTCACCACTCAACAGCCCTCGAAGCACACGCAAGTACTCTCTAAATTCTGCGACAGGAAGCGGGTTCTGTCCCATGACCCGCATCGCTGTATGGCCGGTACCAATGCCCAAAAATATTCTTCCAGGTGCTAACTGATTAATCGTCGCGATAGAATGTGCAGTAACAGGCGCAATACGAGTTCCCGCTATTGCGACACCTGTGCCAATCTCTATTCGTTTGGTGTTCGTCGCAGCTAAGGCCATAAGAGCATAGCAATCCGACCATATCATTTGTGAGTCAGGGACCCAGGCTCGATCAAATCCAAGTTCCTCCGCGTATCGCACTATATCCCAATCGTTGATATTTGGGTCAATCGTGACAGAAAACTTCATAACGGCTCCCCTACTTGGATTTTAGAACAGACTTTGAAATACAACTATTCTAAAAACATTAACACTAATAGGGTTTATTGCAAGAAATACGCGATACTCTCGCTACTTACGCAGCTCATTATCCGCGACCTACAAAAGGCATTCTATTTGCCATAAGTGTCATAAACTGAATATTTGCCTGCAGCGGGAGATTTGCGATCTGCAACACCGCTTCTGCAACTAGAGAGACATCCATTGTCGCTTCTGCTCTTACAGAGCCATCAGCTTGAGGAACCCCTTGTGTCATTGGAGTCGCCATTTCAGTCAAAGCATTTCCTATATCAATCTGGCTACAACAAATATCAAAAGGACGTCCGTCCAACGACAAGCTTTTAGTCAATCCAGTTATCGCGTGTTTTGTAGTAGTGTAAGGAACCGACCCTGGTCGTGGAGTTTGCGCAGATATAGATCCATTATTGATTATACGGCCGCCTTGCGGTCTTTGATTACGCATTATTCGAAAGGCCTCGCGCGCGCACAGAAATGAACCTGTCAAATTTGTGTTGACCATCGCCAGCCACGTGTCTACTGAAGTTTCATCGATTAACTTAGACGGCGATCCTATACCTGCGTTGTTGAAGAGGACATTCAAATATCCCCATCGACTGTAAACCTCTTCAAAAACGGCTATGACCGACTCAGGACAACCCACATCACAAGGAAGAACAATAGCCCCATCTCTCCCGTCGGCTGTTTCTCGGAGCTGGTCTTCTCTTCGCCCTATTAGAGCCACGTGGTAGCCATTCTCCAAGAACAACTGAGCGGTTTGTCTGCCGATACCACTTCCAGCACCAGTAATAACTGCTGTTTTAGATGATGTCATTAATTTACTAATCGGTCAGATTGACCCCAAAATTTAGCTCTGATCGCTTTTTTATCGGTTTTACCTACTGCTGTTTTGGGTATCTCATCCCATACCTCGACGGATTTAGGAGTTTTCACCCCCCCAAGTTTGTCTTTGCAGCTATCCACTATTTGTCCCGGTGACATCTCTATACCGGCATTTAGCACGACTATTGCCTTAATAGACTCTCCCCAACGCTCATCCGGTACGCCGATTACAGCGCATTCTAGGACACCAGGTATTTCTAAGATTGGCGATTCAACCTCAGTCGCGAAAACATTAAATCCACCAGTGATGATCATGTCTTTCTTGCGATCGACTATATAAAGATAGTCATCGTCATCCAGATAACCAACATCACCCGTGTGGTGCCACCCATATAAGCGGGCCTCTGCAGTAGCTTCGGGCTTTTCGAAATATCCAAGAGTGACCAATGGGCCGCGACAACAAATTTCTCCTCGCTCACCCACTGACAATACATTCCCAGAGTCATCTAAAATCGCTACCTCGGTGCAGGAAGTCACCTTCCCGCAACTTTTAAGTCGCTCCGGTTTGTATCCTGAGGCTGCAGCAGAAACAACCTCAGGTGCCAGCATTGAAATCAGCATCGGAGCCTCTGCTTGTCCATAACACTGACATATCACATCTCCAAAAACCTCAACCCCTCTTCGAAATTTATCAGGCGAAACTGGTGCGGCGGCGATCAAAATTTGCCTCAAACTTGAACAGTCATATGATTTGACATCAGGGTATTCAAGTAGAGCGTAATAAGCAGTCGGTGGAAGAAATATATGTGTCACTTTGTCACGAGCGATACTCTCAAGTACTTTCTTAGGGTCAAATGCTGGATGCACAATCGTAGTTCCCGCGACCGCAGAAAAGATACCAATAATAAGACCAGCGGCATGAGTGATTGGTGCAACAGCTAAATGGACGATGTCTTTTGTGTCCTCGCCTACATAGTGTTTCAACCCTAGTTCGAACATAGTCAAAATATTGGCATTACTTATTTCTACACCTTTCGACGGGCCTGTTGTCCCGCCTGTCGGCCAACGCGAAAATACCGTATTCGGTGCTCCAAAAGGATCCGACCAATCTGGTATTGTAATTTCCTCACCAACATCCGAGAAATCTGCCAAAGAAGGATGGCCATTGTCATCTCTATCCAAACAGATGACACCCTTGAGATCGGGCAACAAAGGAATACACTCTTCGACTTGTTTAGCCACTTGCGAATGGTAAAAAATCCACTTAGTTCTCGTGTAAGACATGTACTCAGCATTTGTCGCGGCACTATTACGAACATTCACAGGGATCCAAGCGCCGCCAGCGTTCATGCTAGAAAAGACACCCAAAACAGCACTTGCATGGTTATGAGAATAAACAGCTATCGAATCCCCAACCTCAAAGCCAGCCGCATATAAACCTCGAGTAGCCGCATCAATCAGTTTTTTAGCTTCGCCATAAGAATACTGAGTATCTTCACTAACAAGAAACGTACGCTCAGGATCGAGCCTGGCTCCTCGCTCAAAATAGTCTATCGGTCGCATCTTCTATCCTTCTCATATATTACTTATATTGATAGGAAAGCTTGATTTATCCAAACACAAAAATCAATCCCATAATGGCTATTAAATCAATATACATTGATTTTCTCAGACCTATGCTCAGGAATCGGTTTCTATTACACTCAACAGTAATATCTACTTTTAAAGGAGATGAGATGAGTACTGAAAATAATAAAAATATAGTCATAGAATTTTGGAGAAAATTTTCTGCAGGTGACTATTCGGCCAGTCTAGAAATGCTGAGTGCTGAGGCGACTTGGTGGGTTGCCGGATCAACGAGTCTATCAGGAACTTACTCTAAAACTGAGTTTGCCGCCCTACTAGAGCAAGTAGCGCCACTCGTCCCAAATGGCATCACTGTGACGCCTACCATTCTTACGGCCGAAAGCGACCGAGTGTCTGTGGAGGCGACGTCTTACGGCGAGGTAACTAACGGGAAGACTTATCAGAATATTTATCATTTTATGATGGTGATAGCCAACGGGAAAATAACTACTGTGCGCGAGTACTTAGATACGGAACATGTCACTTCAATCTTCGGTTAATTAGATAGTGCGCTTTCCAATATCAATTTGGACACATCAAACCCTTGGGCAGAGCCCGTGGCGGTCAAACGTTCGTAGACTTCTTTAGAAATTATGGCTGTTCGAGATAAAACCCACAGATATTCTCTATCTGGCGAGCCCACAAGTACCGCACTATAATCTTCCTCAATAGCTAGAACCCAATAATCGCCCCAGACAAATGGGAGTGCAGATAGCCAGCGCGGGGCAAAGCGCACCTTGAGTCGTGCAGTGTCGTCAAATGTCTTGTTGACCTTAGCAATGCCTTCAGCGCTCTTAAGCTTTGAGTCATTATCAACACATTGATTTACTATCCGGACATCGCCTGATGATAAAAGCGTATAGTTCGCTTGCGCCTGTCCTACACACATTTTTTGAAAGCGATTCGGGATTAAGGCGATTTGCCACCAATCTCCCATATACCGTTCCAAAGAAAAATTCTTTTGAGTATCAGGAAGCGATGCTACAGTGTTGCTAGAAAAAATGATCGCCAGCAACAAAAAGCTAAATAATTTCACTCTATACATCGATTATTCTTTGGGTTTTTCCAGCAAGAATAATTCAATCATGCAGCGTTCTCTTGCCACCATGCACGCAGGGCCTCATTAACTTCATGCGCATGGAAACGCGCTACTTGATTACTTGGACTTAAAGCTTCCTTATAAAAGAAATCAGGTAGCTCATCGTCAATCTCAGTGAAACCAGCTCCTTTATTGAATTCGTCTTCCAACAGCAAAGTTTCTTTCCCAATCTCATAAAAGAATTCAGGCCCTAGATCTGTTCCCAACGCATCGTTAATCAAGCCAACTATCATTTCTACGTTAGTATTTGTAACCGATCGTCCAAACAAGCATAAACCGAGAGAGTCAGCGGTAGCACATATCACTTGTGCATCCATACTCACGGCAACTAACTCTTTCACCCCTTTTCCACTACATTCATATTTTGCCGCGTTTCCCGTAGTGTGATCTGCTCCTTGCGCCGTCAGCATCATTGAAATCCCAGTAACCTCAATAACTCTTGGATCATATGCGCTGATACTTTGGTTTTTGATGACTGGAGTTCTGTTGACCTTATAATGTTTCCCTACAGCACCTGTTCCTTGGGCCCAAAGCTTTCCATTTTCGGTCCCTTCACGTATTTCTTGCATTACCGAGGTCAGGAAATCAACATCACCAAACTCTGCTAGGCCAGCATCCAAAAGAACACCCATCGCAGCACCGGTCTCGATGGTATCTATCCCGAGATCATTTGCATGCCAATTGAGTCGAGCCAAATCATCAGGATCAGTGATCCCACAGTTAGTACCCATTATCCCTAATGTCTCATATTCGACTGGCGAAGTTATCTCTTCCCCTTTCTCATCCACGTACACATTACTGCATTCGATCATACATCCAGGCATACATGCATGCGACGTTTCGCCTCCTCTTTCCATATTCCGTTCCCGGATATGTTGTCCGCCCATTTCGAATACGTCACCCTCGTCGGTCGCCTGGCTACCTGCACTAAAGTTGTTTGTCGGCAAGCCACCGACATAATTGGTGTAATCGCCCATCATCGCGGTGCCGTAGTCCTTAAGAGCCATAGTGGCAGCATCTTCTCGGATCATACGTCCATATTCTTTAATCCCTTTCAACAGCCTTTTGCGATCAGCAAAACCTGGCATTTTATGCAAGTCGATCACAATCGCCTTGATTTTCTTCGAACCCATGACTGCACCCACCCCGCCTCTCGCGGCAATTCTGGATGGCCTCTGATCTGTGTCGCTCATCGAAATACCGGAAATCAAACCGCCATACTCACCAACAGGACCACAAATTGCCAGGCTGACCTTTGCTCCAAACTTCTCATGCAACATCGCTGCACATTCGACAGTCCCTTTACCCAAAAAGGCATCTGCAGAACTCCATTCTATAGAGCCGTCTTTTTTCAAATGAATGACCTGCCATTCCTCACTGATTCCATAAAGAGTAAAACCTGCAATTTCAAGCTGACCCATAGCCAATCCAAAGGAACCCCCTGCATTAGCTTCTTTTATCCCTCCAGTAAGTGGGCTTTTACACCCGACACTGGTCCGGTTAGCATTAGAAAAATTACTTCCTGCAAAAGGACCTGCCGAGAATATAAGAGGATTGTCGGGCCCCAACGGGTCAACCTTTGCAACATCTAAGTCCACTAAAGTCTTAGCGATGAAATATCTGCCTGCTCTAGCTATCTGTTCCCCAACAAACTGTTCTTTCCTCGTTGATTTATCATCGACGTCAATATGCAGGTACTTTCTCATTCAAATCTCACCTAGTTTTAATTCGTTACTACGACTTTTATCGGTATGTATTTTAAAGATTTAGATACGAACTTCAATGAAAAAAATCAAGGGAATCGTACGCTATAGCTTAGCACTCATCCCTTTAACCAATCGTCCTGGAAGTGCACCCGTCGGCTTATCGTTTTTCAGCAGTATTGAACCATTCACAATAGTGTTTGAAATCCCAGTCGATGTCTGCTTTAAGCGTTGCGCTCCGGCAGGCAAATCATTAACAAGTTCAGGCATATTAGGCATTATGGTCTCTGGATTGAAAACCAATATATCGGCATTCATCCCTTCTTTAATGACTCCTCTATCCTTTAATCCCCAAGCATTTGCTGTGTCAGATGTTATTAATTTTACCGCTTCTTCAAGCGTGAAAGCCTCTTTTTCTCTTACCCAGTGACTCAATAAGTGCGTTTGTAGAGATGAGTCCATTATCTGCGCAACATGTGCGCCAGAGTCAGAGAAAGTAACCACACTTCTAGGATGTTTCATCATTTTTAGCACTGACTCTTGGTCTTCATTAGCCAAGGGTTGGCGAAAAAAAACGTCAAAGTTACGCTCCAAGGCAATATCTATCATTGCTTCTACCGGATGCACTCCTCGCTCTTTCGCAACTTCAGACATCAACTGTTCATCACCTACACCATTAAATAAATAGACCCAATCCCATTCAGGAGGTCTAGCCTCTGCACCTGCTGCTTTCGGGCCTTCATACGGTCTTGAAGCCACGTCAATTAACTTGCGTCTAACTTCAGGATCGCGCATTAAAACCATCTGTTCTTCTATCGGTTTGTTTCGCACATCACGCCATACATCCCATGCGTCAAAAGGTGTCTGTGAACGAAAAGACAGCATCGTCGAGATGGACCGACTATGCGCTTGAATAAATAAAGTCCCCCCCGCCTCAGCGACTTCATCACCCAAATCATAAAAAGCAGGCCATAGCTCTGGCGCCACTCGGACACTTGGCATACCGTAAGTAACTGGGCACCCAGACTCAACTGCCAGGTTTTTTAGTCGATCAAAATAATCTTTTCTTCGCTGTGGACTGCGACCCGGTTCTTCACTGGCTAATTCAAAAATACCGCCACCCACTTTACCCATCGTTTTAACGAGAGATGTTACTTCTGCCCAGTCTGCAATGCGGCTGGCGACCGGTCGATCGTCTGCCGTCAAATGGTTGACCGTGCGAGAGGTGGAAAAGCCAATAGCACCAGCATGCATGGCATCTTCGAGTTCCAGTTGCATTTTTTTCAGATCATCTGGCGTGGCTAATTCTGTAAACGCCCGCTCGCCCATAGCATAGGTTCTGAGGGCAGAATGTCCGATATAACTGCCATAGTTAATCCCTTTTGGAAGTGCATCAATAACCGCTAAGTACTCTCGGAAAGTCTCCCACTGCCAATTGATCCCTTCTTTCATCGCATCGCGAGGCAAATCTTCCGCTCTTTCGAGATTTCTAAAAACAAGATCAGCATCCTTTTCAGCACAAGGTGCAAGTGTGAATCCACAATTACCCATCATGACTGTAGTCACACCATGGAAGCAGGAGCACTGACCCAAAGGGTCCCAGAAAATCTGGGCATCCATATGTGTGTGCCCATCAACAAAGCCGGGGGTAACAACTTGTCCTTCGGCATCAATAGTCTCTAATGCGCTCTCGTTTATTTTCCCTATATGAGCGATTTTTCCATTTTTCACCCCCACATCCGCTCGAAACCTTGATGCTCCCGTTCCATCAACTACAAAACCGTTCTTGATTAATAGATCATAAGCCATAATATTCTCTCCAAACTTGACATATTTTACTTGGCAAAAACCTTTGTCTAAGGTTAGTCTGTTACTAACTTCACTTAAGCTATACGCAGGGGGAACACTGTGCAACAGTATTCGATTATTGATGTAGACACACATGTTACCGAAAGTGCCGATCTCTGGACCAAACGAGTCCCAGCAAAGATGAAAGATGCTGTCCCAACAGTCAGAAAAGATAAACATGGTCGCTATCTTTGGTACATCGGTAAGACACCTATTGCCCGCCTCGGCTATAGTGCCACCGCCGGAGTCGGCAGTATGCTGAATCCACCTAATGGCTATGATGATATGCACCCGGGTGCCTGGGATGCAGCTGAGCGCCTCAAATATATGGACAAGTACAATATCTGGGCCATGGTAATGTATCCAAATGTCGGAGGCTTTGGAAACCAAGCATTTCTGAAGCTCAAAGACCCTGAGCTCATGCTTACTTGCGTTAAAGTCTACAATGATTGGCAAACCGAATGGGCGTCGGCCGACTCGAGGCGCTTGCTACCTATCACATCTATTCCGTTTTGGGACGTTGAAGCTTCGGTCTCTGAAATACATCGTTGCGCCAAACTTGGACATAAAGGGATTTTATTCACTGGTGACCCTCAATCATTTGGCCACCCTTTCTTAGGCGACCCGCATTGGGACCCGCTATGGGAAGTAGCTTGTGAATACGACTTACCAATTAGTTTTCATATAGGCTCTGGAAATATGGAAACCGGCCTTACTAAAGAGAAATCGGCTGTTGTCGGAAAAATGGCTGCATTTGCAGAGCTTTCAGTGGAATTTTTTATGCGCAATGGTGTCCAACTCAGTGACTTACTCCTGTCAGGAGTCTTGGCCAAATTCCCTACAATCAAATTTGTATCGGTAGAGTCAGGAATAGGGTGGATACCGTTTATGCTAGAGGCTTTAGATTATCAATTTGAAGGGAATAGCGTGCAAAGCGAGCGCCCTGATCTTGATATGCTTCCATCCGAATACTTTCGCCGAAATGTATACAGTTGTTATTGGTTTGAGCAAGTCGCTCCTAAAAGGCTGTTAGATAAGGTCGGCGTTGACAATATTTTATTTGAAACAGACTTTCCTCATCCCACCTCCCTCTTTGGCTCTGAAATCAATAATAGGATTACTGAAGGCCTGGGTGACTGTGCACCAGAAGTTAAAGAAAAAATCTTATGGGGGAATGCTGCGAAACTGTATCGGGTTGAAGTACCCGTAGGTGCTCATTTGGCGGTCGGCGATGTCCAGGCTTAAATATAGACTTTTAGTCTTGCTGTTAGCTTTCCTCGGCACTATTAATGAGGGAGTGGCACTCGAGCGCTTAACAGCAGAAAACTGGAATGCCAGCAATGCAAAACACCTACTCGAACGCACTGGGTTCGGCTCCACCCCTAAAGAAATTCACCAATTCTCCCAACTCTCTCTCAAAGACGCTGTGAATCTAATCGTAGATGGACCAAAAAACCGCACGAAAAAATTCGACGACTTTGTACATTCTGGCGTTTTTGATGTTGGGCTAGATCCTTTCCCTCCCAGCAGGCCGGCTACTACCAATTTAGCTAAGAAAACTGGTGCAGCTTTAGGTATAAAAGTTAGGCCTGATGGCAACCGTCCGTTACAACCCATAGTCGACAAATTCTTTTACTGGCTGCGAGCCAGTCGACTTGAAACCGACAGGGTGACACAGTGGTGGGGCCAAAGAATGCTGGTTTCAGACTATCCTTTACAGGAAAAAATGGCTCTTTTTTGGCATGGACACTTTGCAACGAATGAAGACAAAGTAAGAGACTATCGCAAAATGCTTCAGCAGTTACAATTGTTCCAAACTGAGGGGCTTGGCGATTTTAGAACGTTAATGATAGCTGTATCGCAAAACCCCGCAATGCTGATGTTTCTGGATGCTGGAGTCAATATAAAATCAGCTCCCAATGAGAATTTTGCACGAGAGATTGTTGAAATCTTCACGATGGGCGTTGGCCATTATACAGAACAGGATGTACGAGAGGCGGCGAGAACCTTTACCGGTTGGAATTTCAAAGGGTTGGCTTTTGAGGTTAATGCCTTGGAACATGATAACGATAGTAAGACATTTTTGGGGCACACCGGAAATCTAGACGGTATTGATGTTATCGACATCATTCTTGAACAAAAAAGAACTTCTGAATTTATTGCTGGGAAAATCTATGGTTTTCTCGCAAGTCAGAAAATCACTGATGATTTAAAAGCAGAATTAGGCGTTTCTTTAAAAAGTAAAAAATACGCACTGAAGCCTTTCCTAAAAGACATACTTTCATCTCAAATATTTTATTCAAGCCCAGTAGTAGCAACCCGTATAAAAAGTCCCGTTGAGTTAGTCGTATCGACATACCGTAAGCTTGGTCTGGATAACCTACCAGGCACTCCAGATTTCAACTACACGACAGGCCGCTTAGGGCAAAGGCTAATGCATCCTCCTACTGTCGCAGGTTGGAGTTACGGAAGATCGTGGATCACACCAAGCCTAATCATACAAAGAAGCAATTTCATCCATGATATGCTTTTCCCTGACATAGCCTTTATCCCGTGGGATCGTTACCCAGACGGGGATACTAGCTACAGTATCTTAAGTGTACATAAGAAGCTCAGGGAAGGATTAACGATAACTGACGCCACTAAAACAGATGTCGACTATGGCGAGGCCGCGCTTTCAAACCAGCCAGACAGAAACGAAGAATTCAATACTCGATTTGGAAGTTATCGCGGTTGGCAAATGGCGATAGAAAGAGTTAAACCCATAGAACGGGATCTTCCAGCCATCAACCTGACCGACATGATCTTAAACAACGGGATAGAAAACACTAACGAAGTGGTTAGCTACTTCGTTGACCGATTTCTGTCCGTTCCTCTGGACCTATCTACTCAAAAATCGCTGAGCGAATTTCTTCAAAACGAAATTGGTACTCGACAGATTTCGCAAGTGGCTGGCTCTCTGGAGTACCCTCTTAGGATGTTACTCCATCTTATTTTGAGCCTCCCTGAATATCAATTGGGATAATATACTATGGACAGACGCCAACTACTGAAGCAGGCAGCAGCACTCGCAGGAGTCGCGTTACAGCCGGCGATGTCGATCGGGGCGCCTCTCATCGCACCCAAGCCGCGAGTGCTCGTGATATTCGAATTATCTGGAGGAAATGACGGGCTAAATACAATTGTCCCCTATAGGGATGATGAGTATTACAAGCTGCGCCCTTCAATTGCACTGCCCAAAAACAAAATACTAAAAATTGATGATGAATGGGGAATGAATCCAGGACTCGCGGGAATGAAACAGATCTGGGACCGTGGGGATCTGGCGATCATACATGGTTGCGGTTATGAAAGACCGTCATATTCACACTTCACCTCTATGGCTTATTGGCATACGGCTGCTCCTAACAGCGGAGATCCATATGGCTGGGTTGGCAGAACAGCTGATGCTCTAGCCCCCCATGCCCCAGAAAACTATATTATCAATATCGATTCCTCTCAATCTTTAGCTGTACAAAGTAAATATCACACCCCGATTGTGTTCGACGATCCGTCGGAGTTTCGAAGAATAATACGGAACGAGCAACTCGCGGCGATCCCAGAGATAAAAATGGAAAGTAGCCAAACGAATGTATCACTCAACTTCTTAAATAATATAGCGAGAAGCGCTACCGCCTCATCATTGAAAGTCAGGAAAGCATGGGAAAACTATAGCTCTCCTGTTGATTATGGCGTATTCTCCAGTCAACTCGACAAAGTTGCAGCTTGTATCGCTGCAGGATTCCCCACTCAGATTTATTATGTCGCCTTTCGAAACAATGCCTTCGACACACATGTGCATCAAGTGAATCTCCATGAACGGTTGTTAACATATGCTGCCGATGCAGTAAGAGGCTTTCTCGATGATATGGAACGTCTGGGTATGGCGGACAATGTTTCCCTTATGATGTTTTCTGAATTTGGCAGGCGCGCAGGCGAAAATGCCAACCTAGGAACCGATCACGGAACAGCGAACACAATGTTCTTCGCAGGCAAACCTGTAAAGGGAGGGCATTACGGAAAAACGCCTAACCTTTTAGATCTTAACGATACAGACAATTTAAAATTCACCACAGATTTCAGGCGCGTATATGCGACTGCGATTGAAGGTTGGCTGGAATCCCAAAAAGCTGATGGCATCCTGAAAGGGAAATTCCAACCACTTCCTATTTTTACTTAACTCTAACCAACCCTATATTCTTCCGGTGAACTAACCATGACAAATCAAGGCCACTGCTCGCTCAAATGCAGTCTCGGCCAACAACTTCATTTCCTCATCAGTTCTATCTTGAATAGGATGGGCCACGAAAAGGCTATCTGCGGCAAAGCCCACAGCCTCACCATGAGCTATCGCTGCATTTTCAAAAACACTAGAAGCAATAAAGCCTCCGGGAATACCCCTACTGTCTAATTCTTTTATGTCCTGCAAACTGCACGACGTACAAGAACCTCAGTCAGCGAGACCTTCTATAACAGCATCTACATTCCCAACAATCTCTTGAATCAGGCCGATAGGCGCTGGTCTTGCAAATGTAGGTTTTTTATATCTAAAAACAGTGGCTCCAGCCTCAGAAAATAGGCCATCCAGACGATCTAAGAACACATCACCACGCGCTTTAGATATGTCTAAAAGACCAAGTTTCAATCCCGATAGAGACTTAACTTTCTTTATGGGGTACCTCTCGACAGGTTGTAATTCGCCCGTAGGGTCAAGTAAAACAGAAGTCATAGTTTAATCTCCTTAGTTACAGGGTCTGTCCCTGGTGCACCTTTCATGATCCATCCCGGAATTATTGCTGAAAAAAGACCCGCTTGTCCGCCTGCTCTAACCAGAGTCAGGCCACCTTCACGGAACTTTGCAATTTTTTCAGATTGGCTCGATTGTTCCTTGCTCGCTACTTCGGGGTCTGTACCCATTCCAAGGTTTTCCCCACGTATCAAAAGAGCTGATTGGAGAGCATCAACCGTTCTTTCTTTGCTCCACCCGGCATTGTCAAACACTCTTCCGTGCTCTGGGCCAATGATGACTACAGCATCAGAGCCGTTGGCCATATCGATATGATTGATGCCTTTTAATGTCCCTGCAAGTGAGTAGATTAAACCCTCTGGCTCTCTGGACTTTTGATCAACGCAACCGATCGGTCCATCAGCACTAAATAGTGTCACCGCGGAGACACCCCGATCTAACCCGCGTTCTTCAGACAACGTGGTCCAGGAAGTACTTTCATCTTCGGCAAAGCAAAATCCGTATTTAACAGGAGAGCCAAAAGTAGACTGATCAGTTTTTTGAGGCTCGCCTCCTCCAACATTACGCACAGTTAACTGCAGCGCCCTTCCGATAGTAGAGTTCGCCCTACTACCTTGGCCCAGCACATTGCCACTCCAGTTCATATTGATCTCACTGCGTATTGGTCCGTTTACAATCGCCATAGGACCAGAAAACCAAGTTGTGGCTAACAACCCGTGCAAACAAAATGCCGGTTCTAATGCTGCTTCTACTGCAGCAAGCACAACCGGGAAATATTCTGGCTTACACCCGGCTAACACTGCGTTTATAGCAACTTTAGACACGGTACATTGAATGGAATAGGGCGGTAAGACCCCTAGTACTTCATTCGGTGCTCGTGAGGTACCTTTAAGCATTCGTAGCACTCGCTCTTGAGTCGGTGGGACTACCGGCAATCCGTCAGTCCATCCATTCTCAAAGCAATACTCAATGTCGTCAGCTAGTGATGGCAAGGGAATTTTTCGCGCAGAAAAATCAAAGTTCCCGAACTTAGCTTCCAAAACATCGATTATCTCAGGCTCTACAGAACGAGAACCGCATCCAGGTCGCCAATCAGGAAGATCTTCCCCTAAAGACTCAAGCTCAAGGCAGTTTCGCCACTCTTCTCGCTCCCATCCAGTTAAACGGCTAGATTCTTTCCCACCGGAAAACATCAGTAGTGTCGGAACTATCTCGATATTAAGTCTATAAGACACCTCCAATTCTCGATCGTCGATCACATTGGTAACTGATAAAAAATCTGATGTGTCTTGATAATAGACACTTACTTCCTTACCTGACTGTTCCAACTCTTTAAGTACTGGAGCTATAAGCAGGCATGTAGGACAGTCCTTTTTTACCACGACAATTATCCCGTCTGTAAACTTCATCCAACCTCCATCGAAATTACTAGAACCAGCCAACTATGATTATGCCACGCAACCAAATAAAGACACCTATTTGTAAAAAAAAGAGGTGAAACCAACTTAGGCCTTAATTTCTTGTCCAAATATAGGTATCTTTGAATAGGTGGAGGGGTAATGTTTTGAGAAAAAACCCACCTAGAAGGAATTAATTGATGGGCACATTAAATCATCCGGCGGCTGATGTTAGTAAGTCGCGTTTCAAATCGATGGATAAAAGTACAGCTGATGATTGGAAAATCATACGGGAAGAACACAGGAAATTTTTCGCTGGTTTGCCAGAGCGGGTCATAAATCACCTTATGCTACTGCAGAATGACTATGGAGGTTTCCCTATTGATAGGCTGCAGCATTCCCTACAAACCGCTGAGCTTGCCGCGAATGACGGGAGAGATGAAGAATATGTGGTTTGTGCGCTGCTCCACGATATAGGGGACACTCTTGGCAGTGCAAATCATCCAGATATTGCTGCTGCGATATTATTTCCTTTTGTCTCGGAAAAGAATCATTGGATGGTAAAACATCACGGAATCTTTCAGGGGTACCAATTTTTCCACCATCTAGGGATGGACCGAAATATGCGTGACAGATATAAAAGCTCTCCCTACTATGACCATACAGAAGAATTCATTAGTAAATACGATGGACCTGCATTCGACTCAGAAAAGCCTTTGTTAGACATCGAACTATTTATTCCTATGGTTAAAAAAATATTTTCGGAAGCAAAAAATACGATTTACACAACCATCAAATAGAAAAGCAATAAAGAGAGACAGCATGCTCGACGGGAAAAACATATTAATAACCGGTGCTAACGGAACACTTGGAAAAGCCGCAACCCAAATTGCGAAGGGCTATGGTGCGGCAGTTGTTGAATTAGACATAGATTTTACAAACAAAAGCATTTCTCAATTTTGTGTTGATCTTACTGACTTAGCAGCTGTAAAAACCTGCCTTGCATCTCAAGACAGAATTGATGCCATCTTCAATATAGCTGGAGCCTTTAGTATGGGCAACTCAGTGGCGACGACCAGCGAAGAGGAATGGGAACACATGAATAATGTGAACGTTAAAACTATGCGCAACATGGTGACGGCAACCCTTCCCCAGATGATTGAGAACAGGAATGGCTCCATAATTAATATTGGTGCAAACGCCGCTATTCAAGGGCAAGCAATGATGGGGGCATATATCACAGCAAAAAATACAGTCATGCGACTCACAGAAACTATTTCTCAAGAAGTCCGGTCATTTGACGTAAATGTAAATGCAATACTACCCAGCATAATAGACACCCCCACAAACCGAATTGACATGCCTGATGCCGATTTCAGCGCATGGGTTTCGCCCGTCAGTGTTGCAGAACTTATGTGCTTTTTAGCATCCGACAAAGCGAAAGACATTCATGGCGCACTTATTCCAGTCGTCGGGCTATCATAAAAGCATAAGATGGCCTCTCTTAAAGACAAATCGACAATAACGGGAGTGGGAGAGACCTTATATTATAAGTCCACTGAAAAAAGTGCTCTGGAACTAGTTTTAGAGGCTTCTTTATCGGCGGTAAATGACGCGGGCTTAACACCTAAAGATATAGATGGCATCATTCCTTACAGCTCACAAGGAGTTACAGCCGAAGCTATCGCCACAAATTTTGGAATCGAAGATCTAAGATACTCCGCGACAACTCCACTGGGAGGAGCCAGTCCAGTGGCCGCGCTGCAAACAGCGGCAATGGCTGTAACAACTGGTGTGGCAAATAATGTACTGGTATGTCTAGGGCGAAGCAACGCTATGGGCAACGAAGGACGGATAACTTCGCGTCTAGCGGAAATGCCACAAATGCACGTGGTTGCAGAATTTGAAATGCCGATTGGAGCAAATGCTCCGGCACAGTTTTATGCTCCTATGGCGAGACGCCACATGGAATTATACGGCACAAAAAGCGAACATTTTGCGGAAATAGCAATGGTATGTAGAGCAAACGCGCAACTAAACGACCGTGCAATCATGCGCAAGCCAATGCTAATAGATGACCATCAGAACTCACGCATGATCGCCGATCCCCTAAGGCTATTTGATTGCTCTCTCGAGAGCTTTGGAGCAGCTGCAGTCATAGTGAGTAGTGCGGAGTCTGCTCGTGACATGAAACATATGCCAATCTATATAGGAGGGGTTGCTGAGGGACATCCAGACTCTCCTAGTGCGATTACGCAACGTCCTTTGATGACCACTTTGGGGATCTCTAAAGCAGCGCCCATTGCATTTAGAAATGCTGGCGTGCAACTGTCTGATATCGATGTCGCCCAAATCTATGACTGCTTCACCTATATTGTGTTGTGCCAGCTCGAAGACTTAGGTTTCTGTAAAAAAGGAGAAGGTGGTGATTTTGTCGCTAGTGGAGCTCTTAAGCGTACCGGGTGTTTACCGATAAATACCCACGGTGGCCTGCTGTCTGAGGCACATATGGCCGGGATGAACCATATAAATGAACTTGTTCGGCAACTTAGGGGCCACTGTGGTGAACGCCAAATAAAAGGCGCAGAAGTTGGGCTCGTGACTGGGTTTGGTGATCTAGGCGACGGCTCCATCGCCATATTACATAGGTAGAGAAAATGAACAGCACGATATCCTCCCGACCACGCCCACTCATTACAACATTGAGCGAGCCCTATTGGACAGGTCTGAAATCGCAAAAGCTCTTAATTCAGCGTTGTAAGAGCTGCTTACTCCTCCGGCATTATCCTCGACCAATGTGTGATGCTTGTCACTCAATGCAGTTCGATTGGAAGGAAGTTTCTGGGGCAGGTCTCGTATACAGCTGGACAGTCTGCCATCATACTTTTCACCCTGCATTTTCTGACGATGCCCCATATACCCTGTTAACAGTGCAGCTTGAAGAAGGCCCTCGCCTGGTAGCTCCCTTAAGACATTCATCTCCTCTCAATATTCAGCTAGGGCTCCCCGTACAAGCAGGCTTCGATCTTATAGATAAAGAGTTGACACTTCCTTTTTTCAAACCCGCCTGAAATATCTCAAGCCATCATCGAAATACCTAGGAAACTGTCTTCCTATATTGCAGCCAGATCTCAGCCTTAAATCTGCCGAGCAAGAAACTCATTCATTACCGTAGCTACGTAAACAGGAGTCTCCTGTTGCGGATAGTGAGCCGCATTTCGAGAAATAACAAGTTCTGCGTTAGGATACCAATTCAAAAAAGTCTCTTCCAATATCTTTGGTGTAAAGGGTTCCATATCATACTCTCCCCCAATAACTAACATCGGAGTGGTATTACCCTCAATTTCATCTAAGAACCCCTGATTCGAAAGACTTTCAAGGTAGCCATGTTGTGCCTTCTCCAGCCTAGAAGCGCGGGTCTGTCGAACCTTAAATGCTATCCATTCGTCACAAAGTCGCTCTCCAGTCAAAGCATCGAAAGCTTTCTCTAACATCTCGTTGCTAACAATCGAGCCTTTAATAATCTCAAAACCTTCAGGGGTAAAACTTAATCCGGAGGCAGCTACAGGTGTATTTAGTATCGCAGATTTAATGCGTGAACCGCCGTCCAATACTACTCTCTGAGCTAGCATGCCACTCATCGAATGGCCTACTATATGAAATTTCTCCCATCCTACATTGTCGGCCAAAGCAAGAATGTCAGCCGCCGCTTCTACAGGTGTATAGTCTCCCGGGATATTACGGGACTCTCCATAGCCTCGAACCTCCACAAAAGCATAAGTAAATCTAGAGGTATCAAAGAAATTACGCGCAAATGCCCAGGTGTCTCGGCACCCAAAGAAGTCATGCATCACGATGACACCTTCTGATCCTGAGCCATAAAGTTCGTGTCCTAAAATCACTATATTATCCTTCTTTTTTTAATTAATTTCGGATTGCTCAAAGGCGTAGGCAGCTTTATATACCAACTTCTCTTCAAAATGACGCCCAACCAACATTAATCCAACGGGTAGGTTGTCAACTTCTCCACATGGTATCGAAATGGATGGGTGTCCAGTCAAATCCGTCGCTGGGGTATTAGGCACCATTTCAAGAGCTCGAGAGACGATCTCCTCGGGCGACGCCGAAGGCGCCGGGATAGGTGGAGCTGTGATAGGCAGTGTTGGCATCAATAAAATATCACATTTTGAAAGCGCTTCATCGTATGCTGCAGTCAGACGAGAACGCAAGTTCTGAGCTTTGGCATAATACTTTCCGCCATAAGTCTGGCTCATATACTCACCAGTCAGCATAACCAGTTTAGTTTGTGGACCGAATTTATGAGTTTGAGTTCTCCAATTCGAATGGTAGGACATCAAACTCGGCACATACCCACCTCTTCTGTTCTTACCATAGCCATTATCATGCATCATAGAATCGACTAACCCTTCTATGTAGATAGGTGTCCATATAGCCGCGCTAACCGAATGCATAGGAATTGAAATTTCTTCAACCTCAGCTCCTAGGCTTTTCAATCTAGCAGCTGCATTGCGAACACATAGATCTACCTGAGGATCAGAGTTTTCGTGCCCAAAGCCCTCTCTCACCACACCGATTCTCAACCCGCTGACCCCTTCGTCCAAACCTTCTAAATAATTACTGACCTGGATCCCAGCCTGGTTATTATCAACGCCATCTGCACCAGCCAGAACACTCAAAAGCAAAGCGTTATCTTCAACACTTTTAGTCATAGGCCCAACGTAGTCAATCGTCATGTCGATAGGCATAGCTCCAGTGTATGGAACCAAGCCAAAGGTTGGTTTCAGCCCTACGACACCGCAGAAAGAAGCGGGAATTCGACATGAACCCCCGTGATCGGTACCAACTGCCATATCAATCTCACCAGCTGCTAACAGCGCCCCACAACCACTCGACGATCCTCCTGCAGTGCGACTGATGTCATGCGGATTTAATACAGGTCCTTTCGCATTCGTGTGGCTTCCTCCAGACGTACAGAAATATTCTGAATGTGCCTTTCCTACGACTGTGCCTCCAGAGGCAAGTACTCGCGTCACTGCAGTCGCATCGACTTCAGGAATGTACCCTTCTAAGGTCGAAGAGCCGTTCATCATCGGAGTTGACGCCACCATAATATTATCTTTGAACGCAACCCGCTTACCCCGTAACGGACCTGCTAATTCACCTTGTATCTCCGTCTTCCAATACCAAGCATTATACGGGTTGTCTTCTTTATCTGGTTCAAAACCCGAATCTCTCGGATAGAGTATCGGCGGCACATCTTCTGGAATACTATCTAACACATCGTAAACGGCGAGGTTGCTCTCAAGCAGCTCTTTCAGAGTTTTCGCTTCTTCCGAATCCAGCTGCATATGTATTTGCTTGCCAATCGCTTGTATCTCGTCCAAATTTGGTCGCTTTACTGTCATAAACCTTATTCCCTTATTCTAACAATGACGTTGTGGACGCTCTCAATCACAGCATGGTTCTAAGCAACCACCTTGCTGAATCACACAACAATATTTTATACTTACGGAAGACCTAGTAGAGAACAGAAAGGCACTAGGCCTTGTACCTTCTTGCTAAATATTTTATTTTAAATCGAATAAGGAACGCAACCACATCATGGCACAAGAAAACCAAGTCACTCCAGAATTCCTCGCATCATTTACACAGGCCTGGAATGACAAAGATATAGATAAATTAATGAGTCACATGGCCGACGGGTGCGTATTTATGGCATCAGTAGGGTTAGAAACTGAAGGCGCGTTATGGACGGGAACTGAAAAAGTACGAGAGGGATTTGCAAGCCTCTGGGTTGGTTACCCAGATGCTCACTTTGAAGCAGTCGGAGAAGATATCATTTTGGGTGACCGCGGTTGCAGCGAATGGATTTTTACTGGCACGAGAAAGACAGACGGAAGCAAGGTAAAAGCTAGAGGATGTGACGTCTACACATTCAAAGACGGTAAAATATTAATCAAAAACTCAATGCGTAAACAAAAGCCATAATTAATCGGTTAATCCTCTAGCTTCGTCTGGGGAGTTTTTTCTAGCTGGGCGACAGACTCTAAACTGGAGATCACGCTAGACAAGGTACTCTTGTCTAGCTTTCGACCGCCCTGATCACTTAAGAAAAAAACATCGACAGCTTGAGCTCCGAAGGTGGTGATATTCGCACCGCGAATACTCACACCCACATCAGAAATTGATTTTGCCAATAGAGACAACAACCCTTTTCGGTCAGCTGCGACAACTTCTACCGCGGTCAGGCTTAATGCGGCTGCTTCATGGTGTCTAACACTTACTGGTACAGACTCCATAAGTACATCAAACTTAACCGGCTTCTTAGATACCTGATAAACCTTGCCAGAGTGTGTATCGATAACCCGCTGCTTAATCCTTTCTAGCTGCCCTTTTTCAGTAATTGCGGCACCTTTTGCATCTGTAATCTGAAACTCATCTAAAACTCTTCCATCTCGCAATGCATACGCATGAGCCACAAGGACAATAGTGTTGGCATCAGCAAGTGTTGAGGTTAGCTCGAAAAACAATCTTGATCTATCTATTCCCCATGTCAGCATCTGAGTATATCCACCCTCTTTATTGGAGATGAAATGAACACCAGAGTCATTCCCAAGCAGGCGACATAATGTCAAAAGAAAAGCAGGGGTATAGCGCATAACCAACGTATTAGTGAAAACATCTAACATTTTACTGACTATTTTTTTCTCAACAGAAATTGTGTTCTTTAGAACACTTTTCTTTCTGATGCGCAAACGCTCTACTTCATTTATTGGCACCGCCTCGCCCATCCTTAAATAAGATTCCGAAGCGCGAAATAGTTGAGTAAAAAGATGTCCTTTCCATTCCGTCCAGGTACCCGGGCCAACAGCTGTTACATCCGCCACAGTCAGAACAAAGAGATAGATGAGTCGTTCTCGATCACCCACAAAGTTACTAAAATCCGCAATGACCTCTCGATCAGTAAGGTCGTAATGTTGCGCAGTTTTCGATAAACGAAGGTGATGTAGTACTAGCCAACCAACAATCTCCTGATCATCAATTGACAGTCTTAATCTTTTACAAAATTTCTTAGCTAAGCTCTCACCTATAACCGAGTGATCTCCACCTCGACCTTTTGCTATGTCATGAAATAATAAAGCTATATAGAGTAATTCCGGACGCTCCAGTTCTCCCATAAGCTGCGAGGCCAAAGGCATCTCGATATATTGGCCACTCCCTGTCCTGAAATCACGTAGGATATCTATAGCGCGGATAGTATGAGCATCTACGGTGTAATGATGGTACCGGTCAAACTGTCCGTGACCGGTAATTCTCTTAAATTCCGGACAAAATTGTCCTAGAATTCCAGTTTCGTGCATTTGACTCAGAGCCGTAGTCACATTCCTGCCCGAACGAAGAATGCTTAAAAAAATACTATTTCCTTCTCGCGAGTTACGAACTTCAGAACCCACAAGCGCAGCATTTTTCTTAATGATACGCAATGCCTTGCTATCTAAATATCTCTCTTTTTCTTGTGCAAGGCTAAAGATACTGAGGAGGTTTAATGGGTCCGCAGTAAACTCGCTTGCATTAGAAATGCCTACTTGATTCTTTCTAAGTTGAATGCCCCGTCCTAAAGAAATACGCCGCGAAAATCTCGAAGGTGGAGAAATTTGCTCTTCGAAGTGTTGTAGAAACAAACTTGTAAGATCGTCTATTCGTCTTACATTTAAAAAATAATTTTTAAGAAAACGCTCAACCGCACTAGATTTTTCGCTATCACGGTAACGGAAGTGCGTGGCTAGTTCTGTTTGATAATTAAAAAGTAAGCGATCGTTCTCTCTACCCGCAAGAAAATGAAGCCCTGAGCGCACCCGCCATAAAAAGTCTCTTCCACTCACAAACCCACTAAACTCGGCTTCATCTACCAAACCTTTTCGCAATAACTCTCTGGCAGTAGGCACCCCATACCACCCCATAGCAAGCCAAAAAATTGTGCTGACATCTCTCAAACCACCTTGGCCATTCTTGCAGTCTGGTTCCATCACAAAAGCTGTCCCACCCTGAGAGCGTCTTCGAACGTTGCACTCTTCCATTTTGGTAATACAAAAGTCTAATCGTTGTTTCTTACTCCAATGTTGGGGCTGGATAGAATTTTGTAGCTGTTTATATAGCATGCCGGAACCACTAATAAGTCGGCTCTCCATCAATGCTGTACGGCTATGATGATCTATCTTACTGAATTCACGTGCTTCTCTAGGCGTCCTTACAGCATGACCCAACACTGCTCCAGAGTCCCATATACATTGAATGAAAGACTGAATCCTTTGACTTACGTTGGTGTTATGGCCTTCAGCAACCAAGAAAAGAATATCCCAGTCAGAGTGAGGACAAAGCTCTGACCTGCCATACCCGCCTACTGCTACAAGATCAACATTAGCATGATCACTGCCACCCACTTGAGTCCAAAGATCAACTAAAAAAGTATCAACAGAAGAACTGAGCATTTTCACGATTGCTCTTCCTCCTTGTCGTCCATAAAGCCTTTTCTCAGCCGTATTCAGTATTTTTGCACGTGAGGACTTCAGGCTTTCCACGGAGATTATTGACGGTTTTTTCTCTGGCATACTTTATCTGCTATCTGTGAATTTTACTTCTATCCTGCATGTTGTAGTGTACGTTTTTATTATGTTGCTCACGAGCTAGGCGCGTGTCCCTCTGTGCTGAAAAACACGACGGTTTAGCTTTATAGGACATAGTATCCTGTCTAGTTTAATCTCTGCACACCGCAACACGTTTCTACTATACATAGTTGGGACTACCAGTTATTGCGCAACTCTCTAAGCTTTAGAAATACAGTTCTCGCATCGACTTGCTCAGGAAGTTCTTTAAATTTCTCGCGCAATCTCGCTATCACAGTAGGGTTTTGTAAACGAAAAAATGTGTTGATTTCTTTTTCTAAGCCTAGAGTCGATATTAAAGCTTTGTCCAAGTCTTGCATTTCTATTTTTTGTAAAATCTGTTGTGCGGCCCCATTGTCAGGCTCACGGTCTAACGTAAATCTCAGATTATTATCGATATAGTCGTGGCCTGGGTAGATTCGGGTGCTGTCAGGCAGAACTGAGAGTTGGTGTGTAAAAGTCAGATACATATCGTCTGGATCGCCGCCGTTATGGCAATTTCCTGCCCCGGCGTTAAAAAGGGTATCTCCACAAAAAAGAGCAGGGCTGTCGCTATGAGCATAGAGACAAATGTGGCTCATCGTATGCCCAGGAGTATCCAATGCCTCTAGCTCAACAGATGTGCCAACGTTCACCACATCGCCAACTCCTAGACCAACATCTACGCCTTCAATAGATGCTTTAGCATGAGCGAACAACTTTGCTTTAGTGGCAGCTATTACAGCTTCGTTCCCGCCTATATGATCAAAATGCTCATGCGTATTCAAAACCTTAGTAATTTCCCAACCATGTTTTTTAGCAACTGCCAAACATTTATCTGAATCCAATGGATCGACAGCTAGCGCTTCTCCACTTGCTTCGCATACGATGAGGTAATTAAAATTACGGTAAGCATTACCTGTCCATATTTGTTCAACGTGCATCAAGTAACTCCTTCACTTCTGCTTTAACATAAGGGCACGTTCGTCACCAAGCGCACAACATAAGACGTTTATGGCAATAGTGAGGAATACGAAAATTAAATGCAACTAGGAGCAGTCTAACTATGAGCGCAGGTGAGAAACTAGATGGGACACCAATCCCAATGCACTTCTGGGAGGGAGTCAACAAAAATGCGATCGCGGGCGATATGTGGGGGAAAGGGAATAGTACGACCGTCATGCTTCTTCATGGTGGGGGGCAAACAAGACATGCTTGGAAAGGGACCGGAGAACTACTTGCTAAAGCTGGATATCATGCCGTTGCTATAGATGCACGTGGACATGGAGACTCTGATTGGGCAGCCGATGGAGCCTACTCGCAAGATTTAATGGTGGCAGATCTGGCTTGCGTGCTGGCTTCCTTAGGTACCCCTAACCCAATATTAGTGGGGGCTTCAATGGGAGGGATTAGTAGCCTAATGGCTATCGGTGAAGACCATATCCGCGCTAAAGGCTTAGTAATGGTAGACATCGCACCACAAACAGAGCCAAGTGGCGTCAAGAGGATAGGCGAATTCATGGCTCACAAGCCCGAAGGGTTCGAGACTTTGCAAGAGGCAGCCGACTGGATCAGTGCCTACCAGCCTCACCGAAAGAGCACTTCTAATTTGAGCGGCCTCGCCAAGAACCTAAGGCTTAACCCTATGGGGAAATACTCTTGGCACTGGGATCCAAGATTCATGACAATGAGAAGTGAGATTCAAAACCGTGAAGCGAGGTTGAATGAATGTACGCGCGCACTAAACGTGCCAACTCTATTGGTAAGAGGAGCCCTATCGGACATACTAAGTGAAGAAGGCGCTGCACACTTTCTCTCTCTGTATCCAGAGTCGGAATACGTCAACATTACTGATGCTGCACATATGGTTGCAGGAGATCGAAACGACATTTTCGGCAAATCAATTTTAAGCTTTTTAAAACGTAACACCTAGATGATATGGTAGAGAAAAATTAGTCGAGTAACGCCCAATGGATTGCGGTATCGTAGCCATATATATACTAAAAATTATCTAAACAGGGAGCTACCAAGCAATGGCAAACGTAGATAAAAAAAGTTCGCAAAAATATGATGTGATTGTCATTGGAGGCGGTTTTTCAGGTCTTTACATGCTACATAAATTGAGAAAAGAAGGGTTGTCAGCAGTCGTGTTTGAAGGTGGCGATAACGTCGGCGGGACTTGGTTTTGGAATCGGTATCCCGGTGCGCGGTGTGACGTCCCGTCAATGCAATACTCCTACCAATTCGACGAACAACTACAACAAGACTGGGAATGGCCTGAAAGATATTCTTCGCAACCTGATATCCTCAAGTATATTAACCATGTAGCCGACCGATTCGATCTCAGACGTGACATTCAGCTACAAACTTGGGTAGAGTCAGCTACTTACAATGAACAAGAAAAACAATGGCATGTGAAAACCTCCAAAGGTGAAGCCTTTGCTCGTTTCTGCGTAATGGCAACTGGCTGCCTGTCCTCCACTAATACACCCGATGTTCCGGGAATAAAAGAATATGCCGGCGAAGTGTTTCACACTGGGAATTGGCCCAAAAGCGAGGTTGATTTCACGGGCAAGACCGTAGGAATACTTGGCACTGGATCGTCAGCAATTCAGTCTATACCTATCATTGCTGAACAAGCTGAGCACTTATATGTCTTTCAACGCACACCCAATTTTTCGGTTCCGGCGGCAAATGGTCCGACTAACCGGCAAGAAGCTAGCAAGATCAAAGCACGATACTCAGAGTTTCGAAAAGAATGTGCGAATAAATTTACTGGCTACGATATGCATTTAAACGAAAAAAGCGCTGCTGAAGTTAGCTCTAATGAGAGGGTAGAAGAATACGAAAAACGGTGGGCAAATGGAGGATTAATGTTCTTAGGCGCATTTTCCGATCTTCTAATTAATGAAGATGCGAATGAAACTGCGGCCGAGTTTATTCGACAAAAAATCTCTTCTATTGTGGAAAACCCGAAGGTTGCTTCACTGCTGATGCCAGATCATAAAGTAGGTTGCAAAAGGCTATGTGCAGATAGCGGATACTATTCCACTTTTAACCGCGATAACGTTACTTTGATTGACATAAGTAACAACCCAATATCTAGCTTCCAATCTATGGGTCTTACTACTTCAAATGGAGAATGGACATTTGATAACTTGGTGCTCGCTACCGGCTTTGATGCCATGACAGGCGCCATCTCAAAAATCCATGTAACTGGGAAACAAGGTAATTCTCTTCGAGAAAAATGGATAAAAAACCCCAAAGCCTATCTTGGTCTTGGTATTTCAGGTTTCCCTAATTTGTTCACAATAAACGGACCAGGAAGTCCTTCAGTTTTAACGAACATGCTTCCTTCCATTGAGCAGCATGTAAACTGGATAACAGACTGTATTAATTGGACAAAATCGAAGGGATTTGATTCTATAGAAGCTACATTAGAAGCAGAAGAAACTTGGGCAGAACATGTCAATGAAGTTGCGGGCCAGACGATTTTTCCTACCTGTAATTCTTGGTACCTGGGAGCAAATATTCCTGGCAAGAAAAGAACCTTTCTCCCTTACTTAGGATTCCCTCCTTATGTAGAAAAATGCGAAAGTGTCGCACGTAACAACTACACAGGATTCGAATTCTCTTAAGTACTAAAACATTTGATACTTATTAGCGACTTCCCATCAATTGTCTATACTGACCCACAACAATAACCATCTTGCTTGCGCGCGCAAGTAAGGATAAAATTAATTACGATTAATGTTTATGCGCTATCCCTTCCCCATCATAGTTTCTGCATAAACTACTCAATTAGAAAGATTGGAGTTTACATTTTTGTGAATAAATATGACGCGGTGATAGTCGGTGGTGGCTTTGCAGGTATCTATATGCTTTATAAAGCCAAAAAAATTGGCTTAAAAGCGAAACTCTTGGAAGCCGGGGATGAAGCCGGTGGGACTTGGCACTGGAACCGATATCCTGGTGCTCGCTGCGACATAGAGAGCATGCAATATTCTTATCAATTCGATGATGCACTCCAACAAGAATGGGAATGGAGTGAAAAATATGCCTCTCAGCCGGAAATACTAAAATATATTCAACATGTAATAGATAGATACGAGCTTGGTTGCGACATGTTGTTTAATACACGGGTTGTGTCTGCCGAATACGACCAAAGCTCTAGCAGATGGACTATTAATACCGATGGGGAAACTTATCACAGCCAGTTCTGCATTATGGCTACAGGTTGTCTTTCCTCCGCGAACATGCCCGACTTTAGAGGAAAGGAAATTTTTAAAGGTCCTATCTATCATACTGGAGAATGGCCCAAAAAAAGCCCAGACTTTAGTCAAAAAAGAGTGGGTATAATAGGAACAGGGTCTTCTTCTATCCAGGCAATTCCGATCATTGCAGAACAAGCACAACATTTAACTATCTTTCAAAGAACACCTAATTTTTCCGTGCCTGCACAAAATGAGCCATTGACCCCTGAAAAGCAAAAAGCCGTAAAAGCGAATTACAGCGCGTTTAGAGAAAAAGGGAAAGCTCAAATACTCGCTTACGATACTTACCAAAATATAAAACCAGGTGCCTCTCTATCTGATGAAGAAATATTAGAAGAATGCGAAAACCGTTGGGAATTAGGTGCACTTAATTGGTACGGGGCTTTTTCAGACATAATCCTTGATCAAAGAACCAACGATATTGTTGGAGATTTTGTGCGTGAAAAAATAAAGCGTAAAATCAAAGACCCTCAGACCGCAGAAATGTTAATGCCTGATTCGGTCTTTGGGTGTAAACGCCTTTGTGCAGACACAAATTATTATGAAACGTTTAATAGGGACAACGTAACATTAGTAGATCTGAGAAAAAACCCTATCGACACTTTTACTGACCAAGGAATAAAAGTTGGCGAAGACCATCATAAGCTTGACGCAATAATTTCGGCAACGGGCTTTGATGCTATGACGGGAAGCTTAAATAGGATAAAAATTACTGGCCGTGATGGACTTACTTTAAAAGAAAAATGGGAGGCCGGTCCACTTACCTACCTAGGATTACAATCAGCAGGATTTCCAAACTTATTTATTATATCTGGGCCCGGAAGCCCATCAGTCTTGACTTGTATGATCACATCCATCGAACAGCACGTAGATTTCATAGGGAAGGCAATCACTCATATGAAAAATAAAAATGCCGTTGCAATGGAAGCGACACCTGAAGCCGAAAATTCGTGGGTGAGTCACGTCAATGAGGTAGCTGGGTCGACCCTGCTCAACAATTGTAACTCTTGGTATCTTGGCGCAAATGTGCCTGGGAAGCCCAGAGTATTCATGCCATATATTGGCTTTCCCACATACGTAGAAAAGTGTGAGGCCGTGATAGCAAACAATTATGAAGGGTTCTCTTTCGAGTCCACCTAAAGGGAAGAGCAATCAGATACATAAAGCTGATTTCACGGATTCCGAGCCCAATTTAAACTATCGTACTGCCACCATCTACGACAAAGTTTTGGCCCGTAGTAAAGCTACTCGCATCAGATGCCAAGTAAACTGCAATGCCTGATAATTCCTCTGGCTCCCCTATCCGCCGCAACGGATCATTTTCTGTACGTACCGCCAGTGTGTCAGGATCTTCCCAAAGTGCTTTAGCAAAGTCAGTACGAATTAAGCCTGGAGAAACTGCATTCACTCGAATATTGTACGGACCATTTTCTAATGCTAAATTTCTAACTAACTGTAAATCCGCAGCTTTTGAAATACAGTAAGCTCCTAGCTTCTCATGCCCTCTCAATCCACCTACCGATGAAATAACTACAATCGAACCGCTCTTTTTTAGCCGCATCTGAGGGATAACAAGTTGAGCCAACCAGTGATTTGCCATGATATTTACAGTTAGTATTTTTTCAAATGCGGAATCTGACAAATCACCCATTGGGCCATAGGCAGGATTGACGGCAGCATTACAAACCAAGATATCAATTCCTCCCAGTTTCTCATAAGTAGAATTAACTAAGGAATTAAGTTCGGCCTTACGGCTAATATTTGCCGGAATGGAAACCGCACCGCCAGGATGTCCTGCTAATTCATCATTGATGCTTGCAGAGACGGCATCACAGTTCTCAGATTTTCTGCTAGAGATAACCACATTTGCGCCGTGCCTAGCCAGTTCTGTTGCTATTGATCTTCCGATACCTTTAGTTGACCCGGTAACCAAAGCGACTTTACCAGAAAGATCAAAAAGTGACGTTTTAATTATCGTTTCTCCAAAGCTGAATAAATTAAGAAATTTGACAAGTCATTAATCGACTAATATTGCCATTTTATCACATTACAATTCACCGCAAGAATCTATGCGCTGGGCTTATTAGAGTACTTATATAAATCTTTCCAGTAGTGAGTCAAAATATCATCATTTGCCAAATCAGAACTTTCTAGATGGGGGTCACTAACAGCGATGTGTCCCTTTTCAATCAGCGTCTGAGCATAGGCGCCTCGGTTAATAAGTTTTGTGGGTCCCCGCGCCTCAGCAAAATCTCTTCGTAAAACTTCCGTAGCTTTATGATCGACCTCTCCGGTGTCTGCCTGGATAACAACTCCATAATCTCTGTGAGCACTCTCGGCAGAAACCAGACGCCTAAGCACGTCAAGCCTGACAAGCTCCACATCCCTCTCCAACGGATCGCCCCAGCCCCCTCCGCCCGGAGTGATCAAACGAATAAGATCGTTTCTTTTTACAGGGACCGCATCTCGACTGAAAAAAACGCTTTCTTCTTCCTCCGTGCCTGGGTTTTTAATAGAGCCACCCGGCCGGCCGGCCAAACCACCTTTTATGCCGATGGAGGAGAAGGCAGTTCTTTCCGTCACTGTTGTATAATGGCCATCCACCAGAGTTCGAATCTCCTTAACATATCCAAGCCCTCCTCTATATTTCCCAGGGCCACCCGAATCTATAGCCAAGCCGACTCGCTCCACTGTTACGGGAAACCGCTGTTCAATGAACTCGGCTGGAAGATTTTTCGAATAAGGAACCAAATCAACTGCATCAGTGCCATCCCCTTGAGGGCGAGCTCCAGATCCAGCACCAAATATTTCGCGCATTAAAAAAAGTTTCCCTGACGGGTCTGTGCCATAGAGTCCATATATTTGTATACACTGCATATCAGCGACAACTTGACCATCAAATGCTTTCGCAAGAGCAACCGTATAGGCACTTATCATTCGCAACATACATGTCATCCTGGATACCACAGGTGCCGGGAATTCCGAGCTTAGAATGGTTCGCTTTGGAATACGGCAACGAAAAACATCAGTAACGCCTTCATTAATGATAATCCCAGGAATTTGAGCTTTAAAGAAAGCTCCTAGCCATTTGGAGTAATGTCGACCATCAAGTGGCCAATTAATAGGGCCTTTCGCCTGAGGACTTGTGCCTTCAAAATCAAGCACCATCTTGTGTTTGTATTTCCGCATTGTAATTTTAAGCTTGACCGGCTCATCCAGTGTCAGCCCATCATTCTCAATGAAATCTTCTCCAATGAATTCGCCCTCCGGAAAAAAAGGCAACCCTTTTTCGCGCACGACTTCCGCGCAACGTTCGATGATTTCATAAAACGCACCTTCAACTTCGTCAGTTCCGAATCGCTCACACAACTCAACGACACGACGACGAATAATTTCATTTGCGCCCACAAATGCATCTATATCCCCTCGTAAATCTTCAGGGAAACGAGAATTTCGTAATATGATGTCGTAAATTCCATCATTAAGCATACCCGCCGTATAAAGCTTAACAGGTGGGCACATCGTGCCTTCTTCAAAAATACTTTCAGAGGTATTTGGCCACGAACCGGCCATGCGTCCTCCTACATCACTTACGTGGCCAAAAATCTGCGCAAATCCGATAAGACGATCTTGCACAAAGATTGGAGTAACCACACAATAATCAGGTAAATGTCCAATCGTCCCAGCAGACTCATAGACGTCATTATAAATAAAAACATCTCCTTCATTAATTTCGCTTATGGGGAATTTCATTCGTATGGGATCAGCTGTGGCGGCCCATGAAACTCTTGATACAGAAAGGCAGTCCAGAGTATTTAGAGAGGCTCGATAGTCATGTTGCTCTCTAATAATTGTGGACCGCGCAGTCCGCTCAACTGCGGCTTCTGCCTCCATGACCGCGGCTTCTATCCCTCCATCCACAATATCTACTAAAATTGGGTCGAGTGTTTCTCGGGTTACTTTTATTTTAGAGATATAAGACGCATCTACTTCTACCAAACCGTAACGAAACGGGGCATAGTCAGCAAAGGCGGTCTCCTCATCTTCTTTATCAAAATAAGACTGCGGCAGATTTGGCTCAGATGCCATGCTATTACTCCTTCTAAACTAGTCTTCGTGACGACTTAAAACTAGACATCCCCATTCATCTAATCGCGCCACCCAATCTGGGTTAAGAACCGTAGTCGAATCGTATTGCTCTATAATTGCTGGGCCTATAATCTCATTGCCTGCCACTAGTAACTCTCGGGAAAAAATAGGGCACTCGACACGCCCTTGGGTTTGCGGGAAGTAGACTTGAGATTTTCCACGCATCGCTTGTTCAGGTGATTTTCCGGCAATTTTCTGTTTCCGAATTTTGGGCCTTTCTAACAAACCTAGCCCTGTGACACCCACATTCACGAGCTCCACAAGCTCTCTACCCTCATAGGAATAGCCGTACAAATCCTGGTGAGAGCTATGAAAGTCACTGATGGCTTGTTGTAATTTATCTTCGGTAGAACTCATATCGTTTAGAAAAGGTAGCCTTACTTCATAAGCCTGACCTCCATATCGCATGTCGACAAAGTGCTGCAGCTCAATATTATCCGAGTTGAAACCTTCGCTGAAAAGGTTATCTTTTACTCTAGTCTGTAGCTCCAAAAAATGCTGCTCAATAGCAGCTGCGCTAAATTTGTCTTCTCGCTGCACCGCTGTATGAACAGCATCAATCCTTACATCAGTTAGTAGTAACCCATAAGCTGACGTAACTCCAGGACTAGGAGGAATCACCACTTTTTTCATCCCTAACCAATCAGCCAAGTAGCATGCATGCAAAGGTCCAGCGCCCCCAAATGCAATCAGAGCGTAGTCTCGTGGATCTCTCCCTCGTTTCACTGAAACTGTCCTGATCCCAGCCGCCATATTTTCTATAGCAATCCGAAGTATTCCATCAGCAGCATCCGTCAAATTAAGGCCAAGAGGTTCTGCAATCGTTTTGATAGCAGTTTCGGCTCTTGCATAATCTAGGCTCACATCACCCCCAGCTAAGGCAGTCGTTAAACGACCCAAAACTGCGTTAGCATCAGTAACAGTAGGTAACTCCCCACCACGCCCATAGCATGCAGGCCCTGGCAAGGCTCCTGCACTCTCAGGCCCTACTTTCAAACTCCGCCCTCCAGCTAACCAAGCGATAGAGCCTCCACCAGCGCCAACTGTGTGCATATCGATCATTGGGGTTTTTACATCATAAATGTCTACTCGCCCTTCTGTTAGCATTCTTGGCTGACCTCCTTCTGCGAGACAGATATCAGCCGATGTACCCCCGACATCAAAACATATTACATCCTCAAAGCCGCTCAGCTTTCCAAAGTGACAAGCAGCTATAACTCCTGCAGCAGGGCCAGATAACGCAGCTGTAATTGGTTGCCGAGAGATCTCCTCCGCTTTAGCGAGTCCCCCACTTGATCTCATAATATAAAAAGGCGCAGTTATTTTTTTGTCGGCTAACTCAGCACTTAATTTTTCATGATAATTTGATAATAGAGGCATCAACGCTGTATTCAGGCAAGTCGTATTAGTTCTTTCGTATTCCCGATACTCTCGCAATATATCAGAAGAAATGGAGATGAAGCACTCAGGGTAAACCTCTCTAATAAATTCCCGCACCTGCCTCTCATGGGAAGGGTCGCGATAAGAATGAAGTAACGATACAGCAATCGCAGAAACTCCAAGCCTACGAAATTCGAGAGCCACTGCTCGAACTTCATCCCCGTTAATCGGCGTGAGCTCTTTTCCTTCAACATTGATTCGACCAGTGACTTCTCTTACGAGCTCTAAAGGCACAACTCTTTCCGGCTTCACCCACCAAGTTATATCTCCGAATTCTCCTGGAACCGTTTGCCTAGCAACTTCTAGTTGCTCACGATAACCAACAGTAGTCACCAAACCAATTTTAGAATAGCGTCTTTGAAGTATTGCATTGGTTGCGACCGTAGTGCCGTGAAAAACCGCAGCGACGTCACTGGATAAAACACCACCAAGTTCAGTGATTTTCTCTATCCCCTCGATAAATCCACGCGATGGATCTTCCGGAGTGGTAGGAACTTTCATAAGGTGAACTTCGCCAGAGCCTTCCTCCAACGCCACCACATCAGTAAAAGTTCCACCGATATCTACTGCTAACCGCCAAGCCATAGCTTGCCCCCCTGTTTTCGTGACCACGATCGACTCTACACTTTGGCCAAACAGACAAAGCTAGAAACATCGACAGATACCTATTTATAATGCCGTGCAAAACGACTCTCGGCAAGCACTGAAAAACTCTTAAAGCGTGGTAGTTGACAACGATCAGTTAAAAATAGAACCATGCCTATTATCCACAATTAGTCAAGAACAACGAAAGGGCAACAAAAAATGTCAGAATGGTTCGAAAAAAGAACGTTAGGCCAAACGACTAAAGAAGCTGCTAAAAAATGGGGAAACCGTGAAGCACTGGTTTTTGGAGAAAACAGGTGGACATGGCTAGAGTTTGAGGCCAGTGTTTCAGCTGCAGCAAAAGGCCTGATCTCTCTGGGCGTAGAGCCTGGAGAGAAAGTTGCCCTTTGGATGAATAACAAACCAGAGTGGCTTTTCTTGATGTATGCGGTTGCCAAAATCGGTGGAGTCTTGGTGCCTTTAAATACCCGGTATCGTAGCGATGACATAAAATATGTGCTCTCTCAATCCAACACTGGAACTCTTTTATCAGACGACAGTTCCGGTCCAGTCAGCTACCTAGAAATGATCAAAGAAGTCATACCAAATCCTGAGTCTCTTAAAGATGGAATCAGTGAATTCCCAGACCTTCGCAGAATTGTTTTCGTAGGTACAGAGCATTACGGTGATACAAGTTTATGGACGGAAGTTCTAGCTTCTGGAGAAAAAATCACAGACGAACAGCTCCAAGAACGTGAGTCACAGGTAGGTCCAGATGACCTAATGCTGATAGGTTATACATCAGGGACTACGGGCGATCCTAAAGGAGTAATGCATAACCATACCAACATACGAAACTGTATGGAAAGAGCGTCGATTCTTGGAATTACTTTTACGGATATTCATATCAATTATCTACCTATGTTCCACATCTATGCACTGTCAGAAATAATGATGATATGTGCTCTAACAGGTGCAAAACAGGTATTAATGGAAAGCTTTGATGCTAGCAAAGCCCTTGCCTTAATCGAAAAAGAGAAGGTGACTTTAGCCCATGGGTTTGATACTCACTGGAAAGATTTACTAGATTCACAAAGCAGCATACAAGCAGATGTTTCTACGCTCCGATTAGGAACTTTACCTGCGGGGACCGAAGCAACTATCCCTGTTGCCGAATTAGCTCAAGATGTCTTCTGCCCTACAGTATCTGGGTTTGGCATGACAGAGATTTGGGCATTTGCAGCTCTCTCATTCCCAACCGACACCCGCGAGCAAAGAATCTATGCATCTGGATACCCCATGAGCGACATTAGTTTCAAAGTGGTCAACCCCAAGAGTGGTATCACAGTGCAACCAGATGAATTGGGCGAGCTCAGAGTGAAAGGTTATACCTTAATGCAAGGCTATTATAAAAAGCCCCACGCTACTGCAGAAAGCTTTACTGAGGATGGTTGGTTTAAAACGGGTGACACCGCAAAGATCCGTGAAGATGGTCGTTTAATTTTTTTGGGCAGATATAAAGATATGCTTAAAGTAGGCGGAGAAAATGTCTCTCCTGCGGAAGTAGAAGCACACCTAATGAAAATTCCTGGGATTCAAGCAACGTCGGTAGTTGCTTATCCAGATCAACGCCTGCATGAGGTAGGCGTGGCATTTACGATATTGAAAACGGATATTATGCTTGCTCCCGAAGAGATCATCGGCTTTTTGAAAGGTAAAATTGCCAGCTTCAAAATACCCCGCCATATTATTTTTGTGCAGGAATTCCCAATGACCTCTTCCGGGAAAGTACAGAAAGCGAAGCTAAGAAAGCAAGCTGTGGATATTCTTGGGTAACGTCACGATGCTTTCCTGTTGATTTTCAGGGGGGCGAAAGATACAAGAAAGTTAACACTAACCGACGGGCAATATGTCTGAGTCTGGCTGGTGTGATCTAATTATCAAATTCCCGCTTTCATCTGTACTTGCGTTCCAATTAGGCGGCAAGACAATGGTCGCGCTTTCTTGTTCAATAAGTGCAGGACCGACAATAACAAAAGATGAAGGCAAATTTTTTCGCTGATACACCTGACTCTCAATAGAGCCAAACCCGCCGTGAAAAAATATTCGCTTGAGTGATGAATTAATAGCATCAATTTGCTTCGCTGGCTTCTGTGGTAACGGCAACGGGTGTGGCTGGGCGGCGTTGATAGCTAGCCTTAAGTTAATAATCTCTACTCTCTCATGCTCTTTCCAGAGATGGCCTGTTAGTTCAGCATGTCTCTGATGAAACAATTCAACGGCCTCCTCCAAGCTATTTTTAATATTGCTACCTAATTTAAAATCAACAGTCGTCCCATGTGTCATTCCTTCATATTTTAGATCTAGCTTCCTAACTACCTTGCAGTCACCAGATTTAAGAAGTTCCGTCTCAATCCAGATTGAGGATTTTTTCTCCAGTTCCATAAATCCTGACTCAAGTTCTTCGGCACTGACAGTATCTGCGAGGTACTCGAATGCAAGCGAAAAATCACGGGTGATGTCGGCAACATAGACCCCCCATGCTGCAGCTAAACTAGGATCAGGTGGAACTACCACAGTCGTAATACCTATAAGCTCGGCCACTTCTGCTGCAAATATTGGACCCGCACCACCCATCGCAACAAGAGTGAGACTAGCAGCTTCTCTCCCTCGTAGAACTGATACCCGTCGAATCGCCCCACACATTGAGTTGATCGCTATTTCTAACATCCCTATAGCTGCAGCTTCAGCACTAAGACCTCTTGTTAAGCCAAAGTTAGTAAGCGCCGATAAGCTGGCGTCTTCGTCTAATATCATTTCACCGCCAAGCAAGCCCTTAGGGATCCGGCCCAGAATTAAGTTGGCATCGGTGAGCGTCGGCTCTGTGCCGCCAAGCCCATAGCACGCAGGCCCAGGCTCTGCACCGGCACTATTAGGGCCTACATGCCAACGTTTATCCGCTGCTTCAAAAGCGATCGATCCTCCTCCTGCCCCTATCGAGAGTACATCTACCATCGGGATCCTTAGAGGAAAACCCGCAATCTCCGTCGCTGGAAATGTCTGGTATTTACCGTCTTGAATGAGAGAAACATCAGTAGAGGTACCCCCTACGTCAAAGGTAATAAGGTTTTCATATCCGGCTAAGTTTGCCAACCAAGCCATCCCGGAAACTGCGGCTACTGGGCCTGAAAAAATTGTTGTCAATGGATGCTCTAAAGCTGACTGAGCACTGGCAAGCCCTCCGTTACCTTGCATAACCAAGATGTTCTTACTGTCGCTATTAGGGCCTAAAATGGACTCTAAATTCTCTTTTAACACAGGCCCTAAGCAGGCACTTAAGACAGCGGCAATTGTGCGTTCATATTCCCTAGATTCAGACAAAACATCGCTTGAAACAATAACTTCTATATCTGGCGCGTAGACAGCAAATAATGCCGCTATTGCCGCCTCTTGCTCGGGGAATCGATAGCTATGCAAAAGCGATATGACAACACGCTTTACAGTCAAACCTCTAAACTCTGCCGCGACATTCTTTACTTGTTCTGGATTAATTAATCTGCTCACTGTGCCATCAGCGCCAACTCTACAACTCACCTCTCTCACAAACTCTAAAGGTACAAGCCTCCTTGGAAGCTGACTACCTTTGTCTTTCCCTGCTCTTTCAGGTAAACGTGCCGTTTCAAGTAATCCGCGAAAGCCTTCGTTAACAACCAGACCTACATTCGGAAAATCTCCTGTTAGAAGCGCGTTCACAGCGGCGGTAGTGCTATATAGAAAAGTAGTAGTAGAATCCTCGTGCTGCTGCAGAAATCTCTTGATCTGCAACTTATTACTGTTATTGAATTTGTAAGCGCAAATTGCACCATCGGCTGCTACAACAAGGGCATCAGTAAATGTGCCGCCTACATCGATACTAACAATCTTCTTCTCAGTCACGGTAACACCCTTATATCTGCGGCCAACGGTGAGCCCAAGGGCGACTTTCCTCTAGTTGACCTGCCAACTGAAATAAAGTCCCTTCATCCGCATAGCGACCAATAAACTGGACACCAATTGGGAGGCCAGTGTCGCTCCAGTGCAGCGGCAAAGAAATAGCGGGTTGCCCTGTGACATTTGCAAAAGACGTAAATCGCGGAAATTGCTCTAACCTTTCAGTGGCTTGTCGGCGATTCTTAGGATCGAAATCAAAATGTCCTAGTAATGGAGGAGGCTCAGTCAATGTTGGCGTCAGCCATACGTCATGCTTTTCAAAAAAAGGAGCGACATCACGTCCAAATTTATGCATATCGTGAATCGCAAGTAGTAGATCAGAAGGACGTCTTTCCATATCTAATAAGTACATTTTCCATGTATGTCTCTCAAAAAACTCAGGTTCCGCTTTTCGGCCAATACGACGCTCCCAATCGCGTATCATCCAACCAACCATCGCCAACCAAATAGTAGAGAAAAATTGGTTGAAATGCTCCGCATCTACCTCAGGCTTCGCTTCCACGACATCATGTCCTAATTCTTCACAAAGTGCTGCTATATCGTGCACGGCGGTCACACAATCGCTATGCACTGGGGTACTTAAGACAGGTTGATCAGAAAATGCTATTCGCAGCTTTCTAGGTGCTCTCTTCACAAGATCCAAAAAAGACTTTGGCTTAGGAGGAGACCCAAACGGGGCTCCTAAATCTGATCCGGCTGTCACATCTAGCATCGCGGCGCTATCTGCAACGGTTCTGGTGACTACATGCTCAGATAATAAACCAGCAGCCCCAATCTCACCATAATCCGGTCCCATGGGGTTCCGTCCTCGAGTCCCTTTCAAACCAACCAAACCACAAGCCGATGCCGGCACGCGCGTCGATCCGCCGCCGTCATTTGCATGTGCGACAGAAACCATCCCAGAAGCTACAGCTGCAGCTGACCCTCCGGAGGAACCTCCCGGCGACCGGGAAAGGTCCCAAGGGTTTTTCGTAGGGCCATATAACTGCGGCTCTGTCGTAGGCATTGATGCAAATTCAGGAGAATTAGTTTTACCACATACGATGAAACCAGCGTTACGGTAACGTCGAACCAACTCAGAATCTCGAGGCGAGACATATCCCTGTAGGAAGCGTGATCCCTCTGTCATTGGAGAACCGGCGTACTCAGCTAAAACGTCCTTAAGAAGCATCGGAACCCCCGCATAAGGTTCACTACCTTTTAGCTCAGACAACGCTTTTTCAGCTAAAGCGTACATGGGAAGGACAACCGCGTTCAACTGAGGATTCACTGCTTCAATACGCTCTATCGCTGCTTCGAGCAACTCGCGAGCGGATACTTTCCCCGTCTTCACCAATCTGGCTTGCTCGATCATCGAACACTTCAAAATCTCATGCATTTTACTTTCCTCTTCCCTTTCTATTCTTTTTAGCGAGGACCAGAAACTAACACTCCGGACGCCTTAAGTTCGTTTATTTTTTCTTCGGAATAATCTAAAACCTGTTCAAGAATTTCTTGATTGTGTTGGCCCAAAGTAGGTGCTACTAGCTCGAGCCTTTCAGGCTGGTCCGAGAACCTAAGAGGGAAACCAGGGATTGTAAGCTTACCCATAATAGGGTCATCAATTTCCTTGATCATACCTCGCTCCCTGAAATATGGATGATTGATCGCATCAACGGGATCCATAACCGGGGCAGTGGGCACCCGATGTTCATCTAAATGATTTAGGATGGTCTCATTGTCCGGGAAAGTTGCCATCCATGCCTCAATTATTTCGATAATTTCCCCCTGCCTGGCCCCTCTATCCTGTGGCTCACGATACCGAGGGTCTAATTCCAGCTCAGGTCGACCAATAGCAACACATACGTTCTTCCATTGAGGCTGGAGCGTTAAAATCACAATATACCCCGAAGGCCCTTTAAAAGTTCCAAAAGGTGCTATTAACTCATGGTGAGCACCTTGACGGTGCGGCCTAAACTTACCATCTGTAAGCGAGTAGCCCTGCAAAGAGATATCGTGATTGTGAAACATCGCATCGACCATACTAATGTCTAGCCACTGACCTCTCCCGGTCCGAGAACGATGAAACAAGGCATAACCGATTGCGGAGAAAGCATGAACCCCACTTCCAACATCTGCGATACCTATGCCGACGGGTAATGGTGGGCCGTCGCGCTCTCCATTCATATGCATAAGTCCAGAAAATGCCTGCGCAGCCCAATCAAATCCAGTTTTGTGAGACAAAGGGCTTTCTCTGCCATAAGCAGAAATGGAAGCCATGACTACTTCAGGGTTTATTTTCTGCACATCTGACCAAGCAAGTGATTTTTTCTCCATCACTCCTGGACCAAAGTTCTCAACTATTACATCTACCTTTCGAATTAAATCATGAAGTATGCCAACACTATCTGGATTTCGCAGATCAAGCCCAATACTTTTTTTTCCTCTATTCTGCTGAATAAAATAACCGCTTCGCCCATCTTCAGCAATCGGAAGTCCTCTAGAGGGATCACCGCTTGGACCGATTTCTACTTTGTAAATCTCAGCGCCCATCTCAGCCATTAGTCTTCCTACAGTTGGCCCTGCCAGATACTGGGTCAGGTCTAGCACCTTTACTCCCTCAAGCATCAACATAATTTACGCTCCCCGACTTAAAGATATTTCAACCTATCGTGATTGAAACGTTTTTGCACTCAATAAATTGTTTATAGTTAGAATATGTTCTGTATATTACCGCAAGAAGCGGATACTAAAACACTAGCTAGATACTTAACCCGAAAACTTGGAAAACGCGATACATTCTTAGCTGTTAGTACAGAAATTTAATACTCCCAAGACTGTTTAGAGAAAGGAATTAATAATTGTCGTCAATTGAAGATTATTTAAAACTCGGATTGTTCATGCCAAATTGCTCGAACATGTCTGCAATCTCAACTTATCGGATAGTCGAAGATGAGTGGCCTTACGAGTCGAATAAAAGTATAGCGCTTGCTGCCGAAAGCGCAGGTTTCGAGCTCTTGTTTCCCGTCAGCCGATGGCGCGGATTTGGAGGAGAGACAGATTATCTAGGGACTTCATTAGAAACGATGACATGGGCCGCAGCGTTATTGGCCGTCACTTCTAAAATCAAAATTTTCTCAACCGTACATGTGCCGGTCTTTAATCCGGTAGTAGTCGCAAAAATGGGAGCGACTCTAGATCACATCAGCGGGGGCAGATGGGGAGTAAATTTAGTAAGCGGTTGGAGTGAAAAGGAATTTGGAATGATGGGGGTTAAACTCCTGCCGCATGAAGAGCGCTACCAGAGAACTGCTGCATTTATAGAAATTTTGAAGGGTTTATGGGCAGATACACCGGGCACTTTTAATCACCACTCAGCTTGGTATGACGTCAAAGAGGGATACTGCTTGCCTCAGCCGAAACGGATGCCTGAAATAGCGAATGCAGGCACATCGGAAGATGCGAAGGAAATGACCACTAGCTTATGCGACTGGGCCTTTATCTCTACACCAACCATTGAGGCGATTTCCTCGATTGTGGAGGATATCTCTCTGCGAGCGGCCAAAAAAGAAAAACAAGTCGAATGTGCCGCTTTCCCGTTCGTTCTATGGCGCGATTCCGAAGACGAAGCTCAAAATGAGTTGGAGAAAATTATTGCTCAAAAAGACGAAGTTGCGGCCCAAAATTGGCTAGATGGGCTAGCAATCGGAAGTGGATCGTTTGACCAATTCACACTAGACATGATGACGGTAGGGGCCGGCGCTGTTCATGTCATTGGCACTGCTGAACAAGTCGCGACAAAGATAAAAACTATGCATGACGCAGGGTTAAAAGGAGTACTTATGATATTTCAAGCATATCTACAGGATACGATAAGATTTAGAAAAGAAATAATGCCTCTATTGTATGAGATGGGTGTCATCAGCAAATTAAGCTAGACCAAGGAGTAGCAGACGTATGAATTTCAAAGGCCACTACAAAACAGGTGCGATACAGGAAGTAATCTACGGCAAGCAGTTAATTGAGGCACTTAACCAAGCGATCAGTGATACGTCGGATCCAACGGTGATGTTTGTAACCAATACTAGTCTTACAAAGATTGGCGGACTAGCAGGCGTCGTAAAAAAAGCATTAGGCAAAGTATGTGTTGGCGAAGTCAAAGGACTCAAAGCTCACTCACCACGCCAAGATGTCATCACACTTGCAAAAGAACTAAAAGAAAAACGTGCGAATATTGTCGTTACTTTAGGTGGAGGCTCTGTTTGCGACACTACCAAAGTTGCCTGTCTAGCGCTCGAAAATGGAGTGAGTTCAAAGGATGGCATTGGCCAATTAGCATTGGCCGAGCTAAATTCCCCAAAAATTAAACATATCGCAATACCTACGACACTGTCTGCTGGCGAGTATACCGGCTTCGCTGGAATTACCGATGAAACAATACCCAGGAAAGAACTCTTTTTCCACAATGGAATGGTTCCCAATGTAGTCATCTTAGATCCAGAAATGACGAGTGCCACACCAGACCGACTATTCTTTGGCACGGGTGTAAGAGCGGTTGACCATGCGATAGAAACATATTGCTCTATAAATGCTAATCCATTAGTGGAAGCTAGCTCTCTTCATGGCCTAAAGCTGTTAGCCAGCGCGCTACCTAAATGTAAAGCTGACCCAAGTGACAAAATGAGCCGCTTGGAATGCTTAGTTGGCTCATGGCTCTCCATACAAGGTGTGGCTAATGGGGTAGATCTAGGAGCAAGTCATGGCATCGGCCATATTTTAGGTGGCACGGCCGGGATGCCCCACGGGGAAACGTCGTGTGTCATGCTCCCACATGTTCTGCGATACAACAGTTCAACGAATGCTGATAGCCAAGCAATATTAGCTGCTGCGATGGGCAACCTTGATCATCCTTTGGCTGATCAGGTGCAATCACTAGTCTCAGAGCTTGAATTACCGGGCCGGCTAAGAGATGCGGGAGTACCTAAGGACTTGCTGCCCACGCTTGCAGAAGAATCCATGCTCGATATCTGGATTGCAACTAACCCTAGATTTTTGGGGACGTCCGCCGATATTCTCAACTTACTTGAGGACGCTTGGTAAAAGTTCGCGCATTAGGTAATATCTTTATGCATCGATAAATAAGATAAAGGAACCGATATGCCTCATGTCATCGCTACAAAAACCATGCCTGTTCCAGCGAGTAAAGCTTGGGAATTTGTGTCTAACTGGGGAGGTACGGATAAATGGATACCTGGAGTAGGTCCGGTTGTAGTAGAAGGATCCGGCGTGGGCTCGCTACGAAGTGCAGATCTTGCGCCAGAAACTGGTTTCCCTGGCAGAATATCTGAAAGACTAGAAACGTTCGATTTGCATAAAATGTCTTTCAGTTATTGCGTTGTTGGAGACAACCCCATCCCAATAACAAACTATCTTGCGCGAATGTCTGTTAAAGCGATCTCAAAAGATTCTTGCGAGGTGACCTGGGAGAGTACCTGGGATACAGAATTAGATGAAGCGGAGCTTATCGTCGCATTTAACGGGCTATATAACTTAGCATTAAATAATGTAGAGCAACTCATGCTCTCAGAAAATCATTAGTAGAAGGGGAAGAAAATGGATTTTGGAATCACTTTCCCCAGCTATATTAGAGCTTACCATGACGTAAAAATGGCAGAAGACTATGGATTCACCCATGCATGGTTCTATGACTCGCAAATGTGCTACAGCGATGTATACGCGACAATGGCACTGGCTGCGGAACACAGTCGTTATATAAAACTTGGCACTCTTGTTTCAATACTAGGAAATCGCATTGCGCCAGTAACCGCTCATTCAATCGCCACCATTAACGAACTTGCTCCTGGAAGAGTCATATTAGGGGTAGGCTCCGGTTTCACGGGTAGGAACGTAATGGGCATGCCTCCTGCAAAACTTAAAACGATGCGTCATGAAATTGAGGTAATAAAAAAATTACTTAAAGGACAGGAAGCTCGCTATGTCGAGGGCACCATAGAGCGCGACATCCGTTTTTTAAATCGTAATGAAGGCTATATTAATGTACGTGACGGGATCCCATTATATATGGCGTCCAATGGTCCTAAGGCAAACGATATGGTCGGTGAGCTTGCCGATGGCTGGGTAACGATAGGATTGAATCCAGAATATATAAAAGCCGGGATCGCGCAGATAAAAGCAGCTGCAAAAAATCACGGCCGGAACATGAGATCCCTATATACAACAAATCTGACAAGTGGGTGTGTACTGAGACCTGGTGAAGACATTATGTCGCCAAGAGTTATTAGACAAGTTGGGCCGTCAGCGATACTTCTATTACACACAAACTGGGACCCGAAAAAAATGATGCCAGGGCCTTTTGCACCTCCCGAAGTAGCCGGATTAGCAAAAAAATATTACACCCAACGCATCATGAAAATGAAAACGCCTATGAGCAAGCGATATCAGGAGATGCATGCCGGACACCTTACTAAACTGCAAAAAGGCGAGGCGGAGTATCTAACCCCAGAGTTAATAAAACTTGCCACTTTGACAGGTTCTCCAGGCGAGATAATTGACCGCGTTAAAGAACTTGAAGATGCGGGAATCACTAATCTTGCACTAAATGTCTGTGGCACTGATGCAAGAGACATTATAAGAGAGTTCGGTAATGAGGTTATAGCTAAACTCTAAATCTTGGCTCATCGGAAGGAAATTATGATTGCAAACAAGCTACAGGTCTTAGGCCCAAATGAAGTCACTATTGAATGGCTTGAGCAAGCATTATCAAACTCTGGTATTAAAGCGGAGATCAAAAGCTTTTCGGTGGAGAAAGTGGGTACCGGCCAACTTGGAGAAACAAGACGATTTATCATCCAGTACAATGGCGATAAATCTCTTGCGCACCCAAGAACACTTGTCGGTAAGTTCCCTTCCGACAGTGAGGTCGCGGCTACAACCGGAAAAGACATGGGATTCTATCGTGGAGAGGTGATGTTCTATAGGGAGCTTGCAGATAGAACAAAAACAAAGACCCCTAAATGCTATGCAGCTGAAATAGATCAAGAGAACAACTTTGTTCTTTTACTCGAAGATCTTGCACCGGCGACTGCTGGCGACCATATGGCTGGCTGTTCTGTCAACGATGCTCGACTGGCAATGAAAGAGGCTGCTTTCTTACACGCTGCGTTTTGGAATGATCACTTATTGGAAAAGCAAGACTGGCTATATGTTCCTGATGGTGCTCAAGGCTTTTATACGACTGATCTAATACACAGCTCATGGGACTATTTTCGGGCCAATCATGGAAACCAAATGGATCCCAAAGTGATAGAGGTGTGCGACCAATACGTAGCCTCTCACGAAAAATGGAATCAACCTCGAAGTGGTCCAAAGTGCTTTTCACATAATGATTTCCGCGTCGACAATATGCTATTCAGTGAAAAACAAGTCGCCGTAGTTGATTGGCAAACAAGTAATTACCTCTCAACAGGTATGGATGTTGCATATTTCATAGGCAGTGCATTTAACAGAGACACCAGACAGGCAGTAGAACATGATCTCCTCCGCGAATACCATCAGACGCTCTTAGCGGAAGGAGTCTCAAACTATGAACTAAGTCAGCTTAAGAACGATTACATGCACTATAGCTTTGCGGTATTGGCTGTAGCTATTGCTGCGGCAGTCATCGTGAAGCGGTCAGACCGAGGAGACCGACTGTTCATTAAAATGGTGACTGATGGCGCGTACCAAGCGCTTGATAATGGCGCTATGGATTTACTTTAAGAAACGAAAGGCAGAACAGATGCTCAGACTAGCAAAAAATCATTTAGATATTGGGCTTTTCACTAATGATATTGATAGCCATCACAACTTTTGGAGTAAGACAGTAGGACTTAAGCTCGATCATGAACTCAAGTTCAACAAAGATATAACACAGCACAGATATGATGCTCATGGCTCAGTTATAAAAGTGAACCATCATGCTAAGCCATTTCAAAACGAACCCGCCTCCGGATACAAGCATCTGAAAATTGCTAGCACTAATCTGCCTAATCAGCTGCTCAAACACCCTGGAGGTGACTTTGTATCACTCGTTACTCCAGGAACTGATGGTATAGTCGGGATCGGGATCGAAATTTCCACGGCCAACCCAAAAAATATGGTGGACTTTTACACTGAGGTTATGGGTTTTGATCTCGTCGCAACCAACACTCTGCAATGTGGCGACACCATCCTGTTCGTCACAAAAGGCCATGCTGGCTATAAAACGGACAGCTTTGTAGGGCCAAACTTCCGATACCTCACCGTGCAGATCTATGATGCAGATTTGGAGTGCGCCGCTATAACAAAAAAAGGTGGACTAATTGTACAAGAGCCTCGCACGATAGGTGAAATCGCCCGCTATGGCTTTGTTACTGATCCAGATGGAAACTGGATAGAGATTTCGGCCCGAGCATCACTTACTGGAGTTATTCCAACACCAGATATTTAAGGTTGTTTTATTTTCTAAGCCCTAAATGTTCTTCTTTGCTGGTGGGGATACCAAGATATACCAGAACTATTGCCGGTGACAAAAAACCGTCTTGTAAGAAAAATTCACTCATTCGTTCACCTGAATTAAGTGTAGACCTTATTTAAAATTTAACATTTAAATCTAGCTGAAGTATGTCTTGCTCTTTCTTCGAAAATTTATTTTTAGTTAGGTAGTAATCAATACTCATCGACACATTTTTATTTATCGTATAGCCGACTATGAGCTCGTGTCCCTTGATCCCTGTCTCGCCTCCAAAACGATCCGAATCTGGCAAGAAATCAGGAACAGCATTTTTCTCAATATCAGCGTATAGATACTTCATCTGAAGCTTGCCCGCCTGGTACTTAAAACCAATGATATAGGCTGAATCTTCATTCGTGTTCGTCTCGTAATTATTGATGTACTCTCCTACCACGCTGAACTTTCCGCCACCAACTTTCGTGCCCGCCTCAGCTGCTAAATTAAATGAACCTAGATTATTGTCAGTGTTCGTTTCACCTGCACCAAAGTAGGCGGAAGAACCCGCATCTTTCATTTGTCCGAACATGTATACAGTCCCTGCTAATTTGCCGAATATGGCATTTGATTTGAATTTCAAACCAAGCTGTCCGTATCCCATGTGAGAATCATGCTGCGTGGCAGTCTTGTTCTCCTCTAAAACAAAGACACCCGCATTCAACCAGAGAGGCTTTAACTTGGGAGCATAACTGAACGCAGCTCCTTCAGGATTAATGTCACTATCCCACATCACGTCAGTGGGTGCCCATAGATATTTTTTACGTTTGAACTTGCCAGCAATAGCTTTCAGGCCTGTATTGCCGTGTTTATATTGTATATATGCATAATCTAAGTTGATCTGTTTAGTAGAGAAGCCGTCTTTCATATCTTGGTTCGAGGACCGAGGATCAGATCCACCTGAGGCTAATCCTCCTCCTACCGTCCAATTAACAATAGGGTTAGCAATCATACCTAACCGGTAGCGGATTCTTCCTCGACTTCTTTCTTCATTCCCATCTTTTTTTTCATACTGGTAACGCGTTCGGATATCACCTTCAATTTTAATTTTTTCAGCCCAGCTTATCTCTGTAGACAACTTTCTGGTCTTCACCTTGAGAACGTCCAGCTTCGCCTCAGGTGTCTGCATTTTTTTAACCGACACAACAGATGTTTTTTCAGGCCGGACCTGTGCCGCCGTTTTTAAGCTCGTATATTCCTCTAAAGTAATAGTGCCTTTTTCCATCAATACTTTAAGTAAATCAGTCAAAGCCTCATTAGAGGCGCTGACTGAAAACGATAAAATAGATAAGAATACAAATTCTATAGCTACCAGCAATGAGAAATTTCTATTCGCCAAGCTCACGTTTATATCTCCAGCTTCTAATTACTATTCTAGATTGTTGTGCTTAAACTTTATTTCCTACTTTATTTCTGTGGCGCTGTTTTAGACACAAGGACAACATAGTTAAGTTTTATGACATTTTGATGACACTGGGCTTATATTTGAGCATGGCAATGGCATTACTGAAATAGTTTCAATTCAAGCCATCAAGCATCATAAGCCGCTTATTGATTAAACTTTTGTGACAAAAAGCCTAAGCGAGTGCTAAATTGATTATCAATCAATTATGAGACTATAAAGATATGGTGGCTAAAAATTCACCTCTAATGCCTACAGAGATCAATGCACATTTAGCTAATGTTTATCCAGCGCTTGCTATGATGGCAGGAATGCAGCTAGAGGTTTTTACTGCAATAGGAGAGTCAGGAGTCACAGCTGATGAAGTTGCGACGAAGTTAAATGTCCAACCACTGAAACTCAGACCTTTATTATATGCGCTGGTATGTGCCAACCTGCTAAGTGTAAAAGAACCACTTTTCTATAATACGAAAGAAGCTAAAGAATTTTTAATCAAGGGCAAAAAGAGATACATCGGCAGCATGCATAGCGCTTACTCTGACCTGTGGTCTGCAACCATGCATACTGCAGAGTCCATAAGACAAGGATCTCCTAGAGCAGAGCACGATTTCTCTAAAATGACGCCTAACGAACTACGGTCTTTTGTTACAGGATTGGATGCCGGCGCCAGTGCGTCGGCGAGGCGATTGCACAAAGAGTTTGATATGAACCGGTTCCAGACCTTACTTGATGCTGGAGGAGGCTCAGGTGGCTTAGCAATCGCACTTTCAAAGCTTTGCCCCAAGATAAAACTAACAGTGGGGGAGCTTGAAAATGTAGTCCCTATTACTAAAGAATGTATCGAGTCAGAAGGTCTAGGGAAAACTATAGGAACCATAGAAATAGACCTCACATCTTATCAACCAACCTCTACTTTCGACGCCATCGTCCTTCGCTCCGTTCTGCAAGTGATGAGCCCAGTAGATGCTCAAATCACCATGAAAAATGTCACAAAAGCTCTTAACCCGAATGGCGAAATATTCATGCTGGGAAGGATGCTGGATGACTCCCGTTTATCACCAACAGAAGCTGTCGCTGTCAATGTAATGTTTTTAAATGTCTATCCTAGCGGCCAGGCTTATACAGAGAGCGAGTACCGCAGTTTTTTCCTAAAAGCAGGATTAGAAAATATTGAACGTAAACAGATGTCTGGCGGTTATAGTATTCTTCACGCTAGCAAGAAAAATTAGGCATGCCACAAAGAAAAAAAGAAGTGCTTTTAAATTCCAATGAATTTCTGAAAAATCCTGGGAAGCATTTGTTTGAATTTTAGACGCCCTTCCGTCACCACCAAGCAAATGCACTCGCCCTGCTTAGTTACTACAGGCTGATGCTCCAAATGCTCATCGGCCTCTTCAATATCGCCTGCAGAAAAAATCTGAGACCCGCAGAAGTAAGAACCCTTCAGCACTAAGGTCAGTTCGCTACCTCGATGGCTATGTGAAGGCAAAACCAAACCAGGCTGCCCTCTAAGCATCCACATCTGTGTATCGCCATTTTTTTCAAGTCGACACAACTTCAAACCGTCTCCAAGCGTCTTCCATGGCAAAGCATTTAATCCTTTGTCTAGAAAAGTGCTCACAAAGTGTTCCAAATCAGCGATTTCACCCATATTTTCTGCGAACGAGGGTTGCATGTCCTCGTCCGACAACTGCTCCCATTCACTCGCCCTAGTGGGGCGCTCTGCGCATTGATCAGAGGATCCCGCTAAACCAAGAAGCTCACCACCTAACTCCTCTGCCTCCAAAACAGTGCGTCGGCAAGTACCACACACACCAACATGTGCCTTCAAAACCTCTTGAAATAACGACAAGCCATTGCCGCACGCGTAGTCAAGCAGCCATGAGTCGCTTGGATGGTGAAGAATCATGATGCATGCTCCGCTAGAACTTTACGAAGCTTTTGAAAACCGAGTCTAGTTCGTGATTTAACAGTTCCTATAGGCAAAGACAACTCCTCAGCAATTTCCCTATGAGACTTGCCGAGAAAATAAACCTTATACAGTGCCTGTCTCTGCTCCTTCGGAAGGAGCTGTAACATTTCGTATATCTCAGACCTCACCACATCTGACTGCACTTTCTCAGGCTCAGTAACATCAACAATATTCGCAATGTCAGCCGCCTCCTCATAAGCGCTGCGCCGTCTCTTATTGGAGCGATACAGATCAATCATCCTATTTCTCACTAACGTGTACATCCATGTGCGTGCTGATGCTTTGTTAGAATCGAAAGACTTCGCTCTGGTCCAAGCGGTCATCATGACATCTTGCACCACGCTATCGGCTTCACCCGAGGCGCAACCACGACCGATAGCCCAAGCTACAAGCTTAGGTGTGAATATCGAAAAAAACTCTGCAAAAGCTGCCTCATCGCCGTCATCACGGACGCGCACTAGCAAAGCCGTTTCTTGCTTTCTCGCTTCACTTGTATCAGTTGTGTTTGAAGAGGCAAATTTCAAAATATTCACTATGTCTATTAATGTCCTATTGCTTAGTATACCCAATGTGAGTTAATACGACAGAGACCGCTAACCGGTTCACTCCTCTATTTCTCTCGTTGTTGATCCTTAGATCATAGCGGTTCGTAAACATCATTAGGCTAAAATTTGTGAGTTCTAATATAAAAAATAGTAAACCCCAACCACGGAGAATAGGCATTGTTGGTTCTGGTATAGCAGGTTTATCAGCTGCGTGGGCCTTGAGCAAACACCATGACGTCACTCTGTTTGACAAAAATAACTACTTCGGCGGGCACGCAAATACCGTCCGGATAGACCTTCAAGGTGAAGGTTTTGATGTAGATACGGGCTTCATTGTTTATAACGATGTCAATTACCCTCATTTAGTTAATCTATTTGATTCCCTATCTGTAAATACCTGTGCCAGTGACATGTCATTTTCCGCATCACTCGATGATGGCCAGTTCGAATACTCGGGTTCAGGCTTCGGTGGATTGTTAGCTCAACGAAAGAACATGGTGAGTCCGCGGTTTTGGCGGATGTTGAAAGGTATTCGACGCTTTTATAAAAATGCACATCGTTATATGAGCGAGGATCTTTCTGGTTTGACGATTGGGCAATTACTGAATCGAGAAAATTACTCACAAACATTTAAAGAAGACCATTTACTTCCTATGGCATCAGCAATTTGGTCCACCGCTGATTCAGATATCCTTGCCTATCCATCCGGTGCCTTCCTTCGCTTTTTTGAGAATCATGGCCTACTGAGACTGCATGATAGACCACAGTGGAGAACTGTCGCTGGCGGAAGCAAACAATATGTTCGTCTGCTTTTGAAAGACAGCCAGATTAAGACTCATAAAGAATGTCATATTACTGAAGTTAGACGTGAGGCTAATGCAGCTTACTGTCATGACAACCAGGGCAACGTACACGAGTTCGACGAAATCGTAATGGCAACACATGCAGATGAAGCTCTTGCCTTGTTAAAAGACCCTACCGCACTAGAGAGGAAAGTATTATCTCTCTTTAAATATAGTAATAACGTGGCCTGCTTACATACTGATCCAGCTCTAATGCCACACACGAAAAAAGCTTGGGCAAGCTGGAACTATATGCGAGGCCATAAGCTTGAAGCCCCATCCGGCGTGTGCATAACTTATTGGATGAATAATCTCCAACCCTTACCGACTAGTAAAGATATTTTTGTGACCTTAAATCCTGAGATTCCTCCTAAAACTAGCCACACCTATGGCGAATACAGCTACAAACATCCCATATTCAGCCCTCAAACAGATTCTGCTCAATCCCTTTCTATAAGTTTGCAAGGCTCTCACCGAACTTGGTATTGTGGCAGCTATTTAGGACACGGCTTTCATGAAGATGGCATTCAATCAGGCTTGTGGGTAGCAGGCCAACTTGGTAGTCCTCCACCCTGGCGGGATCACGTAGGATACAATCGCTTACCTTCGAGTTATGACTAATGTCAGTATCAAAGGACTATTCTTTGCAGGGCAAGATGACAACAGGGATCTATACCGGCAAAGTATTCCACCAACGACACTCCACTCCTAGACATCAATTTTTATACTCGGTTTTTTATTTCCTCATTGATCTCGATGAAAAAAGCTCAATGAATCATAGCTCTCTAATTTTCAAAAGAAATGGGCTTGCGTGGTTTAGTTTTTACGATCGCAGCCATGGCGCTGGAGAGAAGAGCCTTAAAGCATGGGCTGAAGAATTCTTGGACCATAAAGGCGTTAAGAATGGTCCTTTCAGCTTCCAAATCCTCGCCATGCCCAGAATTTTAGGGTACGTATTTAATCCAATTTCTGTTATTTATTGTTACGACAAAAGGGATTTTCTAGTCGCGATAATATATGAAGTTAACAACACTTTTGGAGAACGTATCCATTATCTCTGCCCTGTGTTGGACAATTCGACACCAATTCAACAATCTTGTGAAAAAGCGCTATTCGTCTCGCCTTTTTTCAGCATGTCTGGACATTATCAATTTCAGATAGATAGACCTTCTGAAGAGCTGAGGTTCAAGATAGACTATCTCAAAGATAACACTAAAGTTCTGACTGCGACATTTTCAGGAAAGTACAGGTCGTTCACGATCAGAAATTTACTAAAACTGATAGCGCAATATCCTGCACTCACGTGGAAAGTAACTTTGGGGATCCACTTCGAGGCTTTACGGATTTGGGCTAAAGGCATCCCGCTTGTGAAACATGTAAAAACCACAACCAAGCTGTTTTCTAGGAAAAATAATGCGCCGGAAAAATAAAACTTTGTTCATCTCTCTCATTTTCGAAATACCATTAAAATTTATCTTACAGTTCTTTTTCAGAAATCTTCAATATGGTTGTCTGCACATCCAAACACCCTCAGGCCAATTATGGAAGTTTGAAGGTAAAAAAGACCGCGCCGTTATCGCGGTATGGCACCTACATAACTGGAAACCATTTTGGGCTATTGTTACGCGTGGCTCCTTAGGTTTTGGCGAAAGCTATATCCACCAAGACTGGAGCACTCCAGATCTTAAAATACTACTTTCTTTCGCCGCCACTAATGAGAAACAACTTGATGGTCCTAAACGCCGAAGGAAGTTACTCAGATTGGGAGATATAAAAAGCCATAAGGGAAAAATCAATTCAAAGAAGCAGGCTCGCAAGAACATTGCGTATCATTATGACCTTGGAAACAGCTTCTACGCACTCTGGTTGGACGAGACTATGACCTACTCCTCTGCATTGTTCCAGGGGAAAAATGTGACTCTTAAAGAAGCGCAAGAATGCAAGTATCAACGAATACTCGATGTACTGGATGTGCAACCCGGTAGCTCACTGCTCGAGATAGGCTGCGGATGGGGCGGATTCCTCGAACATGCCGTAAATCAAACAGAAGCCAGTATTTTAGGCGTCTCAATTTCACAAGCACAAACTGACTACGCGCTAAAAAGATTACACCGTAAAAGTGTGCGAGAGAATGTCAATATAGAAATCTGCGACTATCGCGACGTCAAAGGCAGTTTCGACCACATAGTATCGATAGAGATGTTTGAAGCAGTGGGAAGAGAATACTGGAATACTTATGCCCAGAAGTTAAAAAATTTACTATCAACAAATGGTACCGCAGTCTTGCAAGTAATAACTATTGAAGAAGAACGCTTCGACTCGTATAGCGACACTCCAGACTATATTCAGCGCTACATTTTCCCCGGGGGCATGCTCCCAAGTTATTCCGTACTCGAGTCAACTTTCGCTGAGTCAGGACTACAAATCATCGACAGTATTTCTTTTGGGAACGACTATGCCAAAACTCTGTCGCTTTGGCGTGATCAATTTTTGGAGCATTGGCCCAGCGCTCTCGAACTTGGCTTTGACGAGTCATTCCGACGAATGTGGGAATTTTATCTCGTGTACTGTGAAACCGGATTCCAACAAAAAAGCACTGATGTAGTACAAATCACTCTGACGCATATTTAGTATATCTGTGGCTCTATATTACATGACCATCCGAAATCAGCATCATTAGATATTTTAGCTTTTTAAGCGACTTCTAATGAATCTTACAAGTTTCCCCAACACAGGTATTTTTTCATAAAAATCCCTACCCACATCCCAGAAATCTATATGGGCGGTAACCAGCCCTTCTGGCGAAAAACGGATTTCAGAACAACCCTCTACATGCAAACTACCTCCCAAGAACTTACTAATGACGGCATCTAGTTCCCATTTCAAAAAAGCAATCGAAACTCCTTCGACGGGGGCTGACATTGCTGTTTGTGTTACCCGAAAATCGTGGTTTTCCATATTACGCAACATATCTGAAAAAATTTTTCGATAAGCGTTCTTACCCTGTATGTCATTAAACGGATCAAAAAAAATGACATCTTCCGCCACCAAAGTAACTAATGCGTCAACATTCTCAAGGTCCAGTGACTCCAATGCGACTACGTAGCGTCCTAAGTTACGCAGTCGCATTAGCTCATTGATCATTTAGCCATCCAACGATTGATCTTGAGCGAGAGAGATGCGGGTAAATAGCTGATAACCGTCATTATCCACGACATTTGCCACGGAAATCGAATAGATAGGTGCTTTTTTTGTAGCTTTTTAAATATGAGAGCAGCCGCGTCATCGGCCTCTATCATAAAAGGCATAGGAAATTTATTTTTGGCTGTCAAAGGAGTACTCACAAAGCCTGGTTGGACAATAGAGAGGTGTATTCCTAAATCCAACAACTCTACTTGAAGAGATTCGCACAGGCGGACCAAGGCCGACTTACTGGCACTATACGCCCCTGAAAAAGGGAAACCTTTATCCGCAGCTAAGGATGATATCACCGCAATATGCCCCACGCCTCTTGATTTAAGCCTTGGAAGCAACAACTCTAGAGCCAGAGCAACGCTATGGAAATTCAAGTCCATTATCTCCCTAATAGCGTCACTCGAAAAATCGGCTACGGACATTGGCTTATAAGTCCCAGCGTTTAAAATAATAGTATCCGGGAACGACTCTAGACTGTCGAACTTATCCATCAAATGAGACATGTCTTCCCAACTGGTCACATCTGCCGGATAAACCTCAGCAAATTCTGGAGCCGACAAGCTCGAACGAGTTAGCTCGAGATTCTGTCTATTTCTGGCCGTAAGCAATAATTTAGCACCTACTTGGCTATACGTTTTTGCAAGAGCTGCACCAATACCGCTGCTTGCTCCGGTAATCCAAACGACCTGTCTGTTATTTTGTTGCAAAGCTAAGCCTCTAATCATAGTAAATTCGTTTGTAGCAGACGTGCATTGGCCACAACACTTAGGTGACCCAAAAAGATCAAGCCCTAGACTCTAACTCATGGCAACCTCCCGCTAAAGCTATATATATCTATTAGAAATACAAATGCTGCTCACACGCCCGTACTGTGAAGGATCTAATTATATGAGAAAAGCTCTTCATTTAAGAGAATATCCTTATAAAATCGTTATATATCATATCTTTATAATATATATTGGATATCCTATAATATCCTGAGCTAACGTGTCTCAAAGAATGACTCAAGAAAACAGGCTTAACGCTCTTTAACAGTGCATTAGAAAAAAAGTGTCCGTTTATAGTGCTCCCAGAATGCAAACCTACAGTTTAAAGCTCTGCAGATTCATCCACTATCTGCTGTAAAGATCACCTTTTCATCAGAAAAACAAAAGCTGGCCCCAAATATGCATGCTCTTGTTATGTGGATCAGTGTTGGTCTGAAAAAAATATCAATGTGAAGCTAAGAGAATTTAACAAAAAAACAGGAGAGAAAAATGAATCAATTTTTCATGAAGACAATAATTGGATTTGCTTGTTCAGCAGCCTTACTAGTCGCCTCGTTTAATGCCACAGCCGAACACCATGAAGATGCCTCGTCCGGCCATACATTTAGCGCTAATGTCCTCATTGCGACTGAGTACCTTTACCGTGGGATAACGCAAACTAATGAAGATCCAACTATCCAAGGTGGAATGGATTACGCGCACTCTTCGGGTTTTTATGCAGGAACCTGGGCTTCCAACTTGGAATTTAATCCTTCCACGACTGATGCCGCTTCACTAGAGATGAATTTCTATGGAGGGTATGGCTTTGACTTTGCGGGGCTCTCATATGACGTTGGATACTTGTATTACTTGTATACCGGTCAAAATGAAGATGCCGCTGGTGGAGATTATGACTTCTGGGAAATTTACGGCTCCATCAGTAAAGCATTTGAAGGTTCTCTAGCCCCATCAGTGTCAGTGGGCTTTGCATGGAGTCCAGATTTTTACGGAGAGGATGGTGACGGGATCTATGTAAATAGTTCCATTGGTATTTCTTTGCCTGCAGGCATCAACCCTTACGTCAACATCGGTTATCAAGATGTGTCTGGCGACGAGACCACTCCGGCTGGCTTTGATTACTGGCACTATGCTGTAGGCGCTTCAAAGAGTTTTGGTGCTTTCACTTTTGATATCTCTTGGAACGAAGCAGATAACTACTGCTCCGGAGACCAAAGCGCATGTGAGGCGGTTGTCTTTGCAGTATCTAGCGCCTGGTAAATTCTGCTATAAAAGCTAAGTCTTGTAACCCGTTGTAATAATCCACAACGGGTTTTTTTTGCTTCTAAATTGAGTGTCGTTAATGACTTAGAGATACGACTTAGGATATTCTATGCGGCGCTGCTGACAACATGGCGTCGACCGCAAGCGATTACGGTGTGATTTTTCAAAAATAAGAGCAGCACCATTAGCCTTAATAGAACTTAAGTAGGATAAACACCCTTATGCATAAGATAAAAGATGGCGACAGCGTTAGTTTGGATGCTGTCATAGTTGGTGCAGGGTTCTCGGGCTTGTACATGCTCTATAAGCTGAAACAGCTTGGGCTCACAGCCAGAATCATAGAAGCAGGAAGTGGGGTCGGGGGCACATGGTATTGGAACCGCTATCCTGGCGCTCGCTGTGACGTTGAGAGCATGGAATACTCTTACAGCTTCTCTGAAGCTCTGCAGCAAGAATGGGTTTGGACCGAGAGATTTGCGGGCCAAGAGGAAATTTTGAAGTATCTTGATCATGTTGCGGACCGCTTCCAACTCCGTCCTGACATCATGCTTCAAACAAAAGCCTTAAGTTGCGCGTTTTCAGAAAAAACTAATTTGTGGAGCGTAGAAACGACAAGAGATAGCTATTTAGCTAAATACTGCGTCATGGCAACTGGCCCGCTGTCCTCGACTAATATTCCCAGCTTTCCAGGCTTGTCCGATTACCAAGGGAAAACCTATCACACTGGTAATTGGCCGCATCAAAAAGTAGATTTCTCTGGAGAGACTGTTGGAATAATTGGAACTGGCTCTTCCGCAATCCAATCTACTCCCATAGTTGCCGAGCAATCAAAACATCTGTTTGTTTTTCAAAGAACTCCTAATTTTTCTGTGCCCGCGGGCAATGTGCCACTATCTGATGAGGCACAAAATTCTATGAAAGCTAATTATTCATCATTCAGAAAACAACAACGAGGCCTGCCTGCTGCATGCAATAGCCTGCCCAGGAGACAGGGTGCGTTGGAAGCAACAGTGTTAGAAAGAAGTGAGGTTTATGAAAGTTATTGGCAAAAAGGTGGTCTGTCTTTTCTAACTTGTTTTAATGACCTTGTATCCAACAAAGAATCTAACAAAACTGCGGTCGATTTTATTCACGAGAAAATCAAAGATATTGTCGAAGACCCTATCACTGCAAAAAAACTAAGCCCCGATCACTTGTTTGGCTGCAAAAGACCTTGCTCCGATACAGGTTATTATCAGGTCTTTAACAAACCTAACGTCTCTTTAATAGATGCCTTGGAATCCCCTATTGTGTCATTCACTAAAAATGGCATAGAAACCAAAGACAGACATTTCGAATTAGATAATGTGATTTTTGCGACTGGCTTTGATGCGATGACCGGTTCTCTAGATCGGATAAATATCACTGGGAGAAATGGACAATCCTTAAAATCAAAGTGGCAAGCAGGTCCCGTTTCCTATCTAGGGTTATCAGTTTCGGGCTTCCCGAATCTATTTATTATGACGGGCCCTGGAAGCCCATCTGTACTAGCAAATATGGTGGTGGGTGCCGAGCAACACAGCGAATGGATATCGGAATGTATCAAGCATATAGAAGAGAATAACCTGTCCGCAATTGAAGCGAGTAAAACCGCCGAGAACGAATGGGTCGAACACATTAATAATGTTGCCGATACGACCATCTACCCAACTTGTAACTCTTGGTACTTAGGAGCCAATATTCCAGGAAAGCCTAGGATATTCATGCCTTATGTCGGTGGATTTCAACGTTACGAACGAAAATGTAAAGCAGTACAAGCTGATAATTATACTGGATATATCTTTTCCTAAAACAACTTGGTGGCGTGTTCCTTTACTAGGTATCGATTAAAGGCACTCTCTATAATTTGTGAGACAAAATTGGAGTGACCATGTCAAGCAGTCCCAAAACTAACATGCAGGGATTTTTCTGTGCGCTGCTCGCCGGTACGCTATTGGCAGCCGCCGCAGTCGTTTCGAGATATGCCTACGATGGAGGCATCGATCTCATCACCCTGGTCACCATAAGAACATTTATTGTTGTAGTACTTCTTGGGTTTTCTCTTTGGGTTGCAAAGATAGATTGCACATTGTCGAGACATCTATTGAAACCGACAATAGTGAATGGAGTCCTTTTTGTCTTGATGACCTTAGGGTATCTAGGATCTATTAAATTTATCCCTGTCGGCCTCGCGACATTAATATTTTTCACCTTCCCTGTAATGATCGCCGTTTTAGTGTTTTTGTTTGGCATAGAGAAAGTTACCTTGTCGAAATTAGTCACAATTATCGTTGCCTTCTTTGGACTTGTTGTGATGCTCGGTGCATCTACAGGAGCTATGGACTGGAGAGGTGGGGCACTGGCTCTTATCGGGGCTATAGCCACGGCATTTAATGCTATTCAGATAAGGCAGCACTTCAGCACTCAAAATGCATTTGTCACAGGATTTCATATCAGCTGCTTTAGCTTAATTACGTTGATTATCATCTGCCTGTTTTTTAGCTCTTCTCTACATTTGCCTACAAGCGCGACTGGTTGGGCCGGAACACTTGGAGTCGGGCTATTTCAAAGTGGAGGGACACCTTTATATCTGTACGCAATTTCCCGAATTGGCGCACTCAAGGCAGGTATGGCAGTAAATATCCAACCTGTTGTCGCAGTGACCGCAGCCTGGATATTATTTGGGGAACTACTCGAATTTCCACAAGCGGTCGGTGGAGGTATGGTGCTTCTCGCAATCATTGCGATGCAGGTGATTGATTACAAAAAAACCGACAGTTAGAAAAAACAGAATTGCTAGCGAAGCCTTCCCGCGCTATGACCCATTAAACTTCGGCATCACGTGTTTCGCGAAAAGCGCGTTTGAATATGAGCTTTTCTTAGGATCGATCCCGGCAAAGTGGCTCGAAAGGATGAAATCTGTGCATTCGAAATTCTTTTTAAAGTCAGACATCTTGTCTGCCACTTGCTCAACTGTGCCCGCCATGATTGCAGTCTCCGCCAAAACAGAGTCTCGGATCTCTTCTGGGGAATTGTATGGCATAGACAGCTCATCACCCTCAACATCACCAGCTTCTTTCAACACAGCTTCGTAATAGCCGAAAACATGGGCTAAGTGATGTTGGATATCTTCCCACGCCTGATCTTCAGAATCGGCACAATAAACCATCCTGAGTTGCGCTATTTTAAAATTGCGAGGATCTTTCCCGAGCTCTTTAAGCGTATCAATATAAAGTGGGGCTGGATCTGGTCCCAGCGTGGTCATCAGATTAGCTCCCATTTCCGCTGCTCGTCTGATGGCTTTAGGGCCGCGAGCTCCGATCCACAATGGTGGATGAGGCGCTTGAATAGCTTTGGGCGACAATGTCATATTAGAAACTTGATGGTACTTCCCGTTGAAAGTGACGTTATCTTCGGTAAAAAGCTTCGTCATCAATTCAATACCCTCAGAAAGCCTCGGCGCTCTTTCCTTACGGTCTACACAAAATGCATTGAATTCGTTGTGGGTGTAGCCTTGACCAACACCGAGGTCAAATCGACCATCAGAAATAATATCTGCCAAAATAACGTCTTCTGCGGCCCTAACAGGATGAATAAAAGGCAATAGCAGAATGAAAGTACCTATCCTGATTTGTGAAGTTACTGCTGCAACAGCGGCAGCCATAGACAAGGATGACGGGTTATAACCATCTTCGGTGAAATGATGTTCGGTTAGCCAAACATGATCGAAGCCAATTCTTTCTGCCTCGACCATCTGGTCGAGCATCGCTTGATAAAATCGTGCCGACGGTATATGCCATCTTTGTGGGTTTCTAAAATCATACATTATCCCAAATCGCATTGCCTTACTCCCCTTTAGCAAATGAACTTAGATAAATTAAGTTCCTTAATTAAAAACGCCTACCGACTAAACAACCCAATCAAGCTCGCTTTCTCTATTGTGTGAAAATTTAGGTAAAAACCAAGTATTGCAGCCGTAGTATCTGGTGTCACAGGCAGTGACTTTACGTTTACAGCATGGACAGTAAAAATATATCGATGGATATTTGAACCTTCTGGCGCGCAGGGGCCACCATATCCAGGGACTCCAAAATCCGTTCTAACTTCCACCGCATCTGGATGCATTTTCCCCGCTGAGAGATCTCCTGATCCGAGTTCTAGAGAAAAAATACTAGCCGGGATATTAGCTACATTCCAATGCCAAAATCCGCTTCCTGTCGGCGCATCAGGATCATAGCAAGTCAGAGAAAAACTCTCTGTCCCCTCAGGGACTCCGCTCCACGCCAACTGGGGTGACAAATTCCCACCAGTACAACCAAATCCATACGCCTCAGATAAAACATGCGGCGTCTTTAGCCTATCACCATCTTCGAAACTCTCGCTTTTCAAAACTAAACTCATTCTGCTTACTCCGTATTTAATATCTTTACTAAATTAAATTGCCGACAGCCCGCCATCTACGGGGATTACCGCCCCAGTCATAAAAGAAGCTTCATCAGAGGCTAAAAACAATGCAACATTAACAATTTCCTCGGGACGTCCCAACCTATTCATTAAATGCATCCCCTCCATCTCTGCAAACACTGATTCTTTATTGACACCTAATCCCTCTACGTACCGCTCAGGCATCGGAGTGTCTACAACACCGGGGCAAATAGCATTCACCCTGATATTGTATTCTGCAAGGTCAGTCGCCATAGAACGTGCTAGCTGAGCTAACCCTCCTTTGGAAGCGCCATAGGCCGCCATGGTTGGGAACCCTACCAATCCCCCTACAGACGAGTTATGAATAATTGAGCCTCCTCCTCTTTTTGACATTTCTCGTGCAGCGACTTGACTGAGAAGAAATGGCGCGCGTAAATTCACCGCCAGCACACTGTCAAGCTCCTCTACGGTGGTCTCTAAAAAAGGTTTCCCTACCATGATTCCGTGATTACTGAAGAGGATATCTAGTCCAGAAAATCGAGCTATAGCAAGCTCGACAATTCTACCTAAAAGACTGTAATCGCAGAGGTCTCCACCAATATATGCGACAGCCGCATCAGTCTCTGAAACTAACTCAGCCACCCTTCCATCAGGCTCGGGTGACATATCTGTCGCCACAACTTTAGCCCCTTCTGCAACAAATCGGCTCACCGCCACCTGTCCTTGTCCACCTAAAGCACCACTGATTATCGCAACTTTATTCTCTAGTCGTCCCACAATTTAGTCTCCATATTAATTATCTATCCGATCTTGGGCAGTCTTAATCCAGCCTGTTCCATCAAAGGGAGCACACGATCCCCAAAAAACTCCAGCTCTTCGTGGTAATCAAGCCAAGATAAAATAAGCCCTTCAACGCCTAAGTCACTGAGCTCTTTCATCTTGTCAACCACCTGCTCTGGAGTACCCACTAACGGGTATCCTCCCCATCCTGCCACAAACCGCTCTGCAAATTGTTTGATAGTAGCATCAAATGACCCGCTCTCAATCCCCAGCAGTTCCATAACGTTTCGAGCGGCATCCCAGTCGCCTTGCTCAAGAATATTGTTATAGGCTGCACGTGCTTCACTTTCTGTCTCACGACAACAAACGAACGCCTGGCTCATGACACCACACTGTCTTTTATAAAGAGCTGCCCGCCTATGGATATCTTTAACTAGGTTACCGGCCTCCTCTGGTGTAGCCATAGTGATAAAATTGAAATCCATTTCTCTTGCTGAGAATTCTCGGCCATCCTCAGAGTTTCCTGCATTGAGTAAAATAGGACCAGGTTTCTGTATCGGCTTAGGTGACAAAAAACCTTCCTTGATAGAAAAATACTTACCTTGAAAGTTAAAATCTTGCTCCGACCAAGCTTTCTTAACACACGTTACCCACTCATGCGCCATCGCATATCGTTCCGAATGGGGCAATTGTTCTTTACCGAACATTTCAATTTCAGGTCGAAACCAACCACACACTATATTAAGGGCAAATCGTCCGTCCGAAATATTGTCGATACTCGAACCCTGCTTTGCAGCAAACAGAGGGTGTGCGGTGGGAGTATGAGACGTTGCACACACCATAATATTAGAAGTGTTACAGGCCATTGCCGTGGCCCACGTATACACTTCCATATTGTCTCCGTTAAACTGAGTGCTCCCCCCAAAATGCTTCCACCTGCCTACGGGCACAAGTAGTTCAAAACCCAAAGTGTCAGCAAGCTTAGCTATTTTAACGTTATGTTTGTAAGTAGGCACAAAGCTCGTTGGTGCATGCGTCATTGTAGTCCCGTTACTACAGTTCGTCGCAAAGACCCCTAGCTTCATCTTATTCTTGTTGTAGACGGGGACATTATTTAGTCGCCACTCTCCTATATCATCAGTATTCATTAGCACCTCATTACTATTTTTATCTTAGCTTTATGGAAATTTTCCTATCAGCCTGTTTTCGTAAACAATCTATCGGACAGTGCGGATTGCTGCACGTATTGTTTCAATTATCACTTCTATTTCTTCAGGGTTGCAAACTAAGGCGGGCCCAATGGCTATTATATCGCCCGTATAGCGAACCATGACCCCATGATCAAAGCAGTATTTAAATATCTCCATCGCACGTATCGAAGGCTCATTATTTCGCGGTTCAAATTCTATGGCTGCGGCCATTCCGATGTTTCTTATATCGATCACATGAGCTTCATTTCGCAACGAATGAACGGAATTTTCAAGTTCAATCTCCAGCTTACGAGCTTGGGCTAAGAGGTTTTCCCTCTTATACACATCTATTGCCGCAACCCCTGCCGCACAAGCTAACGGATGACCAGAATAAGTGTAACCATGAAAAAACTCTACCAGATGATCTGGTCCGACCATAAGCTCGTTATAAATATCATCTCGTACTAAAACTCCTCCTAACGGCACAACACCACTAGTAATGCCCTTTGCGAAAGTTATCATGTCTGGGATGACTCCAAACCTATCGGAGGCAAACCATTCCCCTAAACGTCCAAACCCTGTTATTACCTCATCAAAGATTAACAACACCTGATGGAGGTCACAGATGCTCCTTAGTCTCTCAAGATAGCCCTGTGGTGGAACTATTACCCCTGCAGATCCTTGCATCGGCTCAACAATCACACCTGCGATGGTCTCCGCCCCGTTTTCTTTAATAAGCATCTCTAGGTTGTCTGCCAGGTGAGCGCCCCAAATTGGCTGCCCTTTTGAAAAAGCCATTTTTGAAAGGTTATGAGTATGTGGCAAGTGCAAAGTATCCGGCAGCAAAGACGCTCTAAAGGCTTTTTTATTAGAGTCTATTCCTCCAACAGAAATACCCCCAAACCCCACGCCGTGATAGCCTTTCTCGCGCCCGACAAATCTCGTCTTCCGGCTCTCTCCGGTAACTTGATGATAAGCCAATGCTATCTTAAGAGCCGTATCGCATGCCTCAGAGCCTGAACTGGTAAGAAATACGTGATTTAGACCCAAAGGAGAAACTTCACTTATTGCTTCAGCAAGGGCAAAGGCCTTCGGATGACCCACTTGGAAAGGTGCCGAGAAATCTAATTCATCTAATTGATCTTTAACCGCTTGAACGATCGTCGGATGTCTATGCCCCGCATTGGAACACCATAGACCAGAGATAGCATCCAGAACTCTATGGCCATCCGAAGTTTGGTAGTACATCCCTAGCGCTCGCTCTATTAAGCGAGGATCTTTTTTAAACAGCCGGTTGTGCGTAAATGGCATCCACAGGGACTCAAGCTCTATGCCCATTTTACATTCCACAAATAACTCTCTTGTCCATTGTTCTCTTTCATGCCACACTTTTGATTAGCTATAAAAAAATCCAACATACAATCACTAAGGATGTAAAACAAGCTGTCATAATTGCGAAATCATGAATTCTTCCTATAACCTTAACCATAGGAATTTTCAGAAATCAGCCTGTTAAGCACCAACCTAAAGGGGAAACCGATGAACTTGAAATTTGGAATACTATGGCCTTTCCGTAACCCGGAATTTGCGAAAGTACCATGGGTAGATCTATACAGGTCTCACCTTGACCTGATCTCAGAATCAGAAGCTATGGGCTATGATAATGCTTGGCTAACAGAGCATCATTTTGTTGATGACGGCTACTCTCCGTCACTCATGAGCATCGCTGGAGCTATTTCTCAAAGAACCACTCGAATGCGTATTGGAACTTTTTTAGTTCTACTGCCTCTGCATAACCCTGTCAGGGTAGCTGAAGACACGGCAACTATTGACTTAATGTCAAACGGACGTTTTGACTTAGGCGTTGGTCTAGGTTACCGACCAAAGGAATTTGACGATCAAGGAATAGCGAGCTCAGAAAGAGGCGGTCGGTTGAAAGAAGGGGTGGAGATCATCCAAAGATTACTGAGTGATGAGGTCGTCACGTTTGACGGGAAATACAATCACTTGAAGGAAATACAAATCGTACCTCCTGCTCTTCAAACACCACACCCTCCAATGTGGATAGGAGCAATTGCGCCAAAAGCAATCGAGCGTGCTGCTAAAATGGGAATGCATTTCCAATGTACGGCACCAGTAGAGTCTGTTGCACACTACGATAAATGTCTAGAAGCTGCGGGTAGAAACCCTCTCGACTATAATGTAGCTCAACTTCGCTGGGTACATGTCGCGCCTTCAAGGGAACAGGCTTGGGAAAACTGTGCCCAAGCGCTGCACTATACTAATAAAAAATACTCACAATGGTTTGCTGAAGCAAATGACAGTCCCGGAGATGACCAAGGTCTAGATGAAATTAAATCTGTTGATGAAATCATACGCACTCAGCACTTTGACTTCTTTGGCGAAGACTCTATAGTCGGAACTCCAGCTGATGTGACTGAGATGATTGCTGATTATCAAAGTCGCGGCCGTATGACTCATCTAGTTATGGGGATGGCAATGTCAGGCTTGGCGCCTAATTTGATTCGTAACAGCATGGAGCTATTTGCTAAAGACGTGATGCCACACTTTAGACGTTAGTAAATAACCGGCCTTATCATTGGTTAATGATAAGGCCGATCAACCTTCGAGCTCGACATATATTAGCTACAACGCAGAGGATCAGGTCACCAAATGACTGCAAATCCAGAATCAATCAGCATTTCCCCTCCTGGTCCCCCATGGCATAACATGTGGGAGGCAATCCGCTCTAGTCCTCATACGTATATGTTAAAGCTGGCCGAGAAATATGGAGATATCGTTAAATTTCAGGGAGCTTTCCCTGTTTACGGAATTAGCGATCCGGAATCGGTAAGGCAAATCCTCACACGGGCATGGCCTGACTTCACAAAAGAGACTATAGACTATAGGGTGATCGCAACCGTCTTTGGTAATGGTCTAGTGACCAATGACGGCGAAAGCTGGGCCCAGCAACGAAAACTAATGCAACCTGTGTTTTCAAGTAAATCGATTAATGGATTCGATTCCATAATTACCGATGTTACAGACAATGTTCTCAACAACTGGATGCAGTCCGAAAATAGTGAGATTTGGCTAGACAGAGAAATGAGTCGAATCACTTTTCAAATAGTAAGTCGCACATTATTTGGTGCAGATATAGATGAAATCTCAGATGAGATGATCGATATCTTAATGCTGCTAAATATCCATCCACTTCGACTCGATGCATTACTTAGACTATTCCCTCATATACCTGCTCCTAGCAACAGACGATTTAAGGCTGCTAACCGACGCCTGGATGAAATTGTGTATGGCCTGATAAAATCACATAGGGAAAGTGCAAACGATAGCGACGATATTGTTGATAGATTGCTAAAGGCTGTTAATCCTGAAACAGGCGCGGGCATGGACGAAAAGCAAATAAGAGACGAGGTCGTCACTTTAATGCTTGCGGGACATGAAACTTCCTCAACCGGTCTCACTTGGACGTTTTATTTATTATCAAAGCACCCTGAAATAGAAAAAAGATTATTGGAGGAGATCAGAACAGTGCTTCAAGGGAGGACTCCCAATAGCAGCGATCTAAGCCAGCTTCCCTACCTCAAACAAGTAGTCCAAGAGTCCATGCGCCTTTATCCACCCGTTTGGGGAATTGCTAGACGCAGCAAAAGTTTAAACAATTTCCAAGGCTATACTGTCCCACCCAACAGCTATATAGCTATCACGCCTTATGTTTTGCACCGCCATCCAGAACACTGGGTCAATCCAAATCTTTTTGATCCTGACCGATTCAGTCCAGGAAAAAGTAAATCTAGGCATCCTTATGCCTATTTGCCTTTTGGCGCTGGTCCGAGAGCCTGTATCGGTGCAGGAATGGCGATGCTTGAAATGCAGCTCATCATTGCGCAGATACTGCCATTGTTCAAACTAACGCCTACGAAAGACCACCCGGTTGAGATGGAGGCCGCAGTTACACTTAAGCCACGGTTTGGGATGAAAGTAAAATTAAGCCGTCGCTGATGATGAAAAATTTCTCTTTCATAGTTCTGATCGTAATGTTCTCTCCGGGCGTGTTACCCAACGCATATGCATTTGAACTTTCAACCACAAACTTCCAAGGCGAAGAAAACTCTATAAGAGCATACCTCAGCCAAGACAAGTGGACTTTAGTGATGGCTTGGACTACGTACTGTGGTGAATGCTCAAAACAATATTCGATGTTATCAGAGCTACATGATGCGCATAAAAAAACAGATCTAAAAGTACTAGGGCTGTCACTAGATGACGCACAGAACTTGCAGCTTATCGCGGATTATCAAAGGAAGAAAAAACATCAATTTCCTAGTGTTGTGGCTGACCACATCTTGTTTGCTTCCGCTTATAAAAAGACAACTGGTGCAGATTTCTCAGGTACGCCAACTTACCTGTTATTCGACCGCCAAAAAGAGTTTCAAGCTTATCTTGACGGTCCAATAACACGTAACGCTATAGAACGATTCATAAAACAAGAGGATACAAATCTATAACAGGACTACAGCATTCCTTTATGTGACAGCTCCGTTACCCTTCAAATCAGCTATCTCGCTATCAGAAAACCCCCAATCACTTAGAACGGCATCTGTATCCGATCCAGGCACAGAGGGTGCACTTTGTATTTGCGATGGAGTGCGACTAAAACGTGGCGCCGGTGCGGGTTGCACGACCCCATCATTTTCGACAAAAGTATCACGAGATCTGTTATGTGGATGTGACGGTGCTTCGCTCAGAGAAAGAATAGGAGCAAAACATACGTCAGTACCTTCAAGTAGCTCACACCACTCTGATCGTGTTTTAGTTTTTATGAGCTCTGCCATTTTTATGCGATTCTCAGACCACATGCCTTTGTCTTGATGGGCAGTATGACTGGGATCGTCAAAGCCAGTGAGTTCAAGAAACTCTGCATAAAACTTAGACTCAATAGAGGCGATAGAAATAAATTGGCCTTCAGCTGTCTCATAAGCATTATAAAAATGGGCACCCCCATCTAAAAAGTTACTTTCGCGTTTGTCACTCCAGGCTCCTGCGCCGTGCATGCCATATAAAGCCGTCATCAAGATAGATGCTCCGTCTGTCATTGCAGCATCAACAACTTGTCCTTTCCCAGACTTCTGTGCTTCAAGCAGCGCCGCCACAACACCCAGCGCCAACAGCATCCCGCCGCCCCCAAAATCGCCCACCAAATTTAAAGGAGGAGATGGAGGCTGACCTTCTCGACCAATCGCATATGCGGCGCCGGTCAAAGAAATATAGTTAATATCATGGCCAGCTGCTTTAGCTAATGTTCCATGCTGCCCCCAGCCTGTAACTCTGCCATAGACTAATTTCTCATTTCGAGCCATGCAGATATCCGGGCCTAATCCCAAGCGTTCAGTCACTCCTGGGCGAAACCCTTCAATCAAAGCATCAGCATCCGAGATCAGTCTCAACACTAATTCAACACCCGCCGGGGTTTTTAGATCTACGGCTATAGAACGTCTACCTCGATTCAAAAGCATGTACTTTGGATCAACATTGATGCCTAAATCAGAATCAGTAACTCGATCGACGTGGATCACTTCGGCTCCCATGTCTGCCAGCATCATGGCACACATAGGGTTTGGCCCTATACCAGCGAGCTCTATAATCTTGTATCCTGCTAACGGTCCACTTGCAGCCACATTTATTCTCCTTCATTTGATACATTAGTCCGACCTAGCTATGCTTTAACATCCAGAGCCCGACACAGAGTGATAAGTTATATTATTTTTTAGTCGCGTTCATCTTCCAATTACAAGTTATTTGTATGTTAGTCGAATCTTCAAGAGATAAGATATGCCAAAAAGCCTTCTTAGAATATTTTCTTACCTCCCTAATCCCCGTATTTTTAAAGCCAGCATAACGGCTCGACTATGCAATGTTCCGATAGAAATTAGAGGCGCGTCTCCAAAAGAATTGAAAGGCTGGCTTTGGGATTTCAATGCAGGTCCTTTGGCTGTGAAGACTAGTCAAGACACCCTCAAGTCTGCCCAAACTGCTAGTCGTGGTTACTCTGGAACACTCTACAAAACTTCAGATTTTCTGGATGCAAACCCTTATGGGACAGTTCCTGCTGCTTTTAGCCCGTCCGGTGAAATAGGAGTTTTTGAATCTAACAGCATAATGAGAGCCGTCGCTAGACTCGCCACGGAGGATAAAAACTTGTATGGCTCCTCTGCCTATGAATCTTCGAGGATCGACAGTTTTTTAGACTCTATGCTTTTGTTTGCTAAAGATTCCCAAGCCTATTTGCTTGCATTAATGAATGGAACAATCACTAACCAAGAATATATAGATGCTGAACAAGCCTTACACAACTGGCTAACTGGTACCGAACAAGTGTTAGTAAAAAAACCTTATCTAACTGGGGAGCTGAGCTTGGCAGATATCTGCTTTGCCTGCGAAATAACGTTACTGAAATTAGAGAGCTGCTATGCAAGCGAACTTAGCAATCTAGGCAAGGCCTCCTTGATGGCTGCTCATACAGAAAAAAGCTTTCCATCCTCAATGCGGCATTACGAGAAGCTTTGTGCAATTCCTGATTTTGCAGCTGATATCAAACCGTTTATCGAAGCTATCGACAGTGGCATATCACCTTATAACATCTCATGAATCTAATTTTTTTTCTTGTACTAATAGTCCTATCTCAAGCAGCGCTTGGTGCCCAAGAAAGCACTCTGATGTCCAAACAGCAATTAGGGGCCGCTCTTTTTTTTGATGTCGACCTATCCGCAAAGAGAAACCAATCATGTGCCACTTGTCATAATCCGTCTCAAGCTTTCGTGGATCCACGTAAAAATAAGTTCGTAGGAGCCGTGTCCGAAGGAAGTATAGACGGAATGTTTAGCGCCCGGAACAGTCCATCACTCTCATACGCATCTCTTATCCCAGAATTCGGCATAGATATAAATGGTGCTTACCACGGTGGTTTTTTTTATGACGGTCGAGCGCCCAACATGAAAGCGCAAATTGAGGCAACACTATTTAACGCGAATGAAATGGCCCTTAACAACCCGCAACAGCTTTTGAGACGTCTTAAGGAAAACAATAACTATGTAGTCGCTTTCAAAGCATACTTTGGGCCTAACATTTTTGAGGAGCCCGAAAAAATAGTTGAAGCGGCGTCATCTCTTATCGTTGCATTTGAAAAAGGACCTTTATTTGCATTATTCACTTCTCGATACGACCGCTACTTACGAGGCGAATACACATTATCTGACCTAGAAGAGAAAGGCAGAAATTTATTTTTTTCTGATGTTAGCAATTGTATGGGATGTCACCACTCGGCTGACGCAACATCAGATAGAAACGAGCTTTTTACAGATCACAAATACCATAATATCGGATTACCTCCGAACCAATCATTGCTTGAAAAAAATGTGCTTCGGAATAAATCAATTGATCTGGGTTTGGCCCAAAATGATGCTGTAGGCAGAAAAAAGGTAAACTTAGGCAAGTTTCGTACCCCTTCATTAAGAAATGTAGCAGTAACCGGCCCCTACATGCATAACGGCGTCTTTAGTGAGCTCAGCACCGCGATTCACTTCTACAATCATTATATTGTGACTCGGGAAACAGCTGGACTAAACCCTGAAACGAACAAAAAATGGTTGGAAAGCGAAATATCAGAAAACATTGCGACTGGGTTACTTCAAAGAGGACAACCTATCTCGGGAGAAAGAATGGAAGCTTTGATAGCTTTCTTGAAAATCCTCACCGATAAAGAGTACGAGCACTTAATCAACGATTGATGAACGGTAGTAAAACTCTGCAAAGTAGTGAAGAATAACTTCATGGAAGACTTTCATGGGGAGAAATAATTCTATGTATGATCTAATTATTCGAAATGGAACCGTCGTCGACGGGACTGGGGCCGACAAAACACATTCCGATGTTGCCATTCAAGACGGACTGATTGTTGAGGTGGGGAAAGTTGCGGGCCGAGCCAAACAAACGCTGGATGCTTCGGACTTGATCGTAGCCCCAGGCTTTATTGATCCCCATACGCATTACGATGCGCAAATTTGCTGGGACGCACTTACTACTCCTTCTAGCTGGCATGGCGTCACTACAGTCATGATGGGCAATTGCGGTGTTGGGCTTGCGCCTTGTCGTCCAGAAAACAGAGATGTCGCCACTTGGGATCTCGTCAATGTCGAAGCTATCCCATTTGATGTTCTAAAAAAAGGAGTGACATGGGATTGGGAGTCTTTCCCAGAATACATGCTTGCAGCTGACAAACGAGGCTCTGGACTGAACTTAGGATTTTCATGCGCTCTGACACCCTTTCGCCACTACGTGTTAGGAGAAGAATCCATGGATAGAGCAGCTACAAAGAATGAGACAATACAAATCTCAAGATTACTTGAAGAAGCAATGGCCGCGGGAGCATTTGGCTTCTCTACAACAAATGCTGGGCAGCATGTAGGTTATAAAGGCCGTCCGCTCGCCTGCAGACTCGCCAGCGATGAGGAGTTGCGGGCTTACTGCAATGTTCTTAGAAAGGTTGGGAGAGGGTCTATCGAGGTTGCTCTTACGAATGAAGTATCAAAAGTAAGTGCATCTGAAAGAGACTTACTTGAGCTTCTGCTAACGGAAAGCACACGCCCTGTTACCTGGCTCGCCCTATTGAATCGAGACGATGATCCAGAAGCTGTACAAAGGACGCTTAATGAAGTCGATGATCTAATCAAACGAGGGGCGCGGCCCCAATCAACAGTGCGACCGTTTATCATCCAGATAGATCTTAGGACCCCTTTTATTTTCGCAAACATGCAGTGTTGGAATCCTGTTCTTAATCAATCTGTTGAAGACCAAATTAAAATTTTAGGTGATACTAGTTTCCGCGATGCGTTCAAAGAAGCGCTCAAAAAACCGCTGATTTTTACTTCTCGCTGGGAAGTAATGACTGTATTAGAAACTTCGGCACCTGAGCTAGCCCAATATGTTGGACAAAACATTCAACAAATAGCAAATGGATGGGGAGTTGATCCAGTAGATGCCTTCCTTGATCTCGCTATTAAAGACAAACTTGCTACACAATACAATTATGAGTTATTTAACTCTGATGAAAGCCGAATTCCTGAACTAATCACAGATCCGCGTATTCTTATTGGACTTTCTGATGGCGGAGCTCACGTAGATGCTCTATGTGATGCCGGCTATTGTACTTACTTACTCGGCACTTGGGTGCGAGATAACCCAGTAATGTCTCTGGAACGAGCAATACAAAGAATTACAACTGAGCCTGCCAATTTTTTTGGCATCAAGCAACGAGGTAAAATCGCCGAGGGCATGGCGGCCGACCTTGCTATTTTTGACCTCTCGACGGTCGGTTCTGACAAAACTGGCGAAATGCGCTTCGATCTCCCAGGAGGAGGTAGGCGTCTTGTCGTACCGGCGCGCGGGATGGAATACACTTTTGTTAATGGTGAAAACCTATATACAAGAGGACAAGACATGGGGGCTCGGTCTGGTCAAGTATTGCATTCGGCTGACTGTTAAGAAAGTTTATCTATAAAAAGGATATGTTATGGATCTTGGACTGTATGGGAAATCTGTTATCGTCACCGGTGGTGCCTCGAACATTGGTCGTGCTATTACCCTGGCTTTTGCAAAAGAACATGCGGCTATAACCATTGGCGACATCGACCTCCCACAGGCTGAAATAGTTGCACAAGAAGCATTGAAGCTCGGAGCTAGTAATGTCCAAGTGGTCAAATGTGACGTTACCGATCTAGAAGAGGTTAAAACTCTTTTCTCCGAAGCCGTACGCATAAACCAAACAGTTGATATTCTCGTGAATAACGTAGGATGGGATGATCTTAAATTCTTCACTCAAACCGATCCCGATTTCTGGCACAAGGTGATCCAAGTAAATTTTGTCGGAGTACTGAACTGTACCCATACAGCTTTAGCGATAATGATACCCAATAATAAAGGTTCTATCGTCTCGATCAGCTCGGACGCGAGTCGGCAAGGAGAGCCTCGCGAAGCTGTTTATGGCGGAATGAAAGCAGGAATAAACAGCTTCATGAAAACTATTGCAAAAGAAAATGGCCGCTATGGAATAAGGTGCAACGTAGTTTGTCCAGGAGTGACTGTGCCTGATGAAGATCAAGTCGGAGAGAAAAGCATGTGGTCAAATGTTGAGTCGATGTTCACTCAAGAGCAATTAGAGAAGATAGCTAAAACGTTGCCTTTAAAGAAAATCGGGCGACCTGAAGATATAGCAAATTCTGTTTTGTTTTTAGCTGCTGACACGGTAGCTGGACACGTCACAGGACAAGTCCTCAGCGTCAGCGGTGGATACAGCATGATCGGATAGGTATTACTACCCGATCATTTCAATGGCCCAACTAAAAACTAACGCGGAGCCATTCTGATAGCCCCATCTAGACGAACGCTCTCTCCATTAAAATAGCTATTTTCTACCATTGCCACAGCAAGATGGGCAAACTCTGGCGGAACGCCTAGTCTCTTTGGAAAAGGGACAGAGGAGGCTAAGGCTTGTTTGACGTTGTCTGGTGCTGACTGCAATAAAGGAGTGTCGAAGATCCCGGGCATAATTGTATTGATTCTTATCCCTTCGCTCATTAAGTCTCGAGCAATTGGCAAGGTCATCCCTACTACACCAGCTTTGGATGCGGCATAAGATGCTTGACCCATTTGCCCATCTTGAGCGGCGACACTAGCAGTATTGACGATAGCACCTCGTTCCCCATGATCATCACAAGGGTCAAGAGTCATCATCCCTGCTGCAGACAAAGCGATGCACCGAAAAGTCCCTAAAAGATTAATTTGCACAATTAGTTCAAATTTATCCATAGGAAAGGTTTTGATGGCACCGGTTTTCTTATCTCTACCCGCAGTCTTAAATGCATTACCAGTGCCAGCGCAATTTATAAGCACTCGCTCCTGACCATTTATAGCGCGAGCTTTTGCAAAACCGGCCTCGCATGCGTCTTGAGACGTGACATCGACCGCACAAAAAACACCGCCCAATTCTGAAGCAAGTGATTCGCCAGCTTCGACATTAAGGTCAAATAAAGCAACTTTCACCCCTTTAGACGCTAAAGCTCTTGCAGTAGCAGCCCCTAACCCTGAGGAGCCTCCTGTAATGACTGCGGACATTGAAGAATTAAGTTCCATGGAATCCCCTTTATAATATAAATTTACGAACGTCCAGATTTTTCTGGCTAGAACTATAATTGTACCTTAGAAACTAGCAATCACATTAATAGGGTTTAGTGTAGAGTCTCAATTTTCTCGCGTTCCAACCTGCTGTAGCAGCGATAACACCACATAGAATCGCGATAAGAAAAGGCATCCTATAGTTCCCTGTTACGTCGAATAGAAATCCCCCCATCCATGGACCTACGGCACTACCAAGAGCACTTCCCAACAACCCTGTTCCGAGGATACTGCCAAAATTACGACCATCAAAGCGGTCCGACATCATGGCTGGCATCAATGCCGCAGTCGCGGAGTACCCTATCCCCAACAAACATGCATATAAATAGGCAATATAATGTTGCCCTGTCTCGCCAACAAGCAATAGCACAAAGACACTTACCACCAGTATGAAAATACCCCACACGTAAACTAACTCTCTCTCAATGTGATCGGAAAGCCACCCGCCGCCGATCTTCCCAACTATGCTTGCTACACCGACAATCCCGACTATGACAGCGGCTGTCATAGCTTGCATTCCATGATCAACGAGATAAGCCACTTGGTGAACATGTAACGTCTGAGAACAGACGCCACCAAAAAAAAATGCCGCGGCCATTAGCCAGAAAGGTTTCCCACGAACTGCTTCAGCCAGTGTTATATTTTTCGTGCCTGAGACGCTACGGGGGTCTGAAATCAAACGACCCGTTGATCCTTTTTTTTGTTCCAAGTTTCCGATTTTCAACAAAAAAAGTGCTGAAGGGAAAATCACAACCAAACAAACTAATGAAAAACTTGCGAATGCATCACGCCAGCCAACCGAGTCGATTAAATACTGGCAAAAAGGCACGACGACCAACATACCTACACCAATGCCGGCGCTCACTATGCCAAGAGCAAGACCTAATCGATTCGAAAACCTTTTCTGCACAACGATGATGGAAGGAGTCCATCCACACAAAGAAACCGCTATCGCCGTTGCGACCCCGAAACTTAAGTAAAGATGCCATACTTGTTCAATAAGACTGTTTAAATAAAGAGCTCCGGCTAGTAGGACAGAACCAACGGCCATAACAATAGCAGGGCGCACTCGGTCGCATAAATAACCTACTAATGGGTTAGCACAACCATGCACAATTGCAAAGACAGAAAAAGCACCTGCCAAAGTAGAACGACTCCAACCAAACTCGTTGAGCAACGCAACTAAAAAAACGCCGTACGCATACCAAACTCCATAAGCTAGACCTATGATAGAAGCTAATAGCAACAGCGTGAATGGCCCGGAGTAAGTCATCCGATGCTCAGCAGCAGAAGTATTCATTGTATAAAGTGTTCCGAGAGATTAGAGATAATCTTGATTACAGTTCAAGTCTATGGGGCGTAGTTTACGCCAGTCTTCTTTGATAGTCTTGAATTAAAATGCAGGCAGCGCTGCACAGTGGGATACCTGTATCGCCATCTTTATTTAGACTCTTGATATCACGGATTTAAAATAATCTTGCAAGCTGCTTTGTCCGTCTTTAAGTTTTCGAATGTCCTTGGGAAATCCTCAAACGTGACATTTCCCGTAATCATAGGCGTCGGATCTATCAACTCCCTATTCATCAAATCTAACGTCAATTCAAAATCCTGTCTGTTATACATGTAAGCATAATTAATCTGCAATTCTTTGGTGATCGCTTTGACTGGCAATATAGTATCCGGAGCCATGCAGACACCTACCACCACAATCCGTCCGCCTGCCGGAGCATAATCTATTGCGAGTTGCTGTGTACCAGGAACACCGACGCACTCTAAAATTACGTTCGGCCTAGCACCGACCACTTTCTTAAAGCTGCCAATCACATTCTCTTTGTCCGCATTGATGACAGCAGTGACACCCATTTTTTCAGCAAGCGCGAGACGCGCTGGCACTCGATCACTGACAACCACATGACGTGCGCCAAAGTACTGGCACCAAAGAGCAGTTGCCAGGCCAACTGGACCTGCTCCTATGATGAGCACACTTTCTCCAGCTTTCAGCTTCGCCGCTCGCACACTATGAAGACCAACCGCCAGCGGCTCGACCATAGCACCTAAGTTCCAGTCTAGCCCATCTGGAAGATGCAAAGTCTCGTGTGAGGATACTTTAACGTAGTCAGCATAACCGCCAGGCAGTTCGCCCAAACCGGTATAAGACACCTGCGAGCACCGATGTCCTGAGCCTGAAAGACAAGACAAACAGCTCCCACAGTTGACAAAAGGTAGCGCAGTCACTCGATCCCCAACCTTGAACTTGCTATCAGCATACTGGCCTAGTTCGCAAATTTCTCCGCAAAACTCATGACCCATGATGATGCCTTTTTTTAATGGCTGCACTCCACCACTAGAATCGTGAACTTCTGACATATGAAGGTCTGAACCACAAATTCCGCACGCCTTAACGCGAAGAATTAAGTCATGAGCCCCAGTGATTGGAGCCTCAACTTCTTTTATAACGAGATCTTGCCCCGCTTTTACAAATGTGGCTGCCCGCATATGGTTTTCCTTTACAAATAGCTATTCAATATCGCATCTAGGTAAGATTACGCTCGAAGTGCTCTAAAGTTCTTCTTTTGGCAAGTGCTGCGCTCTCAGCATGATAACTTGCACGGTCGCCGCAATTAAAACCATGGTCAGCGTCGTAAACAAACACCTCAATAGTGCTTTGCGCTTGCTTGATAGTCTCTACGTCTGACATCGGGATATGCGCGTCCTTCTCGCCAAAGTGCATTATCATAGGACACTTAGGCACTAGTGTGGCATGCCCTGCGATACCGCCTCCGTAATAAGCCGACCCAGCGGTAACGTTTTCTAAGTGACATGCAGAGAGCCAAGTCAACAATCCTCCAAAACAGTAGCCTACTACGCCAACCGGTCCATGAGTACTTACTGCGTTAACTGATGCCTGAATATCCTGCAACGTCTGTTCCATTTGCAAATCCTCAAAAGCTATTCGGAGCCCTTTGTCAAAGTCAGGCTGTTCTGTGTACCCTAGCTCAACGTCGCGCTCCACGCGATCAAAAATCTGAGGCGCAATTGCTACATAGCCGTCTCTGGCATATTCATCGACAACTTCTCGAACATGTTTGTTGACTCCAAAGATTTCTTGTAAGACGACAATGCCACCTTTTGGCTTTCCGTCCGGCACCGCTTCATATACCCCAAGTTCAAACCCATCTTTAGACACTATTGTTTTTTTCCCCATCGCTCCCTTCTCCTTGTATTTAATTAAGTCAATTGGCTACTAGAACCGATGTCCACGTTGTGGTGCGTCAGTGACGTCTCTTTGCTTCTTAGCTGCACTCCCGCTATCCTATGAAGCACAGAGTAGTTTGAAGTACAGAAGGTATTGGAAGACTAGCACTTATCGTCAAAAAAAAGCTAGAGGTGGGGAATATCATGAGTGTAAATAATTTCATCAGGACTTTTTTATGGTCCTTCTTAATTTTCTCCACTGCCGCGTATGCAGACCTACCTCCGGAAAAGCTTACCGTAGAGAAATTGAAGCCTGCTGACCCCCACCGACTGTACCTAACCGATCTCAACCTCAATAGTGTAATTGACGGGCGTGTTCATATTCTTGATGGTAAAGATTTCAGATATTTAGGCTTAGTGAGTACCGGCCTTTTTGGAGTAACAGCTCTATCAAAAGATAGTTCAAAGCTATACGTGGCGACTACCTACTACACAAAAAGAAATCGCGGCGATCGCTTTGATCAATTCGAAACTTATGACACCAGCAATTTAGAGCTAAAATCTGAACTGATTATACCTCCCAAGCATGCACAAGCTTTGCCCTATAAGGGAACTATAATTAGCTCTGCCGGGGATAAGTACGTCTTTATCCAGAATGCAACTCCCGCGAGCTCTGTTACGGTAATAGATACTGAACAGAATAAAGTAATGTCAGATATTTCAACTCCTGGGTGCTGGATAATCTTGCCTACTAGTACAAATGAAGAGCGCTTTTCTACTCTATGCGGTGACGGTACGGTCCTGACTATAACGCTAGATGGGAACGGGAAAGAAAAATTAAAGAAAAGAAGCAAGAAAATATTTGATGCGGAAAAAGACCCTGTTTTTGTGCAAGCAGAAGCGATCAAGGATACTTACTACCTCATTTCCTATCTTGGGCAGGTCTATGAAGTTAACGTTGCCGGGGATAAGGCCAAGCTTAGTGACCAATGGTCACTAATTAAAAAAGAAGATAATACTCAGAAGTGGCGGCCTGGCGGCTATCAGATCAGCGCGATAGATACAGCTTCCCGGAAGCTATTTGTAGCTATGCACGACGGTGGAAAAGACGGCAGCCATAAAACCCCGGCTAAAGAGATTTGGGCATACGACATTGATGCCAAAAAGCGAGTCGACAGAGCTGATGGGCATAACTCAATCGCCCTAGCACTAACTAAAAATACTAAGCCTCATTTATATATTTACGATGGTGTCGGCGCCAAATTTCATAAATATGCAACCTCTCCTTCACTTCAGAAAACATCTGAAAGCGAGCCTGTTGGAGCATTCGCTGGACTTGTGGAATTACATTAATGTTGTTGTCAGTCTTAGATCCTTTGATTATTCGCATGATAGCTTGCGGAATAGGTCTCATGCTTTTAATCGGTGCGTGGCAAAAAATAAACGACTTAGAGATGTTCCAGGCTGCGGTAGAAGCCTATGACCTAATACCGCTCGCAGGTGCGCGCGCTTTTTCTCTATCGTATGTGTTCATTGAGTTATCAATCGCAGTATTCCTCATCTGTAACATTGCGTCCTCTCCAATTATAATGTCAGCGATAGTGCTAATGAGCCTTACGACATTTGCCATCTCTATCAACTTGATCAGGGGTAATGCCGATGTGAGTTGTGGATGCGGCGGTATTGAAGATGAACAAAGATTGTCTTGGGGGCTAGTGTCTCGCAATATAGTGATAGTAGTGCTGTTAGGTATTTGTCTAATTGACACAAATTCTCGGGCTTATAATTTGCTTGATGGCATCAACTTACTCTTCGGAGCGACCTCTATTTATCTCGTCTATCTCTTATCCTCGCAGCTTATCGCTAACAGAGAAAGACTAACCCGACTGAGGGAGGGATCATGAGCATATCTGTCATCATAGCTATTTCAGTCTTATGGATCGTAGTGATTTGCCTTGGCATCACTGTCTTTGCGTTGGCAAGACAAATTGGCATCTTGTACGAAAGAATTGCACCTATGGGAGCGCTCATGCTCGATGATGGACCTAAAGTTGGTGACCAAGCGCCTTCCTTTGATCTAGCCACCTTAGGCGGCGAACGCGTAAAAATCGGAAGCCCTTCTACCCATGGGGAGCTCGTTTTTTTCTTATCCCCAACCTGCCCGGTATGTAAAAAACTTATCCCAATACTGAGATCTATGAGAGACAAAGAAAAGCAATGGCTTAAAGTTATTTTAGCGAGTGACGGGGATGAATTACGGCAGAAAAAATTCTATGAGGCTACTAAACTACAGGACTTTCCTTATGTATTATCAAATGACTTGGGGATGGCGTTCAAAGTAGCTAAGCTCCCTTACGCTGTACTATTAGATGAAGCAGGGATAGTGAGAGGAAAAGGGTTGATTAATAATAGAGAGCAGCTTGAGAGTTTACTGACAGCTAAAGAACTTGCTGTAGAATCAATACAACAATATTTACATACGTCCTGATAGTGCGTACTTTCAGGAGAAAAAAGGAGAGCCAAGATGAAGTGGTTTGACGATTTCTTTGAGAAAAAAGTCCGTAATGTGGCACAAAGATCCTCCCGGCGAAATGCCCTGGCGAGAATCAGTAAGGTTCTAGTGAGTTCAGCTTTTATCCTGCCGATTTTACCTTTTGACCGATCCCCGTTGGCTGCTGGAGGAACGCAACCATCCACTGACCTCGATACTAAATTAGACGATCAAAATTGCGAGTATTGGCGATATTGCGCGCTCGATGGGCATCTGTGTACTTGCTGCGGCGGTTCTATCACATCGTGTCCTCCTGGGACATCGTCTTCGTCGGTTACATGGATTGGAACTTGTGAGAACCCAGAGGACGGAAAACATTATCTAGTCAGCTACAACGATTGCTGCGGTGCGACTTCATGTGGGCGTTGTTACTGCAACACCAACGAAGGAGAAAAGCCTGGATACAGGATGGGAGTGCATAATGATATCAATTGGTGCATGGGGAACGAGTCCTCTGTATACCACTGCACGGTATCAATCATTCTAGGGACGGCAAGCAAGGCGGGATAGGCCGGTAGAAGTGAAGCATCTTGCTAGGTCACTTTTTACGATTCTTATTTTTGGTGCTTATACTGCGTCGTTAAAGGCAGAAACGCCACAATTAAATTACCTTCGCCATTGCCAAGGTTGTCATGGAGACGCGGGACAAGGAAGTGCCCGAAATTCAGTCCCTGAATTGGAGAAAGCCATAACAAAATTTCTTGTCTATCCGGAAGGCCGCAACTATTTAGTGCAAGTAGCAGACATCTCACAAAGCCCTATAGCTGATCAAGAACTAGCGGACCTTCTAAACTGGATGATCAGAAGTTTTGGGACTAAAGAAATCCAAAGAAAATTTGTCCCTTATAAAGCCAGTGAAATCTCAGAACCAAGGCTCAACAGGCCAGCAAATACCAGAGAATTAAGACAAAAGTTAATCGGGAAATCAATTCATTCAACCGTAAGTGATTAAGCATTGTCGCGGTTTTAAGGAGATAAAATGCACGTTAACTACATGGAAGCAATCAGAAAACGGTACGAAAACCTCGGATACCAATCATACCGTTGGTTCATAGCAGAAAACGCGCCAGCTTGGTCGGCTGTCCAGAAACCACTATCAAAGTCTAAAATCGGACTTCTATCAACATCCGGCGCTTACGCGCTAGGGCAGATGGCTTATCATTATAAAGATGACTCCTCTATAAGGGAGATACCCATAGAGACTCCGACACATGACATTAGGTTCTCACACATCACAGAAAATTATCTTGTAAGCCCAAGAAAAGATCCTAACTGTATTCTTCCAATAGAGACTCTCAAATCCTTAGCAAAAAAAGGCGTCATAGGTTCGTTAGCTAGTACCGCCATATCGTGTATGGGTGGTACTTATTCGCAACGCAAAGTGCGCGAAGAGATAGCACCTAGTGTCTTAGAAAAATTTATGCGGGATGACATTGACTGCGCTTTACTAGTAAGCATGTGACCTGTCTGCCACCAGACCGTGTGTCTGATAGCGCGTTATTTAGAAGCACACGGCATCCCTACGCTCTGTCTCGGTTCAGCTTTCGATATACTCGAAGCTGGGAAACCTCCTCGCGCTGCCTTCGTGGATTATCCACTAGGACATTCAGCCGGAAAACCATTTGATTTGGTTGATCAAGAAGACATTGTCCATCGCGCACTGACTGGCTTCGAAGATATTAAAGCCCCGGGGGGAGCGATCACCATGTTGAAAAACACATGGGGTGACGAGTTATGGAGAGCAGAAGCAAGTTCTACGGAGGGCAGCGATACCCGGCAGCCCCGTGACACAACGCCTCAGTTTCAATTTGCAGAAGATCGTACCGCCGCCATGGTAAAAGCAAAAAGTAGCCTTTCTGAGAGCAAAGTGCGCTAATATACGGTAGTAACTTATGTCAATTAAAAACTAGATATTTCAATCACATTCTCGGGGGAAGGGCAACATGAATTCAGCTCTTAGATACTTACTAATAACAACGGCTTGTCTTCTTGCTTTCGCGCAAAATGGACTTGCTGGTACTTTCAGTAATCTGACTTCAAAATTTGATCGATCACTCGCTACTTTCGACCCTATAGGAAAACACATCCGTGCCCCTATTGAAAAAGCTATACCGCGCCTCAAATTTAGTGGCTCTCTGAAACAGTCTTCAGACATGCTGCTTGAAAAAAAAGGAAATGGAGGGGGGTTGGCCGAAAAAGATTTCAGGTTTCTACAGCTGCAAAATCTGTTGGAGTTAGAAACCTCCTACTTTATCGATCATGGCCTAGATATTAATGCCACTGCTCATGTCTTATACGATGGAGCCTATAGCTGGCAAGGTGGGACTCAATTAAACGCCGATCAATCGAACAGAAACAACGAGATCTACAACAATAGCGAAAGGATTTTACGAGAGTTTTACGTTAGCTATAGAAAACCAAAATTTGATTTAAAGCTAGGCAAGCAACAAGTTGCTTGGGGTAAGATGGACGGACAATTCATTGACATCGTCAATAGTATGGACCGTCGAGAATCAGCACAGCTTGAGTCAGAAGACTATGAGTATCGTAGACTGCCGACGTGGATGGCCAACGCCACCTACTACTTCCGAAAAACGACTGTTCAAGCACTTTATATCATCGACTTTGAGCACGATAGAAACGCTGCTCCAGGCAGCCCTTGGGGAGACACTAACCTCCCTGTCGCAACGCATAATATAGACTTAGGTACCTCGCGACCCAAAGCAAGCACTTTCAGAGACCACCAATACGGGCTGAGAATAGACCGGTCCGCGGGTGGTCTGACTTACGGCGTTGTATACATGTACGCATGGGATAAAAACCCCGTAGAACGAGTGACAGGCCGAGCAACTTATCTTGATGGTGGAATACAAAAGTATTCTCTGAAGCTAAAAAGTCGCCACGAAAGAGTCCACCATATTGGAGCAACTGCCGACTATGCTACCACCATACAAAACGTTCCATGGATAGGAAATTTACCTACTGTCCTTAGGGTTGAAGCGCTGTACACAAACGGTGTAAGAGTGACTGACTCCGACAAGCGAGCTGCGGCATTGTCTGGTGCCTCCACCGATGGGACTTCAAAAAGAGATACTTTAAGAGCAGCCGTAGCCATCGAATTTGCGTTGCCTGCTAGGACTACTTTTATTTTTCAAGGATCGTGGTACCAGACACTTAATCATAAAGAAGGGCTAGGTCCTGCCCTTGGTGGAGGCATTGGAGACGAGTGGAGCCTCATTCCTTTAGTCCACGTTTCTAGACCTTTCGCTTTTTCAAAAGATCGGATGAAACTTGAAGTTACAGCGTTCCCGTTGATAAGTGGTTCAGACACAGGTTGGGGCGGCATAAAAACTAAAGTGCGACTCCGTTACCAATTTTCACAATTCATAAATGGTGAGTTTCGCTACACCGGTTATGACTCTGGAGATAGTGGAGACTATTACGGTCAATTCAACAAATATGACAACGTCGGATGGGAGCTGAACTATGAATTCTAACTTTCTCAAAGGTATATTAGAAAAATATTCTCGGCTCATTTGTCTGGCTATCATAGCTAGTATTTCCACATTCAACAGTTCTGCGTCGACTGAGAAAACATGGAGAACTGTTGAGCAACTGAGTGCTGAAGACAAAGAGCTTTTTGACCCTACTATTTCAGTGGCACGGGATCCCCAGATCCCTTACCTTCCAGCCGAAAAGTTTCCTTTCTCAGCCCCTTATACAGCTGAAGAAATGGGGTATCGTTCAGCAAGTGCAGGTCATATAGCACGCTGGAGTCATTCCATGGTAGACGTCTTTGGTGTAATCACTAGCTCAGGCTACCTCAACCAAGGAGAATGGGCGTGTTTTATAGACGATAAAACTAGTGGTGGGATGCTCGGACATATGTACGATCAACCTGCAGGAGAGGAGCTAGGTCGCTGGATATTGTACGAGACATTTCCTCCAGAAAATGACGGGGCACAATCGCTCTGGATTCCTAAACGCTCTGACATGGAGAATCCTAAAAAGCTCGATTTCTTCTATTACTCCCCCTCTATGCGACGAGTTAGGCGCATGCCAGAACCTAGACGAGACCAACGTTTCCCTAATAACGCGCAAAGTCTGGATGATGTAATGGGACGTGACCCATGGGAATTCGAGTGGGAACTTTTAGGTACCGATGTTATTCATGAAAGCATGAGGTTTCCAAAAACACGTCAATCTGTGACATTGAACGATGCAAAGCGCGGGTTTATTGAAGTACAAGCCTCCGACATAAAAATGATGGGAAGTGATTTCCCTCACTATAGAGCAGACGGTGGAGTGGACACGTGGGTATTAAAAGCTACCGCAAAAAAAGATTGGTTACCAGACTATAACGAAGACCACCTAATAGTTTGGGTCGAAAAAAAGACATTTTTCATTCTTCGACGAGAAAAATATGGCAAGGATGGACGTCTAATGTTAATCGAAACAAGGATGGCGCAGAATGAAAATCCATCAAAAGGCGACGAAGGATATGCTTCTTTCATGTCTTTGTATTGGAACGTAGATCATGACCTGCTCTCATACAGTTTCCACGATAACCACAAAGTTAGAGAATGGTCTGAAGAGCAAAAAACCACCATATTTACGGCCGAATTCTTGCCACGTGAGTGGCTATTTGAGCCCATGAAATCCCAATTGCGGCTTCAATCTCCAGATGAGTTTTTTCTAAGGCCTCACCGCTACTTGGATAGATTTCCAACGCATAGGAGCACGTCTATTCCTCCCGAGATTGAAGCCCGCTATAAACTACAAGAAGCGGCTCAAACCCTGGTCTTTGAGACAGAATAGCTTATTCAAAAATCGATTAATGCATTTCATTGCATATTGCTTTGGTGTGATTTTTTTAACAGCATGTGACCAACAGGAGAGCTTACCGATCACGGGCTCTCCTTCAGGGCCTTATCACATGACTGTCCGCACACTGCCTTCCCTACCAGTCGCTGGCCAAGAAACTATTATTACCACCCAGCTCAACTATGCGAAAAATGGAAAACCTGTCGTTGACTTAGATGTGCTGCACCAACGGTTGGTCCACAATTTCATCACCCAACTTGATTTCACAGCTTTCGCACATATACATCACGAAGATTTCAGCCCTTTGACTGATATTCAAAAAGAAAATGGAACACTTTCATTTCCTTATACCTTCCCTTCCAACGGCATTTATCGAATGGTTAGCGAATTCACTCATCAGAAACGCTCATGGACCAAACACTTCGATATTTCGGTGGGAGAGAATAACGCGAGACCACCTGTCTTGCAGAAAAAAGTCAGTCATAGTTCCGTGACTGGCGACTACCACGCAAGACTTTCATATGCGGATGAAAAGCTAATGGAAAAAAAGTCAACAGTGCTCGAGATCCTAATAAGCAGAAAAAACGTTCCTGTGAATAATCTAAAACTACATCTAGGGTCCGAAGCCCATGTGGCTATTTGGAGGACGGACGGAAAGAATTTTGGACATACACACAGTTACACTCCCAAAATGCGAGAGCTAATGGGTGAAATGAAGCACAGCGACCAAATGGGGATCCACAGTAAAAAAGCGATGAGAAGTATGATGTATACGGTAATGTCAATGCCCGAAGAACTCATGTTCAAGGGACCAATTGTACCGCTATTACATACTTTTCCTGAAACAGGGATATATAAAATATTTATAGAGTGTGCCCCAGATGGCCTACCAATCGTCTTCGATTTTACAGTTGATGTGGGATCAGAAAAACATAACTCCTCTGATAGTGGCTTACAGCATCACTAATTCGCACATATCTAAAGTATTCGTGCTCAGCGTGCTACTTTCTTTCTCGGCTCAGGGTGGCCATGGCTTTTATAACAGCTTTGCCACAATTGAGTGGCTGAAAAACTCTGGCACCACTCCCGAAAACTTCTTTTACTTTGCAGAAAAACTCGCCGAAGACTTTAATTTATCGAGAGCAAAAACCCTGCAGGCCCGCCACAAAATTTCCTTAGACTATGCTGAGGAGAAGCTAGCAGAAAGCATATCTTTATTTGCTACAGATAGTTTATTAGCCGCCACCCGATCGACTCAACTTTACGCTAAGTACTTGGACGACTCTCAAAAAACAGCTCTACAATTAATGAAAATTGAAAACCATGAACTTATTCAAAATCTTGCAGAGCGTCTCCTCCAGCATCAATACATTCTCTCGGTAGAAGCTATACAGTTATCTGACAAATCATATATAGAGGCGACGCAACTGAACCAAGCCATAGGGGTTAGGTATGAGATCATTATTGCGAATACGAGTAGAGACTTTCAAGACTCACATTTTTTCAAGAAAGAGGAAGTAAAGTGGTCATGGGAAGCCTCATCTCGCTCTGACTGACGATGTGGTGACGATCAAAAATTAACCCGAGTCAACTGTCACACACATTGCCATCGCACTGTCGCCGGCGGCACAACCTGAGAAAAGCCCTGCCCCTCCGCCTCGTTCAACTAGCTCCTCTATCAACTCAATCAAGCTTCTGGTTCCAGTCGGTCCCTGTGGATGTCCCCAGATTAACGAACAGCCGTAGTTATTCATGCGCTCTAACGGGAAACCAGTATCACGTGAAAACAAAATATCGTTCACAGCAAAAGGATTGTGGGTTTTTACAGCATCAATTTCGTTAATAGATAAGCCTGCCATTTTTAATGCCATACTGGCTGCGGGGACAACAGCTTCCGGCATATAAGCACGACCTACTCTGGCCTGACCAAACCCTAGAATTTTTATCCGTATATTTTCATCTTTTGATAACTCTTTACATCTCTCTGGAGACGTCACAACAATTGATGCATTGCCATCTGCAGGATGAGTCTGGCCTGCATAAGTAACCGAACCATTTTTTACGACAGGTGCAAGACTTTCAACACTTTTATGGGTGCTGAGTATAACACCCACATCAGTCTCAATCGCTCCTGCCACCTTCGAAAATTTTGAATTAGGAATATTAAATGGTAATCGCATATATCGCTTTTGAAAGCTACAGTCATCTTGCAAGGCGGATTGATATTGCTCGCTCCTCATGACTGCCACGTCATGCTGTTGGCTCATTGATATACCATACCTTGATGCCACGTTCTCTGCCGTCTCTAACATAGAGTGCCCGCCATTAGGATCGTATGAGAAATTATCCAGCACCCATTTTTCATTTTTACCGCCGCCTCCAACCCCTTCAGGATCTGGGTAATATAAATGGGGGCCGTTTGAAGTTCGATCAGCGGTTACAACCAATGCACTAGTAGCCAGCCCCATTTCAATTTCTCCGACCGCCGTCACAATACTACGAATGCCACTAGCACAGGCCTGTGAAATGGTAGGTCCGGAAACGCCTTCGATTCCACCTAATGTTGCCACCCAGGGCGCACCATAGAAACTATGCTGCTGAGGTATGGTGTTACCTAATACAATGAAATCAAACGCATTCTTTGACCAATCCCGTTTTTGCAACTCGTCCCGTAAAACATGGCTGGCGAAAGACAAAGCATGTAAGTTTTTAAAGTCTCCTTGCCAACGACAAAAAGGAGTTGACCAATAGCCACCGTAGGGGATTTCAGCTCCTATGCTCATGCTTTTTCCTTATACAACTCACGAACCAACTTCGCTTTATATTCGTATCGAGGAAGAGTGCCTTCTGGAACAATCTCAATATTCGCCCGAAATAAAAGTTTTTCTCTCAATTTAAATTCTATTTTTTCCTTTAAATTATTATTTTTTTCTATATGAGCACCTGACTCAACTTTAATGTGTATTGGAGGTTCCCATCCAAGTGGTGGAGCCTGCTCCATTTGTATCTCCATCACACCGTTCAGCTCTGGCGCGAAGCTGGCGATGACGTCGCGGATGGCCGCAGGATACACATTGACTCCTCTCACTATAAGCAGATCGTCCGTACGTCCAATAATGCGAATGCCAAAGCCCGTTCTTCCGCATTCACATTCTGTGTGGGTCACCTCGACATGATCTCTAGTTCTGAATCTAATTAACGGAATACATTCTCTATCAAGGCTGGTACATACCAATTCGCCTTTAGTGCCTGTTTCAATCGGTAAAGAGATTCCTGTCTCAGGATCGATTATTTCTGGGTGAATAATACCTTGCCCTAAAAAATGCATTCCTCGTCGGTGCTCGCATTCACCCCACACCATTGCACCGTAATCACCATTGCCAGAACATTCCATCACACGACAGTTGAACGTATTCTCAATCTGGCGCCGAACTTCAGGAATAGATGCTCCAGGCTCTCCTCCAGCTAAAATGAGTTTCAATCCAAGACTCTTAGGATCTATAGACCTTTCTGCAAGGGAACGAGCAAAATGTAGAGGATAAGATGCCGTGCAAAGTAATGCAGTTGCTCCTGCAAAACGAAATGCATCAATCAAACGATCGGTCATATTGACGCCTACTGGTATACACGTACCAATATCCTCGAAAGCATCAGCATAAGAAGCTGCTACCACAAAAGGAGACACCACCAAGGGCACACGATCGCTTTTTCTCAATCCATTTGCCCAAAAAACACGTGACGCCGTCTCACGCCATGTACCTATGTCAGCTTTAGTCAACCCAATATAGGTTGGCCGACCTGTCGTTCCACTGGTGGAATACACCCGGCGGACATCCTCTGTGTTACAAGCAATATGTTCTCCAAATGGTGGGATCCTCAACTGACTTTCTCTAAGTTCCGATTTCTCTGTAAAAGGCAACATCTGCAGGTCTTCCGTCCCTGAGATCTTTAAGGCATCAACTCCATGCGCAGAAAATTTCTGCTGATAAAACTTGGAATAAGTGCAGACGTAGGTAAGCTGTTTCTTTAACTTATCGTCATGTAATTTTTTAGTTGTCGCCAAACTGGCGCACTCAATCTCTTTGTTCCAAAAATTATGATCTACCAAGTTACTCTCCTTTTGATCTCTCCACCCAATCAGCTAGATCATTGATATTAGCCGTGTAATCAACAATTTCAGTTGTAAAAATAAAACCTGTACCTTCTGTACTTGGCTCTAGAAGTGGATACCTAGACGGTTGCTCGAGAAAAGATTTTCGCCACGACAAAAGAGAGACTTGATGAAATTTACAGATATTTTCTGCAGTTTTCACTCCTGAGCACCACTTTTCTTCTTCGCTGAAATCCTCGTCTTCAAGAAGCAATACCACATCAACACCTGCCTCACAGTACTTTTTTGTCAGCCCACAAAAGAACTCGAAGGTGTCTTCAACTGCCAGGTCAAATTGCTTAGAAAGCCTCTTTGGCCCATTTACTCCGACTACTAAAACCGATTCGTCCTCAAAAGTCTCTCGTAGGCGGCCTACCGACGTTAAGCTCGCAAAGACTGGTCCAGATGAAGAGATGAGTTCTAAATTTAACCCTTTCCCTTGAGAAGACTCTAATTCAGATTCCCAACCAAGAGAACAAACTATACCATCAGCACCTGTTAATTTTTGAAGCTCTACTAGACCATTGGTCAATTGTGTTGGATCGGTTCGAAATTCATGAGCCGGACGTGCAGAAATCTGAGCAGCGACTTCAAATGCCAGAGGGATAATCAACCGATGATCTAGCGTTCGGCCACGAGCAATGGCTTTAGCTATTTTACGAACACTTTTCATGGTCTTATTGCAGGCCCTGTCGGTTTGGCATCAGGCCAAGTACCATAAATATTAAGAATTTCCTCAGGAGGTTTACGCGTTTTCCATTTCTGCTCAAACTCCGCGAATGGTATCCCTTCGCTGATACGCAATAATCTGGCTTCCGTTCTCATGAGTTCCGATTTTTTAAAATCAATTCTCTCGTGCTCAACATTCCACGCGACTTTATAAATATGCTCAGCTGTCCACTGCGTACATAAACCAGCTGCCAAATCTTGTTCTATCGAGGCAATATCTCGTTCCAACGGATCCCCAAAACCAGCCCCGCCAGTTGAAAGCCCAATCGTTACCGTCTCATCCCCTTCTATTACCCGAGTAGTCCTGCCAAATGGCTCTGTTTCTAACTCCCCATAACGGCCGCTCACGAGACCTTGGAAATCCAAAACTCCTCCTTCAATTTCCTGTAACAACTTCGAAACTTTTGTACCTCTCAAAGTAATTCCTGGCACAGTGGGCGGTGCATACCCACCAAAAATCGGTTGTGGGGTCTGAACAGTACTGTTGTCAGCAATCGCCATAAAGTAGAGAGAAGGGACGTGATGGACAGCCCAAAATTGAGCAGTACCACAACCTCCTCGGTACTTCCCATGGCCGCCCGAGTCAGGCCAATGTTGCGAAAATGGGATTATCATTGGAAATTCGTTTTCGATCGCCTCGACATCTGGAGCCCGACCAAAGGCACACCATGGAAATCCATAAGCATCCATTCCATCACAACAAGAACGCCCACCTTGGCCCTCTGTGTTAATGGGGTAAGCAATCATATCAGCGAAAGGTTGGTCCCATTGAGAGACACCCGCTATCACTGTCGCATTACCACCATTTCCCATAGATGCTGTAGCCTGCCCCCATTCCACAGTCCCATAGCGGGCTCTTGATAGACAATTTGCGACGGAACTCATTGCTCCTGTGCATATCATCACAGCATTACTAGTAGCCGCCCGCGGAGTCGGAGAGAGACAACTGGCTTCAGGAAAAATGAAGTCAATCGGGGCAAAAGACGCACTTGATATAGGTAGATCATGAAACACATATTCGTAAATATAATTTGCCAGATGACCAACAACTGCTTGGGGATGGGCATTGTAGCTTGATAAATTCTCGGGACTTGTGCCCGTAAAATCAATCACCATTCCATCGCCTTTTTTAACCAAGGTCATGTAGCAATTCCGTATCAATCCTCGAATATTTCCAGCCGCATCTGAAAAAGTCACGCATCGATAAGTGCCATCTGGCCAACCCAATAGACGTTTCCGAGCTCCATTCTCGGCTTGATCGAGCATCCGACGAAATAACCCAGTAACGAAATCAACACCTTCCCGCTTACACATCTCCACAAGCCTTACGCGCACCCGATCGGCAGTTGTGCAACGCGCTTTAAGATCTACCGTCACGTTAGCCTCAGCTCTTATTCCAAAGGCCCTGAACAACTCAATAATATCGTTATTGATACGAAAATTTTCCCCAATTTTCATGGGAGGCAGATTCATTCCTTCTTCAAAACGAGAGGTTGCTGAAACAGGCATCCCGCCCGGCTCTTTAGCGCCCGTTTCCGTCGTATGAGATAGTGCCGCTGTCCACCCCACTAATGTTTCATCAAAGAAAACTGGAGTTATTGCGACTTGGTCAGGGTTATGTATTCCCCCATAGAGCGCATCATTCGTATAAAAAATATCGCCATCTTTAATACCCGGATTCTCTGAATAGTTTTTTATTATGTATTTAATAACAATAGGCGGAATAATCGCATGCAAATAAGTGCCTGCGGATGCATTGACTAAATCTCCGGACGCATTAAACATTGCAACAATAGAGTCGCCAGCAACGCCCATCGAGCTTCTCGACGACCGCATAAATATTTCATAACCTTCGTCGAGAATATCTGCTGTCCTTTGCACCGCGATCTCGTAGGCACCGCGCGTCAAAGCATCCGCGCATTTCCGCTCATATGGACTGGCGGGAGTTACTTTCAACGCTGCCATTTTTTCTTCAAGAGTAGGTATGCTCATGTTTTATCCTCACTATCATTTACGCAAGTGGAGTACTCTAGTAGGCCAATGCCACGGCTATCAATATGGAAGTACTGCCCGGGAGGAACGACCAGAGTAGTAAACTCAGCTTCAACAAGGCTTGGGCCATCTATGCGGTTACCAGGTTTTAAGGACTCAAATGAATAGACCGCAGTCATCTTTCGCTGTCTCAATTCCGGCCAGTATGCATCTCTCTCATTTTTTAAGGCGTGAACAGAATCTTCACCTTCTAATGGGAACTCAGGTAAATGCATTTTTTCTGTTGGGATAGTTGCTTTCAAGACAATGTTGTCTAAAAAAACCCCACCTGCTTTATAAACAACATGTGGGCTGAAAGCTGCAGAAAACTCAGATTCAAAGGAATCGTAAACCTCCTGCATCTCTTTTTTAGACGAAATACGTACATGCGGAGACGAAACACGCTTGACATGGACCTGTCCTCCGTAAAGCATGTCCAGCTCAACCTGATATATCGCTTCTTCCAACGGCAAACCCTCAGCTAGAATATCAATTTTTGCTTGGGAAACGAGTCCTTCTACAGCCGCATTAAAATCGTCATAATTAGTGGTTAGTGCTTCAGTAACTGGCTCCATTAAAACCATGCGCTTAGATACCTCATACACGTGCATGATATCCATCACCGAACTACCAAGCGCGCAGAATACTGGAGACTGTGGGAAGATTACAGCAACTGGAACATCTGACCGGAAACCTGCAACATGCGTGGGACCACCTCCCCCAAAGGCGAAAAGAGCGAAATCTTCGGGATGATAGCCCCTCAAATGAACTTCTCGCTTGATGGCTGAGGCCATGTTTTCTTCCACAATGTTTCTGATCATCGCGGCAGCTTCATCTACGCTAATATCTAAAGGCTCGGCAATTTTTTTCTCAATGGCTAGACGCGCTTTGCCTGCATTCAAAGCCATCCTCCCATTAAAATAGTTGTCCGGAGAAATATATCCTAGAACAACGTCAGCATCAGTCACTGTAGGCTCAGTGCCCCCCAGGTCATAGCACACAGGACCTGGCATGGCACCAGCACTCCGGGGACCGACTTCTAACCGATCCAACAAAGTATTAATTGATGCTATAGACCCTCCGCCTGCGCCCATTGTGGTTGTCTGCAGCATTGATATGCCTACCATCCATCTATCAATCACAGGTCTAAATTCATAACTCCTAACACCGGCATCTACCACCATCCCAACATCGAAGCTTGTTCCACCTACATCTGCTGCAATTACATTTTTGTAACCTAAGGCTTTTCCCAAATGAAAAGAGCCCATTAAGCCTGATATCGGTCCGCCGTTATATGTTCGGGAAGCTGTGGTCTTAAACATTTCCGCGCTACCCCCAGTATTATGGGTTAATAGAAATGTGCCCGAGTACCCCATATCACGCAATTGATCCCAAGTCGACTCCAGCTCTAACTTAATCGACTTCTGCAAATAGGCATCCAATATTGCAGTCATGGTTCTCTCATACTCCCCGACCTTTCCTACCACTTCATGGGATAGAACAACGGGCAGATATCCAACATGATAGCCTTTGTACTCTTCTCTAATAATTTCACGAACACGTTTTTCATGCTCAGGGTTAGCAAAAGACCAAAGCAAAGCGACCGCAATAGCGCGAGCACCGGAGTCTATTAGATACCGCAGCTTTTTGCGGACATCTTGCTCGTCAAGATTACGCATAATTTTCCCCGACGAATCGACACGCTCTTTAATGCCTACGATTAAATCGCGAGAAACAAGAGGCGCGGGCTTATGTTGTACAGCTAGATTCCGACGTTCGCTGATCCTCAAGCCATCACACCACTGAGCTCCTCGACCAATGAGGATCGCTTCTTCATGCCCTTCGGTGGTCATTAAACCCAAGCGAGGGCCTTTGCGTTCTATCAGCCTATTCATCGCTACAGTCGTCGAATAACGGACAACATCTATATTTGGCAGTAACTCCTCTAAATCCAGACCAAGTTGATCAGCTCCGTCTTCTAAAACGTTTATAAAACAAACGGACAAGTCATAGGGCGTCGTTGGAGATTTAGCAATGACACGCTTTTCATCGAAAGTAAGAACTAGATCGGTGAAGGTACCTCCTACATCAATATCTATACTTTTCATGCCTTCCCCTCGTTTAATCTGAGGTGCCCTGCCTCAAGCAATAGTTCTCCTGAAGCAAGTCGGCTTTTGAGACTAAGAAGATCTATTTCTGTGGTGTTAGTTATAGGATGCCCCGGCGGCAAGTACTCCGTCTCAACCTGCAATCCACATTGAGGACAATAGAATTCGAGTATTCTTATCCAATCAGGATTCGGCGCAAAATTATATTCGCCAGAAATTAAAGGTTGATGAATTTCTCTAGGATCTCTTTCTTTGACAATCAACCCGTACTTAACATTCTCGGATGCAGGACCAATGTTGTGGTCACATTTCCCACATACCCACTGCTCGTTATCTAAATCAATATTGAGGTTATCCCCTATGTGCAATATCTGTTTCATGAAACTAAACCTTTATGAGCAAGCGCATTCCCTTTCGCATCAACATCCAAAATCCAACCGGGAGAAACAAACCACGTAAACGTTCCACCGTCTACCAAGCTGGGACCGCTTATCCTTTGTCCATAACAATCCTGATGAGCATAAGTGTCTATATCAGGATTACGTCCCTCCTTCGACAAAGGCTGAAAGGAATCTCGCTTTTTGTGACTATGCAATACAACCTTCCCTACAACATACCTGGCTTCTAAGCGAAGCATAGTTGGCTCATTGATTTTTGAGTAAATTATTGGCAATACTTCATTCACACTTCCCTCTACCAAATCACTTTGCTCGGAGGCACTACTTAATCTCCAACTGAAAGAAGAATGGTTGATATCAAACCCCTCACCTTCTAAGTCACGCACTGCTTGTCCATAGTGGGCCTCTCCAGACTGCAGAACCGACTTCCCAGTGACCGGGGCCGTAAGTGCACTTTCATATACATGTAATACATCGGAAATCGCTGACCCGTAGGCCGAAAAAACAGTCCCATAAGCAAAAAATCTCACTTTACTAACACCAAGAATGTCAGCGATCTGAGTGCCGAATAGAGGTCCGTTACCTCCGTAGGCAAATAGTTCAGCTTGGTCCGTGTCACCCCAATCAGTCTCAGTAATCGCCTCAGCGGCTAGCTCAGCCATCGTCTTTGTAGCACACGCGACTATCCCCTCAGCAGCCTCCTCAATTGAAATATTCAAAGGCTCAGCAATATGCTCCGATACAGCCTGTGCAGCCAATGCTAAATCTAACGTTCTCCTCCCGCCCAGAAAAGTGCTGGGGGATATAATCTTAAGCAAAACAAGAGCATCTGTTAGTGTTGCTTTACTGCCTCCGAGCCCGTAACAGGCAGGCCCAGGAGCTGCGCCCATGCTCTCTGGACCCAACTTTATCTCCCTTCCTTCAAGTCGCGCGATACTGCCTCCACCTAAGGCATTAGACCGTAAAACTGGCATGGACATCTTAACTGGAATTCCAAAAATCGAGCCGTCCAACTTAGTTTCGATATTGCCATCAGTAATCATACTTACTTTTCCAGTAGTGCCTCCAATATCGATAGCTATAACGCGTGAAGATTTTTCATGCTTTGCAACATAAGCCGATGCATGTGTGCCAAAAAGTGGCCCAGACTCAATAGTATCTACAGCTTTGGTTTTTCCTATTCGAGCAACTCCCCCTGACAGATGTCCTACCAAAATATCGCCTCGCCAACCCATCTCAGCCTTTAGATAATCCTCGGCCTTAAACAATGAGTTAGCTAATGCGTTGTGGACATATGCGTTAATTAACGCATAAAAGGTTCGCGACATATCATCAGGTTGAAGTAGCATCTCACTACCAGCAAGCGCAGGAACGGAACCGAGGAAGTGGTCAGGAAACTGTTCATCGATTATTTTCAAAACCTCTTGCTCTCTCTCCCCAGAAGGAAAGGCGCCCCTAAATGATATATTTATGCGTCGGATCCCCTGATCGATGAGTCTCTTGACCGTTCCAACTATTTCAATTCGATCCGCATGCTCGCTAAGTGCAACAATATGCTCGGGCCGGACCAACCTTGGAATGACAGCTTTGGCATCCGCTATGTCACTTGCATATAAATTTTCTTCAGCCCCAGGGCTAACAATTAGCCCAAGCTTCGGACCTTTCCCTTGGGCGAGGACATTAGAAGTGAGTGTGGAAGTCCAACGAATGAACCGAACATTATCCAAGAAATCTTTTAGATTGTGATAGCTTAGCTGCTCTGCCGCTTGCTCTAAACTTTCCCTAAAGGACTCTGTAATATCGTGTGGTGTTGATTCTACTTTAATCAACAGAGGCGATTCGCCGCCACTAACCAGCGTGTCGGTCATTGTCCCGCCCGTATCTATATCGACGCAATACATCTTGCGTACCTCCCCTTTCTTTTTACAGACTCTACTATTTAGAATCTACCTTTTATGCAACAGCAAGATAACCTATGCAGAATAATACGCCACCTATAATTAAAAAAAGGAGAACTATATTCCATGGGCATACTATTTTTTTTCGACAATAAAATTTGTGAACCCCAGGATCTTTAACATCCTTAAAATGTTGGAAACATTCTGCCTAAAGCTTCCAGTTAGAACGAATGACTGAGCACTGTTCGTGGACTTTTGGAAAATAACGACACACAAGCTTTAGTGGTGACTAATATTTATACCCAGTTGCACACACTTACTAAAAAGCCTATCAATCCTCCGAAAACGCCACCCCAAACGACGAGCCACCCCAAATGCTTACGGATCATCGTCTCAATGATTGTTTTTACAGTTTCAGGAGTTAGCTCTTCTAATCTCCTATCGATAATAGCCTCGATCTTTTCTGTCACTTCGTCAACAGCGATATCTGCCAAATCATGGTCGTCTTTCATTTCAGAAATAATAATTTTCAATTTATCAATAATCGGTTCTCTCAAAGGCTCAAGAGCTTGCTTGCCACCCATCATTTTCAGCATCCCTCCCATGGAAGAAGTCTCTATTGCTTCAACCAAGCCTAAAAAAACACGCTCAAAGTTTATACTTCCAGCAAGATTTTCTAAGGAATTGGTATTAGATTCATCAAAAAATCTTTGAATGTTCTCTTTGGTGAAAAACTCGTTCACAATTAATGTTTTTATCCCCGACTTAAATTCTTCAAATCGAGTTGGTATGACTCCTGAGCCATATAAGAAAGGCACCCGTTCGAACAGCATGTGTACAGCCAACCAATTGGTGACACCTCCTGAAAATGCGAACAATCCAGTACTTAAAACGACATCTTGATAGCTAGGGATAAAAAAACTACTCAAAATAAGCAACGAAGATAAGACATTAGTTGAGAGGGCTTTATTCATAAATAATCATTCACTTTAATACAATTGAAACTCTTGTCACTGGCCATCCATCGCATTCCAAAAAAACAATAAGCGCCTAAAAAGATCAGCACAATTCGAATATCTGACGTTTTATTCCTCAACTAGCAGCTGAAGACCGAATTCCACGATTAGTAAGGATTTTAACCTAACCGGAATAATGATTAAATGCTATCTTATAGTTCTCTATAAGATAATTTCCGCTATATACTGCTTTCATTAGCACTATAATTCTCAAGCAAGGCTTCAATTAAACGAGAGGGGTTTATGAGTGACTTAATCTCTATTCTAAAAAACACTGTTGGTGATAACGGAGTGCTCACGGGGACAGAGGTCAGCGAAAGGATTATTCATGCGTGGTATCCAAAGCCGATTACTGCTCTTTGTATTGTTCGACCAAGGAACACGGAAGAAGTAGCCGAAGTCTTGAAAATATGTAACGCCCGTTCCCAGACAGTCGTCCCTCATGGAGGCCTTACGGGCCTCGTGCAAGGGTGTAATGCCCAACCTACTGATGTTGTTCTTTCTTTGGAAAGAATGAACCAGATAGAACACATTGACACGGTCGGGAGGACCATGACTGTTCAAGCTGGAGTCCCTCTCCAAGTTGTACAGGAAGCATCGGAAAAAGAAGATCTAATGTTCCCTTTAGATTTAGGCGCACGAGGCTCTTGTCAGATAGGTGGAAATATCTCTACAAATGCCGGTGGAAACCGCGTCATTCGCTTTGGAATGACACGCGAGAATGTTCTCGGACTTGAGGCTGTACTCCCAGATGGCACTATACTGACTTCTCTTAATTCCATGATTAAAAACAATTCTGGATACGACCTAAAACAACTTTTTATAGGAACGGAAGGAACGCTAGGGATTATAACTCGTGCAGTGTTACGACTCAGGGAAATCCCTCAAAATCTCCCGACTGCTTTCGCAGCATTCGAAAACTTTGAACAAGTCACTCGATTCTTACGTTTTGTAGATCGCGAGCTCGGAGGCAGCCTTTCAGCTTTTGAAGTCATGTGGCACGATTACTATGAGCGAGTTACGACCGAACCTGCAAACAATTCTAAACCAGTGCCTGGTGATTATCCTCTTTATGTCCTTATCGAATCACTGAGCTCGTCAAATAAAACCGAAAATGAATCCTTCGAAAACATATTAGGACAGGCTTTAGAACTCAACTTGGTTGCCGATGCGGCGGTTGCCAAATCTGAGTCAGATCGCAAGGCAATGTGGAATATTCGTGATTCAGTAGAACATTTTTTTCGTTATGGACATGCATTCCTTTATGACGTCAGTCTAGGCATTCGTCATATGGACGAATATGTCGACGAGGTGAAAGCACGTCTTAAATCAATATGGCCTGACCACCATTGCTGTACTCTCGGGCATATAGCCGATGGTAATATCCATTTTGCAATTTCGGTGGGTGATGATAGTCCTGAGTCGTTTAAAAAAGTGAATGGATGCGTATATGAACCGTTGCAACCAATCGGCGGAGCTATATCTGCTGAACATGGTATTGGAACAGAAAAAATTGAGTACTTGAAATTGAGTCGCTCGTCGGCCGAAATTGATGTCATGAGATTAATCAAACGCGCGCTTGACCCAAAGAACATACTGAACCCGAACAAAATCTTCAGTTCACTTCCCTGAAGAGCGTAGCTTATTGAATGTTTAATCCCCTTTCAAAAAATGGATGCAATATAGGGCTAGTATTATCTACAGTCACAGAGACAAGCGTCGCCGAAATGCAAGCGGCAGGTATTTTAGCCGAAGATTTAGGCTTTAAGTCCATCTATGTCAACGAAGGGAAAAGTGATGCACTGGCCTGTGTCCAAAGCATAGCGTCAGCCACGAAAAAAATAACCGTGGGCACAAACATAGCGAATATTCATTACAGGCAGCCCTACCTTACCGCAGCAACTTCAAAAGTAGTGTCTGAAATTAGCCAAGGAAGGTTTGTTTTAGGTTTAGGAATCAGCCATGCGGGTCTACTAAAGACGCTCGGGCTAAGCATGGGAGACGGCCGTATAAAATTAGGAGCGCATGCTAAATTAGTTGCAGACGTATTGAATGGCGAGTCTATAAACGGGCTCCTTAAGCCAAAACCTTCAGAGTATAAAATACCAATTTACTTGGCTGGAAATACAGTCGAAAGTGCTAGCTTGGCAGGGAAATATGGTGATGGAATTATGCCTTACCTTACGCCTAGAGATCATCTTCCTGTTCTCCTTGATGCAGGGAAAGCAGCCGCAATTGATGAAAAGAAAAATCCAGAAGAATTCCAGTGCGTGCTGAGTATTCCGACGTTCCTAAGTAATGACAATGACGAAGCTCGCTCCGCAGCAAAATATAATCTCGCCTTTTTCTCACAGTTACCTAATTACCGAAGACAATGGCGACGAGCGGGTTTTGGGACGGCGATGACTCAATTGAAAAACCTGTGGCATAAAAGAGGCACTCGTCATGATGCAATGAAAATTGTTCCAGATGAATTGCTAGACCAGGTTTGCCTGGTCGGTTCAGTACCAAATTGCTTAAAGCAAATAGAGGCATTTATAGATAAAGGTGCCGGAGAGGTCGTTTTAGCTATAAGCCCTGTAAATGAAAAAAGAGATACAGCAACTACACAAGTGCTCAGAGCCTTCCACAAACATCTAAAAGGCTGTTAATATCTAACGTCGAGAATAAATAACATTGCCTATGATGTTGTTTTTCGTGTCTAAAGTTAACTTTTGCTTTTAGGATTTATATGCAACTTTCCGGAAAATTACACGCTATATTTGAAGTCAAACAGATAACTGAAAGGTTCCAAAAAAGAGATTTTGTAGTAGAAACAATCGATAATCCCACTTATCCCCAGCTTGTCATATTGCAGCTAACCGGCGAGAGATGTGCTGTTATGGATAGTTTTTCATTAGGTCAAATGGTCAACGTTGAATTCAGTGTGAGAGGCAGAGAGTGGAAAAGCCCAAGCGGGGAAATCAAATACTTCAATAGTTTAGATGCATGGACTATAGAGTCTGACGAGCAAAATCAACGTCCAGCCGAAGAACCGTTTCTCTCAGAAGCGCCATGGCCCTCTGACGAGGACATTCCGTTCTAATTTTAATATAACTATTGCACCTAATTTAATTCAACAGCTCAACAACAATCGAAGATGCACTTAGAAATGGAATCGATAAACTGTTTTAAATCCTATGACGTCAGAGGAAAGCTGGGGCAAGAACTCAATGAAAGTGTCGCCTATAAAATTGGAAACGGATTTGCTCGCTACCTTGATGCGAAGCGAGTTGTTATTGGCGGTGATGTAAGACTTAGTACAGAAGCTCTCAAATCAGCACTTGCCAAAGGCATCAGTGATTTTGGTGCTGATGTCGTTGATATCGGACTTTCTGGAAGCGAAGAGCTCTACTACGCAGCGTTCAGTCTAGATGTTGACGGCGGAGTAGAAGTCACAGGAAGCCATAATCCTGTTGACTATAACGGAATGAAATTCGTAGGGAGAGGTGCACTACCAATAGGTCAAGCGACAGGACTTTTAGACATCAAAAGCCTTGCTGAGACCGGACCGAAAATCAATAATTTATGCAAAGGCGAACACACATACCTGAGCATAGTCGATAATTACATCCATCACTTACTGACTTATTTTAATAAAGACTCAATAAAGCCACTCAAGATCGTGGCCAACTCTGGCAATGGTGCGGCGGGTCATATAGTCGATGCCCTGGAAAAAAAATTCACTGCCAAAAATATACCTATAACCTTTATAAAAATACAACATGAAGCGGATGGAACATTCCCTAATGGCGTACCGAACCCTTTGTTACCGAGCTGTAGAAAAGTTACTTCTGATGCTGTTTTGGAAAATAAAGCAGATTTAGGAATCGCATGGGATGGAGATTTTGACCGTTGCTTTCTCTTTGATGAAACCGGAGGCTTTATCGAAGGGTATTACACCGTAGGTCTTTTGGCTGAAGCTTTTTTAAAAAAATCGTCAGGAGAAAAAATCGTATATGACCCCAGAATGGTCTGGAACACAATAGATCTCGTCAAATCCAACAATGGAATTCCAATAGAATGCCAGAGTGGACATACGTTCATGAAAGAGTGCATGAGAAAAGAGAATGCAGTCTACGGCGGCGAGATGAGTGCCCACCATTACTTTCGAGATTTTGCTTACTGCGATAGCGGAATGATCCCTTGGTTGTTAGTCACGGAATTACTAAGCCTGTCGGGGAAAACATTATCGCAGTTAGTGAATAAAAGGATAGCAGCATACCCATGCAGCGGGGAGGTCAACTACAAAGTGAAAGATCCAACTGAGACGATGGAACATATAACAAACTATTTTAGTAGCCAGAGCGCTGAAATTAGTCATGTCGATGGTGTTAGTATCGAGTTCCCAAATTGGAGGTTCAATCTTAGAGCATCCAATACAGAGCCACTGCTAAGATTAAATGTTGAATCTAAAGGAGATAGAACTTTAATGCTAGAAAAACTTTCAGAGATAGAAAAGCAAATAACTCAACTGAAATGAAACCATCTATGTATGAGCCGCGAGTATAAGAACAGCCTCAGACGTTATCTTGGATCCGCTAAGATATAGCGACTGACTTCACTAAGCCTTTCCTCGACTTTGTCGAGCATATGTGCAGAAAAATGTCACACGTGAGCCTTGTCCTTCCAAACTTCTACCTTCACAGATACACCCGCTTCCTTCAATCAAGAAATCAAGCGTGTAGTATCATCAAATAAAGCTTCAGCTCCTCCTAGTTGGATAAGTAAAAGAGGTAATCCTTTAGCATTGCGTCTACTAACTCTAGCTATCTCTCCATGAACAGAATTTCTCTTAGCATGCCAGGAAAATGAAAACCTTTACGGTTTTGCTTTAGAGAAAAGAATTCCGTCTCTATGGAGCCTATCTATTTCAGATTGACTGCGCCCTATTTCTAGCAGTATGTCTTGATTGTGTTGCCCTAAAACCGGGGCCAAAGGGGTACAAGGCTCGTCTTGCCATTCGAACCTTGCGGCAGGTCGTGGTTGTCGTACTCGCCCCATACCTGGGTGTTCATATTCTGAGATAATATTGTTATTAATGACTTGTTCATTCTTAAGCATCTCATGCCTAGTCAAAATAGGTGCACAAGGTACGCCATGAGCACTCAGCTTCTCCAACCAATCTTTAGACGTCTCAGTAGCAAGTACTTTCCCTGTCTCTTCAATTCTTACTTTCGCATTTTTAAAGCGACCCGATGTACTATTAAATCGAGAATCATTTATCCATTCTTTCTTATTCAAGGCTAAACACAGACCCTCCCATTCTTTGTCCGACATGGCACCCGCGGTGATATATCCATCCGTCGTTTCAAATACTAAATCCTGGGCTAATTGACCTACTCTTAAGTCTTGCTCTTCATCGATCAAGGTCAGATTCACCATTCCTTCTGGCCACAAATAGGCAATCATGGCGTCCAGCATAGCCAACTTTATATGCTGGCCTTTGCCTGTTCTCTCCCGCTGCAACAGCCCTGCAGTAATAGCTTGAGCCGCAGTCAATGCGGTCGTCTTATCAGGAATAACAGTCCTCACCATTCGAGGCCTCCCTTCAGCGCTGTCTGCCTGAATGTCCGTTATCCCTGATAGAGCCTGTATGATCGGGTCATAGACTCTCTCTTTAGCATACGGTCCGGTCTCCCCGAAACCGCTAATTGAAGCATATACAATGGCTTGATTGACTTCTTTGATAGCTTCGAAACCTAGTCCCATACCCTCCGCCGCTCCAGGACGAAAATTTTGGACAAGCACATCGCAACTAGCAGCAATATCCTTGACGATCTGTATTCCTTCAGGGGAATGAAGATCCAGACAAATTGCTCTCTTTCCTCTATTAATATTTAAAAAAAATGAAGTCATCCCATCTCGACCCATTCCAGCATGTCGAGTGATATCTCCTGAAAGGGGCTCTACTTTAATAACGTCTGCCCCCTGATCAGCTAGAAGCATCGTTGCAGCAGGACCGGACAGAACACGACTTAGATCTAGAATACGAAAGCCAGACAATGGTCCTGTATTCCTTTTTCTCTTGTCCAGCCGATCGTTGTCGTTATCCTTCAACCTAGCGCCCCAATGATCCAAGGACTCGCTCGATAGTTTGCTGGCGAAACACTGACTTGTTACCAGAGAAGGCATGGGCATCTAGCTTAGATAATTCTTCTGCTTTTTCTATCGCTTTTTGTCGGACATCTTTCTCATCTGCGACTTGATCTAGAAACCCGACATCAATTGCTTTTTCAGAATCGAATAGTTCAGAGCTAATGGCAGAGCGAGTCAAATAACGAGGAGATAATCTAGCGTTAGCAAGCTCTATCCCAAAACTCGGCAGAACTAGACCGATTGCAGTCTCATTTAATCCTATTTTGAAGTCTCCTCGCGTGCCAATTCTATAGTCGCCGGTTAACAACATGAATGCACCCAAAGCAACGGCATGACCTGTGGCGGCAACGACAAGAGGCTGGGAGTGACCGTACAATCTCATCAGAACTCTTACCCCTTGCTCCACTAGCCGATTTATTTCAGCAACATTTCCACCCTTGATGACTTTCAAGTCGAAGCCCCCGCTCATTATCCCAGGTCTACCCATCAAAACGGTAGCCCGAGCATGCTTCAAGGCTTCGTCTAAAGCTTTGTTAATCGCTTCTAACATTGCAAAGCTAGCAGCGTTCGCTTTTCCATCATCTAAGGTAATGACTGCTACGTTGTTCTCTATCTCAGTCGTCAAAAGTTCACTCATAATTCATACCTTTCTGATAATGCCTTGCTTTTTCAGGAGCCCACAAAAGCGGGCTCTCTTTTTTCGATAAACGCCCTTACTGCTTCGCGATGGTCGTCGGTTCTGGCGCAGGTCATGAGGTTTATAGCTTCTCTATCTAGACTATCCTCTAAATTATCTCCAAAACCAGCATTTATATTTTCTTTGATTAATTTTATTGCAATCGGTGAACCACGCGCTATGGATAATGCATATTCTTTAATGCGAGCGCCAAATTCCTGGTCAGGCACCATCTCGTTAATTAAGCCAATACGCAAAGCTTCTGCAGCAGTTACTCGGCGAGAACTAAAATAAAGCTCTTTCGCTATCGCTGGGCCAATTAGTCTTGGAAGTAGCCAGGTTCCCCCATAATCACCGGATAGTCCAATTCTAGAATAGCCGGTTGTCATAAAAGAAGTGGTCGACGCGATCCGCAAATCACAAGCCAGCGCTATGCATAAGCCAGCCCCAGCCGCTGGACCAGAAATAGCTGCGATAGTCGGCTTACTGAAGTTGTATAGCCGATAGGTCAACGTCCTTTGTCTCTCTTTGAGCTGATCAATTCTATCTGTCTCACTCATCTTAGACTCCGAGAAACTCTCCGCGTCCCCCAAACCACTAAGGTCCCCACCGGAGCAAAAGCTTTTCCCTGCGCCAGTGACGACTAAACATCTAACCTCAGAATCCAAATCAAGATCTATCAACATAGTCCGTAAAGCAGGAGTAAGATTTTCTGACAAAGCATTGCGCTTCTCAGGCCTATTTAGAGTCAAAGTAGCTACTCCCCCTTCTATAGAGCAAAGTAGTTCTGAAGTTCCTGTTTCTATAATTCGCGGCGCCATGGTATTTCATTCCTCATCAATAAACGTATGGAATAGAAGAATATCCAGATTAGCAGTTAAACTTCAAAAGCTGAAGTATGCAGCTTGACGGTTAGTTGAATACAGCAAGACAGGCATATCGATGGTCAGAAATTTTATTTCAGTATTCTGGTTTACCTAGGCGTAGTTGTCAGCCTACGTGAATACCTCAGACGACCAGCATTGGTCGTCTGAGGACTATTTTTAAATATTTTTCGCGTATTGATCGAGCATCGGCAAAGCCGCGTCAGCGGGCTGAGGAGGCAGAGCACAAATTACTCTCTTAACGCCTTGATCAGCATGCTTTTTGATCGTATCAGCATCTGGACATCCCATTCCATAGAAAACTGAAATTTGTAGCGAAGAAGGATCTCTTCCAATAGCGTTGCAGGCATCAGCTACATTTTTCATCCCGCCTTCAAAGTCATACATGCCGCCCAGTGGCATCCATCCGTCACAAAACTCAGCAATGTGTGCGGCAGTCTTAGGTCCGGCTGCGCCACCCATAAGGATAGGAGGATGAGGTTTAGTAGTCGGCTTTGGCCAAGCCCAGCTACTTTCAAACTGGATGTGTTTCCCTGAGAAACTCGCTTCATCTTTAGTCCATAGCTCCTTAGCTAAAAGAATATTTTCTCGCAATATTCCTCGACGCTTTTTGTAATCAAGGCCATGATTGCGCATTTCCTCAACACACCAGCCATAACCAATTCCGAACTCTAATCTTCCACCCGACAACATATCGAGACTGGCAACTTCTTTAGCAAGCCAGATAGGATCTCTTTGTGCAACTAACGTAATACCTGTCCCCAATATAAGAGTCTTCGTAACAGCAGCAGCGGCGGAAAGAGCAACGAACTGATCGTGTGTCCGCCAATATTCTTCCGGTAAAGGAGGCGCTCCAGGCGTACCACCCCATGGCGTTTCTCGACTTGTAGGAATATGACTATGTTCTGGAAACCAAAGCGAATCAAACCCTCTCTCTTCGCATGCGACAGCAAGCTCCATCGGCTGGATGGCTTTATCTGTCGGAAACATTATGACACCAATATCCATTACTTTTGCCCTCTCTTTTTATTTGTTAGCCATCTAATATAAGGCGCTATACCCCAAACAACAACTCCTTGTGCGTTAAACCAAATGCCGTTAAGTAAGTCTCCTATCTATACGCTTCTACCGAGCTTCTCACCCTCATGTATGACTGCGGTGACATCCCGAGGAGCGACCATATCGCCAATACGATGAACTTCTTCAAAATGCTCTATCGAATTCAAGTAGAGTTCATCGTCGGCGAGACGCAGTATCGACAAAATCACTGTATCAACATTTCTCCTTGTCTCTAAGACCTCTGGGCCGGTCCAGATGTCATAGACATCAACACTATTCTCTCCAATAGAATCAACGAAATACTGGTTGGTAATTTTAACCCCGAGCTTTTTAAGCCTTGGAAAAATGTAGAGCATATCTAAATTGCGGTAAAGCTTTTCTCCTGCGTACATACGGGGAGACATAATCTCTACTGAAGCGCCAGCTTCTGCTAGAACCTCGGCAACTGCAAACGGCAAAGGAGTACCGGTTTCGTCTAAGATAAGTATATTCCTACCTAATGCGTGACCATCTCTTAAGACCGCGCAAGCCGCTTGCTCGACATCCATTACCCACTCACTATTGGCTCCCGGAATAGTGTCCCTATCAGGCCTATACAAACTAAGACCTGTCTTCTCGAAATGAGATCCAGTGGCAAAGACCACGGCATCAGGGGCACGACTCTTTATCCCAGACAGAGTCGCTGTAACTCCTGTTTCTACGACTACACCATGATTCTTCATTTCTCTTTGCAAGTTATCCACCGCAATCGACCAATCGCCAAGACCCGGCAATTGCTGTAGAAGTCTCAGATGCCCCCCTAGACTTCCAGCCTCCTCTAGCAAAGAAACCTTATGTCCCCTAGCAGCAGCTACTGCAGCCGCTTTCATTCCAGCCGGTCCGCCACCAACCACTACAATACTCTTTGCTTCGTCTGCTCGAACAATTTGTAGAGTTCCCTCGCCCCAATAAGCTTCTCTTCCACTCACCGGGTTGAGTGCGCATACTAATTCTCTGTGTTCCCAAAGACGTCCAGCACACTCATTACACCGATTACACAAGATAATTTCATGCTCTTTACCCTCTTTGGTCTTTCGAACGGTATGCGCATCAGTTAGTAACTGCCTAGCGATCGCTATCATATCGGCAGATCCATTAAGAAGAATCTCCTCGGCTTTGTGGAGATCACGTATCTTCCCCGCCACAAATACTTTCCCTCTATCTCCTACGATTTCTTTGGCTTTCTTACTGTAAGGCTCCAACCATCCTTCGCCAGCTGAATCTTCCATGGAGGGCAACGCACGATGAATCGTGTGATATCCCCCTGCCGAAATATCAAAAAAATGAAACAATCCACTGGCTGCTAAAACTTCAATCTGCTCTTCTGACTGTTCGGGGGTAATCCCGCCTTCAGCGCCCAGAAACTCGTCCCATGAAAGTCGGACACCCATGACATAATTATCTCCCACTCTCCTACGAACGGACTGAGCGCATTCTATAAGCAGCCGACAGCGTTTAGCGGGAGACCCTCCATACTCATCTGTGCGTTTATTATAAGTAGGACTTAAGAACTGTCCCAATCCATAGCTATGCGCCCCGTGAAGCTCTACCCCGTCGATACCGGCGTTCATGCAATTAATTGCGGCCTGTCCAAAATCCTCTACCAATTCATCAATTTCATACTGGCCCATTACTAACGGCATTTCATTATGCATTAGGGATGGGATCCGAGAAGCTCCCCAAATCGCTTTGGTCTGATCAATAAACATTCTGCCTTTATCATGAACACCCATAGAAGCCAGCTGTACCATGATATGTCCGTCATACTCATGCACGGCATCAGACAATTCTTTCATAGAGGGGATACACTTTGGACTCCAGACATCTACTACATTAAAAAACGATCCGACTGCGCTTCTAGCGGCTGCAACTGTTTCCGTAATAGACAACCCCACCCCACCTTTAGCTCTCTCACGAAAATAAGCTATCTGACTTTTTGAAAAAGTATGATCACTAGAGTCTCCATGCTGAGAACTGTGCGCGGGCTGCAGGATGCGATTCCGTAAAGTAAGATCCCCGAGCTTTAAAGGCTCCCAGACTTTATTCAGCTGACTAGCTTTTCCTTGGTTCATAACGTTCCTCCCAAAACAATCACTAAACAAGACTTCGAAAACAAGTATTGCTTATTAAAGCAGATGTTTTAATAATTAACGAGCACAAGATTTCGCATCGATTTACTATATTTAGAGGAAATAACGTGGAACAATCCTACAGAATATTTGGGTCTGAAATGTCACCTTATTCAGTGAAAGTAAGATCCTATTTTCGCTACAAAAAAATTGCTCACGAATGGATAGTTAGAACCACTGCGAATCAGGAGGAGTTTTCTAGGTATGCACGATTACCTCTTGTTCCTTTAGTGGTCACACCATCTGAAGACGTTCTTCAAGATTCCACTCCCATCATTGAAGCACTCGAAAAAATATATCCTGACTCGTCTATTCATCCCGCCGAGCCGACATTGGCTTTTCTCTCCGCATTAATAGAAGAATATGGGGATGAATGGGGGAACAAAATCATGTTCCACTTCCGCTGGTGGCATGAAGACGATCAAAGAGCTGCAGCTAGAGTCCTTGCGCATAGTCGCGTAATAAGTAACAACGAATCTGAAGTAGCATCCGAAGCAAAAAACATTAGGGAGAGAATGATAGGAAGGAGATACTTCACTGGTTCTAGCGCAGCAAATGCAGACCTCATCAAAACCTACAGAGATGACTTGATCTCTATCCTTGAACAGCATTTAGTGGACAGACCTTATCTTTTCGGGCGTCGGCCGGCATTCGCAGATTTTGGTTTAGCTCCTGAGCTGTACGAATTAGCAACAGATCCTACAGGAGGTGGCGTAATGAAAACCAGAGCTCCCTTAACGCTAGCCTGGTGCCAACGTATGCTTGAACCTAAAAATGACGGCCATTTCGAGGAATGGGCAACTTTAGCGCCAACTCTTACGGCGCTGCTTGAAAACATAGGCAGATTTTTTCTACCTTGGAGCCATGCCAATGCAACGGCGCTCTTGAAACAGCAAGATAATTTCAAAGTCGCTTTGGATGGGAAATTTTATGAACAACAACCACAAAAGTACCATGCGAAATCTTTGCAAAAGCTTCGCCTTCGCTTCGAAGCAATAGAAGATCGAGCGGCTCTAGACAAAATTCTTTTAGAGGCGGGCTGTCTAAGGTGGCTGTGATCACCATATATGATCAACGCTTCTAATAAGCGCTCTGGCCTATGCCTGCTCGCCGAAAAGTCGGGCTAAATGTTTATCACTTGGCCTTTGTGTGAACAACGAAACTATCACTACCCCAGTAACCGATGAAAGTGCCGCGATTGTTGAACAAGAAAATGCATTTGAATGTTGAGACAATAGCCACATAGCGGGTACTTCAACTAAGGTATTTTCAAACCAAATAGATGGCAATAGTTGCGCCTTCAAAACTATAAAGACAATACCTCCCGCCAGAAAACCAAAGATAGCGCCCTCTTTCGTAGCGCCCCTCCAGAGAATGCCTGCGTAAATCGGGCCACAAATAGCCCCGAGCATACCTCCGACACCCGACACGATTAAGAGGGCTACATTCATTCCTTGAAATTCCCACGCTAACCAGACAGAACCCGCCATAACTAGCGCCATAGCAATTCGGCTAAGCTTTAATGCCATAGAATCAACATCCTCATCGGAAGGCTGCACTTTTAGCCGTGGAACTATAGTTCGTCGATATATATCATTCGCAAAAATCTGAGATGTTGACAGCACTAAACCATCGGCGGTGGACATGATAGCTGCCAGTACTCCAGCCCCGATAAGTGCCGCTAACCATGCAGGTAACGTAGCAATAAAAAGAGCAGGGATCGCATAATTAGCACTGGCACCTTCTGCCAGGAGGGAGTCTCCCAATACAGCTCTAGCAAGCAATCCACCTAACGCTAGACATGGTAAAATCATGCCAAAAGCGAACGCAAAAACTACAAACTTAACTTGATCTCGATTCCCTTTTAAGGCCCATAGCTTATTTCCAATATGGGGCAATAGTCCTAAGGGCGCATGCGCCACGAAAACCGCAAAAACGTCCCACCACGAGTTCAGGACAGGATGTGTAGGGTGCAAAGTTTTGACTAAGTCTGGATCGAGCGCTTCCAAGGTTTCCACCATACCAGAATAACCTCCAACCACTCCAAACCCAGTCAAAAACATATATCCAACAAAGACTGCAAGCAGAAGCATTAAAGCGCCTTGTACACCATCCGTTAATATATCTGCATGAGCTCCACCCATTAGGAGGTAGAGTATAATAATTGTCGAAGTGAGAAGCAGCGCCGTCATAATATCAACACCCATCATCTCATTGAACATAACGGCACCCGCCAAAAGCTGTCCGGCCAAGTAAAAGAGCAATAGCATCGAAAATATTGCGACTAATACTCTTAAAGTATCAGACTCAAACCTATCGCCAAGATATTCTGGAATAGATCGGTTGCCAAAAGAGTCGCCAGCTTTCCGTATCCCCTTAAGACAAACTATGATGCCGATGTACACTGCCACCGGATAAACAAAGGCATACCATAATGCGGAGAATCCCGCTTGGTAAGCCAAGGCAGGCAGGCCGATAAAAGTACCCCCACTAGCTGTGGTTGCCACTACGGCAAAAGCTAGAAAAATGGGCCCATAAGATCCTCTGGCAGTAGCGAAATCATCGCTATTCGCAACACGACTCATCCCAAGATATCCAAAGCCAAGCATTGCAAGTAGGTAAATGCTTAAGAAAAACCAACTCCAAAAATGCAAATCAAAATCAATCATGCTCTCTCTTTTTCCTTTTATGTTCCGAAACGCTATTAAGAAATTTTACTCTTTCAGTCTTTTTCTTGTGCCCGTAATAACACACTAGGACTGGCCTCGTTCAAATACCCAAGAAAGTTATTTGCTACCCAATAGCCGATCAGCTTTTGAAGAGGACGTGTCAAGTTCTTTGCCAATGCAGGTGGTACACCTAAAAATTGGTTTTCTTGTTGTCGTAACCAAGCTCTGCAATAAACTACCGTAATACCCATCCGAGAATTAGACGTCCGATTATGTCCCCCGGCATGGAAAAGCGAACCATCCCAAATCATTACCGACCCAGCCGGCATCAGCGCTTTTACAGTCTCATGCCCAGAAACAGGCTCATCACTAGCACTCACATGAGAATTAGGAATCAAAAGAGTTGCTCCATTCTCTTCCGTGAAATCATCTATCGCCCACATAGCGTTAACACTCAATGGCATATGCGGTCTTGGCAAAGGGTAGTAGGCATCATCTCGATGAAAGCTCTGGGCAGGCTGGCCAGGCAAAAGATTCACGCTACTGGAGATCGAGAGCTGGATCTGATCATTAAGGTGAGACTCAATGATAGCAAGTAATTCGGGACGCAAATACAGTTCATCTAAAACTCTAGTACGAGCAACTAGGTTGTAAACTCGCTCTGTTTCAAACCCTCCGAAATGACTTGTGCCCTTAGAGACTTCTAAGTGCAAGGATTTAAGTTCTGATCTAATCTTACCCAATTTTTCTTTCGTTAATCTGCTTTTTAGAATGACATAACCATTCTCTTTTAACGCTTTTACACTGCCATGCACTTTGTTTCTGTCATCTTCTGAAGACAATCTTTTAGTCTGCTCTATTGATTGTGCTTCCGGAGAAAATGGATTGAGATCAATAGCTGATAGTTTTTTTGACCCCATTCTCCCCCCCTTTTGTCCTATACCAAATTAGCAGAGTCATATCGCTCTCCTATAAAACGCAGCGATTGATCACCTCAACGTCCGACGACTACTGCTTTCGTTAATTCGTTTGCTAAGCCAACCAAAACAAGTGAGGTAAAACCGGTTCCAATCAAGCTAATAAGAGGACCCACTTTAATCAGTAAGGTACTAGCGTAGCAGCACTATCGAAAACAATCTATTGATTGGCTCAGATTGAATTACAATAGAAAGCTGAACAATAAATACAAATGTATATGAAATGACACAAACACTTGATGATCTAACAAACATACTTACGTTGGAACAAATCGACCTCTTCACATTTTCTGGATCGGGTTCGATTAACGACGGAGCTCAGGCCACATTTGGGGGGCATTTCTTAGGACAAGCGACTGCTGCTGCTTACGCAACAGTAAAGTCAGACTTTGTAATCCACTCCTTACACGGTTACTTTTTAAGTGGAGGAGTTCCAAGACAACCGATCGTTTACCACGTGGAAAATCTGCGTGATGGCCGCACTTTCTGCAGTCGACAGGTGACTGCGCATCAAGGAGGAAAAGAAAAATTTCGTCTAACCGCCTCATTCACTATCCCTGAACACGGAAAGTCTTTCGATGCCATAGCACCTAAACAATTTGAGCAGCTTCCTAAACCAGAGTCAATCGAGCCTTACCATGAATTGATGGCTCGTCAAAATCCACTTCCTCTTCCTGAAGAATGGGCGTTGCGCGAACATGGCGTCGATGTGAGAGTAGTGCATGCGCCCTGGGCTGATGCTGGCCTGTCGGAGAATATGGGGATCTGTATGTGGATAAAAGCAAATGGAAACGCCGCTGTTAACCCAAGGCTGCATTCAGCAATGATGGCGTATCAGAGTGACGAATCTATAGCAGACAACATTCTGCTTCCTTTTGGCTTAACTTGGGGCTCTCCCGACTTGTTATTTGTTAGCCTTGACCATGCTTTATGGTTCCATCAGGAGATCGATCTCAATGAGTGGCACTTTGTTGAACAGGCACCAGTAGTTGTCGTCAATGGGCGAGGGCTTGCGACTGCAAAAGTTTGGTCCCAAGAAAAAAAGTTAGTAGCATCGTTTACGCAAGAAGTCTTAATACGTGAAGCTTAGAGAGGCTTTAATGTAGTAAACCACTAGAAAACACCCCCGTCCCTCATAGCATCCTGCTCGCTAATGCTATAGCCCAACTGAGATAAAATCTCTCGAGTGTGTTGCCCCACTTCTGCGTATTTGAATTTTAGTTCTCCAGGCTCCTTAAGAAACTTCATAGGAATACCTATGTGCTCTAACCCATTTGGATCCTCTACTATCATCTCTCGATGTCTAATCTGAATATCATCAGCTGCCTCCCGCAAGTTTTTCACAGGCGCGAACGCAGCATTTACGTCTTCAAATTGTTCCACCCAATAGCTTTGTTCCTTGCCTTTGAATGTTTCAGTCAAAAACTGCTTCACGAGGTCTTGCTGAGGTCCGGGTGGAGATTTACACAGCTCTAAAAGATCAGGTCGACCTAGCTTATTAAGAATGGCCTCAGCAAAATGTATCTCAGAACCACCCAAAGCAATATGTCGTTCATCAAGCGTTTCATAAATCTGGTACATGGCATAGCCACCCAATGCCCTCTCATTACTGAGCACAGGAGGTGTCTTGTCAGCAAAAACACTACCCATATTATTCGGCACTGCAGCAATCAGGCTGTCGGCCATAGAAATATCAATATAATCCCCAACTCCTGTAGTGGTGCGTCGATAAAGCGCCATTAAGAGGGCGCTCAATGTCATCATTGAAGACAACATATCTGCACCAGCGATACCAGGAATTGCAGGTTTTTTATCAGATCCTTGGTTGATACTCAAGATTCCAGCTATCGCTTCGCAAGCCAAATCATGAGCCGGTTTTTGTGCGTAAGGACCATCTTGACCCCAAGCTGACATAGAGCAGTAGACAATACCCGGATTAACAGCTCGAACTGCCTCGTACCCGACACCTAATCGTGTTACCACACCTGGTCGAAAGGCCTCTATCATTACATCGCAAGTAGCTGCAAGCTCTAAAGCCGCCTTGCGTCCCTCTTCAGTTTTTAAATTTAACTGAATGCTTTTTTTATTCCGATGTGTATTGGCAAAATAAACAGTCATTCCATCTCGTTTCGGGCCAATTTCTCGATTTGGCTCACCGGCACCTATCGGTTCAAGTTTTATAACTTCTGCACCGTGATCCGCCATCATTTGCGTCAACAGAGGACCCGGTAAGAACAAAGATAAATCGAGAACCCTCAAACCTTCTAACTTCATAAAGACACCTTAAATATTTGAGTTGTGTAAGAGCTATTTTGACAGCAGTGGAACGAATATCACAGACATAATGGAATATAAGACATTTTTATTAACAACGCACCACATGATACACATAGTTTTATGTGTATTTATTGAACTATAGATTCGAATGGTGTCCAAGGTTTAATCAGCGCTGCAACGACTCTCATGATCGGAGATCACTTTCTCAAAAGATGATGGCGAGGTGTTCAATAAAAGAAAAATTGTTCATCATTTAGTTAAGAGCGCATTACAGAAATTTAAAACACCTACAAACGTAACCGAATGTTACAATTCCTGACAGATTGTAAGTGCATTAAGCTACTGACATGTCCCCGCGCAGCACAGTACGTTAAATGTTGTGTCTATAGAGTGTTGTAGTGGGACATTTATGGAGGCAGGTTGGAAAATCAATTTGGAAAAACCACGATTACACTCGATACAGCTCGTTCGAAAAAAAAGAGCTTTGGTTCAGATATGAACTACCAGAGTGGACTGTCCTTGAGACAAGGGGCCTCCACTTTCCTGGGCCATCTAAACAACACCCGCTTTGTTAGAACCATCTTCTACCTTCTTTTTCTTGAAGAGCCAGTCTTGTGACCTTACTAGTTACTGGCGGTGCCGGATTTATCGGCAGCAACTTCGTTCTCGACTGGTTGAATGAGTCGGATGAGCAAGTCATCAATCTCGACAAACTCACTTACGCTGGGAATCTCGAGAATCTCACTAGCCTGAGAAATAACCCGCGGCACATCTTCAGGCATGGCGACATCAAGGATGCAATACTGGTATCAGCTCTGATCAAAGAATACAAACCTCGTGCCATCATTAATTTTGCTGCCGAATCTCATGTCGATCGCAGCATTCACGATCCAGAAGATTTCATCCAGACCAATATCGTTGGCACCTTCCAATTACTGGAATCTGTCCGCTCCTACTGGGAAAATCTCCCTTCTAAGGCGAATGGAGAATGTAAGACTAAAGGCGTTAATAAAACCAGCTTCCGCTTTCTTCACGTATCCACTGACGAAGTTTACGGCTCGCTAACAAAAGACGATTCGGCCTTTACCGAAAGCAGTCGCTACAAACCCAACAGCCCCTATAGTGCCAGTAAGGCTTCCAGCGATCACTTGGTACGTTCCTACCACCACACTTACGGCCTGCCGGTGCTCACTACAAATTGCAGCAACAACTATGGCCCCTACCATTTCCCAGAAAAACTTATCCCGCTGATGATCGTCAGTGCTCTTGCCGGGAAGTCTTTACCTGTCTACGGAGATGGACAGCAAATCCGCGACTGGCTCTACGTCAAAGATCACTGCAGTGCCATCCGTCGTGTACTCGAAGCGGGAGATATTGGCGAAGTCTACAACATCGGCGGCTGTAACGAAAAACCTAACCTCGAAGTGATCTATGCCATTTGTGGACTGCTCGATGAACTCGCTGGCCGGACCGACGGTAATAGTTACCGCGAGCAAATTACCTATATCGCAGACCGACCTGGGCACGATCGTCGCTACGCCATTGACGCTAGTAAGGTAGAGCAGAAACTTGGCTGGAAACCTGCAGAGACCTTTGAATCAGGCATCCGCAAAACGGTGCTGTGGTACCTGACTAACCCTGAATGGGTGGCCCATGTGCAAAGCGGCACTTACCGAGAGTCTGCACAGAGCCCTCACATCACATGAAGATCCTGCTATTTGGTACAAGAGGTCAAGTCGGCTGGGAGTTACAACGCAGCCTTGCCCCGTTGGGAGAACTTATAACACTCGACTTAGGCAGTACCGACCTCTGCGGCGATCTCGCCGACCTGCAAGGCCTAGCTGAAAGTGTCCGCACCGTGAGCCCTGATGTCATCGTCAACGCAGCAGCTTATACAGCTGTAGACAAAGCCGAAAGCGAGCCCGATCTGGCTCGTCTCATCAACGCGACGGCCCCCGGTATACTGGCACAAGAAGCAGATAAGCTTGGCGCCTGGCTAGTGCACTACTCTACCGACTACGTATTTGACGGCAGTGGCACCCAATCATGGGTAGAAAGCGACCCAACTGGCCCCTTGAACGTTTACGGGGAAACCAAGCTAGAGGGCGAGCAACTCGTAGCCGCCAACTGTAAAAAGCACCTCATATTTCGCACAAGTTGGGTTTACGCCGCCCGTGGTGATAATTTCGCCAAGACTATACTGCGCCTGGCCGAGGAACAGGAAAGCCTGACGGTGGTCAACGACCAGATCGGTGCGCCCACCGAGGCAAGTTTGCTAGCGGATGTCACCGCCCATGCCATCAGATGTGTGCTTTCCCCGCTAGGACATAATTCTTTAATCCCGTCCGGAATCTATCACGTCGTCTCTAGCGGTCACATTTCTTGGTACGGCTATGCACGTTTCGTTCTGGAGGCCGCCCATAAAGCGGGCCTGAGGCTCAAGGCTAGGCCTGATAGCGTGGATCCTATTCCCTCCTCCGACTACCCCACTCCCGCGTGCCGCCCACACAATTCGCGCCTGGATAACACTCTATTCCAAGATACCTTCGGCCTGAATCTGCCTCACTGGCAAAGCGGCGCCACTCGCATGTTAACTGAAATAATTGAGAAGCAATCATGACCCAACGCAAAGGTATCATCCTCGCTGGCGGCTCCGGCACTCGGCTTTACCCGGTGACCAAAGCCGTCTCAAAACAACTCCTGCCAATTTACGACAAGCCTATGATCTACTATCCGCTCAGTACCTTGATGCTGGCGGGCATGCGAGACATTCTTATTATCTCTACTCCGCGAGACACAACACGTTTTGAGCAATTACTGGGGGACGGCAGCGAGTGGGGCCTTAGCCTAAACTACGCCATACAGCCCAACCCTGACGGCCTCGCTCAAGCCTTCACTATCGGCAAAGACTTTATCGGAAACGCCTCCAGCGCATTAGTCTTGGGTGATAATATCTTCTATGGTCACGACCTACACACCCAGCTTGAGCGAGCTATGACTCGCGATCAAGGTGCAACCGTATTTGGATACCATGTGCAGGATCCTGAGCGTTATGGCGTAGTCACCTTCGACTCCAAAGGACATGCCACCGACCTGGAAGAAAAGCCCACAAACCCTAAAAGCAACTATGCTGTCACCGGCCTGTATTTTTATGACAACCAGGTTATCGACATCGCAGCAGACCTCAAACCATCTGAGCGGGGCGAGCTAGAAATCACTGACCTGAACCGGACCTACCTTGAACGCAACCAGCTCAATGTGGAAATAATGGGCCGAGGCTACGCCTGGCTGGACACCGGCACTCATGAGAGCCTAAGCGAGGCTAGTAATTTCATTCAGACCATCGAACACCGTCAAGGTCTAAAGGTGGCCTGTCCGGAAGAAATCGCCTACCGCAAAGGTTTCATCAACGCCGAGCAGCTCGAAAGATTAGCGCAGCCGCTTATTAAAAACGGTTATGGACAATACTTGATGCGCTTGCTCAATGAAGAGATGCGAGGATGAAAGTAACCCCTCTCGCCATTCCCGACGTCATCCTCATAGAACCTAAAGTATTCAACGATGAGCGCGGCTTTTTCTTTGAAAGCTATAACCAGGCACATTTCGAAGCTGCTGTCGGCCAGAAAATAAGTTTTGTACAGGATAATCACTCGTACTCTAGCAGAAACGTACTACGGGGCTTGCACTATCAAATCAAGAAGCCACAAGGAAAGCTGGTGCGCGTTGCAGCAGGGAAAGTATTTGATGTGGCCGTGGACATCCGCCAAAGCTCACCCACTTTTGGGAGATGGGTAGGTGAGATTCTCAGTGCAGAAAACAAAAAAGAAATATGGCTTCCCAAAGGTTTTGCGCATGGCTTTGTTGTGCTAAGTGACGCCGCTGAACTTCTGTATAAAACCACTGACTATTGGGCTCCGGAGCACGAGCGCTGTATTACTTGGAACGACGTCACTATAGCAATCAACTGGCCCATTGAAAGCGAGCCAGTGCTTTCAGACCTTGATATGCAAGGTGTTGCTCTCAAAACTGCAGAGGTCTTTGCCTGATACTAAATCCCTCTATTTCCCCAAAAAAATGGCCGTACTCCAGACCCAGCGCCAAATCTTCGAGTAATAACACCACACCCATATTAACTTATCTTTTTTGCCCGCTATTCATGCGCCCGGATAGTCTAACCAAGCGACCCAAGTAACCCACAAATCATTCTTGATTGCCTGTAAACTAAAATGTTAAAATTTTAATTATTTCTCACATGTTTTTTAGGGCGCATAATTGAAAGCAGTCATATTAGCTGGGGGCCTTGGCACCCGAATCTCCGAAGAGACACACCTCAAGCCCAAACCAATGATTGAGGTCGGGGGCCAGCCTGTTCTCTGGCACATAATGAAGATGTACTCTCATTACGGCATCAACGAATTCATTATCTGTTGCGGCTACAAAGGTTACGTGATCAAAGAATACTTCGCCAACTACTTCTTACATATGTCGGACGTCACCTTTGATATGGAAAAAAACAGCATGGAAGTGCACCAGCGTAACGCGGAACCATGGCGCGTGACCTTAGTGGATACCGGGGACGAAACTATGACGGGGGGAAGAATCAAGAGGGTAGCCTCCTACCTCAAAGACGAGCCCGCCTTCTGCCTCACATACGGGGATGGGGTGAGTGATGTCAATATTACAGAATTAATTGCCTTCCATCATCAACATGGCATGCAAGCAACCTTGACCGCGACTCTCCCGCCGGGGCGCTTCGGAGCCTTGGATATCCGAGGTGACCATGTTGCAGGCTTCAAAGAAAAACCTAAAGGGGATGGAGCCATGATCAACGGTGGCTTCTTCGTCCTCTCGCCCTCTGTCATTGATTTGATTGAGAGTGACGCCACCATCTGGGAACATGAACCGCTCGAGACGTTGGCGAATCAAGGACAGTTGCTAGCATACCAGCACACCGGATTCTGGCAGCCAATGGACACTTTGCGAGACAAGATGCATTTAGAAGAGCTCTGGGCATCTGGCGATGCCCCATGGAAATCTTGGTAATGGCTGCTGGTTTTTGGGCAGGGAAGAAAGTATTTTTAACAGGTCATACCGGTTTCAAGGGTAGCTGGCTATCACTCTGGTTACAACATCTCGGGGCAGATGTTACGGGCTACGCTCTCGATCCACCTACCAACCCCAGTCTCTTTAAAGTGGCCAAGGTAGCCTCTGGCATGGAGTCCATCATCGGCGACGTTCGTAATTTAGAGCACCTAACCGAGGCAATGATTAACGCAAACCCTGAGATCGTGATTCATATGGCGGCCCAGCCTTTGGTCCGTTACTCATATGACAACCCGGTCGAGACTTACTCGACCAACGTAATGGGCACGGTACATCTTTTTGAGGCAATCAGACAATCAGATCAAGTCAAGGCTGTCGTGAATGTGACTACTGACAAATGTTACGAAAATCAGGAGTGGTCCTGGGGCTATCGCGAGAATGAAGCCATGGGAGGGTATGACCCCTACAGCAATAGCAAGGGCTGTGCGGAGTTGGTGACCGCTGCCTACCGGTCCTCCTTTTTTAATACAGCAGACTATTCGCGTCATGGGGTGGCACTTGCGTCTGCTAGGGCAGGCAATGTAATTGGCGGTGGAGACTGGGCTGCGGATAGATTAATTCCTGATATTGTCTCCGCTTTTGCAGAAAGTCGGCCGGTGATTATTCGTAGTCCACATTCAGTAAGACCATGGCAACATGTCTTGGAACCGCTAAGGGGCTACCTTACCTTGGCTGAATACCTTTACAATGATGGAGTGAGCTATGCTGAAGGTTGGAATTTTGGCCCCAACGATACAGATGTGAAGCCAGTATCTTGGATTGTTGATGTGTTAGCTCAACATTGGGGAAACGGTGCCACTTGGTCTCTAGACGAGGGTGTGAATCCGCACGAAGCGAATTACCTCAAGCTTGATATTTCCAAGGCGAAAGAACGCTTGAATTGGGTCCCAGCTCTAAATCTGACATACTCTTTAGCTCTGGTGGTTGAATGGTATAAGGCCTATGAACAGGAAAACGATATGCAAGACCGAGTACTGAAACAAATAGATGAATACTCAATGAACCTAAGGAGCGCGGACTAAATGAATAAATGTGAAAATGAAATGCTAGACCTGCTAAAAAAACTACGCCAAGAGTATGGGGCAGTTTCTGTTAAAGCAGAGTTTGAAGCAGAAGGCACTCGGACCGATGAGTTGCTCCGTCTGATTGATCTAGCGAGAAGGGCCGATCTGAAAGTTGCTCTTAAGATTAGCGGTTGTGAAGCCGTTCGAGACTTGTTGGAGAGCCAACAATTTGGTGTTGAATACATTATTGCGCCTATGGTCGAAACGCCCTATGCCCTCAAGAAGTATATTGAAGCAAAGAATAAGGTCTACACAGCAGATCAACAGGAATACACTAGTTTCTTATTTAATCTCGAAACTAGGACTACCTTTAACGCTCTAAAAGATATGGTAGACGTTGCCAAACAAGACTCGGGTGTCGATGGAATAGTGTTTGGACGTGTCGATTTTGCGGGCTCTAATGACCAATCTAGGTCTGCGGTTGATTTGGATGAGATGACGCAATATATCGTTGCTACAGCTGAAGCATGTAAGCCACATGGCTTAGACCTTGTAGTGGGTGGTGCTGTGTCTTCGAGCTCACTAGATGCGTTGAAAAAAATTCGCGATGTGCACTTGACACGATTTGAGACCAGGAAGGTGATTTTCGACTCGTCAGTTCTTGATAACTCCAATGCCGTTAAGGCTCTTGAGCAGACTATTTACTTTGAGTTGCAGTGGCTTAAAAATAAGCGTGATTATTACCATGCGATCAAGCACGAAGACAGCAATCGTATCGATATGTTAGAGAAAAGATGGCTTGAAACAAAAGGATAGACTTTAATCTCTGAAGCACGAAGATAGTAGTCGAATTGCCGTGTTACAGAAACGTTGGGGTGACATTATTCATGCGGATCATTAAATGCAATGCGTGGCAAGGATAAACTCTTGTCTCAACCATTAGTTATCGTATTTGGTGCCAGTGGCGCAATCGGTTCAGCCCTGGTTACCTCATTCGACCAAAACCGCTATACGGTGCTAGCAGGAGCACGTAATCCAGTCCAGGTTGACCAATCGTCTTCTATTAGGACATTTCAATTTAATGCAGAATGTCCTGACGAGAGTCTTGTTGGACTGGAGCCAGAATCCATCAACGCTGTCGTTTGGGCCCAAGGTGCCAATTTAAGTGACAGCATCTATTCCTTGGATATTGATGCACACCTTGCGATGTATGAGGCTAATGTGACCTTTATCCTATTAAGCTTACAAGCTCTCTTAAGCAAGAAAATACTGGCGCCCTCTGCTCGTCTTTGTATCATAAGTTCCATCTGGCAAAATATAGCGAAACAGAACAAATTGTCTTACTGCATCACTAAATCAGCTCTTCAGGGTCTAGTGCAGTCGCTGGAGATTGACTTGGGTCCCTCGGGTATCTTGGTTAATGCAGTCTTGCCTGGCGCACTCGATACTCCGATGACACGAACCAATTTAGATGAAGTACAAATCAAACAATTAGAGAACGCCACCCCATTAGGCACATTAGCAACACTAGAAGACGTAACAAATTTGGTCGAATTTCTGTGTTCCGAAAAGAACACTGGGATTACCGGCCAATTTATTACAGCTGATAGGGGATTTTCGTATGCAAGAATCATTTAGGATTCTCTCATCCTCGGGTAATTATCAGGTCGTGGCGGGCACCGAGCTTCTCGAGAACGTGATTACACGAAACCCGCAAGCTATTTTTATAGTGGATGAGCGCTTGGCTGCTGTTCTGCCAAATTCAATCACAAGAAGAATCTTGATCGAAGCAAATGAGGGAAATAAATCTCTGGAAAAAATGCCTGAAGTACTGCTTAGGATGCGTGAATTGGGAGCAAACCGCTCATCGCATTTAGTTGCGATAGGGGGCGGCGTTATTCAAGATATCACCACGTTCGTAGCAGCTATTTATATGCGTGGTATTCCATGGACTTACATGCCGACCACCCTGTTGGGGATGGCCGACTCCTGTATCGGTGGGAAATCCTCAATTAATACGGGGGGGTATAAGAACTTAGTAGGTAATTTCTATCCACCTAAAGACGTTCTGATTGATATGGCATTTATAAATACGCTGAATGCAGATCAGATTGTGGGTGGCCTATATGAGGCCGCGAAAATCTGTTTTGCTCGCGGCTATGAGGAATTTCTACTCTATCTCGAAGAGTCACCAAAGTATCCGATGAATGCCGACAATGCACAGCGAGTAATTGTACGAGCGCTTAAAACAAAAAAGTGGTTCATAGAGACGGATGAGTTTGATCAGAAGGAACGATTATTGCTTAATTTTGGTCACACCTTTGGCCACGCGATAGAGGCTGGAACCAACTTTGGTATTTCTCATGGTCTGGCTGTAGGAGTCGGCATGGTCATTGCGGCAGAGTATGCAAAGATAACTGGCGTACTAACTGATAAAGGCTTGGCATGTACGGAACATTTAGCAGAACACGTCAAGTCTCTGATGGGGAAAGGCCTGAGCTTAGTGATGGAAACCCCGCCGACTATTAACCTTGATGTCGTGATGGAGAAATTTAATCATGACAAGAAACATCAAACAAACAACTATCGGATGGTCATCCCAACCGGTGACGGTGGCCTTGAATTAGTCGCTGTCTCAAAACAAGATAATGAGAGAAGTAGAATTAAATCAGCCTACATCAATGGTTTCCATGAAATTGGCTATCCCGGCTTTTAATCAGGGACTAGTTTGGAAGATGACTCCTTGAATAGCGTAACGCAGTGGTCTTTAGAGAAAGACCTAGAATTTATTTTATCGACTACTGAGGAGGTTTTTCTTAGTCTGAAGGGCGCACGTATATTTATAACGGGCGGCACGGGGTTCATTGGCAGCTGGTTACTAGAAAGCCTGCGCCATGCAGACATGCGACTCTGCCTTGGAATTAAGTTAACCGTGCTCACTCGTGATATTGCCGCCTTTAGATTAAAGGCTCCACACTTGGCCGAGTACGAAGCATTTAATTTCGTCGAAGGAGAAGTAGCGAGCTTTACTTCTCCAGAAGGGAGCTTCACGCATGTGATTCACGCTGCGACAGACGCAAGTGCTGATCTGAATGCAAACAACCCGATTGGAATGTTCGATACCGTTGTAGATGGAACGAAACGCGTACTGGATTTTGCGGTAGAAAAAGAACCTGCGAGAATACTGTACCTAAGTTCGGGCGCCGTGTATGGGCAGCAGCCATGGGAGATGGAGCGTGTATCCGAAGAATGGATGGGTGCACCTAATTGCGTTGAACCCAAGGCGGCCTATGCCGAAGGAAAGCGTGCGGCCGAGATGATGTGCGCAATCTACGGCAAACAGTTTGGGTTACAGATTTCAATTGCACGCATATTTGCCCTACTTGGGCCCTACTTGTCTCTTGGCATCCATTTTGCGGCAGGCAATTTTATTCGCGATGCGATGCAAGGTAAACCCGTTGTTGTAAAAGGTAATGGTTTACCTTGTCGTTCGTATCTCTATGCGGCTGACCTTACTATCTGGTTGTGGCATTTATTGCAGCGGGGGGGGGCAAATAAACCGTACAATGTAGGGTCAGATGAGTCTGTATCAATTAAGCTACTAGCACAGAGAGTGACTAGAGTGCTAGGTGCCGGCGACTGTCAGGTGTTAAATGCGGATGATCAAGGATGGAACCTAGGACGCTATGTCCCAGACACTAGTCAGATAGGACGAGACTTGGGATTATATAAAACAGTCAGTTTAGATGAAGCTATTCGTAGAACAGCTCTCTGGAATGGTTGGAAGGGGAAGTCTTAACATGAGACTTTCAGATGACGTAGCACAAAAATCAGTTGAACACGGTGTAAAGCATGTGTTTATGGTCACGGGCGGAGAGACAATGCATCTTAATCATTCGGTTGGCAGACACAAAAGGTTAAGCAGACAACACCACTGCGGAACAGGTCGCTTTTTTTGACTACTTCGCAGACATACGTAATTGTTTTTGATTTAGACGGTACGCTTGTAGATACCGCACGAGTGGTTACAGTTATCCTTAATGCACTTAGATTTGACCTCGGAAAGCCTGGGCTGACGCATAATAAATTACTTCCGTGGCTAAGTTTAGGAGGAGAAGCTCTGATTCAGGCTGCCCTAGAAGTAAGTCGTAACGATGCCAGCCAGTATTTAAAAAAATTTAGGGAAATTTATTTTGAGACACCAACACCTCAGGCCTCAGTTTACCCAGAGGTTTTTCCTACTTTAAGCGCCTTGACGGAACTAGGGTTTCACCTCTCAATTTGCACTAATAAGCCTCGTTTTTTAGCTAATAAAGTCTTGGAAGAAACCAACCTTGATAGTTTTTTTAGTTTTGTCAGTGCAAGTGATGACTTGCCGTCAAAGAAACCCAAGAGGGAAAATCTCGATGCCTGTTTGAATTATTACGGACTTAATAGTAAACAAGCTTTTCTTGTAGGAGATAGTGCCGTTGATCAAAAGTTGGCTGAGAATACAGGAGTACCGTTCGTTTTTTTTGAGCTAGGGTATGATGATGGCGTTGATAAAAGCCAGGCTGTTTTCTCGATGCAATCTCACTTTGAGCTAGTTCAATACCTGAAAAAGTCATTGCTTTTATGACGGAAGAGGAATAGTCATAACGCGGACAACTTTATTCAGGATGCGATGCAAGGTAAACCCGTTGTTGTAAAAGGTAATCGTTTACCTTGTCGGTCTTATCTCTATGCAGCTGACCTTACTTTATGGTTATGGCATCTATTACAATACGGTACGCCAAATAAACCCTATAATGTAGGGTCGGATGAGTCAGTCTCTATCAAAGAATTAGCGCGAAAGGTATCTGCGGTGTTAGGTTCTGGAGACTGCCAGGTGTTAAATGCGGATGATCAAGGATGGAACCTAGGACGTTATGTCCCAGACACTAGCCAGATAGGAAGAGACTTGGAATTATATAAAACGGTCAGTTTGGATGAAGAAATTCTCAGGACGGCTCTTTAGAATGGTTGGAAGGACAGGTAATTAATATGAAACTTTCAGATTACGTAGCACAAAAATCAGTTGAACACGGTGTAAAGCATGTGTTTATGGTCACGGGCGGCGGTGCCATGCATCTTAATCATTCGCTTGGTACACACGAAGACTTAGAGTGTATCTTTAACCACCATGAACAGGCTTGTGCTATTGGTGCTGAGGCGTATTATCGCCAATCTAACCGGTTGCCTATTGTTAATGTAACTTCAGGGCCAGGTGGTACCAATACCATCACAGGGGTCTATGGAGCTTGGGTGGATTCGATTGCAATGTTGGTTATTTCAGGTCAAGTCAAGTGGGAAACCACAGTGAGGAGTACTGGCCTAGCTTTGCGTCAGTATGGCGATCAGGAGTTAGATATTGAGGAGCTCGTGCGACCAATAACTAAGTATTGCGTCATGGTTACCGATCCTTTATCGATTCGGTATCATCTTGAAAAAGCAATTTACTTAGCGACGTCTGGTCGACCTGGTCCAGTTTGGTTAGATATTCCGCTGAATGTCCAGGCGTCTCAAATTGATCCTAGCGAATTAATCGGATT
>ENA-OSJC01000019-OSJC01000019.1-marine-metagenome-genome-assembly--contig:-NODE-19-length-175610-cov-7.152678_pt1 | contig 175610 bp, 189 predicted proteins | sample MGYA00237885_ERZ534234 | MGnify/ENA primary metagenome ERZ534234 (study PRJEB26413, sample SAMN06343907) | marine metagenome | isolation source: coastal waters | place: Atlantic Ocean: West Antarctic...
AGACTTTCAGTTGATGGCCTAGCAAATAATATTCAAGAAATGCAAAGAAGCACTAGAATGACTTCTTTCTTTAAAAAAATTTTATTTAAAAAACTGAAAGGCTTAAAAACTGGTGAGCTAACAATAGTTGATGGTTCTGAAATTCACGTATTTGGCGTTCCTAAATCAGAGCTTAAGGCAACCTTAACCGTTTCATCTCAAGAGTTTTATGTTTTTTTAGGGAGTGGCGGTACCAATGGCGCAGCAGAAGCCTTCACTGCTGGTTATTGGTCTGCAGATAATTTGGTTCAATTAATTCAGCTCATTATTAGAAATAAAAAAACGATGGAGGGGCTTGAATCTGGACTTGCAAGATTAACAAATCCAATCACTAAAATAATCCATAGGCTTAGACAAAACACCTTAAAAGGAAGCAAGAGTAATATTTTGGCACACTACGATCTGAGTAATGATTTTTACAAGCTATGGCTCGACTCAACCATGACTTACTCAAGCGGCATTTTTCTAAACAAGAAGTCAAACATGCTTGATGCCTCGGTAGAAAAGCTGGATAGGCTATGTCGAAAACTAAACCTTAATAGTAGTGACCATGTTCTTGAAATTGGAACGGGATGGGGAAGCTTTGCAACACACGCAGCCAAAAATTATGGCTGTAAAGTTACCACTACGACTATATCAGACAATCAGTTTAAGTATGTTGCTGAGCTGATTAGTAAAGAGAATTTAGATAATAAAATAACTTTACTCAACAAAGATTATAGAGAGCTTGAGGGTGTTTTTGATAAGGTTGTTTCAATTGAAATGATAGAGGCTGTTGGGGCTGATTTTGTCCCTGGCTTCTTTGAAAAAGCCTCTTCATTGCTGAAGACAAATGGTTTAATGGCACTTCAAGGAATAACATATAACGACCCAGACTTTAATGCCTATAAAAATTCGGTAGACTTTATCAGAAAATATATTTTTCCTGGTTCCTGCCTTATCTCATTGCCACAAGTTGAGAAAGCCATCAAAGAGAAAACGGATTTAATTATGGTTGACTCTGAAGATATAACTCTTCACTATGCAAGGACACTCGAGTTATGGCGTAAAGACTTTGAAAATGTATTACCGCAGGTGAGAGAGCTTGGTTTTTCAGATCCTTTTATAAGGATTTGGATCTTTTACCTAGTCTACTGTGAAGCGGGATTTCTTGAAAACCTAATTGGTGATTTTCAGTTTATATTTGCTAAACCTGACTCCAAAAACATTAAAATTACACACTAAAAAAATGATTAAATTATTAATAAAACTTGCAGAAAATGGTTTATTACCAGACATACTTATTAGGCTTGGAATAAGGCGTTTATGCGCTCAAAGGCTTTTAGAGGCAACGAGCATTAGCAAGCTTGAAATGGAAAAAAGACACTCATCTTGGATTGACTTTTTAAATGAAAGTCCAATTGCTCTGGTTCCAGAAAAGGCAAATGAACAGCACTATGAGGTTCCACCAAAGCTTTTTGAATTGGTCCTGGGCCCGAACTTAAAATACAGTTCTGGTTATTGGCCAAAGGGCGCTTCATCTCTAGACGACTCAGAGCTGGAGATGTTAAGGCTTTCTTGTGAAAGGGCATCCCTTTCAGATGGCCAAGAGGTTTTAGAGTTAGGATGTGGCTGGGGCTCCTTGACACTTTATATGGCACAAAATTTCCCTAATAGCAAAATTACTGCTGTTAGTAATTCAAAGGACCAGAGGCAATTTATTGAGAACAAATGTAAGAAATTAAAGATAGAAAATATCAAGGTTATAACAGCAGACATGAATGACTTTTCAATTGATAAAAACTTTGATCGTGTTGTTTCAATCGAAATGTTTGAGCATATGCGTAATTATGGCGAGCTTCTAAAAAGAGTAAGTAGCTGGCTAAAAAAAGATGGAAAACTGTTTGTTCATATTTTTTCTCATAAAGAAATTGCCTATCCCTTTGAAGACCAAGATGAGGGAGACTGGATGGCTAGAGAGTTTTTTAGTGGCGGTCAGATGCCTTCTCATAGGCTCTTAACCTGTTTTCCAACTCGTATGAAAATCGAGAAAGATTGGAGAGTAGATGGAACTCACTATGAAAAAACCTCACTCGCATGGCTTAACAAGATGGATAAAAATAAAGCTGAAGTACTTAAATTATTTGAAAAAACTTACGGCAAAGATGAAGCAAGCATTTGGTTTCAAAGGTGGCGTATTTTTTTCATGTCATGCGAGGTTCTTTTTGGCTTTAAAAACGGCTCTGAATGGGGCGTTTCCCACTACCTTTTTGAGAGGCCATAATGGGTAATATTAAGGACCTTGTTGCTATTATTTTATGTATTTTGACAGCTTATTTTGTTGCAAATGCTGCAACAGTTGATGGTGCTGTTCTTTATGGAGTGCCAGCTATACTTTTATGTGCCGCTGTTAGCTTTATTGTGCACTGGATTGTTGCAATCCCTTCGCTTATAACAAGCTCAGAAAAATATTTTGACTTTACAGGAATGATCGCAACCCTTCTTCTAGTTGCTACTTCTATATTTGCACTTTTAGGCCAAGGAGAGCAAGTTTCTATCCGCTCAACTACTGTAGCTATTTTTGTATCTATTTGGACGCTAAGACTTGGGATATTTCTCTATATAAGAATCGTTAAAAGTGGAGAAGACAAAAGGTTTAGAGAGATCAAGAAATCGTTGCCAAAATTTTTAATGACATGGACTCTTTCCGCCCTATGGGTTTTCTTAACGACAGTAAATGCTGTTACTATTATTATTTTAAATCAGCATTCAAATCTTGACTTATTTTTTATAACAGGATTTTTCCTCTGGGTTTTAGGGTTTGCTTTCGAGGCTGTTGCAGATAAACAAAAAAAGAACTTTAGTGAGATCCCTGAAAATAAAGATAAATTTATAACACTTGGATTGTGGTCTATATCACGCCACCCAAACTATTTTGGGGAGATTCTTCTTTGGACGGGCATTGCAATTATATCGCTACCACTTCTCTCAGGCTGGCAGTTTTTAACCCTTGTGTCACCAGTTTTTGTCTATCTCCTCTTAACTAAAATAAGTGGATTGCCTTTTTTAGAAGAAAAAGCTGAAAAAAAATGGGGCAATGACAAAAAGTATCTTGAATACAAGAACAACACACCAATATTGATTCCTTATTTTGGAAAAAAATAACTCAAATTAAAAAAATAACTCAAACTAAAAAAATGGCATTAGTAAGATAAATACCTAATAAGTCCTTTGTTATAAGGATAATTAAGTATTTATAGTAAGTACTGATAAGTATAAGTGGTGGAGATGGCGGGGATCGAACCCGCGTCCGAAAACCTTCAAACAAAGAGTCTACATGCTTAGCTTGGTCAACTTGAGTTAGCCGCCTACCACCCGACCATCAGGGATGTAAGAAGCGATTTCCGAAAGTTTTAACCGAATCATTTGGAACAAATAATCCTAGCGAGTCTGTGAGCGACCGCTACCCAAGAAGTACAGACAACCTCAAGGGAGCGGCTAGCTATGCAGCTAGAGCGTAGTTGTTTTCGTTTGCAACTATGTTTTTAAAGCATATTTTAACGAGTTATCTTTATCCTCGGCATGCGTCCTTGAGATCCAACTCCTCGTCGAAGCCATGTCATCCCCTGGAAATAGTATTATAACAGTTTTTTATGCTATCGTTACTTTTGCAAACTTACGTTTACCGACTTGGTAAGTTGCTGTGCCTATTTCTGGCTCTAGATTCCTATCAGTAATTTTTTCACCTTCAATTTTAGCCGCCCCTTCTTTGATCATTCTAAAGGCATCCGAGGTAGAATTAACTAGGCCAGCTTCTTTGAGCAGATTAGCGATTTTGATACCTGTATTAAAATTAAACTCCGGCATTTCGTCAGGAACCTTGTTTTTGGCAAATCGATTAATGAAATTTTGCTTCGCTTGAGTTGCTGATTCGGTACTGTGAAAGCGGGTGATAATTTCATCAGCTAGTCGGAACTTAATATTTCTAGGATTTTCTCCATTTTCAACTTCTATTTTCCAGTCAGCAATAGTATTAAGTGATTCAAAACTAAGTAGCTCTAAGTATCGCCACATAAGCTTATCAGAAATAGACATAATTTTGCCAAACATGTCATCTGGAGCATCATCGATGCCAATGTAATTATCGAGTGATTTTGACATTTTCTGTACGCCATCTAACCCTTCTAAAATTGGCATAGTAAGAATGACTTGTGGCTCCATGCCAGCTTGTTTTTGCAGTTCACGTCCCATCAAGAGATTAAATTTTTGATCTGTACCACCAAGCTCAATATCTGACTCTAATGCAACGGAATCATAACCTTGTATTAAAGGGTACAGAAACTCATGGATAGAAATACTCTTACCAGATTTATACCGCTTGGAAAAGTCATCACGTTCCAGCATTCTTGCAACTGTTTGTTGAGAAGCGAGCTGAATAATTTGTGCAGAACTCATTTTCCCCATCCACTCAGAGTTAAATACGACAGTGGTTTTTTTCTTGTCGAGAATTTTAAAAACCTGATATTGAAAAGTTTGAGAATTTTCAATAACCTGCTCTTGGGTTAGTGGCGGACGCGTGGCACTTTTGCCAGTAGGGTCTCCAATCATGCCAGTGAAATCACCAATTAAAAACAATATTTCATGACCTAGGTCTTGTAATTGCTTTAGTTTATTGATGAGAACTGTATGCCCAAGATGAAGATCTGGCGCTGTTGGATCAAAGCCTGCCTTAATGCGCAAAGGCTTGTTTTTTGCAAGTTTTTTCTTTAGTTCATCGAGTGGCAATATTTCATCAATGCCACGCTCAAAAATGGCTAACGTATTTTCTGTATTCATTTTTTTAAATTAGGTTTATTGTCTAATGTGACCGTCACCAAGGACGATATATTTTTGTGAAGTTAAGCCCTCAAGGCCAACTGGACCACGTACGTGGAACTTATCAGTACTAATACCAATTTCAGCACCAAAACCATATTCAAACCCATCAGCAAAAGCTGTTGAAGCATTAATCATGACAGATGCAGAATCAACCTCGGCAATAAAACGACGACCTGAGGTATAATTTTCTGTAATGATAGATTCCGTATGACTTGAACCATGTTTCTCGATATGGTCAATAGCATCAGACATGGAATTAACAATACGAATAGAAAGAATGGCATCTAAATATTCTGTATCCCAATCTTGTTCAGTTGCTGCAATGATTTGCTTTGAAAATTCCATTGTATGTTCACAACCTCTAAGTTCAACACCCTTGAGAGCGTATTCTGCAATAAGTTCTGGTAATACTTTTCCAGCAGCTGATGCATGAACTAGCAGAGTTTCCATGGCATTGCAAACGCCATAGCGGCGAGTTTTGGCGTTAAAAGCAATTTTTATGGCTTTATCAGCGTCTGCATCTTTATCAATATAGGTGTGACAAATGCCATTAAGATGTTTGATTACAGGCACTGTAGCGGTTTTATTAATAGCGTCGACTAAGCCTTTTCCGCCTCGTGGAATGATGGCATCAATATGTTCAGACGCTTGAACTAATGCGATCACTGCTGCACGATCAGTTGTGTCAATCAATTGGACACAATGCTCATCTAAATTAGCATTCGCTAGACCTTTTTTAATACACTGATAAAGTGCTAGGTTAGAATGAATGGCTTCTGATCCACCACGCAAAATAATAGCATTGCCAGATTTTAGACAAAGAGCAGCTGCATCAATAGTAACATTTGGACGAGATTCATAAATAATACCCATTACACCTAAAGGCACTCGCATTTTGCCAACTTGAATGCCACTTGGGCGGAATTTTAAATCAGTAATCTCTCCAACTGGATCAGCCAATGCAACAATCTGGTTAAGGCTTTCAATAATGTCGTAAATACGTTTATCGTCGAGTATTAGTCTGTCAAGCAAGGCATTATCTAGTTGATTGTTTTTTGCTTCATTTATATCAAGCTGATTGGCCTTAAGAATATCCTTTCTATTTAGATTAATTTGCTCGGCAATATTGATAAGAGCACTATTTTTTGATTTAGTGCTCGCTATGCGCAAGGTTTTAGCGGCAATGCGCGCATTTGAACCTAGTGTGGTAATTAAGTTTTCTATTGAGCCCATTGGTTTTTCCCAGCTAAATTTAATAAAAGAGTGTGAAGTTCATCCACTACATTGAGATTATCCATGCCTTTGATGGAGCGGTCAATACGTCCTAATGATAATAATAATTTTTGGAGGCGCTGATAAGGATGGCGTTTTAGAATATTGGTAATAATAGGCTTTCTTTTATTCCAAATACGATGAGTTTGCAAAATAGATTTAATATCACTACCTTGGCGTATCTCAATTGACATGTTAATAATAGATTTCATTTCTCGATAAAGTGAGCTGCTTAATTGGATCGGCATAGCTGTGTTGTTAAGTAACGTACTATAAATTTTATTAACCTGAATGGCATTACCAAATAAGGCTGCATCAATTAGCCCGTAAATGGTGTATTGAGATTGTTCTTGCGCCTGTTCAAGAAACTCTTGTGTATTTATTTGACCATCTGGATAAGTGATTTTTAGCTTTTGAATTTCCTGCATCGAGGCTAGTAAATTGCCTTCAGTACAAAATGCGATACTTTGAGCTACTTCCTTATTAGTCTCTAATCCAACACCGGCCATGTGGTTACTAATCCAGCCAACTAAATGATCACTGGTTACTTCCCAATGTTGTATGACGCCACCAAATTGCTCAAAAGTTTTAAACCATTTGCTTTTTTGCTGTGCCATGTCGAGTTTTCCAGTAGAAACAACCAACAGAATATCACTCGGAATGTTACTGGCCAATGTAGTTAAAGCTTTTGAGCCTTTAACGCCAATTTTTCCTGTTTTGAGTTTGCATTCAATAATGCGCTTGGGCGAGAATAAAGAGGTATTGGCAATTTCAGCAGTGATAAGGCCCCAATCAAAATTTCCATCAATTTCAAAGCTGGCTTTTTCGTCAAAGCCGGTTTTGTTCGCAGATGATAAGATGGCCTCTAGGCTTTGCTCAATTAATAAAAACTCTGCACCAAAAACAAAGTAGAGCGATTCAAGCTTGTTAGATAGTTGGGAATTAAGCGATTCTGGCTTAATTCGCATTGAGTTTTGAAAGTCTTCTAATTAATTTCTTGATCAATGTATTTCGTAATTGAGTGTAAGACTCTTCAATCTGCAGTCTGTCCGCTTGTGATGAAGTAATTTTGCTCAAATGTAGGCTGGCTTTTAAATCCTGAGCTAGTAGAAGCTTTTGATTAGCGCTATAAACTTTAACAGGAACACTTAAACTCAATGTATAGCTATTGGCAACATTGCCAGATGTATAAGAAGAGGTTCGTTGCTTTTGTACTTCGGGGTCTATTTGAATCGTTAGGTTTTGATTTGCACTTTGGTTAAACCTTGTTTTCAGTTCACTGGCAAATGCGTTAGATTTTTCACTAACAATAGATGCATTTAATGGTGCGTTTTTAATAGGGGTGTGAAGACCACAAGAGCTTAATAGGGCAGCTGTAATAATAAGAACTAATAAATTGATTTTTGACATGGTAATAAGTGATTGACTTTATAGATGAATAATTATGACAGAATTTAGTTTTTTTTGTTGAAAAACCTTGAAAAAACGCCAACAACCCATATTTAAATTAGCGATAGGGTATATTTAACTGTCTTTTTTAATAATTTTAGTATTCGCCATGTTTAAAAATTTATTGTTATGGTTAGTTTTAGGTAGTGTTCTTACTTCGATTTTTAGTCAATTTGAAGTAAACGAGCAGAAGAGTGAAGTCACTTATTCTCAGTTTATTCAAAGTGTCAAGCAAGGAGATGTTTCTGAAGTTACCATTGCTGGAAGTAATATTTCTGGAGTGGGTGCTGGCGGCGACCAATTTTCTACTTATTCACCTGGTGATTTAGGTCTAATGGGTGATCTTCTTGATAACAGCGTTAATGTAGTGGCCAAGCCACCTGAAAAAGACGGATTCTTTAAGCAATTAGTTATTTCTTTGGCACCAATTTTGTTGTTGATCGCAGTTATTCTCTATACCATGAAAGGTGCTGGTGGCGCTATGGGTGGCAAAAATCCAATGAGCTTCGGTAAATCTAAAGCACGTTTAATTCCAAAAGATGAATCTAACACCACATTTAAAGATGTGGCTGGTGTAGATGAGGCTAAAGAGGATGTGGCAGAGTTGGTTGATTTCTTGTCTAATCCAGGAAAATTCACTAAAGTTGGTGGCAAAATTCCTAAAGGTGTTTTACTAATCGGCCCTCCTGGAACAGGTAAAACCCTTCTAGCTAAAGCTATTGCAGGCGAAGCAGATGTACCATTCTTCTTTATTTCTGGTTCTGACTTTGTTGAAATGTTTGTTGGTGTTGGAGCATCACGTGTGCGTGATATGTTCGAACAAGCTAAAAAAAGCGCACCATGTATTATTTTTATCGATGAAATCGATGCAGTTGGCCGTCAGCGCGGAGCTGGTATGGGTGGTGGTCATGATGAACGTGAGCAAACATTAAACCAGATGCTGGTGGAAATGGATGGCTTTGAAGGCTCAGAAGGTATTATTGTTATTGCTGCAACCAACCGTCCTGATGTATTGGATCCAGCGTTATTACGACCTGGACGTTTTGATCGTCAAGTTATGGTAGGTTTGCCAGATATTAATGGCCGTGATGCAATTTTAAAAGTACACATGCGCAAGCTTCCAATTGCTAAAAATGTAAAATCTGTCAACATTGCCAAGGGTACCCCTGGTTTTTCTGGCGCAGATTTGGCTAATCTATGTAATGAGGCTGCCCTTATTGCTGCAGGTAAGAACAAAGAGTTAGTTGGAATGCAAGAATTCGAAAGAGCCAAAGATAAGCTTATGATGGGTGCTGAGCGTAAATCTATGGCAATGGATGAAGCTGAGAAAGAAATGACAGCTTATCATGAAGCTGGCCATGCTATTGTTGGACGTATTGTGCCAGAGCATGATCCAGTCTATAAAGTGAGCATCATTCCTAGAGGAAGAGCTTTAGGTGTAACCATGTTCTTGCCAGAAAAAGATAGCTATAGTATTTCTAGGCGCAAGCTGAATTCTCAAGTTGCCTCTTTGTTTGGTGGGCGCGTTGCTGAAGAATTGATTTATGGAAAAGATTCTGTTACTACTGGAGCCAGTAATGACATTGAGCGTGCAACAGAAATTGCTCATAAGATGGTTAAGCAATGGGGTATGTCAGATAAACTTGGCCCAATGGCTTATGGTGAAGATGATGGTGAAGTATTTTTAGGTAAACAAGTTACCAAGCATAAGCATATTTCTGAAGATACTTTTAAAGTTATCGATGATGAGATTCGCACTATTATTGATACTAATTATGCAGTTGCCACTAAAATTTTAAAAGAACACAAAGACATCTTAATCGAAATGACTAAGGCATTAATGGAGTTTGAAACCATTGATAGAGATCAAATTGATGATCTTATGGATCGTAAGCCAATTCGTGAAGCAGCAGTCATTGTTGACTCGGACGTCGCTTCGACTGAATTAGGTTCTGGTGTTGAGATAGATGATACGAGTGATTCTGAAGAAAAGCCACTTGATGGTAACCTTAAAATCGTATAAGCATAGTTTTTAGTCATTATGGCTATTAAAAAAACTCAAGCTTTAATCATGGGTATACTTAATGTAACTCCCGATTCTTTTTCTGATGGTGGGAAGCATTTTGATCTAAAGGATGCAATTGCCAATGCCTTGGATCTAATCGAACAAGGTGCAGATATTATCGATATTGGTGGTGAATCAACGCGCCCCGGGGCAAGCTCAGTGAGCGAAGCTGATGAAATCGAGCGCGTCATACCTGTCATTAAAGCGCTATCCTCCAAAACTAAAACACCCATTTCAATTGATACCTCAAAACCTCAAGTGATGAAACTAGCGGTTGAGGCGGGCGCGAGTCTGATCAATGATGTCAATGCTTTGCAGGCTGATGGTGCTTTACAGATGGCCGCTTTTTTAAATGTTGATGTATGTCTTATGCACAGACAGGGCCTACCTAGAACCATGCAAGAGAATCCAGTATATGGTGATGTTGTTGAAGATATCAAGCAATTTTTTGATCAAAGGATTGAAGCTTGTAAGCATGCAGGTATTAAAGCAGATAAGATTATTTTAGATCCTGGTTTTGGCTTTGGTAAAGCACTGGCGCATAACTTAGAAATTCTACGTCGATTTGATGAATTTAAAAATCTAGGGTGTAGGCTTTTAGCAGGACTCTCTAGAAAATCTATGATTGGTGCTATACTTAATGACAGAGATGTAAAAGGTCGCGTTATTGGTAGCGTAACAGGCGCTATAATAGCAGTTCAAAATGGTGCTGACATTGTGCGCGTGCATGATGTTTTAGCAACAAAAGATGCACTATTGACATTACAAGCGGTAATTGGAGAGTAAATTGGCAAATTATTTTGGAACAGATGGTATTCGAGGTGAAGTAGGTATAGAACCTATTACTGCAGATTTCTTTTTAAAACTTGGTTGGGCTGTAGGTTCAGTCTTATCTGAAAAAGGTAAATCAAGTGTGGTTATTGGTAAAGATACTCGTGTGTCAGGTTATTTATTTGAATCAGCATTAGAAGCTGGATTTTTATCAGCCGGAGTTGACGTGGGTTTATTAGGCCCAATGCCTACTCCTGCTATTGCCTATTTAACGGAAGCTTATAATGCAACTGCTGGGGTGGTTATTAGTGCCTCACATAATCATTTTCAAGACAATGGTGTTAAGTTTTTCTCTGACAAAGGCCTTAAATTAAGTAGCGAAGACCAAATCAAAATTGAGAAAAAATTAGCCGAACCTATGAAGAGTGTTAGATCTGATAAGATCGGAAAAGCGTACAGACATGAGCAGCCATTAAGCCGTTATATTGAATTTTGTAAATCAACATTTGATCGAAACATTAGCTTGAATGGGCTTAATATCGTGATTGATTGCGCTAATGGCGCCACTTATCATATCGCTGAAGATGTTTTTTCAGAATTAGGCGCGAACATTACAGTTATTAATAACACGCCAGATGGCTTTAATATTAACAAAGATTGTGGCGCAACCGATACCAGGCATTTACAAAAAGCTGTCCTTGAAGCTAATGCTGATTTAGGTATCGCCTTTGATGGTGATGGAGATCGCTTAATGATGGTTGACCATAAAGGCGAACAGGTTGATGGCGATGAGCTGGTGTTTATCGTTGCAAAGGCTTGGCAGGCTCAAAATAGACTGATTAATAATATTGTAGTCGGCACCAAAATGACTAATTTAGGAATGCGCCATGGTTTAAGAAATCTTAATATTGATTTCATTGAAGCAGATGTGGGTGATCGTTATGTCATGGAAAAAATGAAAAAGCATGGCTCTGTCTTAGGTGGTGAAGGTTCTGGACATATGATTTGCTTAGATAAATCTACATCGGGTGATGGTATTGTATCTGCAATACAGGTATTAGAGGTTTTGGCTAAGAGCAACTCTAATCTTAATCAATTAAAAAATGAAATGGTTAAATATCCTCAAGTATTAATCAATGTTAGAGCCAACAAGTCAATTGATTTAGATAGCCACCAAATGCTAAATAAAACTATGTTAGAGGTTGAGAAATCATTAGGTGATGAAGGTAGAGTGTTAATTCGTGCATCAGGCACTGAGCCTCTCATTCGTGTCATGGTAGAGGCTAAAGACATGAAGGTTACCCAGCAAAGTGCAGAAAAGTTAGCCGATATACTCCGTTAATGATCTTTGACACTACCAGTCTTGTGTTGGTTGGTTTAATTTTCCTATGGACAGGATTTGTTCGTACTGGTTTAGGTTTTGGTGGAGCAGCACTTGGGTTACCACTCATGTTGTTAATTGGTGGCAGTCCAGTTTATTGGTTGCCAATTATCGGTATACATCTTCTATTTTTCTCCTCTCTCACCTTATTCAAATCTATTAAAAAGGTAGATTGGCTTTATTTAAAGCACTCATTATTATGGATTATTCCACCCACTTTAGTGGGTGTAGCAGGATTAATTAGCTTGCCTGATAAAGTGATGATTGTCTTTATTTATTCCATCACTATTTTTTACGCAATCACTTGGATTTTTAATCAAAAAATTAGTTCACATAAATCTTGGGTGGATAAGTTATTGTTAGCCCTTGGAGGTTATATAGCGGGTACTACACTAACTGGCGCACCATTAATTGTAGCGGTGTATATGCGCCATGTTACTAAAAAATATCTACGCAATACATTGTTTGTGCTTTGGTTTATATTGGTAAGCATTAAGATGGTAACTTTTATGGTTTTAAGTGTAGTTATTGACTGGGAGTTTTCTCTTGCATTGATTCCAATAGCAGCCATTGGACATGTGATTGGAATCAATGCCCATCAAAAAATTATTGAAAATGATCAGGTCTTTAAAAAATGGGTAGGCAGTATGCTTTTACTAATCAGTTCATTCGGATTATTGAGAGTAGTTTTGAGTTAAAATCAATCATATGAATGAGTATGTTTTAATTTTAGTTAGTACAATCTTGGTTAATAATTTCGTCTTAGTGAAATTCTTAGGATTATGCCCGTTCATGGGTGTTTCAAAAAAAGTTGAAACAGCTATTGGTATGGGCTTCGCAACAACCTTTGTTCTAACATTAGCCAGCGTCTCTAGCTATTTAATTAACACCTATATTTTGGTACCTTTCGATATGGAGTATTTAAGGACTATTGCCTTTATTGTTACTATTGCCGCTGTCGTTGGTTTTACGGAATTAGTGGTTAATAAAACATCACCTGTCTTGCATCAATCTCTTGGTGTTTTTTTGCCATTAATTACAACAAACTGCGCAGTATTAGGTGTGGCACTTTTGAATGTGAACCAAGACCATGGATTTTTAGCATCAGCCGTTTATGGTTTTGGTGCAGCCATTGGTTTTTCTTTTATTTTAGTGTTGTTTTCAGCCATTCGCGAACGTATTGACACAGCTGACGTGCCTGCTGCTTTTAAAGGTGCACCCATTGCATTGATTACTGCAGGCTTAATGTCTATGGCATTTATGGGATTTATTGGATTAGCTTAGTGATAGAATCGGTTGTTATTTTTTCTGGCTTGACACTCGTCCTAGGGTTAATCTTAGGTTATGCTGCCATTCGTTTTAAGGTTAAAGGAAATCCCTTAGTCGATCAAATTGACTCTATCTTGCCTCAAACTCAATGTGGCCAGTGTGATTTTGCAGGTTGTCGCCCTTATGCTGAGGCTTTGGCTAAAGGCGAGGCACAAATTAATCAATGCCCACCCGGTGGGCAAGAGGGTGCTGATGCATTGGCTGAACTACTAAATGTAGAAACTTTAGCGCTGAATGAGGAGCATGGAGAATCCAATGCTAGACATGTTGTCTACGTAGATGAAAAGTTATGCATTGGCTGCACCTTATGTATTCAGGCTTGCCCTGTAGATGCATTTGTTGGCGCTTCAAAAGTAATGACAACAGTGATCGAAGAGGAATGTACAGGCTGTGATTTGTGCATTCCAGTTTGCCCGGTTGACTGTATATATGTGCGAGAAATTAATCCAACTTTATTAACTTTTGTGCCAACAATTCCTGGAGAGGCCCATGTCTAGTCAATCGTATCCAGGTGGCGTAGTGATCGCTAATCCTTATCCAGTTGATCAGGTAAAGATTATTCAGTCACCCTTACCTGATAAGGTCGTACTCCCTCTTCAGCAAAGAATTGGCGAAGAGGCTTTGCCTTGTGTTGAAGTAGGTGATAGAGTGTTGACAGGACAAGTTATTGCGCAAACAGAAGATCATTTTTGTGTTCCTATTCATGCCTCTATCTCAGGCATTGTTACAGCAATTGATAAACAAGCTATTCCTCACAAATCAGGCTTGAAAGCTACTTGCATTAGCATTGAGTCTGATGGCCAAGATGAGTGGATTAAAAGTCAAGGTTGCGGCAGCGACTTCCTACATTGCGATAAACAAACAATAATTGATTATATTCAGCATTCAGGCATTGTTGGCTTAGGTGGTGCTGGATTTCCATCACATGCTAAGCTTAATAAAGCGATTGATTGTCATACTTTAATCATTAATGGCACAGAATGCGAGCCAGGTATGATGTGCGATGAAGCCTTAATGCAACACCATCCTAGAGAGGTGATTCGTGGCGTAGAAATTTTATTGCATATTACCGGTGCCCAGCAAGCTATTATTGCTATTGAAAATGATAAGCAAGAAGCTTACCAGTCTTTATTAATGTTTAATCATAATGATAAAATTAGCTTTGCCCAGCTGCCAACTAAGTACACCTCTGGCGCTGAAAAACTTTTAATTAAGGCGCTGTTAGACGTTGAAATTCCATCAGGTGGATTTGCAGCAGATAAAGGCATCTTATGTCAAAATGTTTCAAGTGTTAAAGCTATTTTTGATGCAGTTATTGACAAGCGACCTTTGGTCTCTCGTATAGTGACCATCACCGGAGATGCGCTAACCCCGACTAACGTTGAAGTTAGATTAGGCACTTCTTTTGAGCAGGTTATCAGCTTAACGGATGTCAATAATCAAGCGCATGATTACCGCATGGGTGGCATGATGATGGGGGTTGATATTGAAACAACTCAAATGCCAATTTGCAAGATCACCAATTGTATTTTTGTTAATAATAAAACATTAAAGCAGCCTGCAAAAGAATGTATTCGTTGTAATACTTGTAATACTGTTTGCCCGATTGGATTATTACCTCAGCAACTTTATTGGCATGCTAAAAGTGAAAATATTGAAAAATGCACAGATTACCATCTATCGGATTGTATTGAGTGTGCCTGTTGCTCTTATGTTTGCCCTAGTAATATTGATTTAGTTAGTTACTTTTCATTTGCTAAAGCGCTGGATAAAAAACAAACAGCTGATCAAGAAAGAATTGATATTGCTAGAGATCGGTTTGAGTTTAGAGAGTATAGATTGGATCGAAATAAAGAAGAGCGCTCACAGATGATGGCTGAGAAAAAACAAGCGCTGAAAGAAAAAATGGCCAAAGACAAAGAACAAGGTCTAGAACAAACAGATAAAATTGCCCAAGCGATGGCTCGCGTTAAAAAAACCAAGGAAGATAATGTATAGTACTGGACTCAACACCAATCAAATCATGCGACAAGTCATTTACGCCCTAGCATTAGGCGTAAGTGCATCTTATATATTTTTTGGGTGGGGTATTATTATTCAAATACTGCTTGGCGTTTTTTCGGCATTAGTTATCGAGGCGGCTTTTGTAGTAATGCGAGGTCGTCCAGCATTAGAGTCTATTAACGATGGGTCAGCAGTTTTAACAGCAGTTTTATTAGCTATCTCTATTCCATCAATTGCACCATGGTGGATTATTGTAGTTGGCGTTGCTTTCGCTATTATTTTTGGTAAGCAATTATATGGCGGCCTAGGAAGTAACCCATTTAATCCTGCTATGCTAGGATATGCTTTTTTACTAATTTCATACCCTTTACAAATGACCACTTGGCCCGTTGATTTTTCAGCATTTAGTCAGGCTATTAATATCATCTTTAATGCATTGAGTTTTGATGGCTTGAGTGGTGCAACAAGATTAGATGAGATAAAAACAGGCCTATCTTTGGGTAATAATCTAGCAACAATGCAGGTTTACTCTACTTCACAGGCTTGGATTAATGCTGGATTTTTAGTAGGCGGTATTTATTTATTGGCACGCAAAGTTATCTTTTGGCATATTCCAGTGGCTTTTTTATCAGGCATTGTAGTAATGGCCTTGTTGGTTGCAGTCTTGGATTCACAAACACATCTTCCAGTGCAAAGTCATTTAATGCTAGGCGGCACTATGTTAGGCGCTTTCTTTATTGCAACTGATCCAGTTTCAGCCAGCACAACCCCAAAAGGACGGTTGATTTACGGCTTTTTAATTGGTGTGCTAATTGTTGTTATTCGAAACTATGGAGGCTATCCAGACGGCGTTGCATTTGCTGTTTTATTAATAAACATGACTGTGCCATTGATTGATCATTACACTCAACCTAAGGTATTCGGAAGATCATGATTAAGGCAATTTTAAAATCTGGCTTGCTACTTTTGATCTTTACCATGGTTAGTGTTTTATTCGTCAGTTTGACGCAAGACACCACTCAGGAAAAGATTCAATATAATGAAGAGCAGTTACTCATTAAGCGATTAGCTGAATTGGTGTCTAATTATGATAATGATATTTTGAAAGAAAAATATGATCAAGTGCTAACGCTACATGGTATTAAGCAAACAATTGGTATCTATCCTGCAAAGCGAAATGGGCAAACTTTTGCTTACTTGGTAGAGCACACTTATCCAAATGGATACAATGGCAGTATTCGCCTATTAACGGGAATTTCTGTTGACGAAACGCTACTGGGTGTTCGTGTAGTAGCTCACAAAGAAACGCCAGGACTTGGGGATAAAATTGAAACAAGAAAGTCTGACTGGATTAAACAATTTACTGGATTATCTTTATCAAATCCTACTCAAGATAATTGGAAAGTAAAGCGTGATGGTGGCGTATTTGAAGCATTTACGGGCGCTACTATTACACCTAGAGCTATTGTGACTGCAAGTTACCAGGTATTAGAACTATTTAACAAAAAATTCTTGTTAATCCAAGCTAAATAAATTATGTTGTTAAGTGAATTTGATTTTGACTTACCCAAGTCATTAATTGCGCAAAATCCGCCAGAAAATAGAACAGATTCTCGACTTTTGGTGCCCCGTGATTCGATTATAGATTCTCATTTTTATCAAATAGCTGACTTTATAAAACCAGGTGATTTACTAGTTATGAATAACACACGAGTTATTCCTGCAAGATTATTTGGTTATAAGGCTTCGGGTGGAAAAGTTGAGATTATGATTGAACGTTTGCTAGATGAAAGTCATGTTTTGGCGATGATAAAAGCCTCTAGGGCGCCAAAAATTGATAGCTTTATTACCCTTGAAAATGGTGAAAAAGCTCAAATCATTAGCAAAGAGCATGGTTTTTATACTTTAAATTTTGAAACAGATTCGCTATTAGACTTGTTAGATGATGTGGGTCATATTCCTCTACCACCTTATATTGAAAGAAGTGATGATAAAGCCGATCTAGAGCGTTACCAGACTGTATTTGCCGAGCAAGATGGTGCAGTTGCTGCGCCAACGGCTGGACTGCATTTTGATGATGCCTTATTAAAAGACTTAAAAGATAAAGGCATTGATCATACTTTCGTAACCCTTCATGTCGGTGCAGGCACATTCCAACCTGTTAAGGCTGACAACATTACTGACCATAAGATGCATAGTGAGTATTTTGAAATTGATCAAAAAACTGTGGATAAAATTAATCAAACCAAAGCTAATGGTGGGCGAATTATCGCCGTAGGAACAACTGCGGTAAGATCTATGGAGTCTGCTGCTAAAAGCGATATGTTAGTTGCTACAAAAGAAGAGACGGATATTTTTATCTATCCAGGTTATATGTTTAAAGTAGTTGATATGATGATTACCAATTTTCACTTACCGAAGTCATCTTTGTTGATGCTGGTAAGTGCTTTTATTGGGCGTGAAAAAATGATGGATATTTACCAACATGCCATTCATGAAAAATATCGATTTTTTTCCTATGGTGATGCGATGCTATTGAGCAAAGCACAATAATTTATCTTCAACTGGATAATATGATTTATAAAAATGAGCTAATTAGAGTCGAAATTGAATCGAGTGAAATTCCCTGGGTTAAGGTGTTTACTCGAAGAGAAATTAAAGAATTTAGCGAATGTACACTTGATGAAAAGTTAGAAATTTTTAGAATTATTGATATCACTGAAAAGACCATGCTGGAGTATTTCAAAGCAGATAAGATTAATATTGCATCATTTGGCAACTTATTACCACATGTTCATTGGCATATTATGGCGCGTTTTAAAACTGATAGTTATTTCCCACAACCAATGTGGGGTGAAAAACAAAGACAAGCGCAACTAGATTTACCCAGTTTTAATGTGTTCTTTAAGCAACTAGCAGAGAGTTTATGATTCAGCTAGAAAATCAAGCATAGCTAGACACACTCAAGCGTGAAAAAGAGACAGTTTTAATTCTTTTTGGCGGTCCTCATTGCGGCGTTTGCTAAACTATTAAGCCACAAATTGATGAAAAATTTTGTCATAAATTTCTAGATTTAGAAATGGTTTACATTGATTGCGAGCAATTGCAAGAAGTTTGCGCTCAGCATGGTGTATTTTCATTACCTGTGGTGTAAGTATTCTTTATGGGACAAAAATTTATTGAAGAAGTTCAAGGTTTTTCGCTCTTAGCACTAGAATAAGAGATTGACAAAGTCTACGCTAAGATGAATGCTTAATTTGTTGCAATGCTGGTAAATCTAAGCCAAACTCTTTGGCTAACTGTAAAGTCCTATTGAGTCTTGCGGGGGCAGATCTACCCATGCAGCCATGGTCTAGATCACCTTCAAAGGCTTTTATCATGCTTTTCTCTAGCGCTATCTGATCAAAATTCATGCCTGTAAGTGAGCTTTGTAATTTAATAATATCGCTAGAAACTTCACGCATTAATTGCAGATGATTAGTACGTAAACTCTCAACATTGGCCCCTGGCTCAATGGCCATTCCAGCTATGTTAGTAGTTAGAATATATAGATTTTTTAAGACTAATTCAAATACTAGCTGTGCTTCGTCATCAAGCACATGAGCAGGAATATCAATCAGCACTAATGAATCTACTATTATTTGAGCTTTGTTCCCAAATACCGGTGAAGAGATTAGAACTTTAGAATCCATGCCTTTCTTTTTCTCAAACCAAACTGAGATAACTGTCGGATAAACAAAATGATAATCTATCCAGTCACGAGGTAGAAGCTCGTTTTGCATCATGGCTACTCGGTCTTTCCAGAATTCTGGAATTTGAACTAGTACGCTTTGTAAGTCAGCTTCTCCAGTACAGATCAAAATAAGTTCTGGATCAATATTACTAGCCAGTTTTTTAATATTAGTTTTTCTGGTAATTGGGTAGACAGGGTAATTATTCTTTAAGAAAGCGCGTGCAAAAACACTGCCTAGTTCACCAATTCCTAAAATTACAATGGGTTTATTCATTTTTTATCTGTAGATAATTGTACTTTTTTCAATACTTATTATCTTAATATTTCCAAAAGAGTTGAGCCCATCATTGCTGGTGAAGGTGCTATGGCAACGCCAACTGCTTTCAATACTTTGATCTTATCTTCTGCTTTTCCAGTGCCACCACTAATGACTGCACCAGCATGACCCATGCGCCTACCCTTAGGTGCGCTTAAGCCAGCAATGTAAGAGACAACAGGTTTGGAAACATGAGATTGGATAAATTCTGCCGCTTCCTCTTCAGCTGAACCGCCAATTTCACCCACCATAATAATCGATTTGGTTTGCTCATCTGCTTCGAATAAGGCCAAACAATCAATGAAGTTCATGCCTTGAATTGGATCGCCACCAATACCAATACAAGTACTTTGGCCTAGTCCTGCAATGGTCGTTTGATGAACTGCTTCATAAGTTAAAGTGCCAGATCTAGAGACTACGCCAACGCTACCAGCTTGGTGAATGTTGCCAGGCATAATACCTAATTTACATTCATCAGGCGTAATTAAACCAGGGCAATTTGGGCCTACAAGAATAGAGTTAGAATCTTTTAGAATCGCCTTAACTTTAAGCATATCTTGAACGGGTATACCTTCAGTAATACAAGCAATAACTGGCATTTGCGCTTCAATTGCTTCAATAATAGAAGCATAGGCAAAACGTGGCGGTACATAAATCATTGTAGCCGTTGCGTTGGTCGCATCCATTGACTCTTTAACAGAGTTGAATACCGGTAAATCTAAATGCGTTTGCCCGCCTTTTCCAGGCGTAACACCACCAACAAACTTGGTTCCATAAGCGATAGACTGTTTAGAGTGAAAGGTACCTTGTTTCCCTGTAAATCCTTGAGTAATGACTCGAGTATCTTTGTTGATTAATACACTCATTACGAAACTCTCCTAGATAACGACACAATTTTAATGGCCGCCTGAGAAAGGTCTGCTTCAGTATGAATATCAGCAGTTGATTCATCAAGTAGTTTTAATCCTTGCGCAGCATTGGTACCTTCCAAGCGAACAACAATTGGTAAATTAAGGCCAACTTTTTCAATCGCTTGTAAAATTCCTTCCGCGATTAAATCACATCGTACAATGCCACCAAATATATTAACCAAGACACCTTTAACATTTGCCTCAGTTTGAATGAGTTCAAAAGCTTTAGCAACTCTCTCAGCAGTTGTGCCCCCACCAACATCTAGAAAGTTAGCAGGTGATCCGCCATGGTGTTCAATAAGATCCATCGTTGCCATTGCCAGCCCTGCACCATTCACCATGCAGCCAATTGTGCCGTTAAGTGAAATGTAATTAAGCTGATATTTACTTGCCTCATTCTCTTTTTCGTCTTCTTGTGAAATATCACGCATTTTGGCAATATCTTCATGTCGATATAGAGCATTATCATCGAAGTCAATTTTCCCATCAAGTGCTAACAACTGATTATCTGAGGTTGTTATTAATGGATTTATTTCAATAAGGCTAGCATCTTTTGTAATAAAAATTTCATACAGCCCCATTAGGGTTGTGACAAATTGATCTGCTAAAGTATTTTTAAGGTTTAATTTTGAGGCGATTAAAGCACAATCATTTGTGTTTAAAGCGCCCAATGGATCAACCCCAAACTTGATGATTTTCTCAGGCGTTTCGCTGGCTACTTTTTCAATATCCATGCCGCCTTCAGTAGAAGCTAAGGCTGTAATTTTTTGAGTTTGTCGATCAACCAAAAGACCTAGATACAGCTCGCGTTCAATATTTTGCCCGCCTTCAATAAGTAATTGGTTAACAGGTAAACCTTTAGCATCTGTTTGTGGCGACACCAGGGTTGATCCAAGTAATTTTTCACAAGCATCTTCAGTGTCTTTGATTGAATGACATAAAATAACACCCCCACCTTTGCCGCGACCACCTGCATGCACTTGAGCTTTAGCCACCCAAATATTACTGCCTAATTCAGTACAAGCCTTGTTCACTTGAGCAACTGACCTAATCAGAGTAGCCCTAGGCGTTTGAATGTTGAATTGTCTAAATAAGCCTTTCGCCTGGTATTCGTGTATGTGCATGAAAAAGTGCGTAAAATAAGATGCTTGAATTTTACACTTATTAGGTTAAAAAATGGCAAATTACTCTACCAGTCAGTTTAAAAATGGCATGAAATTAATGCTTGATGGTAATCCTTGCTCTATTGTTAACAATGAAATTGTAAAGCCAGGCAAAGGTCAAGCGTTTAATCGTGTTAAATTTAAAGACTTGATTACTGGAAAAAGCCTAATTAAAACGTTTAAATCCGGTGAATCGTTAGAAAGTGCTGACGTGTTGGAGCTAGATATGCAGTATCTTTATAATGATGGTAGTGCTTGGAATTTTATGGATACAGAATCTTTTGAGCAGCATGCTATCGATGACAGCTCTATGGATGATGCACGAGGGTATTTGGTCGAGCAAGACATGTGTACCGTGGTCCTTTGGAATAATAATCCAATTTCAGTTACGCCACCTATCCATGTTATGTTGGAAGTTGTGGATACGGATCCTGGTCTTAAAGGTGACTCTGCTGGAACTGGTGGTAAACCGGCAATCATGAATACAGGTGTGGTTGTTCAAGTGCCTTTGTTTATTGGCATTGGTGAAGTCATAAAAGTGGATACACGCACTAATGAATACGCTGGGCGTTCATAACAATCATTTAAATGTGAAGTTTGAGTTATTAAACTTCTTTATTTGCAATCTGACAATATGATAGCATTACAAAAAAAAGCCACCCTGTTTAAAAAAATTCGAGAATTTTTTGATGTCCAGGGCTTGACTGAAGTTCAAACACCGTCTTTATTAAATACACCAACAACTGATGTTTATATTGATAGCATTGCTATAGCAACCAATCAAGAAATCGGCCAAAACACATGCAAGTATCTGCACACCTCTCCAGAGCTAGAAATGAAAAAACTACTCTCGCAGGGTAGTGGTGATATTTATCAAATCTGCCAGGTTTTTAGAGATAATGAAATAGGCGAGCGCAATTTTAATGAATTCACTTTATTAGAATATTACCGTCTTGATTTTAATATTCACCAATTAATGAGCGATATTTCAGCCCTACTTCGCCATTTAGGCATATATGATGAAGTGGTTAAGATGTCTTATGCTCAAGCGTTTAGTCAATTTGGAAAAATTGATATATTAAATATAGATTTTGAATCATTAAAGTGTATCGCTTTAACACATGACCTTAATATTGATTTTGAATGGATTGAAGATCTACAAATGTTGTTATTCGTTCATTTAGTTGAGCCTTGTTTAAAAGATTTGCCAGTGTGTTTTATCTATGATTATCCTTCGGAGCAGTCTGCATTGGCGAGAGTTGATGGAAGGATTGCCCATAGATTTGAGTTATATTTATTAGGTGTTGAGGTGGGTAATGGTTATGACGAATTGCAAAGCGCTAAATCTTACCAACAAGTGTTTGCACTTGAGAATACTAAGCGTCAACAGATTAACAAACCTTCTTTTGAACTAGATTTAGAATTTTTAGCCTGTTTGGAAAAGCCTTTGCCAAAGTGTTCAGGCGTTGCTATTGGGATAGAGCGTTTAGCTTCTCAACTCTTTGCAACCTGATTAAAATATAGAAATGTATAGATTAGATGAACTATAATTTATTTCTTCGACATTTTTCACTGCAGTAGAGGACGTTCTTCCAATCTTTGCGCCATTTTTTTCTCCAAGTAAAGGGCTTGTTGCATGTTTTGCAAACCTTTGCAAGTTTCATCGAGTGTGAGTTTTAATAAATTTTTCAGCCTCGCCGAAGATAAATTCTTTTCTTTCTTGTGACATTCTGTCTAAAATTTTTATTTGAAAAGATAGCCTAGGGTTTGATTCATAAAATTGGCGATTTTTATGAATAAATCGCCAATACAGACCGTCAACTATGTCACACCAGTCTCCTTTTTTGTAGTTGCTCATCTTTAGTAAGTAGTTTGAACCACATGTATAGGGTTTTGTGGACATTAGGCCGCCATCAGAATAGGTTGCCATACCAAACACATTGGGTACCATAACCCATTCTGAGGAGTCAATATACATTTCCATAAACCACCTGTAAATCTCTTTAGGATCTATTTCACAAAGATTCATGAGGTTACTAATTACCATGAGTCTAGGGATATGATGATTGTATCCAGTCTCTATTGCTATTTGAATAGAGTCATCTAAAGGAATTATCCCAGTAGTGCCTTCGTACCAGCTTGAGGTTAGTTTTTTACTATGTTTCCAATAGTTATGGTTAGTTTGATAATCACTCTTGGTCTGATAAATTCCACGAATAAATTCTCTCCAGCCAAGTATTTGGCGAATAAAACCCTCTAAAGAGTTAATGGGTATTTGGTATTTATCAGAGCTATCTAAGAGCGTCTTAATAACCATTTTTGGCGATAACAGTCCAATATTCAATGAAGAGCTAATGCAGCTATGAAACAGAAAATTTTTTCCTTCGAGCATTGCATCTTCATAAACGCCAAAGTTAGACATCCTTTTTATAATAAAGTCTTTGAATTGTGCCTCTGCTTCTTTACGTTTAACTGGAAACCAAGGATTTTCTAGGTTTCCAGGGTGTTCATCAAAATATTTTTCTATTAGCGCGCAAACATCATCGTGATGCAAAGATTTTGTATTCGCTGGAAGAGCGGGAATGAGAGTATTTGGAGGTATTTTCTTTCGATTTTCCTTGTCGAAAGACCACTTTCCACCTATTGGTTTTTTATTTTCATCAAGTAAGATGTTAAATTTTTTTCTTCCATATTGGTAGAAGTTTCTCATCCTGAAAACTTTTTTGTCTTTAATCTGAGAATAGAACTCTTCTCTTGTAAAAAGAAACATAGGGGATTGGTGAACATGAAACTCTATATCGTTTTTAGTTAAGCCAGTAAGTAGCTCAGCCTCAAAATTCTTATCTTCAATTTCAAATAAATTCACTCTTTGTATTTTATTAGCTTTTATATATTCAACTAAGCACTTAAGATATGACTGATCTTCGATGCGTTCATTAAGAGCATTATATTCAACTGTTATGTTTACAGACTCGAGCTCATCTTTGTACTCTCTCATTGCACATAGAAAAAGATATAGCTTAAGTTTGTGGTGTTTTTCATAGGTACATAAATTATAGTCTTCTGCCATAAAAACTTTACTAACACCAAGATTTTGAAAAATTTTTGGGTTAAAGAGTTGGTTGCCAAGAATTACAAATATATTTTTCAATTGAACTCATTTATAGTGAAGTTATAGCATTAAAATTTTAAACTATTATGCTTTTATTGTTAATAATACTCTTAGATAGTTTTTACTAAATTTAAAGGAGATAAGTTCATTAAGTCTCCACTATTTCTTTATGCACCAACTATATAATTAAATTATTAAAGCTTTAAAAAATAAGCTATGAATTCATTTCTAAATTTTCTTGTATGCCAAGAAAAAACTCGCTATGCTATTGGTGACAATAATCAAGAAAAGAATATAGTCATAATTTCTAAATAGCAAAACAAGAAATTTTGAGAGGACGTTGTTGTAAAGTCAAGCTATGGCGGACCAACAATTTTATTAAAGGACATTGTTATGCCAGATACAGAATTAAAATTTTGGGAAACTCATAGCTTAGATGAGATGAGTCGCAGACAGTGGGAGTCTTTATGTGACAGCTGTGGACGTTGTTGTTTGCATAAGCTTGAAGACGAAAACTCGGGTGATATTTATTTCACGGATGTGGTTTGCCATTTCATGGATGAAGAAACTTGCAAATGCCCACACTATGATAATCGACAAAAATTTGTACCTGATTGCTTAACCATTTACCCAGATTGGGGTGAAAAGTTTAACTGGCTACCTAATACTTGTGCTTACCGTTTATTGCATGAAGGAAAACCTTTATTTGATTGGCATCCTCTGATTAGTAAAGATCCTCAGTCGGTTCATTTAGCAGGAATTTCAGTTCGCGGTCGAACATTTTCAGATGATAAAATTGACGAAGATGAAATTGAACTACATATAGTGGATTGGGTAAAGTGATAAAAAAATTAATAATTTTGTTGTTAGTAGTTTGGGCACAGTCTGTGATGGCTTTATGGCCGCATAAAAATATTTCCCAGGCTTTTTTTTCCACCTCTATCGTCGACAGACAGCCTGCTAAGATAATCACTGAAGCAGATGATTCTTTAGGTAAAATCTATTTCTTTACCAATATTCGACATCTGGCTGGTGACAAAATCATGCATCGCTGGATTTATAAGGGTAAAGTCAAGGCTGAAATTAGCTTTGATATTAAAGGCGATCGTTGGCGTGTTTGGTCAAGTAAAAATATTTGGCATACGTGGACAGGTCAGTGGCGTGTCGAAGTGGTTAATCAAAACCATGAAATACTCCTGGTAAAAATAATTAATTTTGAAAAAAATATAGCTCAAGAAGGCGTAAGGAAGAACAATGGATAAAGTAGTATTAGCCTATTCAGGCGGATTAGATACAAGCATTATTGTTAAATGGTTGCAAGACACTTACCAATGTGAAGTGGTCACTTTTACTGCTGATATTGGGCAGGGTGAAGAAGTTGAGCCAGCGCGTGCTAAAGCCAAAGCTTCAGGCGTTAAAGAAATCTATATTGAAGATTTACGCGAAGAGTTTGCTCGTGATTTTGTATTCCCTATGTTTAGAGCGAATGCTATTTATGAAGGTGAATATTTACTTGGCACCTCTATTGCCCGTCCTCTAATCTCTAAGCGCTTGGTTGAAATTGCCAAAGAAGTGGGTGCAGATGCTATTTCACATGGCGCTACAGGCAAGGGTAACGACCAAGTCCGTTTTGAATTAAACGCTTATGCACTAGATGCAGATATTCAAATCATCGCACCATGGCGTGAGTGGGATTTATCATCTCGTGAATCGTTAATGAGTTATGCTGAAAGTCACGGTATTGAAATTGATTATCAAAAGCAAGACAAAAAATCTCCATATTCTATGGACGCAAACCTACTACATATTTCTTATGAAGGCGATAACTTAGAGGATCCTTGGGCTGAGCCAGAAGAAGACATGTGGCGTTGGACAGTGTCCCCAGAAAATGCACCAGATAAAGCAGAATATATTGAGCTTACTTACAAACGAGGCGATATTGTCGCCATTGATAACCAAGCCATGAGTCCAGCGACCGTGATGGAAGTTTTGAATGAGCGTGCTGGTGCTCACGGCATTGGCCGAGATGATATTGTTGAAAACCGTTTTGTTGGCATGAAATCACGTGGTTGTTACGAAACACCCGCTGGTACAGTCATGCTTAAAGCGCATCGCGCCATGGAAAGCCTTACATTGGATCGTGCAGCAGCACACCTTAAGGATGAACTTATGCCAAGATATGCCGAGATGATTTATAACGGCTTTTGGTTTGCACCTGAGCGTGTAATGCTGCAAGCAGCGATTGACCAAACTCAAGAAAGTGTTAATGGTACAGTTCGTTTAAAGCTTTACAAAGGTGGCATTGCAGTCGTTGGACGTAAATCTGATGATTCATTGTTTAGTGAAAAGATTGCAACCTTTGAAGATGATGGCGGTGCATATGACCAGAAAGATGCGGCAGGTTTTATCAAACTTAATGCACTTCGCTTACGCCTAAAGGCTTTAAAGTAAGAAGCAATAATCCATTCTTAAAATTTCCGAAATTTTAATTCTCAGCTTGAGGTTTGATTGTTTTTAAGGTGTTATTGGCATAAAAGTTCTAATTTCTGATAGATTTTAGTGAGCACATAAAAAAAGTCCGATAATAATCGGGCTTTTTTGTATATGGAGGCCGGAACCAGAGTCGAACTGGTCTAGATGGATTTGCAATCCACTGCATAACCGCTTTGCTATCCGGCCAAGGTTTAAGTGCAAAGAGCTATATATAAGAAAGACCTGATAAACAGGTCTTTTTTAGAATCTGGAGCGGGAAACGAGATTCGAACTCGCGACATTCACGTTGGCAACGTGATGCTCTACCAGCTGAGCTATTCCCGCAATAGAAAGGCGAATTATAGTGTTTTTTTCAAAATAGTCAAGGCAGATTCGACTTTAATTGTCAAAAGTCTTAACCCCTTCTCTTAAATAAATAAATCCAGACCAAAGAGTTAAAAGTGTCGCGGCCATAAGTAGCATTACGCCAATTTCAAAACTAGGCAGTCCGAAGAATGGTTGCTGATAAAGTAAGAACAAAATGGCAAAAATTTGCACAAAGGTTTTGACTTTACCAATAGAAGAAACATTTACGCTTGATCTTTGGCCAATAGTACCCATCCATTCTCTTAATGCAGAGACTAAAATTTCACGAGAGATAATAATCAGCGCTGCCACGCTAATATACCAATGCGTGTCTGAGGGATAGAAATCAACCAGCATAATAAGAGCCACAGATACAATAAGTTTATCGGCAACGGGGTCTAAAAAAGCACCTAGTTGAGAAGTCATATTGAGCTTTCTAGCGAGATAGCCATCTAAGTAATCAGTGCTACTGATAAAGGCATAGGCGCCTGTTAAGCTAAAATTAATCCAAGTAAAGATTGGTGTATGTGTATAGGCAGGTTGAAAATAATAAAGGGCGACAAAAACTGGAATTAAGAAAATTCTAGAAAGTGTGATTATATTTGGGATTGTCATCATAGGTGTATTCTATCAGAAGCTGTTTATGTAGAATAATCTCGATGGAAATTTGATGGTGGGCCCGACTGGAGTCGAACCAGTAACCTCTCGGTTCGTAGCCGAGTACTCTATCCAATTGAGCCACGGGCCCATCAAGCCGATAATTATCGCTAGATTTTGGCAAAACGTCAAGTGAAAAACGGTTTATTTTTGTAAAAGTTTAACCAGTTTGTCTAGTTGTACTATTCTAGAGCCTTTGATGAGTAAAGTTGCACCCCGATGATGTTGCAAGATGTGTTCAGCTAATGCTGTTTGGCTAGCAAAATGCTGTGCTTGATAATGCTTGGCTAATGGGCCAAATGTGTAAAAATTTGGGCTAATCTGCTGCGCTTGCAGGCCAATTTTTTGGTGTAGAGAAATAGTCTGCGTACCTAGCTCTGCCATATCACCCAGAACAATAACTAATTCGCCCGAAAATGTTTTCAAAGTTTCTAGTGCAGCTGTTATTGAACTTGGGCTAGCGTTATAGCTATCATCAATCAAGGTGAGTTGGTCGGTATGAATAATATTTAAACGTCCATTTTCTGGCATGGTGGAGTCTAGTCCAGATTTAATGGTTTTAAGGTCAATGCCCAGAGCATAGGCGCAGGCACTTGCAACTAGTGCATTATCAATATTATGCGTGCCAATAAGTTTTAAATTAATTTGAATTTGTTGCTGGTGAATGTTTAATGTAAATCTAGATTTTTTAACATCACTAGCAAACACATCACCTGTTTTTGAGTTATTTGAATCTTGAACTGAGGCAGGTGTAAAGCTGATATCACCTTTGAATTCTGTTTGTGTATTAACAATGTTTTTAGAATTTTTTGAGTAAATTTCGCCTTTGGCTTTAATCAAATTAGCCTTGCTTCCAAATTCACCAATATGGGCATCACCCGTGTTGGTGATCACAGCGACATCAGGATTGACAATACACCTTAGATGTTCAATTTCACCTATATGATTAGCACCCATTTCGATCACGGCATATTGGTGATGAGGCTTGAGTTTTAGAAGTGTCATCGGTACGCCTAAATGATTATTTAGATTACCCTTAGTTTTGAGTGTGGGTGCAGATAAATTTAAAATATTGGCAAGCAGATTTTTTGTAGTGGTTTTACCGTTACTACCTGAAATTCCAACTGTTTTTGGTTGGATGTTTTTCAAGTGGTATTGGGCAATATCACTGAGTGCTTTTTGTGTATCTTTAACCAGTAAAACAGGTAAATTACTAACTATATTTTGACTAGCAATAATAGCCACAGCACCCATTTCTTCAGCTTTTTTAGTGTAATTATGTGCATCAAAATTTTCACCAATCAATGCAAGAAAAATACCACCATCCATGCGTTGACGCGTGTCGGTATAAATATCTTCAAAAGAAATATCTTGAATATTACTCGGATCAAGTTGTAGAACTTTAGCGAGTATTTTAGTGGATGATTTAAGCATTATTAGCAATGTCTATATCATTCATTGCAATGGTTTTGTCTTGGTAATATTGTTCGGATTCATGGCCTTTTCCAGCGATGAGCAAGCATTCATTTTCTTTAAGTGTGGTAATACCAGTTTCAATGGCTAATATTCTATCTTGAATAATATCCACCTCATACATATCATCAATGCCATTGAGAATGTCATGAATGATACTAAGTGGGTCTTCTGAGCGTGGGTTGTCATCCGTTAGGATAATCGTACTGGCTAATTTAGAAGCGATCTTACCCATTAAAGCGCGTTTTGTTTGATCTCGATCTCCACCACAACCAAATATAACTCGAATATTATGTTCTGGGTAATGTGTTTGCAAAGTGGTAATAGCCTTTTCTATGGCATCAGGTGTATGCGCATAATCTACCCAAGCAAAGTGATTGTTAATTTTGTGCATGCGACCCATTGGTGCGCTAAGCTTATCAAATAATGGAATGATTTGCGCACTGCTAAAGTTACGTGCTTTTAATGCTTGATAGGTGGCCAAAATATTCATCAGGTTAAACTCACCTAAGAATGGTACTTCAAATACAAAGCCATCAAGTTGAGCAATGAAGCCATACTCAGTGGTTTTAATGTCATTAAAATCATTAAGAGAATAATTAAACTGTGATTTTTCGCCAGCGGCGTGGCTAAACTCTGCATAACTAGGATCGTCAGAATTTAGAATCATACTGTCGAGAGTATCGAGTTGAAAAAGCTTTAACTTTTCAGTTTTGTATTGCGCGAGTGATAAATGATAATCAAGATGATCTTGTGTGAAGTTGGTTAACACTGCTTGGGTAATATTAAGACCAGCAATGCGATTTTGAGCTAAAGCATGTGACGAAACCTCTAATGCAACGACTTTGATATTTTTTTGATGATATTCATCTAAAGCGCGATATAGCGTGATTATATCCGGCGTAGTTTGTTTAGATGTTTGTGAATTGTTAGCAATACCTAGTGTTCCAATTAAGCCACTCTTTTCACCTAATTGATTAAGTGTTTGCGAGATAAAGTGAGCCACTGAGGTTTTGCCATTAGTACCAGTTACACCGATTATTTCTACGTCACAAGCACTTGAGTAAAAAGTTTTTGCAAGGCTAGATAAGTGCTTTGACAAATTATCTATTCGAATAGTAGGAACACTACAAACCGTTTCTTTTGAATCTATCAGCACGGCGATACAACCTCTTTCAATTGCTTGATCGATATAGTCTATACCATGGCTATTTTCTCCTTGTAAAGCGATAAAAACGTCTCCAGATTGAATTTCGTGAGAGTTTAGACATAAGCCTTCCACGGTTAAATCAAATTCAGTGGCAGCGATGTTTTGGAGTAGTTGGTTAATTTTCATGGGAATATTATAAGATTTTTTGCAACTTATACTAAGATGAATCGAAAATATACCAATATTTTTTTAAAAAAGCAGCTTAATTCTTTTTTGTTTTATACTTAGCTCTTAATTAGAATTTTTATAGACTACTGTTACTTTAAATAGAGTTTATTTAGACTGAATATTGTATAAAATCTTAGTCATTACAATTTAAAAAATTATTGTTTTCCTGGGGGGAGTATGTCATTAACACGTAGAGATTTCATTAAAGTTTTAGGTGCTGGTTCAGCAGCAGGTCTGATTAGTGGGTGTGGCAATGATGCACCAACTAAGCTTGCTTCACAAGACAATATGTATGAAGTAGCTAAAACGGGTAATGCTCGAATTTTGCATATCACTGATACGCATGGTAATTTATTACCTAATTATTTCCGTGAGCCAAACGTAAACCTCGGCTTTGGACCTACTTATGGCCAACTACCTCACGTCGTTGGGAATAAACTTCTTGAGAGAATTGGTGTTAAACCAGGCTCAGCTGAAGCGTACGCATTTACTTACAATAACTTTGAAGAGCTTTCTAATAAATATGGAAAAACAGGTGGTTTTGCCCAAATTAAAACGGTTTTAGAGTCTTTGCGTGATAGCGCAGGCGGCATACAAAATACGTTAACTATTGATGGTGGAGACACTTGGCAGGGTTCAGGTACATCACTTTGGACTCGCGGTGCTGATATGGTTGAAGCGTGTAATATGCTAGGTGTTGACGTGATGGTTGGTCATTGGGAGTTTACTTATAAGGAAGAAGAGACACTGAAAAATATCGGCTTCTTTAAGGGAGATTTTCTAGGGCAAAATGTTCGTATTCTTGAAGATGCTTTGATGGGTGACGAATATGCCACCATGACTGAGAAATTTGATGGTAACGGACTTTATAGTGAAGACGATGCGATGCCATTCAAGCCTTATGTGATTAAAAATGTAAGCAATCATCGTATTGCAGTGATTGGCCAAGCTTTTCCAAGAACCGCTAATGCCAACCCACAAAAATATTTTTTCCCAGATTGGTCATTCGGTCTTCGTGAAGACGAAATGAGTGAATTAGTTGCCGATATTCGTGAAAATGAAAAGCCAGATGCAGTAATCGTGGTTTCTCATAATGGTATGGATGTAGATATTAAGATGGCATCACGTGTTGTTGGTATTGATGCTATTTTTGGTGGTCATACTCATGATGGTATGCCAAAACCCATTGAAGTTAAAAATGCAGGTGGTATTACAGTGGTAACGAATGCAGGTTGTTCGGGTAAGTATATCGGTGTCATGGACCTTGAAATTAAAGATCATAAGATGGTTAGCTATAACTATAAGATGCTGCCAATTTTGACAAACTTCATTAAGCCAGATGCGGCTATGGTGTCGTACATTACTAAAATGCGTAATACTAAATATGATAAAAATGTTGTTGAAGCTCGAAGCTCAACTATGTCAAACAATCCAGATCGTGTGGGTAAAACTTATGATGAAATCCTAACTGAGAAACTTTGTTCAACGAGTCAAACCTTGTACCGTCGTGGTAACTTTATGGGTACTTGGGATCAAGTATTAGTTAACTCTCTACGTGAAGAGCACGATGCAGACTTTGCTATGTCAGCAGGTGTGCGCTGGGGTACTTCTGTACCAGCAGGCCATGATGTTACTATGGAAGATTTAATGACCAATACATCAATGACTTATGGTGAAACTTATGTGTCTGAAATGAAAGGTGTACAGCTTAAAAATATACTAGAAGCTATTGCTGAAAACTTATTTGTACAAGACCCATACTTACAATCAGGTGGTGATATGGTTCGTATGGGTGGCATGGATTACACTATCGATCCAGCCGCTGGACTGGGTAATCGAATTCTAGAGATGAAAGACGATGAAGGTACGCTAATTGATCCAAATAAGTCGTACAAAGTTTCTGGTTGGGCACAAGTTGGTTCAGTGGGCAATGGGCGCTTAATGTGGGATGTTGCTGCAGACTACTTACGCAAACAAGGCACGTTGGATTTAAAGAAGGTAAATCATCCAACTGTTAAAGGTGTTAAGACTAATCCTGGTATTGAAAACTACTCTGGAGAGTTAATCTAAGTCTGGATTTAAATCATTATAAAAAACCCCGCTAGACGGGGTTTTTTTATTAGAAGAGTTTGATGAAATTATTATTTTTATTACTATTATTTACTAATATATCCACACAGGCGGACGTCGTTAAACCTGCCTTGGTAGAAATTTCTATATTTGAAAATAAAACACTTGAGGTGAGAATTGATTTAAGTCTTGAAGCGGCGATGACAGGTATCGGTACGCAATATAAAAATACTACAGACTCTCCAGATTCAGCTCGCTATGATGAATTGCGAGCGCTTAAGCCAAATAATTTACGTCAAAAATTTAAAAAATTTGAAACTGAGTTTTTAAATAGCCTTCAATTAAAGATTAATAGTGAGCAACAATTACTGAGTTTAACCCAAGTTGATATTGATATTGTTGGGTATAAAAAGCGACCTAGAAAAACCACGCTTACTTATACAGCAAAGCTTACTGAATGGCCTAAAGCGCTCTCTTGGCAGTTCGGAAAAATTCATGGAGATAGCGCCTTACGCTGGCAGATATATCAAGCAAATGAATACAATTGGAGTCAGTGGCAATGGCTACATGGAGGCGATCCTAGTGGAGTGATTCATATTGACCATCCAGAGTTTCAAAGCGATACACAGCGTTTTTTCCAATTTATTAAAATCGGCTTTGATCATGTTGTTCCATTGGGGTGGGACCATATTTTATTTATTATTGGTATGGCGCTTTCATCTTTATTGTGGCGTCGATTGTTGATATTAGTTAGTGCTTTTACTTTGGCACATACGCTAACACTTGGTCTGGCCATGGTAGAAGTGTTGGAAGTATCAGCAAGGCTTGTTGAGCCGCTAATTGCCTTTTCTATTGCTTATGTGGCGATAGAAAATCTATTAATTAAGCAATCGATTAAACGTAAAACTGTGATTGTTTTTTTATTTGGACTGGTTCATGGACTGGGCTTTGCTAGTATGCTTCAAGAATTTGAGTTATCATCTGAATCATTCTTATCAACGCTTATAGGCTTTAATGTGGGCGTTGAATTGGCACAAGTCATGATTGTGACTATTGTGGTTATGTTGCTACTAAGTTTACGAGCCTTAGGGTGGAATTATCGACAGCTGGTTGTTATACCTGTTTCAGTCTTAATTGCACTCATTGGATTTTGGTGGGGTTTAGAGAGACTGTTTGGCTAGATGATTTTGGCTTGCATTAGCGTATGTGTATTAATCGCGCCTAAAACCTGGTTGTTCTCATCAACCACAGGTAGAGAATTTAAATTAAACTCATCCATTATCTGAACGGCAGCCATAGCAGGCTTGTCTGCAAGAATTGTTTTACAATTTGGCACCATTACTTCTTTTATACATAGGCTCTGAATGTCAGAATGTGTTTCTAATACGCGACGTAAATCGCCATCTGTAAAGATACCTTCTAAATGATTATTGTCTGTGATTAGAACCATACCCAGTGCCTTTTGACTCATGACTAATAGTGCATCTAGTAGTTTGGTATCTGCACTAACCATTGGAATCTCATCACCAGTTTTCATAATATTATGAACAAATGTCAATAACCTTCTACCAAGCGCACCCGATGGATGAGACCTGGCAAAATCATCTGGACTAAAGCCTTTATTAGTGAGAATACTAACCGCTAATGCATCGCCCATAGCTAGAGCAACGGTTGTTGAAGAAGTAGGTGCCAGATTATGTGGACAAGCTTCTTTTTCAACACCAACATTTAAATGAACATCACTAATTTGTCCAATTGAAGAGTTTTGATTGCCGGTCATACTAATAATAGACACACCCAAACGCTTAATAACAGGCACAAGAGTCATTATTTCATCAGATTCACCCGAATAAGAAATACAGATGGCCACATCGTTTTGTTCAATCATGCCAAGATCACCATGTCCGGCTTCACCAGGATGCACGGCAAACGCAGGTGTTCCAGTAGAGGCAAAAGTTGCAGCAATTTTATTACCAATATGGCCAGATTTACCCATACCAATTAAAACCACCTTGCCTGTGCAATTTTGAATGAGGCCACAAGCATCAATAAACCCCTGATCAAGTTGTTCGGCTAACTGAGTGACGGCGTGTGCTTCAATCAAAATAACTTGTTTAGCAGTTTCTAATAAGGTGTTAGACATAATTAACTTTGATAATAAATATTGTTATTAATTTTATCAATTATAAAGCTCGATGAGTAACAAAAAAATTAAAGATAACTAGCCGATTGACTTATATTTGATAAGTATATTTTGTATTGTAATTATTCAATATAATGAGCTGATGGCAGTCTGCGACTCAAAAAAAATAAAAAGGTAAATTATGCTTTCTAAAGAAGAACTAACCGAATTCTTAAAATCAGAATTCTCTCAAACAAAATGCTCCATTGATAAAGTTGGAAATCGCGGCGCTAGCGTTAGACATAAAGTTGGAGTTGATGAATTGCGTCCTGGTGGTACAGTCTCTGGCCCAGTTATGATGGCTACCGCAGATGTTGCCTTATACATAGCAATTCTTGGTGAAATTGGACTCATGCCACTTATCGCAACTACAAGCTTAACTATTAATTTTCTTCGAAAACCCTCATCAAAAAAAGATATTATTGGTGAGTGTTCATTGATAAAGGTTGGAAGATCTTTAGTTGTTGGCGAAGTTACTTTGCATTCTGATGGCGAAATAGAGCCAATAGCCCATGTTGTTGGCACCTACTCAATACCGTCACAAAGAAGTTAACAAGATCCTTATCAGGTAAAAAGATAAAGATTTGCTCAAGGTATTCCTTAAATTGAATAACAATATGTTTATCAGATTTCAAAGATGTGTCAAACATTAGTAACTTTACAATAGATATAATGTTTGATTTTATAAATTATGCAAGTCAATGAGTGACGAAAAAGTTAAAATTTTATTCGTATGTATGGGTAATATTTGTCGATCCCCAACTGCTGAAGGTACCTTTAGGTTTCAAGTAGATAGGCGCGGTCTTAAACATTTATTTGAAATTGATTCAGCAGGGACGCATGCTTATCATATAGGTGAGAAACCAGATTCAAGATCACAAATAGCGGCAACTAAGCATCAGGTAGATTTATCTAGTCAGCGAGCGCGTCAAGTTCATGAGAGTGATTTTTATTATTATGATTATGTCTTTGCTATGGATGAATCTAATTTGGCCAATATGAAAAATATTTGCCCTAAGGAATTTCAACATAAACTGTCTTTGATGCTAGATAACATACCAAACAATAAAACAAAAAGTGTGCCTGACCCATATATTGAAGGGCGATTTGATGACGTATTTGAAATGCTAAATCGCGCCAGTAATTTTTTATTAGACAGCTTATCGAAAAAGGCCTAAAACTTGTTGACATAAGCCCCTCTAACACAGTATAATTCATCCCTTTATTGCCCCCGAAAAAACAACGGGTGGCTGTAAGTTACTTAAATTAAAAGAGATTTGGAGAAATAGCGATATGTCAACAGTTAATCAATTGGTACGTAATCCACGTAAAAAGAAGGTTGTTAAAAGTGGTGTGCCAGCATTAGACAGCTGCCCTCAAAAGCGCGGAGTATGTACTCGTGTTTATACAACTACACCTAAGAAGCCTAACTCAGCATTACGTAAAGTTGCTCGTGTAAGGCTTACTAATTCAGCTGAAGTTACTACTTACATTGGTGGTGAAGGTCACAACTTACAAGAACACTCAGTGATTCTTATTCGTGGTGGTCGTGTTAAAGATCTACCTGGTGTTCGTTACCATACAGTTCGTGGAGCGTTAGATACCGTTGGTGTTGATGGCAGAATGCAAGGTCGCTCTAAGTATGGCACTAAGAAGCCTAAGAAATAACAACAATATATAAAACAAGAGAAACCCTATGAGAAGAAGATCCGCTCCTAAAAGAGAAATCCTACCAGACCCAAAGTTTGGTGATTTAGTATTGGCTAAGTTTGTAAACATCTTAATGTTAGATGGTAAAAAATCAGTAGCTGAGAAGATTGTTTATGATGCGTTAGATACAATTGAAGCTAAAGGTAATGCTGAGCCAATTGAAGTATTCAAACAAGCCCTAGAAAACATTGGACCAATGGTTGAGATTAAATCTCGCCGTGTTGGTGGTTCAACTTACCAAGTACCGATCGAAGTAAGATCTGAACGTAAAATTGCTTTAGCAATGCGTTGGATCATTGAAGCATCACGTAAGCGTGGTGAGAAAGGTATGAAGCTTAGATTAGCAGGCGAAGTATTAGACGCGGTTCAAAACCGTGGAACTGCATTTAAGAAAAAAGAAGACACTCACAGAATGGCTGACGCTAACAAAGCGTTTGCACACTTCCGCTGGTAATCGAACATTTAGATTTAAGGATTTAAGAAAATGGCAAGAAATCACCCACTTAGTCACTACCGTAATGTCGGCGTTATGGCGCATATTGATGCTGGTAAAACTACTACTACTGAACGCGTACTTTTGTACACAGGCCGTACTCATAAAATTGGTGAAGTACATGATGGCGGTGCAACCATGGACTGGATGGAGCAGGAGCAAGAGCGTGGTATTACTATTACTTCTGCTGCAACTACTTGTATGTGGAAAGGTATGGATGAGCAGTTTAAAGAGCATCGTATTAATATTATTGATACTCCGGGACACGTTGACTTCACCATTGAAGTAGAGCGTTCACTTAAAGTATTAGATGGCGCTATGGCTTTATTCTGTGCGGTTGGTGGTGTAGAGCCTCAATCAGAAACAGTTTGGCGTCAAGCTAATAAATATAACGTTCCAAGAATTGGTTTTGTTAATAAAATGGACCGTGCAGGCGCAAACTTCTTGCGTGTTTGTGATCAAATTAAAAATCGCCTAGGTGCAAACCCAGTACCAATGCAAATTGCAATCGGCGCTGAAGAAGACTTTAAAGGTGTTATAGATTTAATCACTATGAAAGCTATCTATTGGAATGAAGAAGATCAAGGTGCTACATATGAAGCTAAAGATATTCCAGCAGAGCTACAAGACCTAGCTGAAGAAAAGCGTGAATTCATGATTGAAGCAGCAGCTGAAGGCACTGAAGAGTTAATGGAAAAATACTTAGAAGAAGGTGAATTATCTGCTGACGAGATTAAGGAAGGCATTCGTACTCAATGTATTGCTAATCAAATCATTCCAATGTTTTGTGGCTCAGCCTTTAAAAATAAAGGTGTTCAGGCTGCATTAGATGCAATTATTATGTATATGCCATCTCCACTTGATGTGGATCCGATTGAAGGTATCTTGGATGATAAAGATGAAACTAGAGCCCCACGTCCAGCTTCTGATGACGAACCGTTTGCAGCATTAGCATTTAAAATTGCAACTGACCCGTTCGTAGGTACATTAACTTTCTTCCGTGTTTATTCAGGTGTTCTTAAAGCTGGTGATTTCGTATACAACTCATCAAAAGGCAAAAAAGAACGTATTGGTCGTATGGTACAAATGCATTCTAACGAACGTGATGAAATTAAAGAAGTCCGTGCCGGCGATATCGCTGCTGCTATTGGACTTAAAGATGTAACAACGGGTGATACGTTGTGTGACATGAAAGAGAAAATTGTTTTAGAAAGAATGGAATTCCCTGAGCCAGTTATTGCACTTGCTGTTGAGCCTAAAACTAAAGCTGACCAAGAAAAAATGGGTATTGCTTTAGGTAAATTAGCAGCTGAAGATCCTTCTTTCCGTGTCTCTTCAGATGAAGAATCTGGGCAGACTATTATTGCCGGTATGGGTGAGCTTCACTTAGATATTATTGTAGATCGTATGAAGCGTGAATTCGACGTTGAATGTAACGTTGGCGCGCCACAAGTTTCTTACCGTGAAGCAATTACAACTTTAGTTGAACATCAACATAAGTTCGCGAAGCAGTCTGGTGGTCGTGGACAATACGGGCATGTTTATTTACGTATAGAGCCTCAAGAACCTGGTGTAGGTTATGAGTTTGTTGATGAAATTAAAGGTGGTGTTATTCCTAAGGAATACATTCCTGCAGTGAACAAAGGTGTCCAAGAGCAAATGGAAAACGGTGTTTTAGCTGGTTTCCCTCTAGTTGATATTAAAGTGACTGTTTATGATGGTTCATATCATGATGTTGACTCGAATGAGATGGCGTTTAAGATTGCAGCTTCTAAATGTTTAGCAGAAGGTGTTAGATTAGCTAATCCTCAATTACTTGAGCCAATGATGGCTGTAGAAATTATAACTCCTGAAGAATACATGGGTGATGTTATGGGTGACCTTAATAGACGTCGTGGTTTGGTTGGCGCTATGGAAGATCTTCCAAATGGTAAGCAATTGAAAGCAGATGTTCCATTAGCAGAAATGTTTGGTTATGCAAATGACCTTCGTTCAGCGACGCAAGGTCGTGCTAGTTATTCAATGGAATTCTCAAAGTATACGGCAGCACCGAAGAACGTTGCTGATGACGTAATCGCAAAATTGAACAAATAATAAAAAAGCATTAAGGAGCATATAAAATGTCAAAAGAAAAATTTGAAAGAACCAAGCCACATGTTAATGTCGGCACAATTGGTCACGTTGACCACGGCAAGACTACATTAACTGCAGCAATCACTAAAGTGATGGCTGAAGCTCAAGGTGGTGAATTTAAAGATTATGCAGATATCGATAATGCTCCTGAAGAAAGAGAACGCGGTATTACTATCTCAACAGCACACGTTGAATACGAAACTGAAGCTCGTCATTACGCACATGTTGACTGTCCTGGACACGCCGACTACGTTAAGAACATGATTACAGGTGCTGCACAGATGGACGGCGCTATTATTGTTATCGCTGCCAATGACGGTCCTATGGCTCAAACACGTGAGCACATTCTTTTATCTAAGCAAGTTGGTGTACCTTATATCGTTGTTTATATGAATAAGGCTGACTTAGTTGATGATGAAGAATTAGTAGAATTAGTTGAAATGGAAATCCGTGAGTTATTGACTGAATACGATTTCCCAGGTGATGACACGCCAGTTATCTTTGGTTCTGCTCTTAAAGCATTAGAAGGCGATACATCTGATATGGGTGTTCCTTCAATTCTTAAGCTTACAGACGCTTTAGACACATACATTCCTACGCCAGTTCGTGACACGGATAAAACATTCATTATGCCAATTGAGGATGTATTCTCAATCTCTGGTCGTGGTACTGTTGTTACCGGTCGTATTGAAGCAGGTATCGTAAACGTTGGTGATGAATTAGAAATCGTTGGTATTAAGGACACACAAACAACAACTTGTACAGGTGTTGAGATGTTCCGTAAGCTACTAGATTCTGGTGAAGCTGGTGATAACGTTGGTGTATTACTACGTGGTACTAAGCGTGAAGAAGTAGAGCGTGGTCAAGTATTGGCTAAGCCTGGTTCTATCAAGCCACATTCAAAGTTTGAAGCTGAAGTATATATTTTAAGCAAAGATGAAGGTGGCCGTCATACGCCATTCTTTGATAACTACCGTCCACAGTTCTACTTCAGAACAACTGACGTGACAGGTGCTTGTAAGTTACCTAAAGGCGTAGAGATGGTAATGCCAGGCGATAACGTGAAAATGGTTGTAGAGCTATTGTCACCGATCGCTATGGAAGATGGTTTAAGATTCGCAATTAGAGAAGGTGGTCGTACTGTAGGTGCGGGCGTTGTTTCTAAGGTTACGGATTAATTAGTTAAGTAAAGACCAAAGATTTATTGTATAATTTCTGGTTTTTCGTTTGTAAATAAAGACACTACAAATAGATAGGACAAAACACATGAGCAACCAAAATATTAGAATTAAATTAAAAGCATTTGATCATCGTTTAATCGACAAATCAGCGCTTGAAATTGTAGAGACTGCAAAGCGCACTGGTGCTAGTGTAAGAGGACCAATTCCTCTTCCATCTAGGAAAGAGCGATTTACTGTATTGACTTCTCCGCACGTTAACAAAAAAGCGAGAGACCAGTATGAGTTAAGAACTTACATTAGATTAATGGACGTTATTAGTCCAACAGATAAGACAGTAGATGCTTTAATGAAGTTAGATTTAGCTGCTGGTGTTGATGTAGCAATCAAGCTTAACTAGACAGATATAAATAAATTAGGAATAAGATCATGGCAATTGGTTTAGTAGGGCAAAAATTAGGTATGACACGCTTAGTAAACGACGATGGCTCAGTCACGCCGGTTAGTGTTATAAAAATTGAACCCAATCGTGTTGTTCAAACAAGAACACTTGAAATTGACGGCTATAGTGCTGTTCAAGTTACAACAGGTGCAAAAGTGAACAAGAGAGGCGAAGCTAAAGTACGTAGAGTACCCGCTGCAATCAAAGGTCATTATGCGAAAGCATCTCAGAATATTGGTTTAGGATTATGGGAATTTAGAGCGGAAGCAGAAGAAATTGCAGATGCAACGAGTTTTGATATTTCTTTTTTTGGAACTGGACATTATATTGATGTAACAGGCCAATCTAAAGGTAAAGGTTTTCAAGGTGGTGTAAAGCGTCATAATTTCACCATGCAAGATGCAACTCACGGTAACTCAATCTCTCACAGAGCGATTGGTTCTACAGGACAGTGTCAAGATCCTGGTCGTGTCTTCAAAGGTAAGAAGATGGCTGGTCACATGGGTACTGAGCAAGTAACACAAGAGTGTTTAGAAATTGTGAAAGTCGATAGTGATAAGAATGTAATCTTAGTTAAGGGTTCAATACCTGGTTCAACTAACGGCATTGTTAAAGTTTCGTTATCACCTAAGAAAGACAAAATTAACGTTGTAGTTACTAAAAACATTCAAGATAATGCAGCTTCTGAAGCTGTTGAATCTAAAGAAGCGTAAGGTTTTAAGATGAAATTAAAAGTATTAAACATAAGCACAAACAAGTCAACTACCGCTGAAGTAGATGATACTATTTTTGCAAGAGATTACAACCAGTCATTGGTTCATCAAGTCACTACAGCTTATATGGCTGGTGGTCGTCAGGGCTCTAAAGCCCAAAAGAACCGTGCTGCAGTAAGCGGTGGTGGTAAGAAACCATGGAACCAAAAAGGTACTGGTCGTGCTCGTGCAGGTACATCACGTGGCCCAATCTGGCGTTCAGGCGGTGTTACATTTGCTGCACAACCTCGTAGTTATGCTCAAAAAGTTAACAAGAAAATGTACAAAGGTGCAATGTCAATAATATTTTCTGAACTAGCCCGTACTGAGCGCTTAAAGGTTGTTTCTGAATTTGATGTTAAAGACGCTAAGACTAAAAATATAACGGCACTTCTTAAATCATTAAATATTAAAGATGCATTGTTAATGACAGATGAGTTAGATGAGAATTTATACTTATCTTCGCGTAACTTATACCATGTTGGTGTTTGCGATACACAAAGTATTGATCCAGTTAGTTTAATTGGTTATCAAAATGTTGTTGTTACAGAAGCTGCACTGAAAAGAATTGAGGCAATGTTATGAACCAAGAAAAAATATTAAAAACTATATTGTCACCGCTTGTTTCTGAAAAGACAGCAATGTTGTCAGCTAGCAACCAGTACGCTTTTAAAGTTCGTGTTGATAGTAACAAGAAAGAGATTAAAACAGCCGTCGAATTATTGTTCGGTGTAACAGTTGAAAATGTTACAACTTCAGTTGTTAAAGGTAAACAGAAAGTATTTAAAGGCAAGATTGGTCGTCGTGTCAATTGGAAGAAGGCAATGGTAAAAGTGTCTGAAGGCCAAATGATTGACGTTAGCACATCTTAAGAGAATATTATGGCAGAAGTAATTAAAAGAAAACCTACCTCACCCGGTAGAAGATTTGTAGTTAACATTGTAGATAAAGATCTACATAAAGGCGAACCTTATGCGCCGTTAACTGAAAGTAAAAATAGAATTAGTGGTCGTAATAACGCTGGTCGTATTACAACACGTCATAAAGGCGGTGGCCATAAGCGTCGTTACCGTATTATTGATTTTAAACGTAATAAAGATGATATTACAGCGCGCGTAGAACGTCTGGAATATGATCCAAACCGTAGTGCAAACATCGCATTAGTTTTGTATGCAGATGGTGAACGTCGTTATATTATCGCTCCTAAAGGCTTAAAAGCAGGTGATTCAGTTGTATCTGGTGCTACTGTTGCGATCCAAACTGGTAACGTCATGTCTTTGGCCAACATTCCTTTAGGTAGTGTTGTTCATTGTATTGAATTACAACCTAAGAAAGGTGCACAAATTGCTCGTAGTGCAGGTACATCAGCTCAATTAATCGCTAAAGAAGGCAACTATGTAACATTAAGATTGCGTTCAGGTGAAGTTAGAAAAATATTAGCTGAATGTCGTGCAACGATCGGTGAAGTTTCTAAGAAAGAACACAGTTTAAGAAAATTAGGTAAAGCGGGTGCAACTCGCTGGAGAGGTGTTAGACCAACCGTTCGTGGTGTAGTAATGAACCCAGTTGATCACCCACATGGTGGTGGTGAAGGTAAAACAAGTGGTGGTCGCCATCCAGTTTCTCCTTGGGGAACGCCAACTAAAGGTTATAAGACACGTAGCAATAAACGTACTGATAAGTTTATCGTACGTCGCAGGAATAAGGGTTAATCATGGCTAGATCATTAAGAAAAGGACCATTTGTAGACGAGCATTTAATTAAGAAAGTATTAACAGCTCAAGAAAACAATGACAGAAAACCAATTAAAACTTGGTCACGTCGCTCAGTAATCGTACCTGAGATGATTGGTTTAACAATTGCAGTTCATAACGGCAGAGCTCATGTTCCTGTATCAGTTACAGAAGAAATGATTGGTCATAAGTTGGGTGAATTTTCTCAAACTAGGACTTTTAATGGTCACTCTGGCGACCGTTCGTAATATAGGTGAATGAAATGAAAGAAGTTAAAGCAATCCATAAATACGCAAAAGGCTCATCTTTTAAAGTGAGATTGGTAGCGGATCAAATCCGTAACAAGCCAGTAGAAGAAGCATTGAATATTTTGTCGTTTAGCAATAAGGGAGCGGCTAAATTAGTAAAGAAAGTGCTAAATTCAGCAATTTCTAATGCTGAGCATAATGATGGTCTTGATATTGATGAGTTGAAAGTGAGTAGCATCTTTATTGACGAAGGCTCGACAATGAAAAGAATCCGCCCTAGAGCAAAAGGGAGAGCGAATCGTATTTTAAAAAGAACAAGCCACATTACAGTTGGCGTAAGCGCAGGTTAATTATGGGTCAAAAAGTAAATCCAAAAGGTATTAGATTAGGTATCGTTAAAGATTGGGATTCAAAATGGTATGCCAATTCTCAAGATTACCCTAAATTCTTATTGTCTGATATTGCAGTTAGAGATTTTTTGTTCGAGAAATTGAGCACTGCCTCTGTGAGTCGTGTACAAATTGAGCGTTTAGCTAATAATGCCAAAGTTACTATTCATACAGCTCGACCAGGTATTGTTATTGGTAAGAAGGGTGCAGACATTGAGCAGTTGAAAGTAACTGTTTCAAAGATGATGGGTATCCCTGTACATATTAATATTGAAGAAATTAAAAAACCAGAGCTCGATGCTCGTCTAGTTGCTGAGAATATCGCTCAACAACTTGAAAAGCGAGTTATGTACCGTCGTGCTGTTAAACGTGTATTAGGAAATGCAACACGTTTAGGTGCACCAGGTATCAAGATAATGGTAAGTGGTCGATTGAATGGTGCTGAGATTGCACGTTCTGAATGGTACCGTGAAGGCCGTGTTCCATTACATACTTTCAGAGCAGATGTTGATTACTCTTCATACGGCGCTAACACGCAGTATGGTGTGATCGGTATTAAAGTTTGGATCTTTAAAGGTGAAATTCTTGATCATAAAAAAGGTACATTAGATGAGGTTGCTCGTCGTGGTGCTACAAATCAAATCGGTAAGAAGTAATAAGGACTGAGAAATGTTACAACCTAAACGTACAAAATTTAGAAAAATGATGAAAGGCCGTAACCGCGGTCTTGCAGCTGGCCATAAGGTTAGTTTTGGTGAAATCGGTCTTCAAGCTACTGGTAGATGTCGTATGACTGCTAGACAAATTGAAGCAGCACGTCGAGCAATGACTCGTCATGTTAAGCGTACTGGTAAAATTTGGATTAGAGTTTTTCCAGATAAACCAATCACTAAAAAACCATTAGAAGTAAGAATGGGTAAAGGTAAAGGTAGTGTTGAATATTGGGTTGCGCAAATTAAACCTGGTCAGATGTTATTTGAAATGCAAGGTGTTGATGAAACAGCTGCATTAGAAGCATTTGCATTGGCTGCTGCTAAATTACCAGTTAAAACAACGGTTATTAGAAGGACGGCAATGTAATGGATATTAAAGCATTAAGAGATCAAGATATCTCAAAACTAAACGAAACATTAATGACGCTTTTAAAAGAACATTTTGAATTGCGAATGAAGCACAGTAGTGCGCAATTAGATGATGCAACAAAATTAGGTAAAACTAAAAGATCTATTGCACAAGTTAAAACTATTATTAAAGAGAAACAAGTATGAGTGATAACAAAGTAGAACGCGTACTAACAGGGACGGTTGTAAGTGCTGGTCGTGATAAGACTATTGCTGTTCAAATCGAACGCAAGGTTAGACACCCGATTTATAAAAAATACATCAAGCGTAGTACTAAAGTTCACGCTCATGATGAAAAGAATGAATGTTCAATGGGAGACACAGTTAAGGTAGTGGAATCAAAGCCATTTTCTAAAACTAAATGTTGGGCATTACTTGAAGTGGTTGAGAAATCAGTTTCAGTTGATTAATATAAAAATTTAAAGAGAGTTTAGACATGGTTCAAATGCAAACAAAACTTAGTATCGCCGATAATAGTGGTGGTGTTAAAGCTATGTGTATTAAAGTATTAGGCGGTTCTAAGCGTCGTTATGCTAATATTGGTGATGTCATCAAGGTTAGTATTAAAGAAGCTTCACCTCGTGGTAAAGTTAAAAAAGGTGACGTATACGACGCGGTTGTTGTTAGAACAGCGCAAGGTGTTCGACGTTCAGATGGATCTCGTATTCGTTTTGACAATAACGCTTGTGTTCTTCTAAATACAAAATTAGAGCCAGTTGGTACGCGTATCTTTGGCCCTGTGACCCGTGAATTGCGTAGTGCAAAGTTTATGAAGATCGTTTCATTAGCTCCAGAGGTTCTATAATGCAAAAAATTAAAGTAAAAGATGAAGTGATCATTATTGCTGGAAAGGATAAAGGTTCTACTGGTACGATTACTAAAGTTATCGCTAATAAAGTAATTGTTGAAGGTAAGAATATTGCCAAGAAGCATGTAAAAGCTAACCCTACTGCAGGTGTTACTGGCGGCATTATTGATACTGAAATGCCTTTAGCTATTTCAAATGTAGCTATTTTAAATGCAGAAACAAATAAAGCTGGTAGAGTTGGTATACGTACTGACAAAGATGGTAAAAAGGAAAGATTTTTTAAATCAAACGGCAAAGCAATCGTTTGAGCAAGTTAAGGAAATAAACCGTGTCTAGATTACAAGAAGAATATACAAACGTTATTAAGCCTGCTTTACAAAAAGAGCTAGGTCTTACTAACCCAATGGCAGTGCCAAAAATTGAAAAGATTACTATTAATATGGGTCTTGGAAGTGCACTGGGTGATAAGAAAGTTTTGCAAAGTGCATTAGAAGAAATGGGTCTTATCTCAGGTCAGAAGGCACTAACGTGTAATGCGCGCAAATCAGTCGCAAGTTTTAAGATTAGAGAAGGTAATGCAATTGGTTGTAAAGTAACTTTGCGTAAAGAAAAGATGTATGAATTTCTTGATCGCCTAGTGAGTATTGCAATTCCTCGTATCCGTGATTTTCGTGGTTTAAAGCCGACATCTTTTGATGGACGTGGTAACTACAATATGGGTATTACGGAACAAATTACCTTTGCTGAAATTGATTTTGAAAAAGTAACGCGAACTCGTGGTATGGACATTGCAATCACGACAACTGCTGCTTCTGATGATGACGCTAAGAAACTATTAGCAATGTTTAAATTCCCATTTAAAGGATAAGGAAAATGGCTAAAAAGTCTATGATAAATAGAGACATCAAACGTTTAAAGATTGCTGAAAAGTTTAAATCTAAACGTCTTGAGTTAAAGAAAATTATTAAGAGTGTGCACTCTTCAGATGAAGAACGCTTCCAGGCAACGATTAAGTTGCAAGGTCTTCCACGTGATGCATCACCAACTCGTCAACGTAGTCGTTGTGGTTTGACTGGTCGTCCACATGGTTTTTACCGTAAGTTTGGCTTGGCAAGAGCTAAGCTTAGAGAGCGCACTATGAATGGTGAAGTTCCTGGTTTATCTAAAGCAAGCTGGTAAGGAGAAATAATATGAGTATGTCTGATCCTATCGCTGATATGTTAACGCGCATTCGCAACGCTCAAATGGTTGCAAAGAAAGAAGTTAATATTCCAGCATCAAATTTAAAATCTGCTATTGCTAGCGTAATGCAGCAAGAAGGTTATATTGAATCATTTTCTGTTGAAGGTGAGAAAGCCGCTAAAACATTAACTATTAAGCTTAAATATTTTGAAACTAAGCCAGTTATTGATACGTTACAACGTATCTCTAAGCCTAGTTTAAGAGTTTATGCTGCTGGTACTGAAATGCCAAGTGTAATGAATGGCCTAGGTGTTGTTATCGTTTCCACCCCTAAGGGTGTAATGACCGGACAATCTGCAACTGCCCAAAATGTTGGCGGTGAATTATTGTGCAGTGTTTACTAATATTGGAGATATCAAATGTCTAGAGTAGCAAAAGCAGCAATTACAATTGAAAAAGGAATTGAAGTATCTATGTCTGGTTCAACAGTTACTGCAAAAGGAAAATTAGGTCAATTATCAATGGATGTTAACTCAGCTGTTGTGGTTGCATTTAATGATGACCAGATTAGTTTCACAATTGCAAAAGTTGAGAAAAAAGCTGAAAAATTAGCATGGGCTCAGGCAGGTACTGCAAGAGCAAACACAGCAAACTTGATTCAAGGTGTTTCAGTTGGTTGGGAAAAGAAACTATCACTTATTGGTGTTGGTTACCGTGCGAAAGCAATGGGTAAATCATTAGATTTAACGCTCGGTTTTTCTCATCCAGTTGTTTATGCACTTCCTGAAGGAATTACTGTTGAAACGCCATCTCAAACTGAGATTGTCGTTAAAGGTATGGATAAGCAAAAAGTAGGCCAAGTGGCTGCAGAAATCAGAGCTTTCCGTCCACCTGAGCCATATAAAGGTAAAGGTGTACGTTACACTGACGAACATGTTGTTCGTAAAGAAGCTAAAAAGAAATAATTGATAAGGTATTCAAAATGAAACTTTCTAAAAAACAAGCTCGTTTAAGAAGAGCAACTAAGTTTAGAGCTCAGCATGCAAGTAGAAGCACTGCGCGTCTATGTGTTTTCAAATCTTCTGTAAATATATATGCACAGATCATCAGTAGCTGTGGTACGAAGACGCTTGCGTCTGCCTCTACACTTACTGCTAAGTTAAAAAATGGCGGCAATGTTGATGCGGCAACACAAATTGGTACTGCAATTGCTAAGGCAGCTAAACAAGCTAAAGTAACTAAAGTAGCGTTTGACCGTTCAGGATTTAAATATCATGGCCGTGTTAAAGCGTTAGCAGATGCAGCAAGAGTCGGCGGATTAGAATTCTAATCAACGGTTCCAACTAAGACAAAATTAAAAGGCGACAAGAATGGCTGAATATAAGAAAAATAATAATAACGACGACAACGAATTCATTGAAAAATTAGTTAATATTCGTCGCGTTGTAAAAGTAGTTAAAGGTGGACGTATCTTTGGTTTTTCAGCACTAGTTGTAGTTGGTGATGGTAAGGGTAAAGTTGGATACGGAACGGGTAAAGCTCGTGAAGTACCTGCAGCCATTCAAAAAGCAATGGATAAAGCTAAAAAAGCAATGAAACCTGTTCCTTTAGTTAATGGTACGCTTCATTACCCAATTACTTCTCATGTTGGTGCTGCAAAAGTTTACATGCAGCCTGCATCTGAAGGTACTGGTGTTATTGCTGGTGGCCCAATGCGTAGTGTTTTAGAAGCGGTTGGTGTTCATAATATCTTAGCTAAATGTAATGGTACTCGTAATCCAATTAGTGTTGTTCGTGCTACGGTTGAAGGTTTAACTTCAATGTCTTCACCTGCAATGGTTGCCGCTAAGCGTGGTAAAACTGTTGAACAAATTAACGGAGAAACGTAATGGCCAGTAAAACTGTCACTGTAACATTATTAAAGAGTTTTTATGGTCGTTTGCCATCTCATCGTGCTACGGTAACTGGTTTAGGCTTAAAAAGAATTAACCACACAGTAACCCTTCAAGACACGCCAGAAGTTAGAGGCATGATCAATAAAGTTGCTTATTTATTAAGAGTAGAGGATTAAGAAAATGTTTTTAAATACATTAGCACCTAGCGAAGGTGGAAATAAAGATAGAAAACGTGTAGGACGTGGAATCGGTTGTGGCTGGGGTAAAACTTGTGGTCGTGGGCATAAAGGTCAAAAGTCTCGTTCTGGTGGTTTTAGTAAAGTAGGTTTTGAAGGTGGTCAGATGCCTTTGCAACGTCGTCTTCCTAAGGTTGGTTTCTCATCAAGAGTTTCTATTATTACTTCACAAGTTACTTTATCTGAAATCGACAAGTTAGAAGAGTCAGATATTACCGTTGATGTATTAAAATTACACAACTTAGTAACTAAAAATATTAAAAGAGTTAAAGTAATGTTATCAGGCGAAATTAATCGTGCAGTAACATTGACTGGTATTAAAGCAACAAAAGGCGCAAAAGCGGCTATTGAAGCTGCTAAAGGTTCAGTGAACGAGTAAATTATGTCGCAACCTTTAGGCCTTTCTCAAGACTTATCTAAACGCATCCTGTTTTTACTGGGTGCGTTAATCGTTTTTAGATTAGGCACACACATTACTATTCCATTTATTTCTAGCACTGCGCTGGCTTCTTTAGTGCAAGATCAGCAAGGTACTATTCTGGATATGTTTAATATGTTTTCAGGTGGTGCGTTAGAGCGTTTGTCGATCTTTACGCTAGGCATCATGCCTTATATTTCATCTTCAATTATTGTTACATTAATGACTTCAGTTATACCGAAGTTAGAGCAGCTTAAGAAAGAAGGCGAAACAGGTAAGCGTAAGATTACTCAATATACTCGTATGGGTACAGTGGTTTTAGCAGTGTTTCAGTCGTATGGTATTTCAATTGCTTTGCAGACTCAAAGTGCAGGTGGTGTTGCGTTAGTCACTCAAACTGGTTTTACATTTAGCATGGTAACCGTTATCACCTTGACAACAGGAACTTTATTCTTAATGTGGGTAGGTGAGCAGATTACTGAAAAAGGTATCGGTAACGGTATCTCAATGATTATTTTTGCTGGTATTGTTTCTGGTTTACCATCAGCATTTGGTTCAACTTTGTCATTAGTATCTACTGGTGAGTTAACCGTTATATTGGTGGTTATTTTGCTAGCAATGACATTGTTAGTTACTGCTTTTGTTGTATTTATGGAAAGAGGGCAGCGACGTATTACAGTTAATTATGCGAAGCGTCAACAAGGTCGTAAGATGGTTGGTGGACAAAGTTCATACCTACCTCTTAAGATTAATATGGCCGGTGTTATTCCACCGATCTTTGCCTCAAGTATTATTTTGTTCCCAGCAACCTTAGGTGGTTGGTTTTCACAAAGTGAAGGAATGGGTTGGTTAGCTGATATTACAGCGAGCATCTCACCAGGACAGCCGTTGTATGTATTGTTTTATGGTTTAGCGATTGCATTTTTTACATTTTTCTATACAGCTTTAATATTTGACGCTAAAGACACTGCAGATAATCTTCGTAAATCTGGTGGTTTCATCCCAGGTATTCGTCCAGGTAAGCATTCTGCCGATTATATTGATTCAGTTATGTCTCGACTAACCGCCTCAGGTGCAGTTTATATTACCGCAGTATGCTTACTGCCAGAATTTTTAATTTTATATTGGAACGTGCCATTTTACTTTGGCGGCACCAGTTTATTGATCATCGTCGTTGTGGTGATGGATTTTATCGCGCAAGCCCAGTCTCATTTAATGTCTAATCAGTACGAGTCATTAATGAAGAAATCTGGCTTAAATTAACAAAAGGTAGCAATCATGAAAGTAAGAGCATCAGTTAAGAAAATTTGTATTAATTGTAAAATTATTAAGCGTCACGGCGTTGTCCGCGTGATTTGTAAAGAGCCTCGTCATAAACAAAGACAAGGCTAATTTCAATTGACAATGTCAAACACGCAACGTATAATTGCCTGTTTTTGAAATTCAAATTTTGTAAGCATTGAAAGACGTAAATATTTGCAAAATTAAGACTAAGAAATTTGCAAAATTAATACTAAGAAGTAAGGATATAAGGAAACTATGGCTAGAATAGCGGGAATTAACATTCCAACACACAAACACATTGTAATTGGCTTACAGTCGATTTTTGGCATCGGTGAAACAAGATCTAAAAAGATCTGTGAAACCCTTAATATTGACCCGGCAACTAAAGTTTCACAGATACCTGAAGATCAGGTTGAAATGATTCGTGCTGAAGTCGCTAAATTTGAGGTTGAAGGTGATCTTCGTCGTCAGGTTTCACTTGATATTAAACGCTTAAAAGATCTAGGTTGTTACCGTGGTGTTCGCCATAGGAAAGGATTGCCACTACGTGGTCAGAAAACTAAAACTAACGCTAGGACTCGTAAGGGTCCTCGTAAGTTAATTAAATAATAGGTAGATATTATGGCTAAGGATCCAATTAAGAAGAAATCTAAAAAAGTAGTTACTGATGGAGTTGCGCATATTCATGCAACTTTTAACAATACCATCGTTATGATTACTGACCGTCATGGTAATGCTGTTTGTTGGGCAACTTCAGGTGGTTCAGGTTTTAGAGGTTCTAGAAAATCAACACCATTTGCTGCGCAGGTTGCTGCCGGTAATTGTGGTGATAAAGCCCTAGCTTTTGGTATGAAAAACCTAGAAGTTCGTGTTAAAGGTCCCGGTCCTGGTAGAGATTCTGCTATCCGTGGTTTAAACGCAAAAGGTTTAAAGATTCAATCAATTACAGATGTAACGCCAATCCCTCATAACGGTTGTCGTCCTTCTAAGAAACGGAGAGTTTAAGGATAAATTATGGCTAGATATACTGGACCAACTTGTAAATTAGCACGTCGCGAAGGCACGGACTTATTTCTTAAGAGCGGCATTAGATCATTAGATTCTAAATGTAAAATTACTCAATTACCTGGTGTTCACGGTGCAAATGCCCGTCGTCAAAAAGGTACTGAATACGGATTACAACTTCGTGAAAAGCAAAAAGTTAGACGTATTTATGGAATTTTAGAAAAGCAATTCCGTCTTTACTATCAGAAAGCTTCTCAAAAGAAGGGTTCAACAGGTGAAAACTTGTTATCACTTCTTGAGTGTCGTCTTGATAATGTTGTATATCGTATGGGTTTTGGCTCTACACGTGCAGAATCTAGACAGTTAGTTTCTCATAAGTCAATCTTAGTAAATGGTTCTATTGTTAACATTCCTTCTTACCAAGTGAGTGCAAACGATGAAATTTCAATTAGAGAAAAAGCTAAAAAGCAAAGTCGCATTCAATTAGCGGTAGAGCTTTCAGAGCAAGGTGATCAACCAGATTGGATAGATGTTGACTCTAAAGCTTTAAAAGGCTTATTCAAAAATGTTCCTGCACGTGATGATATTTCTTCAGACATCCAAGAACATTTAATTGTCGAATTGTATTCTAAATAAGGAATTAATTATGCAAGGTAACGCAAAAGATTTTTTAAAGCCAAAATTAGTTGAGTCTTCACAGACTGCTACTAATGAGTTTAAAGTTGTTCTAGAGCCATTAGAAAGAGGTTTTGGTCATACTTTGGGTAACGCCCTTAGAAGGACTCTATTGTCTTCAATGACAGGTTCTGCTGTGACAGAAGTTGCTATTGATGGTGTGATGCACGAATTTTCTACGATTGAAGGTGTTCAAGAGGATGTTTTAGACATCCTTCTTAACCTGAAAGAAGTATCTGTTGCTTTAAACACTGCAGAAACAGCTGAAGTTATTATTGACAAAAAAGGCCCTTGTGAAATTACAGTCGCTGATATCGAAGCTAATGGCAACGATATCTCTGCTCACAACCCTGAATTTGTTATCGCTACCATTAACGAAGGTGGTCAAATGCGTATGGCCCTTAAGATCGGTACTGGTATTGGTTATGATACAGCTGCTTCTCGTTCAGACGAAGCAACTTCTATCGGTGGTATCCAGCTAGATGCAAGCTTCTCGCCAATTAAGCGTGTTAGCTTCACAGTTGATGCTGCTAGAGTTGAGCAAAAAGTAAATCTTGACAAGCTTAACATGGTGATTGAAACTAATGGTTCTGTTAATGCTGAAGCTGCGATTAAACGCGCTGCTTCTATTCTTCGCGATCAACTTTCTTCATTCGTTGAATTAGAATTGGTTGAAGAAGAAGAGGCATTGCCAACATCTCAGGATTTCGATCCTCAGTTATTAGCAGCAGTTGATGAATTAGAATTAACAGTACGAAGTGCAAACTGTCTTAAAGCAGAGCAAATCTACTACATTGGTGATTTAATTCAAAAGTCTGAGCAAGATTTATTGAGAACACCTAACTTAGGTCGTAAATCATTAAACGAAATTAAAGAAGTATTAACTGACAAAGATCTAGATTTAGGAACAGATATTCCTAACTGGCCACCAGTTGATCTAATGAGTGAATAAGGAAATAGCATGAGACATAGAAAGTCAGGTAGACAACTAAATCGTAACTCTTCCCACCGTAAGGCGATGTTTAAAAACATGGCAAACTCATTGTTTGACCATGAAACAATCAGAACTACTTTGCCTAAAGCAAAAGAGCTTCGTCGTGTTGTTGAGCCATTAATTACTAAAGCTGGAATAGATAGCGTTGCTAATCGTCGTAATGCTTTTGCAAAGCTACGTGATGATGCAATGGTTGCTAAATTATTCACCCAACTAGGTCCGTTCTACAAAGAGCGACCTGGTGGTTACATCCGTATTTTAAAAGCTGGTTATCGTACTGGCGATAAAGCACCAATGGCGATTGTTCAATTGGTTGATTTTGACAGCAAGATTGCTGCTTCTAATGATTCATAAGGAAAATAAAACATGCCTTCAATTAAATTAAGAGAGAACGAACCATTTGATATAGCCCTTAGACGTTTTCGTCGTTCATGCGATAGAGCGGGTGTTATTACCGATGTTCGTAAGAAAGAATTTTTCGAAAAGCAGACTTGGGTTAACAAGCGTATGAAAGCAGCAGCTGTTAAGCGTACTCATAAAGAGATGGCTAAAAACCGCGTTCATAGAAAGAGAATGTACTAAGAGAAGTTTAGCGCCTTATAGCGTTATTCAATTTTCTTTAAATGCTGATCTTTGTATCGGCATTTTTTTTAAATTTAATTAAGTTATCATCAAAATTATGTCAGCATTAAAAGAACGCGTTACCAACGATATGAAGTTAGCCATGAAGGCAAAAGACAAGGCTGCCCTTAAAGCAGTTCGAATGATTTTAGGCGCTATCAAGCAAAGAGAGGTTGATGAGCGCATTGAGCTAGATGATGCGCAGGTATTAACGGTTATTCAAAAGATGGTGAAACAGCGTAAAGACTCTATTTCACAATTTAAAGATGCGGGTCGTAATGATTTAGTTGATGTTGAAGAGGCAGAGCTGATTATTATTAATAATTACATGCCTGCTCAACTCTCTGAAGAAGAAGTTTCTGTTGCTGTCGAAAAAGCTATTGCCGATTCTGGAGCTTCTTCTATGCAAGACATGGGCAAGCTAATGGGATTGTTAAAAGCTCAATTAGATGGCAAGGCAGACATGGCTATTGTATCTGGTTTAATCAGATCTAAACTTTCTTAAATAGTTTACTAATACTACCAATTAGTATTTTTAATTATTAAATTCTTGCTTTAAGGAAATGCGCAATATTTCTATATTAATAATTATTTAAATCTTGTATAATGTATCAATATAAACTATATATTGACCCTCTCCCCGAGACTGATTGTAGTTAATATACTTGTTGCAGTATTTAATTTTCTCGAAAATTTCATCAATATAGCTAAGTTTTGAGTAATATTCGCATATAAATTTGTACTTTATACTCTTTTCCAGCGAATATTGCTTTTTTTTCAAGTAAAAATCTTAAAAAATAGCCTATTTATCCTATATTGCCACAAAAAACAATAAAAAACTTTATTTTTACCTATTAATTTGTTATTTCCTATATTATTTCTAACGTCTGGTCATTTACATTATTTCTTAAATTTTTTGTATTATAATTATTACGAGAATATAATTTTTTTAGAAAAAGGGTTGCTTAATTAAAAGCATATTTTTATTTTAATTTTTAATAAGGAAAATATAATGAAATTACTAGCAGTGTTATTATTAATGATTGGAGTAGCCAATGCTCAAATTACCCCTGATTATGCCAAAGAAACCCGTTGGGCTGAGCAGGTAGAAGAAGGATTAATGGATGGTGATTCAGTTTGGCTTACTGCCAGTGATCATGAATTTATGACTATTTACACACCCAGTGAAACTGACACTATAAAAACCGCTGTGGTTGTCCATGGTTCAGGTGTTCATCCTGATTGGGTACAAGTGATTCAACCATTACGTGTCGCTTTAACCACTCAAGGATTTAATACATTATCTATTCAAATGCCAGTTTTGGCAAATGATGCGCAGTCGGGCGAATATAAACAGTTACTGGGTCATGCAGATTTACGTATTAAAGCGGCTGTAGAATACTTAGAGAAAGAAGGTTTAGTCAGTGATGTTTTGGTTGCACACAGTTTGGGTAGTGTTATGTCAACGCATTATTTGGCTAATTTTAAGCATCCATTTAAGCGATTTGTGGGTATTGGTATGGGTCCAGCAACTGCTGATTATTTGAAAAAAATTGATGTACCTGTCTTTGACTTGTATGGTGATGAGGATCTTGAATCAGTTCTAAAGAGCGTGAAAGATCGAGCTCGTTCATCAAAAAACAACTTAAACTATTTGCAGATGAAGGTCAGCTCTGATCATTTCTTTAATGATAAAGACAGCTTGTTAATTGAATCAGTAGGTACTTGGCTGAAGTAGCTCCACTCTTATTACTCGGCGCGTTTTCAGGCTTTATTGCTGGTCTGTTAGGTGTCGGTGGTGGGCTGATTATGGTTCCCGTGTTGTTGTATTTATTGGCTGGACAAATTGATCAAGCCATACTCATGCATACAGCAGTTGGTACCGCTTTAGCTGCAATTGTCTTTACCTCACTTTCAAGTGTTAGAGCGCATCATCAACAAGATGCCATTCATTGGCATTATTTTAAAAAACTTACACCGACTATTTTGTTAGGTGCCTTTTGTGGTGCTTTACTGACTCAATTGATGACTTTTGATTTCATGAGACTGTTCTTTGCTATATTTGAGTTGATAGTAGCGGCCATACTATTTTTTGGTTTGAGTAGTAGCCGGCATATTGATAATTTAGCCAATTGGGTATGGCGATTAACAGGCTACATTATTGGTTTAATTTCAGCGATTGTGGGAATTGGCGGTGGTACCATGACCACGCCATTTTTAACCTATAACAATGTGAATATCAAAAATGCCATTGCTACTTCAGCGGCTGTCGGCTTGCCGATTGCTATTGCTGGTGCGCTAGGTTTTGTTGTCGCTGGTTTGAGTATTAAGTCTGGTGCAACTGGTTTGGGGTTTATCCATACTCAAGCATTGATTAGTATTATTGTGATGAGTGTGGTATTTGCTCCATTGGGCGCTAAAGTTGCTCATCGTAGTGATGGCAAAAAACTCAAAAAATTCTTTGCTTTATTTTTAGCTTTTTTAGGAATAAGCGTTCTAGTTTTCTAGCCTTTCCAAGGTGATAGCGTACGGCATGCCAGATGCGTCAGTTAATGCAATTGCAATAGGTCTCATAGGTTTTTAATTAGTTTGTTAAAAATATCACCAAAACCACCATTCGACATCACCACAAAATGGCCTTTTGGAATATAGCTTAATGCGTTAATGATTTCATCAACCGAATTAAATAATGCATGCTTGTTAAATAAAGCATCAATATTCCAATCAATATTTGAAGGTCGAAGAATAAGGACTTGATCAGCTTGAGTTAATGCATCAACCAGACTTTGCTGATGAATACCTGATTTCATGGTGTTGGATCTAAGCTCTAAAATGGCAACAATGGTTTCACCTCCAACTTTATCACGCAGGCCAGATAGTGTGGTTTTGATGGCACTAGGGTGATGGGCGAAATCATCATAAAGAGTAATTTCTTGAGTTCGGTGCTTAACTTCTAAACGGCCCTTAACCCCTTTAAAATGATTAAGCGCCTCACAGGCTACATCAAAAGGCACGCCAACATGATGAGCCGCATAAATCGCACTCAAGCCATTTTGCATATTATGCTCACCTAATAAATGCCAATTAACTTTAGCACCTTCAACATTAAAACTGGTGCCAATCTTGGTTGTTTTAAGGGTTTGAGTAGGCAAGGTTTTCTCACTAGACCAAAGACCTTGTTCAAGCACCTCATCAATCGCTTGATTATTTTCTGGACGGATGACTAATCCATCACTTGGCATGGTACGAATGAGATGATGAAATTGTTTTTGAATATCTTTGAGTGAATTAAAGATATCAGCATGATCAAATTCAAGGTTGTTAATGACTAACGTTTTTGGATGATAATGTACAAATTTTGAACGCTTGTCAAAAAAAGCAGTGTCGTACTCATCAGCTTCAATGACAAAAAAGTTTGAGTTAGTGAGTCTTGATGAAACACCAAAATCCTCAACCACACCACCAATTAAAAAACTTGGATCGTATCCAGCATAATCAAGTATCCAAGCAAGCATGCTGGCCGCGGTAGTTTTACCGTGAGTGCCTGAAATAGCCAATACCCATTTGTCACGTAAAACTTGCTCACTCAGCCACTGGGCGCCTGAGGCATAAGCATATTGTTTTTTAAGAATCTCTTCCACGCAAGCGTTATCGCGCGACAAGGCATTTCCAATAATATAGATATCAGCCTCAGGCATATCAGCGATTTCATATCCTTGTGCGTAGTTAATATTTTGCTGATCAAGCTGGGTGCTCATAGGTGGGTACACACTTTGGTCTTGGCCACTGACTTGATACCCAAGTTGTTTGGCAATTAGTGCCAATGAACCCATGAACGTACCAGCAATACCTAAGATATGTAGATGCATGGTTATTTCGCTTTAAAGTTTAATGAGGCAGAGTTAATACAATACCTTTGACCAGAGGGTGCAGGACCGTCTTCAAATACATGACCTAGATGTGCATCGCAGTTTCTACATTTAACTTCAACGCGCGTCATGCCGTGTGTGTTGTCTTTAATGAGGGTGACACTCTCAGCTTGGGCGATATCGTAAAAACTTGGCCAGCCAGTGCCTGATTCAAATTTAGTAGCAGATGAGAATAAAACCTGATCACAACAAATGCAGGTGTAATTGCCATCTTCATGATGATCAACAAACTTACCTGTAAATGGCGCTTCAGTGCCACATTGCTGGGTAACTTTAAACTGTTGGGGTGTTAATTTTGATAAATCCATTCGTGTATTATATGAGAATTAATAAAATTCTTCTTATAAGTATGAAAATTTATTTAGTTGGCGGCGCAGTTCGCGATCGTTTATTGGGTCTTGCAGATGACAATACTGAGAAAGACTGGGTGGTAGTTGGTGCCTCACCTGATGAAATGCTGGATCTAGGTTATCGTCAAGTGGGCAAAGAGTTTCCTGTTTTTTTACACCCAGGTTCACAAGCAGAATATGCACTTGCTAGGCTTGAGCATAAAGTCGGTATTGGCTATAAAGGCTTTGAATTTGATACCTCGCGTGAAGTTACATTGGAGCAAGATTTATCTCGCCGAGATTTAACCATTAACGCCATGGCAGAAAAAAATGGGGAATTGGTTGATCCTTTTAATGGCCAACAAGATTTAGATAGTGGCCTATTGAGGCATGTCTCCATAGCTTTTAGTGAAGACCCAGTTCGTATTTTGCGCGTTGCACGCTTTGCTGCACGTTTTAAAAAGTTTGGATTTAAAGTGGCACATTCGACCCATAAACTGATGAAAGATATGGTGGCTTCAGGAGAAGTAGACGCACTGACGCCAGAACGTGTGTTTAAAGAATTAGAAAAGTCTTTGTCATATAAAACACCTTCTGCTTTTTTTAAAGTACTGTCAGCATGTGGTGCTTATGAGCGTGTTTTTGCACCTTTGTCTGTTCAAGCACATCAAAACCATGATAATACTTTTGAATTCTTAGACGCTTTAAATACAGATCAGTCAACGCTTAAATTTTGCGTATGGCTGGTGAATGAGCCTATAGTATCGATTGATCAGTTATGCAAGCGTTTGAAATGCCCAAAAAACTATGAGCAACTGGCCAAACTTAGCGCACAGTTTTATTCATTTGCTCAATCTTTTGATAGTCAAACAGTTGATTCAATTGTTGATTTTTTTGCCAAGACGGACGCGCTTAGACGCAAGGATAGGTTTGTAGAGTTGTTGACAGTGTATCAATTATTAGCGATTAATATAGATGCTATTGAAGAGTTAACAAAACAACTTAGCTCAATTGATATCGCCGCACTCGATAAGACCAATATTGCACAAGCAATTGCTAGTGAAAAGAAAGCAATTATTCAGTTATTTTTGAATTCTACAAAGTAGGTCGAACTCACAATAAGCACAGGCAGTTTTGTTAGGTAAAACTTGTGCTTGACCTGATTGAAAATCTTGGCTGGCCTGGTCTAATCTTTTGGACCAAGTGTTTATTTGCTCATCCCATTCTTGACAACTGCCTTTTTGTGAGGATTGTTTAGGTAGAGAATCAGGATCTTTAGACAAACCTTTAAAGCTAACTGCACTCGAATTAAGTTCAATAAAAGCAGCGCCTTGAGTATTATTGGTTACGCTATAGATAGGTAATTGTGGCTCGACAATATCGGTTGAGCACCATTTAGCAGTAGATGTATCGCCCGTTTTGTAGTCAAAAACAATGCGATCTCCATTATCCATTTGATCAAGACGGTCAAGACGCGTATTAAAGCTTAATCCAGAGATTTCAACGCAAACACTTTGCTCGGTGGCCAATATGCGAAAATTTTCCCTAGCTTTATCGGTTTCGATAAATTTATGAAGTAGTTGCGTTAACCTAGTTTTTTCAATAGCTTTGAAGCCAGAGTTAGGATGGCGCTTGAGTGCGGCGTAAACTTTTTGATCAATCAGTGTTTTAAGCTCAGATGAATCTAACTTTAAAAGGGCTTCTTTAGAATCTATTTCTTGATAAATATAATGCAAGGCGTTATGAATAGCGTTACCTTGTTCACGCCTGTCTAGGCCAATGTGTGGCTCGTCATAGCGTGCTAAATTAAGTCGATGAGCAAAACCTTTAAAGTCACAGGCCATTTGATCTTTGAGCAAACTCACACCAGATTTAACCTCACTCTGAGTAAATTGACTCACACTGGCATCATTAATTAATTCTGTTTCGAGAATGGTTGGCTTGATAGCAGGTTGTACGATACTGTCAGAGTTAAAATCAATCAGAGGAGAGGCAAGCTGCTCTATTTCAAGATATGATTTCGCATAGGAGAAGATCACATGATTTGATAATGAGCATAAGTTGTTTAATGTGTTTTGTGCATCCGCTTGAATTAACTCATAGCTACTATGAGGAATTTGATGATGAATGGCAATATCAGTAGCGATAAATCGTGGCGAATTTAGCTTAGCGGGTAAAAAATCGTGAGTCATGCCCATCACCCAAGCTTTATCAAAGTGGAGACCTTCAGCCTCTAAAGAACCAATAATTTGAACGTTAGTTTTGCTTGATTGTGCCTGGAAAACAATTTGATTGCTAATCTCTTTAAGTAAGTAAAGTGCTGTTTTTACAAGGCATTTTTTTTGATGAAGTGCCAGTTGATTAAGCTTAAGTGAACTGGTTAAATATTTATTAAATAGTTGATATTCACTACTGCTAAGGGGTCGATCTGTTGCAAATCCCCAATTAGAAAGCGTTGTATTAAAGTTAAGTAAATGCTCATCTAATCGCTGATTTTTTGTATCATTTAGTTTAGCAGCTTGTATTAGTTTTGATAATACTGGGCATTGAGTAAGTGCTTCTGCCAATTGCTCTAATTGAAAATACTCAAGTGATAAAGACAAGGCTTGGTTGACAAGCATATGTCGTGAACTTCGCTCAAGATGATAGCCTTGAATATAGACACTCGTAACCACTTGAGTAAAAAGAGCAGTTTGAATATTGTCGATTTTTATTTGCTCATTCAGCTCAAGTAGGTTGAGTAGATCTTGAACAAGTGTGTAACGAGACAAGGGCAAACCTAGGGATATGTTGTAAGACTTTTGACCTGTTTGGGTTAATAGATCATCAAATGTTTGATCAAATATTGAACCAAGCTGATATTGAAGCTCACTTAGTTGCGGGCAAACAATAGCAATTGAGCAATCAGAATTTTTATCTTGTTGCTGTTTTGCCCAAATAGCAGCTGCTTGAATTTCAGAAAGGCTGTTTTCAAAGCATTTTTGCTCGGTTTTATTGGTGTATTGAGCACTAATAACTTGGTGACCAAGTTTATCAAATACTTTTTGCTGAATTGGCGTAAGTGTTTTAAAGCCGTAAATATAAGGCGCCTGAAGATTGTTTTCAAATTGTAATATAAGGCCAGGTAGATCGTTTGCGTCTACTAGGTTTAAGTCATTCTTGGTTTTTTGATAGAGCTTGATCCAACCAGCAAAGACTTCGCAAATTTGAACTTTAGATTGAGCGAGTGTCTCTAGAGGTATCAAATGATTAATACAATAATCGTAGTTTTTAATGACTTCATTGGTGAGTTGAGCATGGTTATTTTGTTCGAACTGTTGAAGTGCAGACTCTATTAAATAACGTTGCTCAGTATGGTCAATGAGACGCAAAGTGCTATTAAGATACTGCGACTGCCAAGTATGTTTTAAGTATTGCTGCCAGGATAATATGCTTGGCAGTTGCATTAGCGGATGTTGCTTAGAGAATGTGCGTTTAAAGGCTAAAACTTGACGATTATTGGCAACAACAATTATGTCTGTTGCGACAATTTGAGTTAGGTCAGCATTTAGATGCATTTATTCACTATAGCCAAAGAAAGTATCAAGACGAGACCAAAGCTCTTCTAAGCCTTGTTTTTTAAGACTAGAGAATAGTTGTACATCGACATAAGGATAATCTTTAATAATTTTTTCCACTTGCAAGCGAGTATTTGCTGCCGCACCCTTTTTAAGCTTATCTGCTTTAGTAAGAATAATTTGTGTTGGCAGATTAATACTTACACACCAATCTAGCATCATTTTATCAAAGGGTTTTAGTGGGTGACGAACATCCATCACTAAAACGGCACCTCTTAGACAGTTACGCTTATCAAAATATTCGCTCATATCTATATGCCATTGTTTTTTAACATGTTCAGGTACTTTGGCATAACCGTATCCAGGCAAATCTACTAAGCGTCTATTTTCGTCCAGCTCAAAAAATACAAGATGCTGAGTACGACCTGGCGTTCGTGAAACTTTGGCTAATTTATTTTGTAAGGTGAGCGTATTAATCGAGCTTGATTTGCCCGAATTAGATCTTCCGGAAAAAATTACTTCAAAACCTTCATCAGGAGGACACCCTTTTAAAGAGGGGCAAGAAAGTAAGAATTTAGCTTGTTGGTAATGTTTGTGCATTTTTTAAATTTATGTATAATATTAGAATATCGTGATATTTTAACTAGTCAGTATATTTTATATTATTAATAAATAAGGAGAGAGTAATGAGAAAGGTTTTATTAGTAGCATCAATTGTTTTATCAATGGGTTCAGTTCAAGCGAATTCTTTTCAAGCTTTAGGTTGTTCAGGTTGTCATGGTGCAACTGGTAAGTCAGCAATTCCATCGTATCCATCATTAGCTAAATCAGTTAGACCTAATCTTGATGTTGTAAAAGCATTAAAAGATTACCAATCTGGTGCACGTAAAAATGCAACCATGAATGCAATGGCACCAATGGCTGCTGGTCAAGAACAAGCGATTGCAGACTACCTAGCAGGACAATAAATTACTTAGCGTCTTTGAAACGCATTACGTAAATTTAATAAGCCGATATTAACGTATAATGTCGGCTTATTTTTTTATAAAAAGAGATATCTTATGAATAAGTTACCACTGATTTTTTTGATGGCTTTAGTCTTTATTTCCACTAACACTTTAGCTGCAGGTGATGCGGCTAAAGGAAAGACTAAGTCTGCAACCTGCACAGCATGCCATGGTGTTAATGGCAATTCAATGGTGCCAATTTTTCCTAAGCTAGCTGGGCAAGGTGAAAATTATTCTCTTAAGCAGCTTAAAGATTTTAAATCAGGAAAGCGTCAAAATGGTTTGATGGCAGGAATTGCTGCTGGGTTAAGTGAGCAAGATATGTCTGATCTAGCAGCGTATTTCTCCCAACAAACTATTTCTCAAAACGTTGCCAATAAGTCTGCGAATATAGCTCTAGGTGAAAAACTTTATCGAGGTGGTGATAGAGAAAGAGGTATTGCTGCTTGTATGGCATGTCATGGCTCTAAAGGTGATGGCATTCCATCGGCTGGCTTTCCAGCGCTCGCTTCTCAGCATGCTGCTTACTCAGCAAAGCAGCTGAAAGAATTCCGTCAAGTGTCTATCAATACTCAGATAGATGCAAAATCACCTGCTAGAGACAATGATGATCGCAAAATGATGACAGTATTTACTAAAGACTTAAACAACATAGAAATTGAAGCATTGTCTCAGTACATTGCTGGCTTGAATTAAAGGCGATTTCTAAACCCATAATAAGGCAGTTTTTACTGCCTTTTTTATTGTCTGCAATTTAGGTATAATTGTGCGTTTTATATAAAACGAAAGAGACGGACTTAATACGCATGAAAACTTCATTAGAAACATTAGAAGGTCTAAAAAGATCATTAACAGTAGATGTACCAATCGATACTTTCAATCAAAAAGTTGATAAAATTTTAAAGACAATGGCCTCTCAAGTGAGTATTGATGGCTTTAGAAAAGGCAAGGTTCCTGTCTCAATGGTAAAGAAACGTTTTGGTGATAATGCTAATTCTGATGCGATTAATGAAATTGTTAATGAAACTTTAGTTGAAGCATTGACTGATGCAAAAGTAACGCCTGCAGCCCGTCCTTCTGTTAGTAACGTTGACTCAAAAGGTAAGACTAATTTTTCTTATACGGTTGAATTTGAAGTATTTCCAGAAGTAAAAATTGCAGAATTCTCTAAATTAGAAGTTGAGCAAATTACAGTTGACATTACTAAAGCTGATGAAGAAAAAACATTAAACGGCTTGCAAGAGCAAATGATCGAGTTTAAGGCAGTGAAGCGTGTTTCTAAAGAAGGCGATCGTGTAGTGATGGACTTTATCGGAACTATTGATGGCGAAGCTTTTGAAGGCGGTGAAGCTAAAGATTTTAAAATGGTATTAGGCAAAGGTACAATGATTCCTGGCTTTGAAGAGAGCGTTACTGGTGTTGCTGCAGGCAAAATAGTGAATCTTGACGTGAGCTTCCCTGATGATTATCATGCGACTCATTTAGCAGGAAAGCCAGTTCAATTCGTTATTACGATTAATGAAGTAAGCTCACCAAAAGAGCCTAAGTTAAACGCAGCATTCGCCAAGAAGTTTGGCGAGAAGGATATGGATGCATTGTTAGTTAGCATGAAAGAGCAAATGCGTACTGAAATTGATGGACGTATTGAGCAGCTTAATAAAGATACATTATTTAATGCTTTAGCATCAGCTAATGAATTTGATGTTCCTCAAGGAAGTATTGATGGCGAAGCGCAAAACTTATTAGCTGAAATGCAAGAGCGTATGCAGCAACAAGGTCAAACTCCTCAAATGGAAATGTCAGCTTCACTATTTAATGACGAAGCAGAGCGACGTGTTAAGCTAGGTTTACTAGTTGGGCAAATTGCCAGCGATAATCAAATGCAAGCTAACATGGAGCAAATTGATGCTCGAATTCAAGAAATGTCACAATCTTATGGTGAAAATGCCCAGCAAATGGTTGAATATTACAATGAAGATGTTTCAAGAAAATCAAGCGTTGAATTGATGATTGTTGAAAAAATGGTTCAAGAGAAAATTTTAGAAGGCGCTAAAATTAATTTTGTTAAAAAGAAATTTACAGAAATTACTGAGCGAGGCTAAAACTAAATGAGCATTAATAATCTAAATCAAATACCAATGGTGGTGGAGCAATCTGCCCGCGGAGAACGATCGTATGATATTTATTCGCGTCTTTTAAAAGAACGTATTATCTTTCTGGTAGGTCCAGTAGAAGATTATATGGCTAACGTGGTAGTTGCTCAGTTGTTATTTTTAGAGTCTGAAAATCCTGAGAAAGATATCCATTTGTATATTAACTCTCCAGGTGGTTCAGTCACAGCAGGGTTGGCAATTTATGACACCATGCAGTTTATTAAGCCAGATATCTCTACTTTGTGTATTGGCCAAGCTGCATCAATGGGTGCTTTGTTGCTAACAGCAGGTGCCAAAGATAAACGTTTTGCCTTGCCAAATGCTAGAATGATGATTCATCAGCCTTTAGGTGGTTTTTCTGGCCAAGCAAGTGATATCGATATTCATGCCCAAGAAATTTTGACTGTCAGAGAAAAGCTAAATAACATTCTAAAAACCCATACAGGTCAAAGCCTAAAGTCTATTCAAAAAGACACAGATAGAGATAACTTTATGTCAGCAGCAGCTTCGGCTAAGTATGGCCTGATTGACAAGGTTATTGATAAGCGATAATTATTATGGCAGTTGATAAAAAAGAACTTTCTTGTTCATTTTGTGGCAAGGTAAAATCTGAGGTTGAGCGTTTAATTGCAGGCCCTAGTGTCTATATTTGTAATGAATGTATTGAATCTTGTCATGAGCTGATTGAAGAGCAAACGATTAAAGAAGTTACTGAAGAATACAAGGATTGGGACTATACTCCGATCCAGCTTCGTGATTTTTTAAACGATTATGTTATTGGTCAAGATCATGCTAAAAAAGTTTTATCAGTCGCGGTTTATAACCACTATAAGCGTCTAAAAAATGACTACATCTCAAATGATGTGGAGTTAGACAAGTCCAATATTCTTATGATTGGTCCAACAGGCTCAGGTAAAACATTATTAGCACAAACTTTGGCACGTATTTTGGATGTACCATTTGCCGTAGCTGATGCAACAACATTAACAGAAGCCGGCTATGTGGGCGATGACGTTGAAAATGTTATTAAGAATCTATTATCAAAATGTGACTTTGATCCTCAGCGTGCAGAGCGTGGCATTATTTTTATTGATGAAATTGATAAAATTTCTCGTCGTTCTGATTCACCATCCATCACCCGTGATGTGTCAGGTGAAGGGGTTCAGCAAGCCATGCTTAAGCTAATTGAAGGTACAGTTGCTTCAGTTCCACCTCAAGGTGGACGTAAGCATCCTAATCAAGAAACCATTGATGTTGATACTTCAAAGATTTTATTTATTTGCGGCGGTGCATTTGATGGGCTAGATGCCATTATTAATCGACGTGTTGAAAAAGTAACAGGCATTGGTTTTTCTGCAGCAGTTAAAGACAATAATAAAAAGAAAACATTAACCGATTTATTTGATTTAATTCAACCAGAAGATTTGATTAAGTTTGGTTTGATTCCTGAATTAGTTGGCCGATTGCCGGTGCAAACTGCGCTAGGTGAATTGGATGAAGCTGCATTGGTAGAGATTTTAACTAAGCCAAAAAACTCAGTCGTTAAGCAATTTCAGGAAATCTTCAAATTAGAATCTGTCAAGCTAACTTTTAAAAAGACTTCACTACTTGCTATTGCCAAGCTTGCTATTAAGCGCAAAACTGGTGCTCGTGGTTTACGCTCTATTTTAGAAGACTTGTTGTTAGATACTATGTTTGAGCTTCCTTCTTTAAAGGATGTTTCACAAGTAGTTATTGATAAATCAACAGTTGAAACTAAGAAAGAACCTCTTATCGTTTACAAGTCTGAGAAGAAAAAATCAGATAAAAAAGTCAGCTAGACTCCTTTATATTGGAATTATTTGATCGTCAAAAAGATGCAGTAGGCCAAGGTGAAAGAACCTTATTGGTTTACGTTGAGCTCCCTAGTACTCGAAATATTCATAATGCTAAATCCGAATTTAAGGAATTAGCCCAATCCTCAGGATTGGTTATCATCGAAATGATTCAAGTTAATCGAAATTCGACCAAGGCCCAATATTTTATTGGTACGGGTAAAGTGGATGAAATTGCACAAATGGTGCATGATCTTGAGCTTGATCTGGTGATTTTCTCATCTGAGCTGACCCCTTCCCAAGAGCGTAATCTAGAAAAAACATTGCAATGCCAAGTGATGGACCGCACTGGTCTTATCTTGGATATTTTTGCATTAAGAGCAAGCTCATTTGAAGGTAAGCTGCAAGTAGAGCTTGCGCAACTTAGGCATTTATCAACACGCTTGGTTCGTGGTTGGACTCATCTAGAGAGGCAAAAAGGTGGTATTGGTATGCGTGGACCTGGTGAAACGCAATTAGAAACTGATAAGCGTTTAATCGCCGTACGTATTAAAAATATTACTAGGCGCCTGGATAAAGTACACAAGCAAAGAGACCTAGGGCGTAAATCTCGGGTTAAAAACGAGCTACCTATGCTTGCTTTGGCAGGCTACACCAATGCTGGAAAATCCACTTTGTTTAATACATTGACTGATGCGAAAGTATTTGCCCATGATCAGTTATTTGCAACATTGGACTCTACCATTAGGCGAGTTATATTGCCAGCTTCGGGGGAAGCCGTAATTGCTGATACAGTTGGTTTTATTCAAAACCTTCCGCATGACCTGGTTGATGCTTTTAAATCAACTCTAGAGGAAACTAAGCGTTCTAATGTGTTACTACATATTGTGGATGCGGCCGATGAATATAATATTGAAAAAATCAGCCAAGTTGACGAAATTATAGAAGAAATCGGTGCTGGCAAAATTCCAACTATTTTGGTGATGAATAAAATTGACTGCTTAGATAATTTTACCCCACGATTAGATCGTGACGAATCAGGTAGGGTGTATCGAGTTTGGATTTCTAGCCAAACTGGAGAGGGAATTAATTTACTATATCAAGCATTAGCAGAACAGCTCAGTGGTATGATGACACGAGCCAAAATAGAGCTAAATGTTAAGAGTGCCCATATCCGAAGTGAAATTTATGATATTGGCTATATCCACAACGAAAAGGTGGATGATTTTGGGCAGTGGATACTTGAAATTAACGTTACTCACCACTATCTATCTAAATTATTAAACAAGAAAGGTGTTAAGCTGTTATGGGAACAAAGCCAGAAGTAGAAGAGATTGATTTAAAACTTGAAAGCGTTCCGTTGCTACCCCTTAGAGATGCAGTTGTATTTCCGCATACGGTGATGCCATTATTTGTCGGTAGAAAAACATCGGTTAATGCCATTACCCAGGCAATGGGTAACAATAAATACGTCTTCATAGTTACTCAAAAAGATGACAAAGTTGAGAATCCTCAATTTGGTGACCTGCATGAAGTAGGTACGCTAGCAACCATCCTTCAGATGCTAAAACTGCCAGATGGTACTATTAAAGTTTTAGTAGAAGGCATCAAACGTGCAAAAATTGAAGCGATTGTTGAGCTTGAAGATTATAGTGAAGTGCGCCTAAGCGATCTTATCTTAGAAGATGACAACGAAATAGAAGTTAAAGCGATGATGAAATTAGCTTTAGAAAGTTTTGAAAAATACATAAAGTTGAATAAGAAAATTCCTGAAGAAGTTTTAAAAATGCTTAAAGATGTAAGCGATGTTGAGCGTTTCAGTGATGTTATTATTGCTAATTTATCTCTAAAAGTTTCAGAGAAACAAGCTTTATTGGGTGGAAATAATTCGCAAGTAAGGCTTGATAAAGTCTTAACAGTCATTCAAAGTGAGATAGAAGTGCTTGATACAGAGCAAAAGATTCAATCACGTGTGCGAAAGCAAATGGATTCCAACCAGCGTGATTATTATTTGAATGAGCAAATGAAGTCGATTCAAAAAGAGCTAGGTCAGGCAGAAGATGAAAGCGAAATTGAAGAGTTACAGTTAAGCATTAATAAAGCGAAAATGCCTAAAGATGCTAAAGAGAAGGCACAAAGCGAACTTAAGAAATTATCACGCATGTCTTCTCAATCGTCCGATGCCTCTATCATTCGTACCTATATTGAAAATTTGTGTGACGTTCCCTGGAAAAAGAAAACTATTATCAATAAAGACCTTAAAAAGGCGCAAAAAATTCTTGATAATGATCATTATGGCCTAAACAAAGTAAAAGAGCGCATCTTGGAGCATTTAGCAGTGCAAACACGTGTTACACACAACAAGGCTAATATTCTATGTTTAGTAGGCCCTCCTGGCGTTGGAAAAACTTCTTTAGGTGAATCAATTGCCAGAGCGGTTAATCGTAAATATGTGCGTATGGCTTTGGGCGGTGTTCGTGATGAGGCAGAAATTCGTGGCCATAGGCGTACTTATATTGGTGCAATGCCAGGCTCGATTGTTCAGAAAATGCAAAAGATTAAAGTAAAGAACCCTTTATTTTTACTTGATGAAATTGAAAAAATGGCCAGTGACTATCGTGGCGACCCATCAAGTGCCATGTTAGAAGTGCTAGATCCAGAGCAAAATCATACGTTTAACGATCATTACCTTGAAGTAGATTATGATCTTTCTCAAGTGATGTTTGTAGCAACAGCCAATTCATTAGATCTACCTCAGCCACTGTTAGACAGAATGGAAATTATCGAACTGGCAGGTTATACAGAAGATGAAAAAGTGCAAATTGCTAAGCGTCATTTGATTAAACAAGCCATGAAAGGTAACGGTGTAAAAACGAGTGAAATTAACTTTAAAGATTCCGCTATTTTGGATATTATTCGATATTACACTCGAGAAGCTGGTGTTCGAGGTTTAAACAGAACCATCAGTACTATTTGTCGAAAAGTTGTGAAAGAAGTGGTTTTAAAGAAGCGCAAAACCAAAGCCACTATTACCGATAAAAATTTAGAAAAGTATCTTGGTGTCAAAAAATTCCGCTTTGGTTTGGCAGAAGAAAATAATCAAGTTGGTGAAGTTACAGGTCTTGCTTGGACTTCAGTAGGTGGTGATTTATTAACCATTGAAGCAACAGCCTACAAAGGTAAAGGCAAGCTAAATTACACAGGCCAGTTGGGCGATGTTATGAAAGAGTCTATTCAGGCTGCTATGAGTGTCACACGAACTCGTGCTAAAGAATTAGGCATTGCCGATGACTTCCAGGAAAAGCTAGATATTCATATTCACGTTCCCGATGGCTCCACCCCTAAAGATGGACCAAGTGCTGGTGCAGCGATGTGTACAGCGTTAGTATCTGTTTTAACGGGTAGAAAAGTAAAAGCGGATGTGGCAATGACGGGTGAAATTACACTACGTGGAGAAATCACTCCAATTGGCGGTCTTAAAGAAAAAATGTTGGCTGCACTTCGTGGCGGCATTAAGACGGTCATCATTCCTGATGATAACGAACGTGAACTCTCTGAGGTGCCTGAGAAAATCAAAGGCAAGCTGAATGTGATCAAAGTTAAATGGATTGATGAGGTATTGGATATTGCTTTAGAGAAGTAATAAAACTCAATAAAAAAGGCGCTTCAAGCGCCTTTTTATTGAAATAATATTAGTAGCTTAAGGACGGATATAAGAATAACCTTGCTGTTGTAATTCTCCAATACGAACAACGCCAGAAGGCGTTTTTCCAACACCATCTGTTAGTTTTGGAAAGTGACCCTTCTTTTTCTTAAAGCCATTCATGGTATTTTGACAAGCGCTAAAAGTAACATCATTCATGGCCATTTTTTCAACACGACTTGCATTCTTACTGCCAGTTGTTAGAATGCCTAAACCTGGACCATAAGCCACAATTTCGATATCGACCTTACCAGCACCATAGTATTTTTGTAAATTTGCAGCGTTGTTAAGTACAATTGTTTGTGTTCTGGCATCGTCAGTACTCACTTGGATGACGTATTTTGGATTGGCTGCTTGCACGTTAAAGACAAACAGCAGAGTCGCGATACTAAGTAATATTTTTTTCATGATTCTCTCCCAAGAGTTATCGTGCCTTTAATATTAAAGGCAAAGCTATTCTACCGCTTTTTGTAGTTTAGCGTAATAAAATCCATCAAAATTATGGATTGGGAGTTGTTGTATTCCTACAGAGGTTTTAATACCCCAATCTAAGTCTATTTTGATTTCTTTAGCATCTTCATGAGACTCTAAAAATCGTGTTATTTGTTGTTCATTCTCAGTTTTTAAAATCGAACAGGTAGCATATAGCAATATACCACCAGGTTTAAGCATGGTCCATAAGTTTTCTAATATTTGTTGTTGCAAGGTAACTAGCGCTGCAATGTCTTTGGGCTTTCTAAGAAGTTTGATATCAGGATGCCTTCGGATGACACCAGAAGCTGAACAAGGCGCATCTAACAATATTTTGTCAAATAATTCACCATCCCACCAATCATATTGTTGAGCTTGGCCTTGAATAACTTTAACAGAGCTAATATTAAAACGTTGAAGGTTTTCTTGCATACGCTCCAGCCTATACTCATCGCTGTCAATTGCTACAATAGAAGCTTTGGGCGCTAGTTCACATAAATGCGTAGTTTTTCCACCAGGAGCACTGCAAGCATCAAGAATATACTCATGATTTTGTGGATCTAATAAAGTAGCAGATAGTTGTGCTGAGGCATCTTGAACATAACAAGTACCAGACTCAAATTCTGGCAAGTTAAAGACATTAGTTGCCTGATCTAAAACAAGCGCTTGAGGTGCAATTTTGATCTTCTGAGTGGTGATACCGCATTCACTAAGTTGTTGTTGATAATTATCAAGCTGAAAATCAGGATGAACACGAATAGTCATCGGTGCCTGAGTATTGTTTTGCTTAAATATTTGCTCAAAGTCTTGAGGATAATATTGTTTAATTTTTTTGACTAGCCAAGTTGGATGTGATGCATGTTTTTCACTTAGCAGCTTACCCTTATCGCGATCAATTTGCCTGAGTATGGCATTGACCAAACCCTTAGCCCAGGGTTTATCAATGGTATTGGTCACATCAACTGTTTCAAAAATACTGGCATGTGCTGCTATATTGGAATGCAGTATTTGATAAGCGCCTAGCAAAATAAGGCAATGAATATCCAGGTCTTCTTTTTTTAAAGAATGCTTAAGTAAATCAGTAACAATATCATTCAGTTGATGATAAAAACGAATGGTACCAAAAACCAATGACTTGGTTAGTGAACTATTTTGATCAGGATAGACAAAGGCAGAGAGTGATTTTTTTTCTAAAACAACCCAACAAATTGCATCTAAAGCAACAAGGCGTACATTATTGCTATTTTCCAAAAGTTACTAGGATCTTGCTTAATAACTTATCAGCAGGCAAAAAGCCAGGTAAATGAGTGCCATCTGATAAGAAAATAGCCGGCGTACCCATAACACCTAGTTGTTTAGAAATGGCTAATTGATCGGCAACCGGATTATCACAATTAGGAGCGTCAACAATAGTGCCGCTATCATTATAATCATCCATGGCTTGATTTCTATCATCTGCGCACCAGATTTTTTGCATCTTAGCTTGGGCCTTAGGGTGTAATGAAGCCAGAGGAGAGGCAAGATATTTCACACTAATGCCTAAATCATTCATCTGCCCTATGCTGTTATGTAGTCGTCTACAGTAAGGACAGTCAACATCAGTAAATACATGAACCTGATATTTTTCATTTTGAGCTTTGTAGATAATTTTATCGCTATCTTTGATAGTATTGATGAGTGCTAATTTTAAGTTTTTGACCTTGCTGCTTTTTTGAATCAAACTTTTAGTCTTTATATTTATCACATCGCCTTGGATTAAGTATTGACCATCTTTAGAAATCAACATAGAGTCAATTGGATTGTAAGTGATTACTTCATACACGCCTTTAAAAGGTGAATCGGTAATATCTTTTTTATCGATTCCATTAAAGAAGCGACTTAAATTTTGAATGACTTCATCTTTTGTGGCGAATGCTGAGTTAGATAAAAGTGCAATAACTAGTAATAGAGATTTAATCATGATAAAAATATAATGGAAAAATGAATAAATTTTACCTTTTTAGGTAGAATACCGCCAATATATTTTTTTTTATTTAGGAAGTGATGTGGAATTCTCATTAATTAATACACAAATACAAAAATTTGACGGCGATACAGTGGTTGTTTTTTCTAATTCAGAGGCCACTTTTGACGATGTCAACATTCAGCAATTGATTGATTTGAATCATTTTGAATCAAAGCCGGGAACAACGTTATTGCTTAGTCTAGTTCAGGGCTTTAAAGCTAATAAGTTGATAGTTGTAGGTTTAGGTGATTTGCCAAATAATGCTAAAAATTACATCAAAGCATTAACAGCTGTAAGTGGCATATTAAGCTCAACCAAAACAAAGAGCGCTATGATTGCTCAGGTTGATATTGAAAATTTCGATGAAAGTTGGACTCATAAAGTCTCAGCAAGAGTTCTAAAAGATGCCGATTATGAAATCCAGCAAGTGGGCGCGCAGGAAAAAACAGATACTCTTGAAAATATTGCTATTCAATCTACACATAATGATGCTCATGAGCTACTCCAGGGAAGCTCTATCGCGAGTGGAATGAAACTTACACGCCATTTAGGAGACCTACCCTCAAATATTTGTACACCAACTTACTTGGCGCAAACGGCGCAAGACTTAGCTAAAGAGTTTGATCTTGAGTGTGAAATTTTAGAAGAATCTGATATGTCTGCATTAGGCATGGGTTCGTTGCTATCTGTTTCAAAAGGTTCAATTGAGCCGCCAAAGCTAATTAGCTTAAGTTATAAAGGCGATGCAAATTCAAAGCCGATTGTGTTGGTAGGTAAAGGTGTTACGTTTGATAGTGGTGGCATTTCACTTAAACCTGGCGCTGGTATGGATGAAATGAAATATGACATGTGTGGCGCTGCTTCTGTGATCGGAACAATGCGCGCTATTGCTGAAATAAAACCCAAGCTAAACCTTACTATAGTTGTGCCAGCTGTTGAGAATATGCCTGCACATAATGCTTCAAAACCTGGTGATGTGGTTACTTCAATGTCAGGGCAAACCATCGAGATTTTAAATACAGATGCAGAAGGGCGTTTAATTTTGTGTGATGCATTAACCTATGTTGAGAAATTTAATCCAGAAGTTGTGATTGATACAGCAACTCTAACTGGTGCAGTGATTGTGGCATTAGGAAAGCATCATTGTGGGCTAATGGCTAATGATCAAGACTTAGCGAATGATTTAATTTCTGCAGGAAAGGAGTCTCTAGACACTGCATGGCAGCTACCACTTGATGATGAATATGATGAATTACTTAAATCTAATTTTGCTGACATGGGTAATATTGGTGGGCGTGAAGCAGGCAGTGTAACAGCAGCTTGTTTCCTAGCCAGATATACAAAGAATTATCGCTGGGCACATTTAGATATTGCAGGTACCGCATGGGTAAGTGGTGCTAAAAAAGGCGCAACAGGAAGACCTGTGCCACTATTAACGCAATATATTCTAAACCGCGCTAAATAAGGAAATAATATGTCAAGTTTTGAAAATGTACAAGTAATTAAAGCAGCTAATATTTATTTTGATGGCAAGGTGACAGCGAGAGTTGTGGTATTCGCAGATGGCTCAAAAAAAGACCCTAGGGATCACGACGCCAGGTGAGAATGATTGGCAGACATTTGCTAAAGGCTCATCTTTTAAAGTTGTTAAAGATTCAAGCTTTAAATTACAAGTAAAAGAAGTAACTGACTATTGCTGCTCTTATTTTTGAGCCTCTTTATCTAGCCAAACACCCAAGCCCTGGGTACAGATTTCCAAGTCACCTTTAAATAATTTAATTTGTTGTTGCTCATCAAGTTCAACACCATGTTGAGTTGCGATATTAAGTAAATATTTGAGCAATGAATCTTTAATAGTCTTATGACGACTTTCTTCATTAGCTGATTTTTTAGCAATAGCAACAAAACCATTAATATGCTGGTTAAGCATATCAGCAGATTCTTTTGTAAATTCTATTCTGTTGAAATGAGTTAAATAAGCAAATTTTGGCTTAAGCATTAGTAGTTTATTAACCGTATCAATCCAAACTTGAGGGTCAAATTGTACGGGTGTCGTCGGTGGAAAAATCAACACACCTTGTTCTGTATCAAATTCACGATAACTCACTCCTAGTGTGTCACCAGAAAAAATACCTCTAGACTGTTCATCCCAAATACATAAATGATGTCTAGCATGACCAGGTGTGTCGATAAATTTTAAAATCCTTCCACCTAAACTAATAATATCTCCATCTTTTGCAATAACAACTTTGCTTGATGGAATGGGGATTAAATCACCTAAAAACTGTTTAAAGAATAATTCTCCATAGACACCAATCACACCAGCTCGCAATTTAGAAGGATCAATTAAATGTTGAGCGCCGCGCTCATGAACCAGAACATTTGCATTGGGTAAGTATTTTATTAACTCACCCGCGCCACCCGCATGATCTAAGTGAATATGCGTGAGAATAATATGATCAACGGCTTCAACCTCTATATTTTTTTCTTTTAAGGTGGCCAATAGGTTGGGTACTGATAAGTAACAGCCAGTATCAACAAAAGCAGCTCGACCATTATGCTCAATTAAATAAGCAGACACAAAATCTTTTCGCATATGCTCAGTATCAATACAAGTGATGTTAAATTCTAGTTCGTGAAAAGTAGGTTTCATAATCTTATTTTAGATCAAAAAAAACCGCCCAATTGGGCGGTTTTTAACTAAATTTTTAGTCGTTTAGAAGTCGCCTTCTGCACCACCATCTTGAATTGCTGTAATGATTCGCTTAACTTCTAGTGCTTTCTCAAGTAAATGATCTGGTAATGGCGCACCACCGTAAATCATAAGGTCCATGTCTAATGTGTACAACCATCTTTGACCCTCTTTGTCCTCAATAAGCGCTAAACGACAAGGCAAGTAAGCAGAGAATCCATCTGAATGATCAAGCATTGACATCGCAGTACGCGGAGAACAATACTGGTAGATTTTTAAGAAACGTTGCTTTTCACCCGTTTGTAATTCAACCATTTCAGATAGAGGTAGCATACCAACTGAACGAATACCCTCAGCGGTCGCAATACTTTCCATTGCTTCTTCAACATCTTTATTTGATACATCATCAGCTACTTTAACACGCACAATAGAGGCCATAGTGATATCACCAGTGTCTAATAATTTATTAGTCATTGGCATGTATACTTTTGACATAGCACTCGGGTGTAATGTCGGTGAAACCATTTCACTGATAATTTTAGAAGTTACCCCGTATTGAACTTGCAATGTCACTGCGTAGTAAGCTGCAATAGCACCAATTGCGATTAACACCCATTTGATTAAATTAATTATTCCACCCATTTTTATCTCCTTTTTTAGATTGGACTTGCTTGATAAGAATCATAAATTTTAGCATCATAGTTAACCATAATGGTAAAAATATAACACTATACAGGCCTTAATCCATTAAGAACAATACCGGTTAAGCTAATAACGCCAACAATTTTTCCATCATCTAATACTGGGCATCTAGATAAATTGAAGTGAGTTAATAGTTCAGCGCAGTAGCGAATATCCATGTGCGGATGAACCGACATAACTGGCTTATTCATAATTTCATAAATATTGACGCGGTCTAATGCACGATCTTTAGCGATAACTTTAGAAGCAATATCGGCAATTAAGACGACTCCATATTCATCATAATCATGAGATTTTTCCACTAATAACATTTTAGTTTTTTTGTATTTCATATCAGTAAGCGCTTGCTTAACAGTGGTCTTACCGTCAACAATATCAACTTGTGTCCACATAATATCTTTGACAAGTGTAGGTGTATTTTTTTGTGCCTCATTACTCATTATATTTTCTCCTCTATAGTCTGCTCTAATGCCTGAATTTGATGCATGACACCAACGGCATCTTCAACATCTATCTGAAAAGCAATACCCTCTTTAGAGTTTGCCTCAAAGTCACCTGCATCTGCAACACTTTCTAATATTTCTCTAGCAAGGTGTTGTTCTACTAATAATAATAATACATCTCTAGGTGTTTCTAGACTTAATCCTAAAAATGTTTTAGTATGCTCAAGCCCTTCTCCTCGAGCTTGAGAGATGATAGTGGATCCTGTGGCGCCTTTTTTTCTAGTCGCCTCAAGAATTCTATCAGTTTTGTCGCTATCAACAAAAGCGATAATCAATTTAAAATGCATAAATGCCTCCTGTTATTAATTGGGTTTGTCATGGTTGAAAAAATGAATAATTTGCACATAAGCAAGGACACTCATGATGGGGAAAAGAGAGGCAAAGGCTATTAAACCAAAGCCATCAGTTAATGGATTTCGCCCATCTATAGCAGTAGACAATCCAAGCCCTAGAGCGGCAATAATAGGCACTGTAACAATGGAAGTTGTTACACCACCTGTATCATAAGCCAATGCAATAATATTTTTTGGTGAAAAATAAGTTTGGATCAAAACCATTATATAGCCACCAATAATGAAATATTGCAGGGGAAGTCCAACAACAATTCTAAAACTACCTAGTGCAATTCCAATGGCAACTCCAATGGCAACTATAATACGTAATGCTTTAACCTTGATAAAACCACCTGAAACTTGATTAGCCTTAATAGCTACTGCTAATAATGATGGCTCTGCAATGGTGGTGGCAAAACCAATACACCCTGCAAAGATATAAACCCAATAATAATCATACCAATTCAAAGGGTCGCTCACTAAGTCATTTGATGTGAGTTGTATTGCCATGATTTTTCCAAGTGGAAATAATGCTTTTTCCAGACCTATGATTAAGAAAGTAAGCCCAATCCAAACTAAAATAAACCCCATAATAATGCGCTTTAAGTGCGGAATTTTTTGCTTTAAAATTCCTAGTTGAAAAATAAATAAAATAGCTGTAATGGGCGCTACTGCCCAAAACGTTTCTACAAAATGATGTGGTAATGACATCATTGAAAGATACCAAATAACATGACAGCAATGATGGGTAGCAATGAGGCAATTGCAATCATACCAAACCCATCAATGAGTGGATTTCTAGCACGGATGCTACTACTCAGTCCAACCCCTAATGCGGTTAGCAAGGGGACAGTTATTGGCCCTGTAGTAACACCACCTGCATCATAAGCAATACCAATAATAAAATCTGGTGCTAAGAGTGTCACCAGCATAACCATTAGATAGCCACTGATAATTAAGTATTGAATAGGCCAACCTTTAAGAATTTTAATGACACCAATAACAACCGATAGCCCTACAGCAATAGCCACCGTATATCTCAAAGTTTGAGCATAGTGATCAAGTTCGACATCAGAGGTTATGATGCCACCAAATTGAGCAACTTTAGCTGCTTCATTAGCCATAACTATTAAATCTGGCTCGGCAATTGTGGTGCCAAATCCAAGAGCAAAAGAAAAAACCAATAACCAAGTGATAGAGCCTTTTTTAACAAAAGAAAAGGCTATCACCTCACCAATAGGAAATAAGCCCAGCTTAAGTCCATGGATAAATAACGTAAGACCGATAAGTACAAACCCAGCACCTATGATAATATTATCAATATTGGGAATAGGTTGTTGAATGACGATAATTTGAAAAAAAGCAATAACCAGAACAATTGGCGCTAAATCTTTTGCACTATCCGTCAAATTGTGGGCAAATTGATAAAGCGTTTTTTTCATAAGTGTTATTTTATAGATGCACTGAATTATAATACTTGCACATGAATCGTATCATCTTAATTAATGGAAAAGATCAAACCAAACTGAGCGTATTTAATCGTCTGGTGCAATTTGGCGATGGCTTGTTCGAAACCTGTTTGGTTGTTGATCATAAATTGATCTTAGCGGAAGCACATTTTAAGCGATTAGAGAAAGGCGCTAAGCGACTAAAGATATCACCAATTCCGCGTTCAGTTTGGATAAAAGAGATTGCTAAAGCTGTCTTTATGGCCAAATTAGATAATGTGGTGGTCAAAATTATACTGTCTCGTGGTGAAACATTCAGAGGCTATGGATATGATAAGTCCATCACTCCTACTCGTATTATCATGGTCTCAAAGGCACCTGATCTTCCAAAGGATTACACATTAAGTCTTTGCGATAGTGGATACGTATCGAATCAGATGTTATCTGAAATTAAACATTGCAACCGTTTGGAGCAAATTCTTGCTCGTACAAATATTAAGACCCAAGAATGTATTATGCTTGACCCGCAAGCTCAGGTCGTTTCTGTTACTCAAGGTAATATTTTTGCTATCAAGAATGGCGTACTATTAACCCCGGGTTTAAATGAGTGCGGTATTGAAGGCACAAGACGACAAGTAATTATTGAATTGGCAAAAAAACTTGGCTTATCGGTAGAAATTTGCCGATTAAGTGTTGCAGAATTATTAGCCTGTGATGAGATATTTATTAGTAATAGCGTGATGGGAATTAAATTCATTAGCCAAATTAATGAACAGAAATATTCCCAGCATCAGTTTACTGATCAAATACTAGATAGTTTAAATGAGCACCTATCTAAGCCCGAAAATTCGATTGAATTAAAGCCTAAAAAAAGATTTTTTAAAAGCTGGCTGATTATTGCTTTGAGTTTGCTGGTTGCTTGGTCGTTTTGGGCTAACAAGATAAATATGGTCAAACCATTTGTTTATCAAATTCCTCAGGGTGCCACTATTCACTCTACCGCTAATAGTCTAAAACGCTATGGCTTGGTTAATTCAGCACAGTTTGTGGTTTGGGCAGCAAAACTACTAAGGATTGATGGTGAATTAAAATCAGGCCATTACGATGTTAATTCGAATACAAGCGTTTTAAGTTTATTAAACGATTTTTCTAAAGCTCAGGTAGCTACTCGAAAAATTACTTTAATAGAAGGTCAAACTATTCAAGAGTATTACCAGTTATTAAGTCAGAATCCAGCTTTAACTTCTCAACTTTCCTTTGAGAAAGTTTTGCGAAAGACGACTATCAAAGCGCCCTATGATGGAAAATTTTGGCCAGATACATATAAAATTAATTATGCAGATAGTGTGTTGAGCGTTTTAAATAGATCGCATGCTTTATTACAAGAAAAATTATCAAAAGCGTGGAATGATAAAGCTGAAGACTTGTTATTAAAAAATGCAGATCAAGCTCTGATACTAGCTTCGCTCATCGAAAAAGAAACAGCTAACGATGCGGAAAAGTCAAAGATTGCAGGTGTATTTATGAATCGCTTAAAAGTAGGTATGCGTCTGCAAACAGATCCAACGGTTGCATATGCTTTGGGAGATGCCTATACAGGCAAGTTAAACAAGAAAGATTTGTGGTTTAAGAGTCCATATAATACTTATCGACACAAGGGCTTGCCACCAGGGGCAATTGGTTCAGTTGGTTTAGAATCTTTACGGGCAGCCACACATCCTTTGAAGTCCGATTATTTATATTTTGTGGCAAAAAAAGATGGTACCCATGCATTTGCAAAAACTTATAAACAACATCTTATTAATATCAAGAAGTATCTAAAATAACACCCATGCAAAAAGGAAAATTTATCACTATAGATGGCGTTGAAGGCGCTGGTAAAAGTACACAAATAAAATTTATTTGTGACTATTTAGAGTTAAAGGGAGTTAACGTTGTTTTAACGCGAGAGCCTGGTGGAACTGACTTAGGTGAGAAAATTCGTGAACTATTACTCAGTATCACAACAAAATCAATGCATAGTGATAGTGAGTTATTACTTATGTTTGCAGCTAGAAATGAACACATTCATCATAAGATTATTCCTGCTCTTGAAAAAGGAGACTGGGTATTGAGTGATCGCTTCACTGATGCTTCGTATGCTTATCAAGGTGGAGGCAGGGGCTTAGATATTGAACGTATTGAGCACTTAGAGCATTGGGTTTTAAAAGGCTTTACACCTGATATGACGTTACTACTAGACATACCCGTAGACTTGGGTATATCACGTGTTGAATCTAGAGGTGAGAAAGACCGTATCGAATTAGAAGAGCTAGATTTTTTTGAGCGCGTTAGACAAGCATATATTGATCGTTCAGAAAAATATCCACAACGAATTAAGCTGATTGATTCTTCGAAATCTCGTGAGCATACCAGCGCCCAAATTGAAAAAATTTTAGAAATATTATGAATCTTCCTTGGCATGATCAGGCGCTTTCCAAACTGCAAAAAATGATTGATCAGAATCATCTACCTCATGCGCTACTTATTACGGGCACTCAAAAAATTGGAAAATTTGAACTTATGCAGCAATTGGTAGGTATTTTACTTAAAGATGATGCAATAATTAGAAGGGATAACATCCTCGAAGAGCTCGATCACCCAGTATTAATAAGACGCTCTAATTACACCAATATGATTTATTGTCGAGCAGGTGAAATTAACGAAAAAACTAAAAATCGCTCTAAAGATATTCGCATAGATCAGGTGCGTGTGTTTTGTGAGGCACTAAATAAAACGGCTGATGATTTACAAATTGGTGTGGTTTTTTATGGTGATCAAATGACTGTCAATGCGGCCAATAGTTTATTAAAAACATTGGAAGAACCACGAGAAAATACATTAATTATTATCTTAGCGCATAATGTTCAAAACTTGCCAGTGACTGTTGTTTCTCGTTGTCAAAATATTCATATTGCACCCAGCTTTGATGACAAAACTCAAGCGTGGCTTAAAGCGCAACTCAGCGAAACCCAAAATGCTGATTTTGATATTGCACAGCTTCTGGAAAATACTCATGGAGTGCCGTTTAAAGTGCTTAGTAAATTAACAGAGGGTGGCTTTATTGCTTATCAAGCCTATCAGAATCAATTGCTTAATATTGCTATTCACCCCTTAGCTATTAATCAAACACAACTATTTGAAGGTAATGAACTGGAAGTATTACACTGTTTGCAAAACTTAATTATTGAAGCAATTAAGCTTAAAACAACCCAACAAGAAGGTGGATTGGTTGAACTTAATCAGTTGGCTGAGCGTGCAAAATCAGATTTTTTATTTAAACTACTTGATGATGTGTATCAAGCCATTCGCTTGTCAAAAACCAGTGTAAACATCAAATTATTATTGGATAATATTTTGATTGTGTGGTCTCACATCACCCATTTAAAACAATATCCACAAATAAGTTCAAATTATTAGGAGAAAATATGAGTCAATCAGATATCTTATTCGAACAAGCAAAAAAAGTTATACCAGGTGGGGTGAATTCCCCAGTTCGTGCCTTTAATGGTGTCGGTGGAAATCCAATATTTTTTACTCGAGGCGAAGGCTCTTATTTATTTGATGCAGATGATAAAAAATATATCGATTATGTAGTTTCATGGGGGTCAATGATTCTTGGCCATGCTAATCAAATAGTGGTTTCTGCAGTTAAAGCAACCTTGGAAAATGGATTGGGGTTTGGTGCTCCAACTGAAATTGAAACAATTTTAGCCAACAAAGTTTGCGAGTTAGTTCCTTCTATTGAAATGGTGCGCATGGTGAGCTCTGGAACAGAGGCAACCATGAGCGCTATCCGTTTGGCTCGTGGCCATACTGGTAGAGATACAATTATTAAGTTTGAGGGTTGTTATCACGGCCACTCTGACTCGTTGTTAGTTAAAGCTGGCTCAGGTGCTTTAACTTTGGGTGTGCCAACCTCTCCTGGTGTGCCAGCTGATTTTGCCAAATATACGCTCACCCTTGAATATAATAACCTACAGCAAGTTCGTGAAACTTTAAGCGAAGTGGGCGATAAGGTGGCCTGTATTATTGTTGAACCTGTTGCTGGAAATATGAACTGTATTCCACCAGTTGATGGTTTTTTACAAGGATTGCGCGAGGTTTGTGATGAGCATGGCGTAATCCTAATTTTTGATGAAGTAATGACAGGATTTCGTGTGGCATTAGGTGGTGCGCAAGAACTCTATGGCGTCACCCCTGACTTAACTACTTTAGGTAAAGTCATTGGTGGTGGGTTGCCAGTGGGTGCATTTGGTGGTAAATATGACATTATGTCATCGATTGCTCCGCTAGGCCCTGTTTATCAGGCAGGAACCTTGTCTGGCAACCCAATGTCTATGTCAGCAGGTTTGGCCATGCTTAATGTTTTGTCAGCTGATAAGAATTTTTATCAAAAGCTTGATGCTAAAGTTCAAATGCTAACTAATGGTATTTTGGCCAAGGCCAAAGAGCACAATATTGGCATGACAGCTAATTCTGCCGGCGGAATGTTTGGATTATTTTTTACAGACTCGATATCAGTAACCAACTTCAACCAAACTTCAGAATGCGATGTTGAAAAATTTAAAAAATTTTATCATTTAATGCTGGAAGAAGGCATATATATGGCGCCTTCAGCTTATGAAGCAGGATTTATTTCTAGTAGTCATTCTGAACAAGATATTCAAGATACTATTGATGCAGCTGGGCGTGCATTTGCTCAGCTTTAATATTTTATGAATATTGAGGTTGTTGAATCAGATGATAATATCGACAATATTATAAAAAAATTAAGGAGTAATGATGGCATTAGCTATTTTTGATTTAGATAAAACCCTTATTAATGGTGACAGTGATTTTCTCTGGGGCGATTTTATGAGTGAAATAGGTGTTGTAGATTCTCATACCTATCAGGCAAAAAATCAATATTTTTATGATCAATATGCACTGGGTAAACTTGATATCAATGAATACTTAGAGTTTTGTTTAGAGCCATTATCTAAGCATGACATGAAAACACTCAATAATTGGCATAAGCAATTTATGCAGGAAAAAGTTGAAGCCATTTTTCTCCCTAAAGCCCAAGCCGTGGTTAATGAGCACAAAGCTAAAGGAGATACATTATTAGTGATCACTGCCACCAATAGTTTTGTGACTGCACCGATTGTAGAGCGTTATGGTATTAACAATCTATTAGCAACTAACCCTGAAATCAAAAACAATCAATATACAGGTAAGGTCGTTGGTATACCTTGTTTTCAACAAGGAAAAATTACTCATTTAAAACAGTGGCTAGAATTAACTGGAGAAAGTATGGAAGGTGCTAGTTTTTACTCAGATTCTCATAATGATCTACCCATGCTAGAGTTGGTAGATCATCCTGTAGTTGTGCATGCTGATCAAAAATTAAAAGCAATTGCACTAGATCGAGGTTGGCCAAGTTTGGATTGGACTTAAAATATTTTAATCTTAAATTTCAGACAATAAAAAACCGCCTCTAGGCGGTTTTTTATTAGTAGTTTCAGAAGAAACTACATGTACAAGTGATGATCACCATCAGCTGCTTCATCAAAGTAAGTGGCAGCACCTGCAAACTTAATGCCATCAATGAAGTCATCTTTACTATAGCCAAACATCTCAACAGTCATTTCACAAGCAATAAACTTAACGTCAAACTCTTGACACATTGAGCGAAGCTCTTCTATTTTAGCAATACCATGTTTAGCCATGGTTTTTTTCATTAACCATGTGACTAAAGACTCAGCACCAGGAATATTCCATAGAACATTTGGAATTTTAGGACCAAAATCAATTTTTTGTAACCATTTAGGGCCAAAAGGCATCTTCATTGGCATACTTGGGTTTCCAATTGGAGAAACTCTAAGCTTAGATATGTCTTTTAATAAAAGATTTAAACCATAAAAAGTAAAGAAGATTGTTACCTCTTTGTCCATTGCAGCACCAGTAGAGGCAAGGATGAAAGGCGGAAATGCCCAGTCAAAAGTACCTTTAGTAGCGATGATAGTCATTTTATTGTTATCTGACATAGTTATTCCTCTTTGAGACGATTAAAGATTAAACTCTTTCAATCGTGAAAATGTACTTACCAGAATCTTCAGTTGTAGAGATAAGCTTGTTTCCAGTTTGATTACAAAAAGCTTCAATGTCTTTTACTGAACCAACATCTGTCGAAATTACGTCTAAGATCTTACCAATATCCATTTTTGATAAAGCTTTCTTAGTTTTTAAAATTGGTAATGGGCAGTTTAAGCCTGATGCATCTAAAGTTTCGTCAGCCATTTGTGGACTCCTTTTTTGTTTTTTAATTAAAAAATATCATCTTGTTTTTTTGTAAACAAGTTTGGCTATTTTAGTCGCACAAGGCTAAAGAGTCAAATATAATGAACTCATGATAAAGATTATTACCTTGTGTTCGTTCTTAGCTACTAATGCTTATGCATTAAATCTACCTCAGACCAATCTATCTGAATCACTCCAAGAGCAAAAGCAAGGTAACGAATTCTTGCAAATTATCTGGAATACCGACAGAGTGGTTGGTGATGTGGAGACTCAGGTCTATTTAAAAAAAATTGGCCATGAATTAAGCACTTTTAGTGAAGACCCTTCTAAGCATTTTGATTTTTTAATGTTGGATGAAAATAGTATTAATGCTTTTGCTGGTCCTTATGGCTATATTGGCGTACATACGGGCATGTTACTTAGTTCGGAGTCAGAGTCAGAGTTAGCAGGCGTTTTATCCCATGAAATGTCGCATGTTACTCAAAATCATTTGAGTCGTTTTAGTGAAAAAACTGACAAACAAACTTATCTCATGGTGGCTGGAATGATCGCTGCTGCATTGGTTGATAATACTAATGCATCCCATGCCATTGCCGCTTCAACTGTTGCTGGAACGGCGCAACAAAATATTAACTTTACGCGTGAACACGAGTGGGAAGCTGATAGGATTGGTACTAATATGCTTAGTAAAACTGGCTTTGATCCAAGCGGCATGGCACATTTTTTTGAAAAATTAAAGGACGATCCTAATGCGCAAGAATATTTAAGATCTCACCCGTTAAGTATCAACCGAGTCTCTGATGCAATGCAACGCTCTAGTCGACTAACGGGCGATTATCGAGAGGATTCGTTCGAGTATCAAACCATTAAAGCTAAGTTGTATTATCATCAGCATAAGCGCATTAAGCTTAATAAAGACCTAAGTGTAACTTTGTATATGCAAGCCTATGAGGCATTAGAGGCGCAAAAATATACCCTTGCGAAGGATTATATTAAGCAACTTTTAGAACAAAACCAAAGCGAACCAAGCTATATTTTAGCAGGCAGAGTTTATTCTAAATTGGGCCAGTTAGAACTGGCACAACAACACTTCTCAAAAGTTTTGCAAACAGAGTCAGGTATTTATTATGCAGCTAAGGCTTATTTAGAAAATCGCAAAACTCAAAAAGGCATTCAACTTTTAAGACGCTATTTAAAGCAAAACTCAGGCACTTATCAATCGCACAAGTTACTATCTTCTTTATATGTGGATACAGGAAGCTTGGATCGTGCGCATATTCATAATGCTAAAGCATTAGCAATTCAAGGCAAGCTTGATCAGGCGATAGATCGCTATGAGAGAGCGAAGTCGACTACTCGCTCTCAAGATCTATTTGATGTTATTAATGTTGAAATCGAGCGCTTAGAAAAGCGAATAGATCTTTATAAAGAATTGCTTTAAAGGTATTTAAGCGCCTACAACTTTAACGCCGTTAGGAGTGCCTAATAATAAAACATTGGCACAACGATTAGCAAACAAACCATTAGTAACTGTGCCAACAATACTATCTAGTTTTGTTTCCAAGGCTTTAGCGTCAGTAATCTTCAAACCTTTAATGTCTAAAATTTGATTGCCGTTGTCAGTAGTGAAATCTCTAAGGATAGCTTGACCACCAATTTCTTTTTCAATAGTGCGTTTAATATAGTTAGCTGCCATTGGAATTACTTCAACAGGTAATGGAAATTCGCCCATAACTGTCACTAATTTTGATTCATCAGCAATACACACAAAGCGCTCAGCAATTCCAGCTACAATCTTTTCGCGTGTTAGCGCACCACCTCCACCTTTGATAAGGTTTAAGCCATCATCAGACTCATCAGCGCCATCAATATAAACAGAAATTGATTCAACGTCGTTTAAGTCAAATACTTTAATACCATGAGCTTCTAAGCGATTCGCTGTTGCAACTGAACTCGCCACAGCACCGATGATATCGTCTTTCATCGTGGCTAAAGCATCAATGAAAAAATTAGCAGTAGAGCCTGTACCCACGCCTATAATAGTACCCTTAACAACATATTTAAGTGCCTCTTGTGCAACGTCGAATTTCATTTCGTCTTGAGTCATAATGTGCTCCAATTTTTTTTCATATATTTAATTAATTATACCCTGAGAGCCTACTTTATCTATTATGAAAAAAATCATTCTTGCGAGTAATAACACTGGAAAAATACGCGAATTTAATGCCATGCTTACTGGTATCTACGAGGTAGTGTCTATGAGTGATATGAATGTTAAAGAGGTGCCAGAAATTGGCCTAACCTTTGTCGAAAATGCACTGATTAAAGCCCGTAACGCTTCAGAGCAATCAGGCTTACCAGCACTTGCAGATGACTCAGGTATTGTGGTTGATGCATTGGGTGGTGCGCCCGGTATTTATTCTGCACGTTATGCAGGTAATCGTGATGATGAGGCTAATACACAAAAAATACTAGATGACATGGTGCAAGTTGCTGACGCTCAGAGATCTGCACGTTTTTGGTGTGCCATTGTTTTTGTTGAGCATGCGAATGATCCAATGCCAATTATTATTCAACGAGGATGGGAAGGCGAGATTATGCGCGAAAAATCGGGTGAAAATGGCTTTGGCTATGATCCTATTTTTTATGTACCAACCCACAAAAAATCTTCTGCTGAGCTATCTTCAGAGCAAAAAAATAATATCTCTCATCGAGGTAAAGCACTACAAGCATTGTTAAGTGAGTTAAAAAAATAAACTAAAATGCTAGAATTACCCCCACTTTCACTCTATATTCATTACCCTTGGTGTGTTAAAAAATGCCCCTATTGTGACTTTAACTCTCACGAAGATGGTGATAAAAGTGGCTATATTGAAGAATTATTGATAGATTTAGATGAAGACTTAAGCTATATTCAAAGCCGTTCTATTCATTCAATCTTTATAGGTGGCGGTACACCCAGCTTAATGTCTGAGCAAAATTTATCACAGCTTTTTACTGGACTAAGGCAAAAACTTAATTTTGATCAAGATATTGAAATTACCTTAGAGACCAACCCAGGTACCTTTGAAATTGAAAAATTTAAAGCTTTTAAAAAAATAGGTATTAACCGCTTATCAATTGGCGTTCAATCTTTTGACAACAAAAATTTAAAAGCACTGGGTCGGATTCATAGCGCTCAAGAGGCAACTAAAGCTTGTATTGAAGCGAGCAAGATTTTTGATAATTTCAATATTGACTTAATGTATGGACTGCAAGGGCAATCCACAGTTGAATGTTTGTCAGATTTACAACAAGCAACTAATCTTAATCCTACACATATCTCTTTTTATCAGCTCACCATTGAGCCTAATACTTTGTTTGCAAAATTTCCACCTTTATTACCAAAAGATGATGATATTTGGTCTATGGGTGAGGCGGGTGTTAATTTGCTAGAGGAACATGGTTTTTCTAGATATGAAGTGTCAGCATATAGCAAACAACCCTCAAAACATAATATCAATTATTGGGAGTTTGGTGACTATCTCGGTATTGGTGCAGGTGCACATGGAAAAATTACACTCATTGATGATCAAAAAATGATCAGAACACTTAAATCTAAAGCACCCAAAGATTATATTAAAAATCGAAAAAAAACGACCGAGCCAATTGATAATCTGGCATTTGAATTTATGCTTAATGCACTCAGGCTAAAAGAGGGGTTTGATGAGTCTTTGTTCACGAGTAGAACAGGAGAGTCAATAACATCAATCCATGGTAAACTCAATCAAGCAAAGGATTTAGAGCTCTTAAAACAACGCGGATCAAAACTTTACCCTACCCAAAAGGGCTTTGATTTTTTAAACGATTTACAGGAATTATTTTTATGAAAATTTTAATAATTATATTGAGTGCATTATTAACAAGTTGTTTTAGTGATGATGCGCCAATAAGTAACACCCAGTTAGGTCAGGTAACTTTTGAAAAAAACTGCGCCTCTTGTCATGGAAAAGATGGAGAAGGGATTGTCAAAGATTGGAAGAAAAGACAAGCGGATGGAAGCTATCCTGCACCACCAGTAAACGGCTCGGCACATGCATGGCATCACTCACCAAAAACTTTATTAAGTACCATTAATAATGGTGGCGCCAAATTGGGTGGACAAATGCCGGCTTTCAAAGATCAATTAAGTGAAGAAGAAAAACAAGCTTTATTAGATTACATGTATAGCCTTTGGCCTAAAGACATTCAAGCTAAATATAGTGCCCAATTTAAGTAGTTATTTTTAAGCTGTTTAAGAATAGCTGTTATCGGTAAAATGCGTTGTTAAATAGAATTTATATTAGAAATTATGTCTGAAAATACACACAATATAGCCAGCGTTCTTACGGAAAGTTTGCCATACATCCAAAAATTCCAAGGCAAAACCATTGTCATTAAGTATGGCGGTAATGCCATGGTTGATGAAAAGCTTAAATCAAGCTTTGCTCGAGACATTGTTTTGATGAAATCTGTTGGCATGAATCCAATTGTGGTTCATGGTGGTGGGCCACAAATCGGTAAAACCTTAGAAAAGATCGGCAAACAAAGTGAATTTTTAGGCGGCATGCGTGTGACTGATTCTGAAACCATGGACGTGGTAGAAATGGTATTGGGCGGCTTAGTTAATAAAGAAATTGTTAATTTAATCCATCAGCATGGCGGTCATTCGATTGGTTTAACTGGCAAAGATGGTAGTTTAATTTCAGCTAAAAAGCTTCATCATGTTGACCACCCAACGTCAGAAATTATTGATTTGGGGCATGTTGGCGAGGTTGATAAAATTGACACCTCGGTTATTGAGTTGTTATTAAAAGGTGATTTCATTCCTGTGATCGCACCAATTGGTGTGGGTAAAGATGGGTTTTCTTATAACATTAATGCTGATCTAGTCGCAGGTGCTATTGCCCAAGCGCTAAATGCAGAAAAACTTATTTTGCTAACTAATACATCAGGCTTATTAGATTCTAAAGGCGAGCTTTTAACTGGTTTGGATTCAAAAATGGTAGATGAATTAATTGAAGATGGTACGATTTATGGTGGCATGCTGCCTAAAATTGGCTGCGCTTTGTCCGCGGTTAAAGATGGTGTGAAATCTACACATATTATTGATGGTCGTGTTCCGCATGCCGTTCTTTTAGAAGTTTTTACAGATAACGGTGTTGGCACATTGATCACGTGTAATGAGTAAAGAGCATCGCAATACTATCAAGGTAGTCGACTGCCAGGTATTAGCGCATTATAAGTATGAAGGTGATCAATACATTATTACACTTGCCTCAGACGTTATTGCCAATGAAACTAAGCCGGGCCAGTTTGTACATATTTCTGTGTCAGATGCGCTACCCATGAGGCGCCCAATGTCAGTTATGTCGGTTGATAAAGAGAATGCAACTTTTGATTTACTTTATAAAGTCGTTGGCAAGGGAACACAGCAATTATCTGAGCGCAAAATTGGCGAAGTGCTAAGTGTGATCGGCCCAATTGGTAATGGTTTTACAATGACAGACAAAAAGCGACCACTATTAATTGGCGGTGGCGTTGGTATGCCTCCTATGGTGGCTATTGCTCAATCGATCAAAGACAGTGACTATCACCCTTTTGCGATTTTAGGCTCTGAAGTGCCATTTCCTTTTGATGCGCAAGTAGCGAGTAATGGAAAAGATTACCAAGGTGCAACGCATACTATGCCCGAGTTCGAAAATTGGGGTATTGAGTGTCGCTTGACTAGTTTGCAAAACTATAAAGGTTCTTTTAAAGGTTATGTAACCGATCTTGCTAAGGTTTATTTAGATGGCTTATCAGTAGAAGAACTTGCCCAAGTTGAAGTGTATTCTTGTGGTCCACATCCAATGCTTGAAGCAGTTGCCAAATTAGCTAAAGAATACAACTTACCTTGCCAAGTATCGCTAGAAGAAAACATGGCGTGTGCAGTGGGTGGTTGTGCAGGTTGTGTGGTTGAAGTGCAAACAGATAATGGCTCAGCCATGAAACGAGTTTGTGTTGATGGACCTGTATTTGACGCAACAACAGTCTTTTAGCTTCGCCTTTTTATTCTCTGATTATGTTAGATTTAAAAAAATACTCAGTTATGTAGATTTTCTACTCACCTTTGAATTTTTAAAATCCGCCTTGCACTAGCGATATACAGCAGTCCTCTAGGAGGATAATAAAAAAATGTTCGCTAAACCAATGCCTATGATTGCTGAAAATTTAAAAAATGTTCAAAACCGTATCAATGCTGTTGATTCGAAAAAGCAAGTAACCCTTATTGCGGTTAGTAAGACCAAACCTGCCTCAGATTTACAACAAGCTATTGACGCAGGGCAAAAGCATTTTGGTGAAAACTACCTGCAAGAAGCCTTAGAAAAAATTCAAGCATTAAAAGGCCAAGATTTAATTTGGCATTTTATCGGCCCGATTCAATCTAACAAAACCACTAAAATTGCTGAAAATTTTGCCTGGGTTCATAGTGTAGATCGGCTCAAAATCGCAAATCGACTGAATGATCAGCGCCCAGAAGATATGGAAAAGCTCAATATTCTTTTACAAGTTAATATTGACAATGAGCCTACTAAATCGGGCTTATTAATTGATGAAATTGATGAAATTATTCCCCATTTTAAAAATTTTCAAAATATTTCTTTAAGAGGGTTTATGTGTATTCCAAATCCTGATAATTCGGCGCAAAGCTTCGCTAAAATGGCTCAAATACTCAATAAATACCCAAATTTAGATATTTTATCCATGGGAATGAGCTCTGATCTAGATTTAGCCATCGAAAATGGTGCTACTTTTGTGAGAATTGGCAGTGATATTTTTGGAAAAAGGGCATAAAGTCGTCCGTTTGTAAAATTTGTAAATTTTTTTGATATAATAATCTCCATGAAAATCAAAGTTTTAATTACTGGTGGCACGATTGATAAAGCTTACAAAGAGCTAACAGGTGAATTGTCATTCACTGAAACACATATGGTAGATATGTTTAATCGTGGACGCTGCATGGCGGATACTTTATCTGAAGTGCTTTTTTTAAAAGATTCTCTGGAAATGGTGGATTCTGATCGAGGATTTATTTTGGATAAATGCCTATCTTGTGATGAGCAGCATATTCTAATCACCCACGGAACTGATACTATGGTGCAAACGGCCAAGTTTTTAGCTGAAAAAATTAAAGATAAAACGGTAGTTTTATTCGGATCAATGATTCCTTACTCGGTTGATAACTCTGATGCATTATTTAATTTGGGCGTAGCTTTAAGCGCTATCCAACTTAAAAAACCTGGTGTTTATATTGCCATGAACGGGCGAGTGTTTGATTTTGACCAAGTCAAAAAAGACAAAAGCCTAGGAATCTTTATAGACACCTAGGCTTTTGTTTGAATAAAACTAAGAATATTTTATTTGATCATATGTTCGATAACTGCTTTAATTTCGCTATCAGAACAATCTATACAAGTACCTTTAGGCGACATAGCGCCAACACCTGAAATAGCAACTTTTACAAGTTCGCTAAAGAATGATTTAATGCCGATAATAGCAGCAAAAATAATGATAATTGCTGCAACTGAGTTTTTAAAGTACATGATGATTTCCTTAGTTAGTAAGATATAATTATCAAAGAGCAAAAACTATAACAGAATGATTAAGAGAACACTATCAAATGGCGTTAAAGTACTAAAAATAAGCACTTGGTTGAGTGCTATTTTTTCTGTTTTATTGATTTTGATTGTTGGTTTTTTTGTCGTATTTCCAAGCTTTCTAAAAGCTCCAATTGAGTCCGAATTGAGTGAAATAACAGGGCTTGAGGCTCAATTATCGGCCGTAAGTTTTGAGCTTGATTGGGAGGGTGTTACTTTAAATGTTGATGAGTTGACGTTTAATAATCAAATTTCTAAACAAAATTTAGCTAAAATTCAAGGCCTACATTGGCGTATTAAGTTATCAAACCTCTTAGAAGATGAGTATCACCCTGACCAGGTTTATATTGATACACTCGTGTTAAGTACGATTCAAAAAACTGATGGCGCTAGTTTTTCACTTGATGAGCTTAAGCGCTTATTGTCATTAAAAACGCTAGAAATAGCTAGTTTTTTTGAATCGTTAAGTATTGATAAAACACTTATTGAAGGTGAGCAAACGATTGAAATAGCATCTTTAAATATAAGCCGTAACAAGGATCAGCTGTTGGTGCGTATTTCTAATCAGCTGATAAATGATCAAAAATTTGATTTAATGATTACATTATCTGCGGAACAATTGGATCATGATGGATTTTTAACGCTACCTATCATGCTCAGCAATGATGAAATATTATTATCTTCAAATCTTATGATTTATCGTCAGAATGATGATGATTATGTTGAATTTTCAGGCTTTATTGAGCAAATAAAAGCCACAAGACTTGATGAATATTTGCCAGCAATGCTTATTGGAGAATCCACTAATCAGTGGATTAAGCGCGGATTTAAATCAGGATTACTTCAAGATATCAAGTTGAATATGGTTAAAAACATCTCGCAAGATTTACCTATTAAAGTTAATCTAGTCGCACATTTAACGGATTCGGAGTTGGTCTTTAATTCTGACTGGCAAGCGCTTCAAAATTTGGATGCTAATATTAGCACCAACGGCAAGTCTATCAATGTATTTGTTAATAGCACCACACTTTATGATTTGCCATTAAAACAAATTACCCTTGCCATACCTGATATGAGCCAATCTAAATTAGATGTATCGATGGTTGGAAAAATCAATACCGATAGTGAATCTTTGACTGCCTTTTTAGCAAAGGCACCTTCAGGTAGCACCGTTAAAGATGTGATTAAACAATTTACATTAAAGGGCCCACTTACTGGTGATCTTGATTTGATCATTCCACTAGATAATCGGGCTTCGACCTTAGATATCGATCTATCTATTAAAGATAACCAGCTAACAACGCTAGATGGCTCTGTGGTTGTTGAGAATTACAATTCTATCATTGCTTTTCATGATGATAATATTACTACTAGTGGCGTAGGAAAAATACGTAATATGCCTTTTGATATCCGTATTAATCCTAACAACAGGAATGATGACAAGGAAGCTTCTTTTGCGGTAGAGTTGATCAACAATGATAGTAATTTTGAGCTTTACTTAACAAGACGATTAGATGAATCTTGGCGCGCTAGAGTTGAATCTGAAACTCTTAAAACCAATATAGAAATTAGACTAAGTGAAGGCCTGCCTAGTGTGAGAATTTTGGGTCTTCAGGCTACAACATTTGATAGCATTAAAGGCGATTTGAATATTGAGTCTAATGATTTTCCAAGTATGTATTTAAGTGCTCATGGCGTATTTATTGATGAGCAAATAATTCCGAATTTTAGTGCCAAGCTAGAATCAAAAGATAATATATTAAAGATTAGCGATTTAACCCTTGAAGGTATTGGAGTGGGTGAGCAAGATTTGCATTTTAATGGTGCTTGGGTAGCTGGAAAAACTAGATTAATAGCCAAAGCAAATGGAGATGCTTTGAGTGAATTTTTAGAGAAAATAAATTACCAAGAAAAAGTAAATGGCGGTAAGTTTGACATAGACATTCGTCTGTTTTGTGATTGTGCACCTTGGAATATGAATATAAAAGAAATTAGCGGCATTGCTAAAATGAATATTAAGCAAGGTGTGTTTACTAATCAAGATCCTAATATTGGTCGAGTTTTGTCTTTGTTGAATATTAAATCTATTGCTAAGCGATTAAAACTTGATGTGAAAGATCTAACAGATAAAGGTTTTACTTATGATAATATTAATGCGCAAATTACCTTACAAGATTCGGTTGCAATAATCAACAGCTTTAAGTTAAGTTCCAGCTCTAGTGATATCACCCTGACTGGGCAAAGTAATATTAATGATCAAGTGTATGATATTGAAGCAAAAGTGATTCCAGCTTTTGGAGATGCAGTGCCAGCAGTTAGCTATCTTGCAGGCGGTGGTTTGATTGGGCTGGGTTTGTGGTTAGTGGATGAAAGTGTGTTTGAAGGAAAATTGATTGATAAGATTGTTGATCAAGTTGTAGAATTTAAATATAATATTACAGGCCCGTGGGATGACCCCACTATTGAAAACATATCAAGTATTTTATGATTGAACAATTACTAGATGATCACCATCTAAATCAAAAAAAAATTTATTCATTATTATCGTCTTTATCAGACAAAACCCCTGATTATGCTGATTTGTATTTTCAGTATTCGGTTGCGGAGTCTTGGTTTTTAGAAGAAAGTATAGTTAAATCAGGTACTTACGATATTAGTCATGGTGTGGGTGCTCGCAGTGTTAATGGCGAACAAACTGGCTTTGCTTATTCAGATGATTTAAATATAGATGCTATTGATAAAGCCATTAGCTTTGCCAAAGGAATTAGCACTAGCAATACACCTGTGCAAATGCAGACTTTTCAATCAGTGCCTGAAATAGCAAAATATAGTGGCTTAAACCCATTGGGCAGTTTAAGTTCTAAAGAGAAAGTAGATTTTTTAAATCGTATTGATATAATGGCTAGAAAAGAGCCAAAAGTAAAGCAAGTCAGCGCATCTATTTCTGGCGCTTATTCTGAAGTGCTAATTGCTTCAAGTGATGGAGTTTATCAGAAAGATTATCGTCCTATGGTTCGCGTTAGTGTGAGCGTGATTGTTGAACACAATGGACGCATTGAATCAGCATCAAGTGGTGGTGGAGGTCGTTATGATTATCGTTATTTTATTGACCATAATCTAGATGAAATTTATGTTGCTGAAGCAATCAGACAAGCGTTAGTTGCTCTAGAGTCTAAAGGTGCGCCAGCAGGCAATATGCCTGTTATTTTGGGCCCAGGTTGGCCAGGTGTTTTACTACATGAAGCCATTGGTCATGGCCTAGAAGGGGATTTTAATCGCAAAGGCTCTTCGGTTTTCACCGATAGAATTGGTGAGCAAGTTGCTAGTTCAAAATGTAGTATTGTTGATAATGGCATGTTAGCTAACAGACGTGGCAGTTTAACGGTAGATGATGAAGGTGTGCCAACCCAAAATACGACATTGATTGAAAATGGTATACTCAAAGGCTATTTATTCGACAAAATGAACGCCAAGCTGATGGGAGTTGAATCAACTGGTAATGGTCGACGTGAATCTTATGCACATATGCCTATGCCACGAATGACCAATACTTATATGCTTAATGGCAATGATAATCTTGATGACATGATAGCTTCTGTTGATGATGGTATTTACGCCCTTAATTTTGATGGTGGCCAAGTTGATATCACTTCCGGTAAATTTGTATTTAGTGCCAATGAAGCGTACTTAATTAAAAATGGAAAAATCTCTCATCCTATTAAAGGTGCCACATTAATTGGTTCTGGTGATGAAGTATTAAAAAAAATCTCTATGGTGGCAAACGACTTAAAGCTGGATGGCGGTATTGGTGTATGCGGCAAAGATGGACAATCTGTGCCAGTTGGCGTCGGGCAACCAAGTCTTAAGATTGACGAATTAACTGTCGGTGGAACTCAGCTAAATTTATAAAATGCACACTTTCAGATATCGCATAATGAATAAATTAGATATAATGTTCGGAGTAAAAAATTTACGTTGGAGAGCTGGATGTTAGAAAACTATCTACCTATTGTTGTATTTATCATGCTGGGACTTGGATTTGGTGCTGGACCAATGTTAATTGGTTATTTGATAGGTCCAAGTAAGCCTGACGAAGAAAAAAACTCTCAGTTTGAATGTGGGTTCCCTGCTTTTGACGATTCACGTATGTACTTTAATGTGCGTTATTATTTAGTCGCTATCTTGTTTATTTTGTTTGACTTAGAAGTAGCGTTTGTTTTTCCATGGGCTGTTGTGCAATCTCAACTTGGATGGTTTGGATTTATCGCAATTAGCATTTTTTTATTCTTATTAGTAGTTGGCTTTATTTTCGAATGGAAACATGGCGCGTTGGAGTGGGAGTAAAAAATGGCTATTGAAGGTTTAATGAAAGAAGGATTTGTTACCACTTCTCTTGATAGTGTGATTAATTGGGCGCGGACTGGCTCACTATGGCCAATGACATTTGGCTTAGCTTGTTGTGCGGTAGAAATGATGGAAGCAGGCTCTGCACGTTATGACTTGGATCGATTTGGTATTGTCTTTAGACCAACTCCTCGTCAATCAGATTTAATGATTGTCGCTGGCACATTGACCAATAAGATGGCACCTGCCTTGCGCAAAGTTTACGATCAAATGCCAGAGCCTAGATGGGTTATTTCCATGGGGTCGTGTGCAAATGGCGGTGGTTATTATCATTATTCTTATGCGGTAGTTCGTGGTTGTGATCGTATAGTTCCTGTTGATATTTATGTACCAGGTTGTCCACCAACAGCAGAAGCATTGTTGTATGGTATTATGCAATTGCAAGATAAAATTCGACGCACTAACACTATTGCCCGCACATAGCCATGCAAAAATTCAGAGAACAATTAGAAGAAATTTTTGAAGGTGCTGATTTAGTTCTAGCCTATGATGAATTTACATTGACTGTTGATAGTGCTGATATTATTGACACTTGTTTAAAGCTTCGTGATCAACTTGCATTTGATACTTTGATAGATTTATGTGGAGTTGATTACCTAACCTATGGGCAATCAGAGTGGGCCCATGATTCAAGTAACTCTGGCTATTCTAGAGGTCGGAGCGCACAAGGCGCAGAAGATAGGCATCAGCAGCGTTTTGCGGTGGTTTATCATTTACTTTCTGTCAGTAAAAATTATCGAATTCGAGTTAAAGCATTTGTTGATGAGGCTGAACCAATTATTAAGTCAGTGACTGATGTTTGGGCATCGGCTGATTGGTATGAGCGTGAGGCGTTTGACCTAATGGGAATTTTGTTTGAAAATCATACTGATCTACGTAGAATTTTGACGGACTATGGTTTTGTTGGCCACCCATTGCGCAAAGACTTCCCACTTATTGGTGAGGTGGAAATGCGTTATGATGAAGAACTTGGTCGAGTTGTTTACGAAAAAGTAAGCATCGAACCAAATATTAGTGTTCCTAAAGTAATAAGAAAGTAAACATGTCTGAAATGCGTAACTATACTCTTAACTTTGGCCCTCAGCATCCAGCGGCACACGGAGTACTGCGCCTAATTCTAGAGATTGATGGCGAAGTTATTGAGCGTGCTGATCCACATATTGGCCTACTTCATCGCGGTACAGAGAAACTAGTTGAGTCCAAGCCATATAACCAATCTATTGGTTATATGGATCGTCTAGATTACGTTTCTATGATGTGTAATGAGCATGCTTATGTGATGGCAATTGAAACCATGCTTGAACTTGAAGTGCCAGAACGCGCTCAATATATTCGTGTTATGTTTGATGAAATTACCCGAATTCTTAACCATCTAATGTGGCTAGGTACGCATGCACTGGATGTTGGCGCAATGAGTATTTTTCTATACGCTTTTCGTGAACGTGAGAAATTGATTGATTGTTATGAAGCGGTTTCAGGCTCACGTATGCATGCAACTTATTATCGTCCAGGTGGCGTATATCGTGATCTACCAGATCGCATGCCAAAATATTTAAAAACAGATTCTCGTAGTGACAAAGAAATATCAGCAATGAATGAAAATCGTCAAGGCTCATTGCTTGATTTTATTGATGATTTTGTAAAAGAATTTCCACGCCACATTAAGCAGTATGACGATTTATTGACTGAAAATAGAATTTGGAAACAGCGTTTAGTGAATATTGGTATTGTTACTGCTAAGCGCGCAAAGCAATTAGGTTTTACTGGTCCCATGTTAAGAGGATCTGGCGTAGCTTGGGATTTGAGAAAAAATCAACCTTATGCTGTTTATGATAAATTAGAATTTGACATCCCAGTGGGCGTAACAGGCGATAGTTATGATCGTTACTTGGTGAGAATGGAAGAGTTGCGCCAATCTAATAAAATTATTGGCCAATGTGTGTCATGGCTAAAAGTAAACCCTGGTCCGGTGATGAGTGACGATAAAAAAGTTACACCACCTAAACGCACCGACATGAAAGACGATATGGAGTCTTTGATTCATCACTTTAAATTGTTCACTGAAGGTTATTCATTGCCAGAGGGCGAAGTTTATAAAGCCATTGAGCATCCTAAAGGCGAGTTTGGTATTTATCTAATCTCTGATGGCGCGAACAAGCCTTATCGTGTTAAGATTAGAGCGCCTGGTTTTGCACATTTAGCTTCTATGAATGAAATGTCTCAGGGGCATATGCTATCAGATGTGGTTACTATTATTGGAACGCAGGATATTGTTTTTGGAGAAATTGACAGATAATGATAATCTCGGATAGCGCAAAAAAACAAATAGATAGCTGGATTGAAAAATATCCACAAGGTAAGCAAAGCTCTGCAGTGATGGAAGCTTTAAAATTGGTCCAAGCAGAAAATGGTAACCAGCTAACATCAGAAGCAATCCAAGCTGTGGCTGATTATTTAGATATGCCGGCTATTGCTGCTGCTGAAGTGGCTACATTTTATGAAAATTATAATCATAAGCCTGTGGGCAAACATATTATTCGATTTTGTCACAATATTTCGTGCATGTTGAATGGTGCTGATGATTTAATTACTCATCTTGAGACTAAATTAGGCGTTAAAACCGGAGAGGTTACTAAAGATGGTTTGATTAGCGTGAAAAAAGTGGAGTGTTTGGGTGCTTGCGTAGGCGCGCCTATGTTCCAAATTGATGATCAGTATTATGAACACCTAACAGCTGAAAAGATTGATGATATTGTGGATGGTTTAAAATGAATGAAGTTTGCTTTAAAGACATAGATAAAGACCAATGCTGGTCGCTAGAAACCTATGAGGCTAGTGGCGGTTATAGCACTTGGCGTAAAATTCTTAAAGGTGAATACACACCTGACCAAATTATTAACGAATTAAAAACTTCAGGCCTTAGGGGTCGTGGTGGTGCAGGTTTCCCAACAGGGTTGAAATGGAGCTTTATGCCGCGCAACGCGCAAGGGCAAAAATACGTCATTTGTAATTCAGATGAGGGTGAGCCAGGAACTTGTAAAGATCGTGATATTTTACGATTTAATCCACATTCAATCATTGAAGGTATGGCGATTGCTAGTTTTGTGATGAATGCAACTATTGGTTATAATTATATCCGTGGTGAATTTATGGAGCCGTTTAACCGATTTGAAGGCGCTCTTAAAGATGCTTATGCAGCTGGTTTATTAGGTAAAAATATTAATAGTTCAGAGGTAAGTTTTGATCTGTACTCTCATTTAGGCGCAGGCGCTTATATTGTTGGTGAAGAGACGGCCTTATTAGAATCACTTGAAGGTAAAAAAGGTCAGCCAAGATTTAAGCCACCATTCCCTGCAAATGTTGGCCTATATGGTAAACCAACCACTATCAATAACCCTGAAAGTTTTGCTTCTGTGCCAGATATTATGTCTAAAGGTGGCCAGTGGTTTGCTGATCTTGGTGTGGAAAATTCTGGTGGTACCAAATTATTCTCAGTGTCTGGACATGTTAATAATCCAGCTAATTTTGAAGTATCTATGGGTATGCCATTTTCAGAGCTACTAGAGCTTGCAGGCGGCATGCGAAATGGCGCAAAACTTAAAGCGGTCATTCCCGGTGGATCTTCTACCCCTGTTTTATCAGCAGAAGCTGCTATGGGTATGACCATGGATTATGATGGTATTGATAAAGCAGGTTCAATGCTTGGTACGGGTGCTGTGATTATTATGGACGAGTCAACCTGTATGGTTAAAGCATTGACGCGTTTGGCACACTTTTATTATGATGAATCTTGTGGGCAATGTACCCCTTGTCGCGAAGGCACAGGCTGGTTATACCGAGTTCTAAAACGTATTATGGACGGTAAAGGAAAAGCCGAAGATATTGATTTACTCATGAGTGTGCAAGAAAAAATTATGGGCAATACTATTTGCGCTCTGGGTGATGCTGCAGCGATGCCAGTTGAAAGTTTCTTGAGAAATTTCCGTGAAGAGTTTGAATACTATATTGAACATGGAAAAAGCATGGTGGAGAAATAATGGACAGTATTTCTATTGAAATTGATGGCAATATCGTTAATGCGAAACCAGGTGAACGATTAATTACTATTACTGATAGAGAAGGTATTAGTGTTCCAAGATTTTGTTACCATAAGAAATTATCAGTCTCAACCTCTTGTCGAATGTGCCTGGTAGATATAGAGGGTGTTCCAAAGCCGCAAACTGCCTGTTCAACCCCTGTTTCTGATGGCATGAAGATTCACACACAAAATGAAAAAGCCAAAGCTTCTCAAAAAGCAGTGATGGAATTTTTGTTAATTAACCACCCATTAGATTGCCCAATTTGCGATCAAGGTGGCGAGTGTGAATTGCAAGATGTTGCAGTTGGATATGGTTCTGATGTTTCTCGTTTTAGTGAAGGCAAACGTGTTGTTGCACCTAGCGATATTGGGCCATTAATCCAAACAGATATGACTCGCTGTATTCACTGTACCCGCTGTGTTCGATTTGGTAGTGAGATTGCCGGTATTATGGAAATGGGTGGTACAGGGCGAGGCGAGGATTTAAAAATTGAGCCATTTTTAGCAGAAGGTATTACTTCTGAGCTATCTGGAAACATGATTGATGTTTGTCCAGTAGGTGCTTTAACCTCTAAACCATTTAGATACGAGCTAAGATCTTGGCAAATGGCTTCAGCAGATAGTGTCGCTCGCCATGATTTAGTCGGTTCAAACCTATATGCACAAACCTATAAAGGGCTAGTTAAGCGTGTTGTTTCAGGTGACAATGAATTGGTCAATGAAACATGGATTTCAGACAGAGATCGTTTCTCTTATGAAGGGCTTGCACACGATAATAGACTCTTATTGCCACAAATTAAAGTAGAAGGCCAGTGGAAAGAAGTTGAATGGAATGTGGCACTAGATTTTGCCATTAAAGGTTTAAATAAAAATGCATTAAACAGCCGAAAAGCTCACAAATTAGGTGGTTTAGCTTCAAGTACAGCAACTACTGAAGAATTTTATTTGATGCAAAAAATGCTTCGAGAAATAGGCTGCGAGAATATAGACTATCGTTTAAATATTAATAATCTAGATGATCCAATTCACCTAGATTCTAATATTAAGTTGAGTGATCTAGAGTGTGTTGATAATGTATTAGTTATTGGTGCGAATTTACGTTTAGAGCAACCAATGATTAACCTTAGGTTACGCAAGGCTCAATTAGCTGGCGCTACTATTTCTGCTCTAAATGTTAAAGCATTTGATTATATCCATAAAACTAATCATTCAACCGTTTCACCTAATGAAATTGCGACGATATTAGCGGGCGCATTAAAAGTTATTTTAAAAAACAATTCTTTAGAGGCTCCATCATATATCGCTAATATTAATCCTAGCGAGTTGTCGATTAACTTAGCGGATAAATTACTGGACTCTGAACGTTCAGTGATTGTACTAGGTGAGCATGTTATTAACAATACGCAAGCTGCTAGTATTGCTCAAATGGTTGCTGAAATAGCTAAACAAGTTAATGGTAAAACATTAAATGTGACTAGCAGTGCCAATAGTCTCGGTGCGCAACATGCCCATTTTTTACCGAAAAATAAAGGCATGAATACCAATGAAATGCTGGCAGCAGATATGAGCGCCTTTTTGCTTTTAGATATATACCCTGAATATGATTTTCATCATTCAAACTCAGCTGTTGAAGCTTTGTCAAAAGAAGATGTATTTGTAGTGTCCTTAAATAGTTTTAATAATGAGTTAGTAGCTCAATACTCTGATGTTTTATTACCAATGGCAGCGATGTATGAAACATCGGGTAGTCATGTTAACATCAACCATGATATGCAATCCTTTGCAGCAGCTGTTAAGGCGCCAGAAGAGGCCAAGCCTGCTTGGAAAATTTTAAAAGTATTTGCTGATTTATTAGAGCTTCAGGGTTTTCACTATGAAAATATTACCCAGGTATCAGAAGAGCTTAAACATCAAAAAATTTATAAGTATAAGCAAGATATAGCAATAGAGTTGGGAAAGAAGTCATCCGCTATTGAGACAATTTGGATGCATTCTGCATATCATTCAGATGCCTTGTTAAGACACGCTAAATCATTAAGTAGTAGTAAAATTGGACAAATCAATTCAGCTTCAATGAACACCGCTACTGCTAAAGAATTATCACTAGAATGTGGTAATACTTATTTAGGTGTTCCAGTAGTTGTTAGCGATACTGTTGCAGACCGATGTGTCTTTGTTAGTAGTAACAAATCTACTCACATGGGGAGAGAGTCATGATGGAAATTTGGCAGTCTTTTGTTATGTTGGTGAACGAGTTATTACCTTGGCTTAACGGGAATGTTGCCGCAATTGTCATTATTCTAATTAAAGCAATGGCTCTCATTATGCCACTGTTGTTAACAGTTGCTTATTTTACTTATGCAGAGCGTAAGGTTATTGGTTATATGCAGCTGAGAATTGGCCCCAATCGTGTCGGTCCTAAGGGTTGGTTGCAACCAATTGCGGATGCCTTAAAGCTCATGACTAAGGAAATTATTTTCCCAAGCAAAGCTAATATTTATTTATTTTTACTTGCTCCTATCTTGGCCATTGCACCAGCGATTGCTGTATGGGCAGTCATCCCTTTTGATGAAGGTATTTACGTTACTAATTTAGATGTAAGTTTGCTATATGTTTTAGCGATTGGTTCAATTGGCGTGTACGGTATTATCTTGGCTGGTTGGGCATCTAACTCAAAGTATCCTTTACTAGGTGCACTTAGAAGTGCATCGCTATTAGTGTCTTATGAAATCGTGATTGGCTTTGCCTTGGTAACGGTTGTGATGATTGCAGGCAGTGTTAATCTTAATACCATTGTGGCTCACCAACAGGGTGGCATCATAAATTGGTACTTTATTCCTTTATTTCCAATGATGATTATCTTTTTCATCTCAGCATTAGTTGAAACCAATCGTGCACCTTTCGACGTAGTAGAAGGGGAATCAGAAATCGTAGGTGGAACTCATGTTGAATATTCTGGCATGACATTTGCTGTATTTTTCCTAGCAGAATATGCCAATATGATTCTGATGGCAGTGCTAGCAGTGGTTCTATTTTTTGGTGGCTGGCATTCTCCATTTGAAGGAATTATTTATCTTGAAGCTATCTTTAACTTGGTACCAGGCATTATCTGGCTATTAGCAAAAACAACATTCTTTATGTTCTTGTATTTATGGGTGAGAGCAACTTTTCCACGCTTTCGGTATGATCAGATTATGCGACTGAGTTGGAAGGTATTTTTACCCATCACTATTTTTTGGATTTTTGTAGTCGCACTAATGACCCAATTAAACATTGGACCGTGGTTTTCATAAAAGGTTAAGAGATGATTAATAAACTGAAAAAAATAATAAAAAGTCTTAGCTTAAGTGAGCTACGTTCGGGCATGAAGATTACCGGCAAAGAACTTTTTAATACTAAAATTACCGTACAGTACCCAGAAGAAAAAACGCCAATTTCTCCAAGGTTTAGAGGATTACATGCATTGCGTCGCTACCCAAATGGAGAGGAACGCTGCATCGCTTGTAAGCTGTGTGAAGCAGTTTGTCCGGCTAATGCGATCACTATTGAATCTGAAATGCGTGACGATGGAACCAGACGCACCACTCAATATGACATTGATTTATTCAAGTGTATTTTTTGTGGCTTTTGTGAAGAATCATGTCCAGTGGATGCGATTGTTGAAACACAGATATTTGAATATGCATTTGAATCAAGAGACGGCAGTATTATGACCAAGGATCGATTGTTAAAAGTAGGCGATGACAACGAAGAAAGCATTAGCCAAGCAAGATCTGAAGACGCCAAATATCGATAAGGATAAAAAAAATGGGTTCCGAACAAATAATTTTCTATTTTTTATCATTTTGGCTGATAGCTTCCTCGCTAGCCATGATATTTTCTCGTAATGCAGCAAAAGCAGTATTATTTTTAGTGCTGAGTTTTTTTTCAGTAGCAAGTGTTTGGATCTTATTAGAGGCTGAATTTTTAGCCATTACTTTGATTCTTGTTTACGTGGGTGCTGTCATGGTACTGTTCTTATTCGTCATTAAAATGCTTAATATTAATAAGTCAACACTGCGGGCTAAGTTTGCTGGTTATTTACCACTTGGCCTAATTGTCGCGTTAATTATTATTGCTGAAATGACGTTAGTGTTAGGTAGTGCCCAATTTGGATTAGACGTTATGCCAGCACCCGCAAGACATGGTGCAGATTATAGTAATATTACCGAGTTGGCTTTGCAACTTTATACAACCTATGTATACCCATTTGAATTAGCTGCAGTATTATTGCTAATAGCTATTATTGCCGCTATCACTTTGGTGCATAAAAAAGAAATCAATCGAAAACAACAGTCTATTTCTGAGCAGGTTAATGTGAGAGCAAAAGATAGAGTGCGAATCGTATCAATCACTTCACCGCCTAAGGAGAATAAGTAATGGTCAGTTTGAGTGATTATTTAATTTTAAGTAGTGTTATTTTCTGTATTGGCTTAGTGGGTATTTTTGTTAACCGTACTAATATCATTACTTTGTTGATGTGCGTAGAGCTTATTTTGGCTGCAGTAAATACGAATTTTATTGCTTTTTCTCATTTTTTGGGTAATGAAGCGGGTCAGATTTTTGTATTTTTCATCTTGACTGTTGCTGCTGCAGAAGTAGCAATTGGATTAGCCATCTTGACACTCTTATTTAGAGTGCGCGGATCGATCGAGGTTGACGTCACTAATAGTTTAAAGGGGTGATGATGGAGCAAATATATTTAACAATTGCTTTGGCGCCTTTGGTAGGAGCGATCTATGCTGGATTTTTTGGCTCGTTACTCGGCAGAATGGCAACCACTATTATAACAATTGCGGGTGTACTAATATCCACTGTTCTATCTTTTTATGTATTCAATCATCATGTATTAGAAGGCGGTGAAGTTTTTAATCAAAACCTTTATACCTGGATGCAAATTGGTGAACTTAATGTCAGTGTTGGATTTTTAATTGATAACTTAACTGCCATCATGCTCGTGGTGGTATCGTTTGTATCGCTTATGGTGCATATTTATACGATTGGTTATATGCATGATGACGCCGGCTACACTAAGTTTTTTAGCTATATCTCGTTATTCACTTTCTCTATGTTTATGCTGGTGATGAGTAATAACTTCATGCAGCTATTCTTTGGTTGGGAAGCAGTTGGTTTGATCTCATACCTGTTAATTGGCTTCTGGCATCATAAAGAAAGCGCTGTTGAAGCAAACCTGAAAGCTTTTTTAGTTAATCGTGTAGGCGATTTTGGCTTTTTGCTAGGTATTGCTTTGGTGCTTATGTATTTTGGTTCGCTAGATTATGTCGAAGTATTTGCAAGCCTAGGCAATGTCACTGGCATAACCATGCTAGATGGCGCCAGTGTTATTACTGTTATTTGTATTTTATTATTCATTGGTGCCATGGGTAAATCTGCCCAAGTGCCACTTCATGTTTGGTTACCAGGTTCGATGGAAGGTCCAACACCAATCTCAGCATTGATTCACGCAGCCACTATGGTGACAGCTGGTATCTTTATGGTGTCGCGCATGTCGCCAATGTTTGAGCTTAGTGAGACAGCTCTAATAGTAGTAATGGTGGTGGGTGCGATTACTGCCTTATTTATGGGCTTATTAGGCATCGTACAAAACGATATTAAAAAAGTAGTGGCTTATTCAACACTCTCACAACTTGGTTATATGACTGTAGCATTAGGTGTGAGCGCATACTCAGTGGCTATTTTTCACCTCATGACTCACGCTTTCTTTAAGGCGCTACTTTTCTTAGCAGCGGGCTCTGTAATTGTAGCATTACACCACAAACAAGATATTCGCGAGATGGGTGGTTTGCGTAAAAAAATGCCGATTACTTATTGGACTTCATTAGTTGGTACATTGGCACTGATCGGATTCCCGGGCTTTGCAGGTTTTTATTCAAAAGATATGATCATTGAAGCGGTCCACTTCTCTCAACTACCATTTTCTGATTGGGTTTATGTCGCCGTGGTTATTGGTGTCTTTATTACGGCTTTTTATTCACTTAGAATGTTCTTTTTGGTCTTTCATGGTGAATCAAGAATGGACGAGCATACCGCATCACATGTCAAAGAATCTTCCATCAGTATTACTTTGCCACTAGTCGCATTAGCGATTCCATCTGCGGTGATTGGTTATCTTACTATTGACCCGATGCTATTTAATGGCTGGCTCGATAATGCCATTACAGTGGCTGCAAATCATGCTTCTATGGCAAGTCTTGAGGCTAATTTTCATGGTGCCAATGCAATGGTTCCTCATGCATTACAAACGCTACCTTTCTGGATGATGGTGGGTGGTATTGCTAGTGCTTGGGTGTTGACACTTTACAAATCGCAATGGGCGGACTGGATCCAAAAGAAATTCCATCGCAGTAATTACGTCTTAGAATCACTTTATGGCTTTGATCGTTTCAATGATATTGTCTTTGTTGGTGGCGTTAAAAAACTTGGTAACTTCTTATGGAAGGTGTCAGATTCTGGCCTAATTGACAAAATACTCGTCAATGGTAGCGCAAGATTTGTTGGTTTTATCGCCTCAATGGTGCGACCAATACAAACAGGCTATGTTTATCATTATGCATTTTTCATGATTGTTAGTTTATTAATTATTTTAACTTGGGTACTTTTTGCAGGTGATAACCCACTACTTGAGCTTTAACGATGGATAATTCATTACTTAGTTTGTTAATTTGGCTGCCAATTTTTGGTGGTGCATTGGTTATTTGGCTAGGCAACGAGCGAGCTAATACAGCACGTTGGTTGAGTGTTGCGCTCTCTATTGTGGTGTTTATTATGTCACTGAGCTTGTTCACTGAGTTTGATTCAAGCACTCATCTGATGCAATTTGAAGAAAAAGCCTCTTGGATTTCCCAGTTTGATGTTTATTATCATATCGGTGTAGATGGCATTTCAATGCCACTAATTATCCTTACAACATTTTCAAGTATTTTGGTGTTGATTGCAGGTTGGGAAGTTATCCAGAATCGTCCAGCTCATTATATGGCTGCATTTCTCATCATGGAAGGGTTAATTATTGGTGTTTTCTCAGCACTTGATGCTATTCTTTTTTATGCCTTTTGGGAGGCTTCGCTTATTCCAATGCTATTAATTATTGGTGTTTGGGGTGGCGACAACCGAGTTTATGCTGCGATCAAGTTCTTCTTGTATACATTTTTGGGCTCGGTATTTATGTTGGTATCGCTGATATATATGTACAACAAAGGTGGCTCATTTTCTATCCTAGATATGCATAATCTTAGCTTAAGTGCTACCGAACAAGCTTGGATTTTTTGGGCATTCTTTATGGCATTTGCCGTTAAAGTGCCAATGTTCCCTGTGCACACTTGGCTACCTGATGCTCATGTTCAAGCGCCAACGGGTGGCTCGGTTATCCTTGCCGCCATTATGCTGAAGATGGGTGGTTATGGTTTCTTTCGTTTTTCATTGCCGATCACGCCAGATGCTTCTTTAGAATTTTCAGAAATCGTAATTATCCTTTCTTTGATTGCCATTGTTTATATTGGCTTTGTGGCTTTGGTTCAGCGCGATATGAAAAAGCTTATCGCTTATTCATCAATCTCACATATGGGTTTTGTAACACTTGGTGTCTTTGCTTTATTCCTAGCCTACACGCCAGGCACAGCAGAAGGCGCGCTGCTTGGTCTTGAAGGTGCAATGATACAAATGATTTCTCACGGCTTTATCTCTGCCGCTATGTTCTTAGTAGTAGGTGTTTTATATGACCGTCTTCATTCAAGAGAAATCTCCACCTATGGTGGTGTAATCAACTCCATGCCAAAGTTTACAGGCTTTGCTGTGCTATTTGCTATGGCCAATGCTGGCTTGCCAGGCACCTCAGGTTTTGTGGGTGAATTTATGGTGATTCTTGGCGTGATGCAAGCCAATATTTGGTACGCTGTTTTAGCCGGCACCACGCTTATTGTTGGTGCTGCATACACCTTATGGATGGTGAAGCGCGTATTTTGGGGTGAAGTAACAAACCCAGCTGTTTCAACTTTGTCAGATATTAATGCTAGAGAGTTTGGTATCTTGACGATACTGGCTGTTGCAGTAGTTGCGATGGGTTTATACCCACAGCCCGTGATCGACGTTATGCATGTTTCCATTGAGCACTTATTAAACCAAGCCTTAACCTCTAAACTTTAAGTATTAGCATTATGAATAATATGTATACATTTGACACATCAACTTTATGGGCTGCTTTGCCTGAAATATTCTTATTAAGTGCGATTGTGGTTGTGCTTTTATTGGACCTATTTTTAACTAAGCCTTTCAAGCAAGCTACCTATTATTTAACGCAAATTAGCTTATTCATCACTGGTGTAATGGCTTTTAATTTAATCAATCAGCCGCAAATCATCATCTTTAGTAGCTCATTTATTTTAGACAACATGGCTTCGGTCTTTAAAGTCTTCATGATTGGCTCAACTATGGTGGCTATGGTTTATACCCGACATTACCTTACTCAGCATGCACTATTCAGAGGTGAATATTTCGTCTTGGTACTTTTATCCGTATTAGGTATGATGGTTATGGTTTCGGGCTATAGCTTATTAACGCTATATTTAGGATTAGAAATTTTATCTTTATCACTTTACACCCTTATCGCTATTGCACGAGAGCGAGCAGGTGCGATAGAAGCAGCACTAAAATACTTTGTGCTAGGCGCTATAGCATCAGGCTTGTTACTTTACGGTATGAGCATGATTTACGGCATTAGTGGTAGTATTAATATCATCGATATTGCCAATTTTGCTGCTAATGCTGACCTAGCTTCAAGAGAAACCCTTATTTTAAATTTTGGCCTGGTATTTTTAGTTATCGGTATTGCCTTTAAACTAGGCGCTGTGCCGTTTCATATGTGGGTGCCAGATGTCTATGAAGGTGCACCAACTTCAGTAACGCTATTTTTATCCACAGTCCCAAAAGTAGCAGCAGTTGCTATGTTGGTTCGTATCTTGGTCGATGGTCTAGGTGCAATGCATGCTTATTGGGCAGATTTGTTTATGGTGCTTGCAGTGTTATCTATCGCGCTTGGCTCGGTAGTTGCATTGATGCAAACCAACATCAAACGATTATTGGCATATTCAACCATCTCGCACGTCGGCTTTATTATGCTAGGCTTTGTTACCGGCGTTATCAGTGGTTATGGTGCAGCAGTTTTTTACGTATTTGTCTATATTTTGATGAGCTTAGCGGCATTTGGTATTGTTATTCTTCTGAATAAAAAAGGCTTTGAAGCAGATCAAATCTCAGACTTTAAAGGCCTTAGCAACTACTCACCTTGGTTTGCATTGATGATGTTAGTGGTCATGCTATCCATGGCAGGTGTGCCACCTTTTATTGGCTTTTATGCCAAATTCTTTATACTGCAACAAGTCATCTCAGCGGGCTTCATAACACTTGCGGTTGTGGCGGTGATATTTGCTGTGATTAGTGCTTATTATTATTTACAAATTATCAAATCTATGTACTTTGAAGAGGCTGATAAAGACATCACTATTACCGCACCGATGAGTATGCAGCTAGTTTTATCAATAAATGCAGTATTAATTTTAGTGGTTGGTATATTCCCAGATTTTTGGATAAAACTCTCTCTTTCATTGTTCTAAAGAGCTGATTGGCAATATTTGCCAAATTTTTATTAGCTTGGTATTTTTTTGGATTTATATGCGTTATTTATCCTACAAATTGCTAAAAATCACGCTTTAAGCGCATAAATCAAGGTTTTTACGAGTTTTTATCTAGTAAAAAACCTTGATTTGATAACGATTTAGCTCGATTTTGATTATTTCCAATATTTCTCAAAAGATAATTTCATTAATTTAGCCCTATTTCAAAGGTCTTCTAGTTTTAAATCAAGAAAACGCCAACCCTTGGAGTGGCTTGCCTATAATGAATAAGTCATTACACATACTATTGAAATAAAAACTATTCGCACTCAATATAACATGCTCAACCAATGAAAATATTAATAAGAAATCTTCCTCGCACACTATTAGAAAACGGACTTAAAGAATTGTTTGAAGCCTATGGTGATGTGCAATCTTGCACAATCGTATTAGACAAAACAACAGGCGAATCTAAAGGTTTTGGCTTTGTCGAGATCGCAAAAGTTGGTGATGCAAAAGGAGCCATACAAGGACTTAATGGCAAACCAGTTAATGGTAACAAGATTAGAGTCAAAAAAGTAGAAAAAACAAATGATACTAAGTAGCTTTAAGCATTAGTAATGGGCTGAGATCAAGAAAACAATATTTATCATCAAGACCCACTCCACGGTCTTACACTCAAAACGATCGTCACTGAGTTAGTTCAGCATTTTAGCTGGGAAGAGTTGGCCAAGCGTATTGACATAAAATGCTTTAAGAGTAATCCTAGTATTAATTCTAGCTTAAAATTTCTACGAAAAATTCCTTGGGCAAGACAAAAAGTCTAGCAACTGTATTTAGAGCAGAAGTTTCAGTGCTATTTTTCTTTCCTATATAGCGGTATTTAACTTTTAGCTATTTTTTAGTTCAATATCACCAAGAGCTGGTATTTTTTGCCCCTTAAAAGAGTTGCTAGGTCGAACCCAGGCATGGCCATAAATCACTTCATAGCTAGCGGGGAGTTTGCCATCTTGTCGATAAGATTCGTACATTTGGATCATTAGTTGAAACTTATCCTTGCCCATGAGTGATTTTGAGCGCGAGTTAACACTTTGTGCGCCGATGGCTTTTAAATCTCTTAGAAGATCAATAACGCTTTGATAGGTGAGTGTTAAATGCTCCATTTCCATCACCGGTGATTGAAAGCCATTTTGTAAGAGTTGATCACCAATATCGTGCATGTCAATGAATGTATTCACGTGAGTTTCGTTATCCACCACTGACCAGCTTTTTTTTAGCTCTTTAAGAGTATCTGGACCAAAGGTAGAGAATAGGATTAATCCATCGTTTTTAAGCACTCTATGGATCTCTGAGAATAACTGATTCAGATCAGGGCACCACTGCATCATTAAACTTGAAACAACGATATTAACACTGTCATCAGACAAAGGTAGATGACTAGCATTAGCACAAATTTTGTGGCTTGCTGGGTTATGCTTAAGAGAGTTTTGGGCAAAATCTAGGCAGATAACCTGCGAGTCCACAAAACGCTTTTCAAGCTGCTGAGACATTAGCCCTGTACCAGTACCTAAATCAAGAATAACGTCAGACTTGGTGGTAATAACATCAAGTTTTTTACTGAGTCGAGTAGCGATTTCTTTTTGCAAAAATGCATGATCCTCATAATTATTTGAGGCTTTATTAAAAGCTGCTCTTACTTGAGACACTGCAGAGCCTTGTGAGTGATATCTTGTATGAGTTTTAAATAATGATCAGCACCCGGTTTAATGCTCACCACAATGTTTGGGCTTGCAAGGGCATTGGTGGCAAATAGCAGCATGATTAAAGGTAGGTGAAATTTCATGTTGGTGATTATACTATTTTTGGCAAATGAAGACAGCCCGCTTAGGTGCAGGCAATCCTTCGATGGTTAAATTGTCATCATTTGGATCTAGAAAATCTTTGATAGATTGTGTGGTGTCACCAATCCAGTGAGAAGCTCGCTGCTCTTCTGGCGTGGTTTTGGTGACATTAACAAGTTTTATATTTTTAAAACCCGCTGTTTGTAGCCAAGTATTTAATGTGTCAGTGGATGGTAAACACCAAATATTTCGCATGCGAGCATAACGATCTTCAGGAATAATTTGATCACCATGCTGCTGGTCGATAATTAAAGTTTCTAAAATAAGTTCACTATTATCTGTCATGACCTCCATGAGTTGTTTAAGATGCAGCATGTGATCTTTTTGGTGGTACAAAACACCCATAGAAAAAACACTATCAAATGAAGATCCTTCAGGCATTTGCCCTAGTTTTAAAGGTAAGACATAAGCTTTTAGTGGCTGACTTATCAATGTACGAATAGCTTGGAATTGATAATTAAAGAGTAAAAATGGCTCGATACCAACAGCAATTTCAGCACCTTGCATAGCCATTAAATAGGTGAAATATCCATTGCCAGAGCCAACATCCAAAACAGACTTACCAGCGAGTGGTTTTATATGATCCTTGATTCGGTCCCATTTCATATCGCCACGCCATTCGCTCTCAAGTGCTAAATTGCCAATTTGATAAGGACCTTTTCGCCAAGGCATAAGTTGTTTTAAATACTGGGTTAGGTTTTCAATATCCACTTGAGTGTCAATACAAATATAAGGATGCTTAAAAGTAGCTTTACCAGGCTGTATTTGTTGAATATCGGCAATTGCCTGCTCCCATTTGGGAATATTGCCGTTATTTACTGAGAATGCTTGGTTTGATAATTCAACTAATTGATCACAAATAGGTGACAAGATTGTCATATTACAATATTTTTTAAAATCGTTAATCATAAAAAACCAAGGTGATATAAAATATAATGGTAAAGATGAATTTTAAATTATTTGGAGATTGAAGATATGACGATTAAAACATTAACTTTTGTAGCAGCAATAACATTAGCGACTGGCATTATTGCTGGTGGCGATGACCGTGACATGGGTCCAGTAGAATCTTTTGATTCAATGCAGCCTGTGACTGGCAAAACTGTTATTACTGAGCAAGCACCAGACACAATGACATTAAGTAAAGTGATTGGTAAAACACCATCAGGTGTTGCGGTAACACAAAGAGCACACCAAGTTTGTCAAGATAAATTAGGTTTATCAGATTCTAACATTGCTATATTTAAAGCTGCACTAGCTGTTGGTACTGAATATAACACTGGTCCTATTGATGCAGTGGGTACGTTATTCTCTCCTGAGCGTTGGGAAGATTACTATAACTGTATTGGACGTTTTAGTTTTAATGCTGAATCATTTAAATAGACTATAGTAAGAACAAAAAAAAGCCTGCAATTGCAGGCTTTTTTTACGTTTAGAGAAAAGTTTAAATCTCTAGTAATGAGTTTTCTTTATCAGATAATTTTGACTCTACTTCTTTCACACTGATATCTGTTATTTTTTGAACATTGTCTTCTGCTTTTCTAGCCTCGTCCTCTGAAACTTCCTTGTCCTTTAAAAGATCTTTAAAATCAGAGTTAGCATCTCGACGAATATTGCGAATGGCAATTTTGGCATTTTCAGCTTCATCTCGAACAATTTTAACTAAATCACGTCTGCGCTCTTCAGTTAGGGGAGGAAGAGGGATGCGTATTGCTTGCCCCATGGTTTGAGGATTAAGCCCTAAGTCTGAAGTCATGATGGCTTTTTCTACTGCCGCTGACATATCTTTTTCCCAAACAGAAACCTTAAGTGTGCGTGAATCTTCAGCAACAATGTTACCCACTTGCGATAAAGGCACCATTGATCCGTAATACTCTACTTGAACTTGCTCAAGCAGTGAAGGGTGGGCACGACCTGCTCTAATTTTTCCAAAGTTTGTTTCAAGTAAAGCGATGCTTTTAGTCATACGATCTTGAGCATCTTGTTGAATTTCATTTAACATAATTAGTTCCTTACAATAGTTCCTAAGGATTCACCCTTAAGAATATTAGACAACGTGTTGGTATCTTCAAGCATGCTAAAGACACAGATTTCAATATGATTTTCACGACACATGGCAAAGGCTGAGGTATCCATAATCTGTAGATTTTTTGAAATAGCTTCATCAAAACTTAGTGTGTCGTAGCGAGTTGCACTAGAGTCTTTCATTGGATCAGCTGTATAAACACCATCTACTTTAGTGGCTTTAAATACTGCATCTGCACCAATTTCAATAGCTCTAAGTGTAGCACCAGTATCCGTAGTAAAACAGGGTGCGCCTGTACCTGCTGAGAAAATAACCACTTTACCTTCGATAAGTGCTTGCTTAGCTTTGTTATGATCCATTGGTTCACAAACGCCACCACCAATTGGAAAGCCAGACATAACTAATACATCGACATCATTTTTACGGCAAGAATCTGAAATGGCTAATGCATTTATGACAGTGGCCAACATACCCATATGATCACCAGTGACACGGTTCATGCCAGCTTGGGCTAGTGCCGCACCGCGAAAAATATTACCACCACCAACAACAATACCAATTTCCACACCTTGTTTCTGCACAGATTTAATAATGCCAACAACTTTATCCAAAGTGGCTGGATCAACAGTATTTTCAGAGCTAGCAAGTGCTTCACCGCTAAGTTTTAATAAGATGCGTTTGTATTTATTCATGCTTAGTTTATGTATTAGTAATAGTCATATAAAGAATAGAGTGATTTTACCTAGCTTGCTCGTTATAATGAACCCTTTGTCCGACATAATTTAACCTTGCATATGAATCAGATTAGCATACGTGGCGCTCGCGTTCACAATTTAAAGAATATTGATATCAACATACCGAGAAATAAGCTTGTGGTAATCACAGGTTTGTCTGGTTCGGGTAAGTCATCTTTGGCTTTTGATACTATTTATGCAGAAGGGCAAAGACGCTATGTTGAGTCTTTATCAGCTTATGCAAGACAGTTTTTATCTCTCATGGAAAAGCCGGATGTTGATCATATTGAAGGGCTATCTCCAGCAATTTCTATTGAGCAAAAAGCCACATCGCACAACCCGCGCTCAACTGTTGGTACGATTACTGAAATTTATGATTATTTAAGATTATTGTTTGCTCGCGCCGGCATTCCAAAGTGTCCAGAGCATGAGGTTGATCTTCAGTCACAAACTATCTCTCAAATGGTTGATAGTATTATCGCTTTGCCTGAGGGTGAAAAGATTATGCTGTTAGCGCCCATCGTACAAAATCGTAAGGGTAGTCATAAAAAATTATTAGAAGAATTATCACATCAAGGATTCTTACGCGCCAGAGTTGATGGTGAAGTGATGTATATGGATGAAATGGAAGAGCTGAACGGCAAAACCAACCATACAATTGAAATTGTTATTGATCGCCTTAAAGTTCGTGATGACATTGCTTCGCGTCTATCTGAATCATTAGAAACAGCACTTAATTTAAGCAGCGGTTTAGTTAAAGTATTACCAATGGATGATGAGCCAACTTGGGATGAGATGGTATTTTCTGCCAAATTTTCTTGTATTGAATGTGGCTACTCACTTACTGAATTAGAGCCAAGGCTTTTTTCTTTTAACAATCCAGTAGGCGCTTGTCCGACTTGTGATGGTTTGGGTGTTAAAGATATGTTTGATGCATACAAAGTGGTCGCAAATCCAGGGCTTAGTCTGGCCGATGGTGCAATTTATGGTTGGGGTCGCTCAAATGCTTATTTTTATCAAATCTTAATGTTGGTGGGTCAGTTTTATGGATTTGATATTGAAACTACTTATGAAGACTTAAGTGACGAGCACAAAAAAATCGTGCTTTACGGCAGTGGTGAAGATGAGATTGATTTTTCTAAAATAAAAGGGCGTAAAGGTTGGTCGAATAAAGCCAAACCTTTTGAAGGTGTTATTCCGCGTATGATGCGTCGTTATGAAGAGAGTGAGATTCGCTCAGTTCATGAAGAATTGTCTCGCTATGTGGTCAGCCAAGATTGCATGGAATGTAATGGCGACCGACTGAACGCAGCAGCTAGAAATGTCTTTATTGGTGGAAAAAATTTGTCTTATATCACCAAACTTTCAATTGCTAATATCTATGAATTTTTAAATTCACTTGAGCTAGAAGGCTCTAGAGCTAAAATTGCTGACACGGTTTTAAAAGAAATAATCCAAAGATTGAAGTTTTTGATTAATGTCGGACTTGATTATTTAAGCCTTGATCGCAGAGCCAACTCTTTATCAGGTGGAGAGGCACAACGAATTCGACTGGCCAGCCAAATTGGTGCAGGACTTATGGGTGTTTTGTATGTTTTAGACGAGCCTTCGATTGGCCTTCATCAGCGAGACAACCAAAAACTTTTAAATACATTGACGTATCTTCGAGATATTGGTAATACCGTGATTGTGGTTGAGCACGATGAAGATGCAATTATGCAAGCAGATTACGTGATTGATATTGGCCCTGGTGCTGGTATGCATGGCGGTGAAATTATTGCAGCTGGCACACCTCAAGAAGTGGCAGATAATCCAAAATCTTTAACAGGTGATTATCTTAGTGGCAGACAAAGTATTGAAGTGCCAAATGTCCGAAAAACCTCAGATCGTTGGCTTGAAATTAAAGGCGCCAATGGTAACAACCTAAATCGGGTTGATTTGGCTATTCCTGTTGGTGTTTTGACTTGTGTCACTGGTGTATCTGGATCAGGTAAATCAACACTGATCAATGATACTTTGTACGCTTTAGCAGCGCGTGATTTAAACCGCGCACAAACAACACCAGCAGAGTTTGACAGCATTTCAGGACTAGAGCATTTTGATAAAATCGTCAACATTGATCAAAGCCCAATTGGAAGAACACCGCGCTCTAATTCAGCGACTTATACAGGTATATTTTCTTTAGTTCGTGATCTTTTCTCTCAAACGCTAGAAGCTAGAAGTCGTGGCTATAAGGCAGGACGCTTTAGTTTTAATGTCAAAGGCGGGCGTTGTGAAGCTTGTAAGGGAGATGGACTGATTAAAGTGGAAATGCACTTTTTACCGGATATTTATGTGCCTTGTGACGTTTGTCATGGTGATAGATACAACCGTGAAACTTTAGAGATTATGTACAAGGGTAAAATTATTTCACAGGTGTTAGACATGACGGTTGAAACGGCTGTAGAGTTTTTTGAACCGATGCCAAAAATTAAACAAAAATTACAAACCTTGATGGATGTTGGTTTGTCATATATTACCTTGGGTCAAAATGCAACCACCTTATCAGGTGGTGAGGCGCAACGTATTAAGCTAGCAAAAGAGTTATCAAAACTTGATACAGGTCAGACACTTTACATTCTGGATGAACCTACAACTGGCTTACATTTCCATGATATTAAACAATTGTTATCAGTGATTAATCGACTGCGTGAAAGAGAAAATACCATTGTCATTATCGAGCACAATTTAGATGTTATTAAAACAGCTGATTGGATTGTAGATTTAGGCCCTGAAGGGGGAGACAAAGGCGGGTGTATTGTGGCAACAGGTACTCCAGAAACTGTGAGTAAAGTTAAAGGATCATATACAGGGAAGTACTTACAAAGTTATTTACAAAACACCTAGTTGATAATTAGTAATTTGATAATGATAATTTCTGCCATTTTTAACTTGTTTAATTGAGATAGGTAAGTACTGATACTCTGGCAAAAAATACGCTTCTAATTTGTCACCATCATCAATTTTCTCAATTTTAATAGCTTTAATTGTTTTTTGATTTAAGCTAATTGACTGGTTGCCAGTTTTTTTATAATGATGCTGTTTGACAGACTGCCCATTAGCTACCTGGTAAAAAAACTCAGTTTTATCTGGGACTTTCTCTAGGTCATGAGCCAGTGCTAAAAATAAACTGAGTGGATCTACAACGCTACCAGGCTTAGTATCCCAAGTTAGGATAGTAGGCTGAGTTTTAGTTAGGTTTGAGACAACCTTAAAATGTTTAGAATTAATATTAATCGAGTAATTTTCTTTAACTTGCGTATCTTCTAATTCCATAATTTGATAACTAATATCATCAACACCCAGCTCATCGATTATAAAAGAGGAACTAGCAGTAACAGAATATTTTTTAACAAGTGCAGCAATACCTGTGGTTTTAGCGTTAGCCGTGTAGAAAAAATTATCTTCTAATTTATGCAATATACGAGTCTCTTCTGCAATTTTCAAGCCATTAATAGATAACTGATATTTGGCAACATGAGGCTCAAGCGCTTGAGCGTTCGCGCAAAATAGCCCTACAATAATGATTATTGAAGTTTTTATAGACATTGACTATCTACTATAGCACGATTATCCTTAAGTGATAATCGCCCCTGGGTAAAGCAATGTATAACTTTAGGGAAGAGTTTATGCTCCTCTATTAAAACCCGTTTTGACAGCGATTTAGCAGTGTCATTTTTAAGCACTTGAACATGAGATTGAGCAATAATAGGCCCACCATCTAGCTCATCAGTAACAAAATGAATACTTACACCATGTTCACTCTCATCAGCGTCAAGCGCTCTTTGGTGTGTATTAAGGCCCGTAAATTTAGGCAATAAAGAGGGATGAATATTTAGCATTTTTCCTAAATATTTTTGCGTAAATTCTGTGGTAAGAATACGCATAAAACCTGCCAAAATAATGATGCCAGGATTATATTGATCAATAATTTGGCTTAACTGCTGATCAAAGACCTCTCTAGTGGAGAATTGTGTGTGATTGAGTGTATGGGTGGGGATGTTTGCATCTTTGGCACGTTTAAGCCCATAAGCTTCTTCTTTGTTACTAATAACCGCTTGAATATCTAGATCAATTTCCTCAGCATTATCAATAATAGACTGAAGGTTTGAGCCGCTTCCAGAAATTAGGATAACACCTTTCATTTAGATGATAACTTGATTACCTTCATTAGCAACAATTTCTCCAATTAGCCAGGCTTTCTCACCTTGCTCTTTCATATGCTGAATAGCTGCTTCACTTTGCTCGGCAGGCACAACAAGCACCATACCAGCGCCACAGTTAAAGACGCGATACATTTCCATAATGTCAATATTACCATTGTCTTGTAAAAACTGAAATATCTCAGGCAATACCCACGATGTACTATCTAGCTTTGCAGCCAAGTTGTCCGGCAACACTCTAGGAATATTTTCTAAAAGCCCGCCACCGGTGATGTGTGAGATTGCATGAACTGAGTATTTTTCAATCAGTGATAAAACTGATTTAACATAAATTTTAGTAGGCTCTATAAGCGCTTGTAATTGAGCGTCTGTCGGCTTGGATTGTTCTAAGACTTTACGAATAAGAGAATAACCATTGGAATGAGGACCTGATGAGGCTAAGGCGATAATATGATCGCCATTAGATACTTTTGAACCATCGATAACCTTGTCTTTATCTGCAATACCAACACAAAAACCTGCAAGGTCGTATTCTTCACCTTGATACATGCCTGGCATTTCAGCAGTTTCACCACCTATTAAAGCACAGCCAGAAATTTTACAACCTTCGCCAATGCCATGAATAACTGATGTAGCTAATTCAATGTTTAGCTTACCAGTCGCATAATAATCTAGAAAAAATAATGGTTCCGCGCCTTGCACAATTAAGTCATTAACACACATGGCTACCAGATCAATACCAATGGTATCATGCTTATTAAGCATTTCAGCTACTTTAAGTTTTGTACCAACACCATCTGTTCCAGAAATTAAAACTGGATTTTTGTATTTATGAATTGGCAACTCAAACATAGCGCCAAATCCACCAAGACCCGCTAACACACCATCACGCATTGTGGATTTTGCAATTGGTTTAATTTTTTCGATTAAGTCATTACCTTTGGTAATGTCGACACCTGAGTCTTGGTAAGTCAATGATGACATATGGTTTTTTCCGTATAATTAATTTTTTTAGATCTCAATTGAACTCGTCGAAAAATGAATTTTTCTAGTGTGCCAAATGCACTTTCAATTTTACGCATTATTTTAACAGTACCTGTTGTAATGACTTTGTTAAATGATCAATATTTTTTAGCAATGGTGTTGTTTTTTGTTGCCGGAATTACAGATGGACTAGATGGCTGGATTGCTAAACGCTATTCGTTTGAATCTCGCCTAGGCTCTATTCTTGACCCAGTTGCCGATAAACTACTATTAGTGAGTAGCTTTATCTCGCTATATATTATTGGTTTGCTACCGATGTGGCTACTGGTGTTAATATTTTTGCGTGACGTCATGATTGTATCTGGCACAGTAGGAAGTTTTATTGGTGCCGGCACCCCTAAGGAAGAGCTACTCACTCCTTCAAAGTTATCTAAAATTAATACCGCATTGCAAATTGCTTTAGTCTTATTCTTGGTAGCTATGCAGTTATATCCAGCATTTACACAATGGAGTGCGATATTTTTTATCATTGTTGCTACTTCTACGGTCCTAAGTGGTGCGGATTATATTTGGGTTTGGATTGAGAAGGTCATCTCCCAAGAAAAAAAATAAGACAGATATGATGAAACAACTTGGATTACCTATTTCTCTAGACACAAAGATGCTGTTAGGTAATTTTTCTATTGAAAAAAATCAAGCATTACTAGCTTTTATTGACAATTTGTTCTCTCAAGAGCACTCATCAGTTGTTTTTGTCTCAGGGGATAAATCTAACGGTAAAACACATCTCTTACAAGGCTGTATTTTTAAAGCATTAGGGCAGGATTTAAAAGCAGTTTATGTAGATATCAAGCAAACATTGCCTACTAATTTTTTAAATATATTGTCTGATTATGATTGGGTCTGTATTGACAATATTGATCAATTAAGTGAGATCCAGCAACAAGAATTGTTTGATCTTTATAATCAAATTAAGCAAACCAAAACCAAGTTAGTTGTTTCAGCCTCCAAGCCCCCTGGCGAATTGGTTGTATTAAAAGATCTTAAAACTCGATTATCTTTAGCGGTTGTTTACCGTTTGGAGCAGCTTGATGATCAAGAAAAGATTGATTTAATTCAGCGCAAGATGCAAGATAAAAACCTTGATATCGATGATAAAGTTTATGCGTATCTATTTAAAGTCTTTTCTAGAGATTTAAGCGAAGTGTTATCTGTGATTGATAAGTTGGATCAGGAATCTTTAAGACAAAAAAGCCCAATTTCAATTCCTTTTGTGAAGAAAATTTTAAAAATTTAGCGTTTTTTTCTAAAATTAAACTTAGCAATTCTAGGCATAAGTTTTGAAAAAGGAATTAAAGATAAGTCTGGGTAATTTACATTGATCTTATCCACTAAGCTAGTAATATTATTAATTTTATCGCCATTATCCACCCCCATTAACTCCTGCAAAGCCAGCAAGCCACCCATTTTTATTTTGGACTGCTGACCAACCGAAAGATTGTTAACATTGTGAGTTTTTAATACGAAATTACTATTATTTCGTAAGTGATAATAGACGGATTGACATGAATCTGACGAGTCATGATTTAAACATGAGCCAAATTCTTTTTCAGCTACACAGTCTTTGGCAGCAAATTTACAGCCACATCGACCGCTAAGAATTAAATGTGAAAAGGGGCAAGTAAAGTGCTCATAAGCCATAACAATAGGTGTTTTGTGTATTTAATTTACGTTAAGACATTATAATGTAAGCTTTTATTTCGAACGATCGAATATTTGATGAATTACTTACCTATTTTTATTGATATTAAGCAAAAGCCTTGTTTGGTGGTTGGCGGTGGTGATATTGCCTACCGAAAAATGTCACTTTTATTAAAGGCAAATGCTCAAATAACTTGTTTTGACCAATCAGCTTGTGCAAATGTTCAAGCTTTAGCTGATCAAGGCAAGATTACTTTAATAAAACGAAATTTTGAGGCGGGTGATATAAACAATCAAACCTTGATTATTTCCGCTACTAACAATACCCAAGTAAATGCGCAAGTTTCCAAACTGGCTCATAGTGCTAATATTCCAGTAAATGTAGTGGACTCTCCAGATTTTTGTTCATTTATTATGCCATCAATTGTTGATAGATCTCCAATTATAATTGCTATCTCTTCAGCAGGAAAGACACCAGTTTTAGCGCGTTTAATTCGTGCAAAGTTAGAGAGTACTATTCCCCATGCTTATGGAAAGTTAGCAGAGTTAGCAGGTAGTTTTAGAGATCAAGTTAAAGCAAAGTTTACCAATATTGAGGATAGACGCTTTTTTTGGGAGCGCGCTTTTTCAGGTATTATTGCTGAAAAAGTATTCTCTGGACGTGTAGAGGAAGCTAAAGCTGCTATGCAGCAGCAACTTGATGACTCAACTGATAGCGATGTTGGTGAGGTGTATCTAGTTGGTGGCGGTCCAGGCGATCCTGATCTACTAACATTTAAAGCCTTGCGCTTAATGCAGCAAGCAGATGTTATTTTGTATGATCGCTTAGTTTCAGAAGGTGTGATGGAATTAGTTAGGCGAGATGCTGAGCTCATTTATGTAGGTAAAGAGCGTGATAATCACAGTGTTCCTCAAGAGGGTATTAATCAATTATTGGTTGATTTGGCTAAAAAAGGTAGACGCGTTTGTCGCTTAAAAGGTGGTGATCCGTTTATTTTTGGACGTGGCGGTGAAGAAATTGAAACCTTAGCTGAAAATGGAATCCCGTTCCAAGTTGTGCCCGGTATTACCGCAGCATCAGGTTGCTCAACTTATTCAGGAATTCCATTAACGCATCGTGATTACTCACAATCTTGTCGTTTTGTAACAGGCCATCTTAAAGACGGTAGTATGAATCTACCTTGGGACGAATTAGCAGTTGAACAGCAAACCATTGTGTTCTATATGGCACTTAAAGGTGCAAAACATTTATCAGATAAGCTTATAGAACATGGAATGCGTGGCGATATGCCAGTTGCTCTAGTTGAGAAAGGCACAACACCTGATCATCGCGTATGGACAACAACACTAGTTGAGTTACCGACAATTGTAGCTACTAAGCCAATCAAAGCACCAACGTTGATTATTGTTGGTGAAGTGGTTAAACTAAGAGAAAAACTTAATTGGTTTGATCCGAGTGATTAGTTTTTAGCGCCCATTGATTTAAAGATTTTTCCTGCTGGACAAAACCCAGTAAAAGCAGATTGGAATAAATTAAAACACACAAAGAAAGTCAACCATAACCAGTTTGCTTCTGTAAACATATTGTTGTTATTTATAAGTAATGAGATCATGATAATGGTGCCTGCTATAGCAGATACTGCGTTGTTAACTTTCATTTGTTTATTCCTTAGTTTCAAAGCCCCATTATGATCCTATATTAGGTATAATTTCCAATTCTTCGCGGGAGTGGTGGAATTGGTAGACACGCTGGATTTAGGTTCCAGTGTCGTAAGACGTGAGAGTTCGAGTCTCTCCTTCCGTACCATATTTATTCAAAGAGACATATGAAGACGTTTATTCTACATAGTCAAGACTTGTCAATAGCAAAACTTGTTTCTAAAAAAGTTGACGCTGTTATTCAACAAAAGCGAACTCATTTTCGCTTTACCACAAATAAAATTATTGATTTAGACGCCTTAAGAGATGCGTTTAAACTCGATTTTAATTTTGTACCTACGTCATTCTCACCCAATCAAATCGCACTTTTAGTGAGTGACATGGATTCAACTTTAATCAATATTGAAAGTATTGATGAAATTGCCGATTTTGCTAATTTAAAGCCACAAGTAGCAAAAATTACCGAGCTTGCTATGCAAGGAGAGCTTGATTTTGGTGCTTCTTTAGCGCAGCGTGTTGCCCTATTAAAAGGCTTAGATGTTTCAGTATTGGAAAAGGTTTATACAAACAAGCTTCAAGTAAATTCTGGTGGAAGAGAGCTGATCGATTTCTTAAAGAGTAAGCATATCAAAAGTGCAGTGGTATCTGGAGGGTTTACTTACTTTACTGATCGATTGAGCAAAGATATTGGGCTTGATTATTCTAGGGCTAATATTTTAGGAGTCGACAATGGCTGCTTAACTGGCGTCATTCAAGGTAGTATTATTAACGCTAAAGCGAAAGCTGATTTCGTTCATGAACTTTGCCAAAAGCATACATTTGACGCCATTCAAGTGATTGCTGTTGGCGATGGTGCAAATGATTTGGCGATGATGAAAGTTGCAGGACTGTCTGTTGCATACCATGCAAAACCAATTGTGGCAAAGCAAGCGGATATCTCCATTAATGTTGGTGGATTAGATAAAATTATAGATTTATTTGATGAATAATTTAATATGTTAGTTGAACTCGGACATTTCGCATTAGTTTTAGCATTGGCTTTTACTTTCTTGCAAGTTGTATTGCCAACAATAGGGCTTATTAAAGGTGATTTTTCACTAGCCCAGCTATCACGTCCTATGTTGTGGGCTCAGTTCTTTTGGGTGTTGATAGCATTTGCTGTTTTGATGTATGCGTTTGTTGTAGATGATTTCTCTGTTAAGTATGTAGCCAATAATTCTAATACTGATTTACCAGACATGTTTAAGATGTCAGCTGTATGGGGTGCACATGAAGGATCATTATTATTGTGGGCGTTGGTATTATCAAGTTGGAGTTTAGCAGTTTCAATTTTTTCTAAACGACTACCAAGAGACGTTCTAACTCATATTCTTATTATTCTAGGTGTCATTAGTATTGGATTTTTATTATTCCTATTGCTCACCTCTAACCCATTTGAGCGATTAGATATTATTCCTTTGCAGGGTCGAGAGCTTAATCCATTACTACAAGATTTTGGCCTGATTATTCACCCACCAATGCTTTACATGGGTTACGTGGGCATGGCTATACCTTTTGCTTTTGTGTTGTCATCTCTTATTCGTGGACAGCTTGATTCTACTTGGCTAAGATGGTCTCGTCCTTGGACTTTGGTGGCCTGGTCATTCTTAACCTTTGGTATTACATTGGGCTCATGGTGGGCATATTATGAACTTGGCTGGGGTGGTTGGTGGTTCTGGGATCCAGTTGAAAATGCCTCATTTATGCCATGGTTAGTGGCAACTGCGTTAGTGCATTCACTCAACGTGAGTGAAAAGCGTGGTGCCTTTAAGCATTGGACTGTGTTGTTAGCCATTGCAGGGTTTTCTTTAAGTTTATTAGGTACTTTTTTAGTCAGATCAGGTATTTTAACGTCGGTTCACTCCTTTGCTGCAGACCCTGCTAGAGGTGCATTTATTTTAGCCTTCTTGATTGTTGTTATCGGTGGATCATTAGCACTATATGCATGGCGAGCTTCACTCATGCGTAGCCAAAACTCTTTCTCTTGGCTATCTAGAGAGAGTGGGCTGTTGGTTAATAACATTTTGTTAGTTGCCGCTATGTTGAGTGTTTTTCTAGGCACCATGTATCCTCTATTATTAGACTCTCTCGGTTTGGGAAAAATTTCAGTGGGCGCACCATACTTTGATGCTGTTTTTGTTCCGATTATGATTCCTGCTGTTTTAGCCATGGTGATTGCGCCATTCTTACGCTGGAAAAAAGATACGATTTCTCGAATCACGACTGTTTTGAAGCCAGTATGGTTAGGTGTAGGTTTGCTATTTTTGGCCAGCTTTTTAATCGTTGATAATACTTTTGTTTCGTTGGCAGTATTCTTGTTTATCTGGATTGTTCTGCATTCTATAACATTATTAGTAACTCGAATTCGTCAGAATGGCTCAACGAGTCTTGCTTTTATTGGCATGATTTTAGCTCATATTGGTATTGCAATATTCTTGCTAGGAGCGACAGTCACAACCCAGCTTGGTATAGAAAAAGATATAAAAATGGAAGTTGATCAGCAAATAACTATCAAAGGTTATGAATTTGTCTTTAAGGGCGTAGAGAGTTTTTCTCAACAAAACTATCAAGGCCATAAAGGTAAGATTGAAATTTATTTAGAAGGTGATTTGATTGCTAAATTAAATCCAGAAAAACGTCAATATGTCACTGGCATGCCAATGACAGAAGCTGCTATTGATCCAAGCTTGTATCGAGACTTATATGTTGCCTTGGGTGAATCTTTAGGAGATGGCGCCTGGAGTTTGAGAATTTACTACAAGCCACTGATAAGATGGATTTGGCTTGGCGGCTTGTTTATTTCATTAGGTGCTTTATTTGCAGCATTTGATAGAAGATATCGTCTGAGGGTTAAATCATGAGTATGACTATTTGGTTTGGTGTTATGTTGGTTTTATCCATTGCTTGGGCGGTGTGGTTTTTAAAAAGACCATTGGCCGATAATGGGGTTGATTTAGAGCAATCAAACATTGACATCGGAAAGCAAAGAAAGCTTGAGTTGCAAGCTGATCTTACCCAAGGTTTGATTGATCAAGAGCAATTTGAACAAGCGCTTGAAGATATATCAAGTACATTGGCGTTAGAACTTAAACAAGCAGACTCTAAAACACTGATTAAGTCTAATACTAATATTTGGATCGTTGTGGTCGTTGTATTGCTTCCGATTTTTACAATCAGTGTTTATCAAAATTTAAGCAATTACACACCGACTAGTAAGTCAATTCCTATTGACTTACCACCTTTAACTCTTGATCAAAGTGTTGTTAAGATTGAGCAACATTTAAAAGAAAACCCACAAGATGTTAAGGCCTGGAAAATGCTTGGTTTGAGTTATTTTGATTTAAATAAAATTGAAGAGTCACTTAAAGCTTATGAGAAAGCTTATCAAATTGATTCTAGTGACCCCAGGTTATTGGTTGAATATGCATCTGCTTTAATCAGTGCCAATGATGACCAATTTACACTAAAGCCTATAGAGCTTATTAAAAAAGCTTTAGAGATTGAGCCTAATGCACCTGATGCACTCTACTTAGCTGGCATGTTTGCCGCTAGTGTTCAAGATTTTAAACTGGCCAAAACTCTATGGAATAAGGCATTAAGTGTACTACCTGAGCAAAGTGTTGATCGACAGGCGTTAGTTAGTATTCTGGCAGAGTTAAGTCGTGTTGAAAGTGGTGATATTAGTAATACAGTAACAGTTAATGTGGTTATTTCTGATGAAATATTAGCGAGCCGACCCGCTGACGATTATTTAATGATTTACGCTAAGGCTGCCCAAGGCAGGCCAATGCCAATTGCTATTCAAAAATTACCAATTGGAGCATTTAATGGTCAAGTTGTATTGAGTGATATGAATTCTATTATGTCAGATAAGCTTTTGTCACAACATGGTAAGGCTATTGTTGTTGTGCGAATAAGTGCAACAGGTGGGGCTATGAAGCAAGCAGATGATTTGCAGGTTTCTAGTGAAATTATTACCATTGCAGAAAATCCAAGCGTAACCCTAAATCTAAAATAAATCCATGAGTAAAACAATAAAACTAGCTCAATCTCTGATTAAAATTGATTCATTAACGCCTAATGATAAAGGTTGTCAGGTATTAATGACTGATCTTCTAAAGCAGTCAAATTTTGAAATCAGCGATCTTAAATTTGAAGAGGTATATAATTTTTGGGCCCAGCATGGTGCTGGATCTCCTGTATTTGTTTTTGCTGGACATACTGATGTTGTGCCTGTAGGTGATGCCTCAAAATGGGATTTAGATCCATTTTCTGGTGAAGTAAAAGACGGTATGCTGCATGGTCGAGGTGCGGCTGATATGAAAGGCTCTCTGGCGGCTATGCTAGATGCTAGTGAGCGCTTTGTAAAAGATTATCCAGATCATAAAGGTACGATTGGTTATTTGATTACCTCAGATGAAGAGGGGCCAGCTGTTAACGGCACTATCAAGGTTTGCGAACATTTAAATAAAATCGGACAAAACGTTGATTATTGTTTGGTGGGTGAGCCATCAGCGACCAACGTTTTGGGTGATGTCATTAAAAATGGACGTCGAGGCTCTCTTAATGCCACACTAACAATTATCGGCAAGCAAGGCCATATTGCTTACCCTCATTTGGCAAATAACCCAATTCATCTAGCTGTTCCAGTTCTGAATGAGCTGTGCGCAGAGCTATGGGATAAGGGTAATAAATATTTCCCTGCGACCAGTTTTCAAGTATCAAACATTCACTCTGGCACTGGGGTGAGCAATGTCATTCCTGGTACTATTGAGGTTATGTTTAATTTTCGTTATTCGACTGAGTCGACTCACGAAGGTTTACAAAAAAGAGTGTGCGATATTCTAGATAAGCACAACCTTGAATATGAAATTGATTGGAACCATTCGGGCTATCCATTCTTAACGCCAAAAGGCGATTTGGTGGCCAGCTGTGTTGATGCTATTAAAAAAGTCATGAATGTGGATACACAACTATCCACCTCTGGTGGTACTTCAGATGGGCGTTTCATAGCACCGATTTTAAATGCTCAAGTTGTGGAGTTAGGCCCTATTAATGCCACAATCCATCAAGTTAATGAGTGTGTTTCAGCTAAAGATTTAGATGATTTAAGTAAAATTTATTATCATATTCTTAAAAATATCTTAGTTTGATATGATGCGTTTTGACGTCATCACCTTATTTCCTGACATGTTTTGTGCGATTAAAGACGAAGGTGTTATCGCTCGAGGTATTAAAAAATCATTGCTTGAAATTCATACTTGGCAACTCAGAGATTTTTCTGACAATAAGTATCGCAATGTTGATGATAAATCTTATGGTGGTGGCGCTGGTATGGTGATGCAAGTTAAGCCCATTCGCAGTTGTATTGAGCAAATAAAACAAAAAAATCTAAATTCTCAAGTTATTTACTTATCACCTCAAGGTCAGAAGCTTACCCATCAGCTAGCCATTGAAATCTCCAAACTTGAATCAGTCACACTATTATGTGGGCGTTATGAGGGGGTTGATGAGCGCGTAATTGAGCATGACGTAGACTTAGAGGTATCCATTGGTGATTATGTTATTAGTGGGGGCGAGCTGGCTGCCATGGTTTTGATTGACAGTGTTAGCAGGCATGTGCCCGGCGTTTTGGGCAATGCAGAATCTCTTAATGATTCATTTTTCAACGGCTTGCTTGATTATCCGCACTATACTCGTCCAGAAATTATTGACGGCCAGAAAGTACCAGATGTTTTACTCAGTGGGCATCAAGCTAATATTGATGCTTGGCGAGAAGATCAGTCACTTAAAAGCACTAAAGAAAAGCGTCAAGATCTCATTAAAAAATAGCACTTATTTGCTTTTTTAGCAAAAAAAATTATAATAGTCGCTTTATTCTACAACGGCGTAGAGTTTTGTAATCAAGCATTGTTGCTAACAAGTTGCCCATGAAGGGTTTATTTCTAATTGCAAATAGTAGTATTTGCAATTATCAAAGGAGAGAAGTATGAAATTTGTAACGGCAATTCTACGACCGCATAAATTAGATGATATTAGAGAAGCACTTTCAGAAGTGGGTATATCTGGCATTACAGTCACCGAAGTTAAAGGCTTTGGTCGTCAAAAAGGGCACACCGAGGTATATCGTGGCGCTGAATATCAAGTTGATTTTTTACCAAAAATTAAATTAGAGTTGGCAATACCTGCATCAAAACTTGATGTTGTTATTGATACCATTAGTAATGTTGCCAATTCAGGCAAAGTTGGTGATGGCAAAATTTTTGTAACTAATTTAGATAAAGTTATCCGCATTCGTACTGGTGAGACGGATCTAGACGCACTTTAAGGAGTAAAAAATGAAAAAATTATTAAGTTTATTGGCTTTAATGCCAATGGTTGTGTTCGCAGAAGATTTAAATGGTGCAAATACATCATGGATTCTTACCTCAACAGCATTAGTTTTGTTGATGACATTGCCAGGTTTGGCTTTGTTTTATGGCGGCTTGGTTCGTAGTAAAAATATCCTATCAATTTTGATGCAGTGTTTTTCGATTGCCGGCATTGTTTCAATACTTTGGTTAGTTGCTGGCTATAGTATTGCTTTTGCACCTGGTAATGAATATTTTGGTAGTTTATCTAAGTTTATGTTGGCAGGTGTTATGGAGGGTTCGCTAAGTGGCGACATCCCTGAAAGTTTGTTTGTACTTTTCCAAATGACTTTTGCAATTATCACTCCAGCGTTAATTATAGGTGGTTTTGCTGAAAGAATGAAGTTCTCCGCAGTGCTACTATTTAGCTCGATTTGGTTGATTGTGGTTTATGCTCCAATTACCCATTGGGTATGGGGTGGTGGCTGGTTAGGTGAGATGGGCTTATTAGATTTTGCCGGTGGTACGGTTGTTCATATTACAGCTGGCGTTGCTGCTTTGGTTGCAGCGATTGTTATCGGTCCTCGTAACGGCTTCCCAAAAAAACCGATGCCACCGCATAATATGACCATGACAATTACAGGTGCAGCGATGCTTTGGATTGGCTGGTTTGGTTTTAATGGCGGCTCTGCCTTAGCAGCTAATGGTGATGCAGCCATGGCTATGCTAGTTACACATATTTCAGCAGCAGCAGGTGCGATCACTTGGATGTTTTACGAGTGGGTTAAGTTTGGTAAGCCAACCGCACTAGGTGCAGTCACAGGTTTAGTTGCTGGTTTAGGCACAATCACACCAGCTTCTGGCTTTGTTGGCCCTGCAGGTGCTTTAGTTATTGGCATTGTGGCAGGTATCGTTTGTTTTAATGCTGTTATTTTGATTAAGCAAAAATGGAAAATTGATGATTCGTTGGATGTATTTCCAGTACATGGTGTGGGCGGTATTACCGGCACACTAATTGCGGCAGTTTTTGCCTCTGATCAGCTAGGTATTTTCTCTGGCCAAGGCTTAGCAGAAGGCATGACTATTATGTCACAACTTGAAGTTCAAGCAATCGGCGTTATTGCAACTTTTGCTTATACGGCAGTTGCTACTTATATCATTCTTAAAGTAGTTGATATGATAACCGGCTTAAGAGTTAGCGCTGAAGAGGAGCAACAAGGCTTAGATATTGTCTCTCATGAAGAGAGAGGTTACGATCTTTAAAAAAATAGCTTAATTTATCTTAAAAACCTGCCTCTAGTTTAACTATTGGCGGGTTTTTTTATGTCCAGCAAAACCAATTCGTATATAATCATAGCAATATTTTATTGTTTTTTATTATGCGTGTAAATCACCTGCTGACTGGCTCAATGGTAGCCCTGATTACCCCCATGCTTGAAGATGGGTCGGTGGATTTTAGTGCACTTGAGTCATTGGTTGAATTTCATATTAAATCTGGTACAAAAGCCATCGTTTCTATGGGAACGACGGGTGAAAGTGCTACGCTAAATCAAAAAGAACATACTGAAGTGATGCGTAAAACCGTTGAATTTGCAAGAGGCCGAATTCCTATTATTGCCGGTACAGGCGCTAATTCAACTTCAGAAGCCATTGAGCTAACGCAAGCTGGGAAAGATATAGGTGCAGATGCTTGTCTTTTGGTGACTCCGTATTACAACAAGCCAACTCAAGAAGGCTTGTATCAGCATTATAAGCTTATCTCAGAATCAGTTGACATTGACCAAATTTTGTATAATGTGCCCGGCAGAACAGCAGTTGATTTATCGGTAGAAACGGCGGTGCGTTTGTCAGCTGTTAAAAATATTATTGGTATTAAAGATGCTACAGGTGATTTGAATGTTGCTCGTGCATTGATTGATCAGTGTCCAGAAGACTTCTTGCTTTATAGTGGCGATGATGCTACGGCGATTGAGTTTATCTTAATGGGTGGTCATGGCGGTATTTCTGTGAGTGCAAATGTTGCACCAGAGGCATTGGCTAATGCTTATCAGGCTGCATTTGAAGATAACAAAGAGGTAGCTGTATCCATTAATCAGCCGCTGACAAATTTACATCAAAGTTTATTTATTGAGTCTAATCCAATACCGGTGAAATGGGCGATGCATAAAATGGGCAAATGCGATAGCGGAATTCGTTTACCATTAACAAAATTATCACAAGAGGCTCGAACAATATTAGAGCGAGATTTATCCAATTTGGGAGTTATTTAATATGATCAAAATATCATTAATAACACTACTTTCTTTATCTTTAGTAGGTTGTTTTTCTTTTGAAGAAAAAACTCAAGAACCAACTCAAAGTTTGGGTGAAAGAGATATTAAATATTACTCTAATAAGACGGTTTCTTCATTGGAGATCCCACCTGATTTAACCAAGCCTAGTTCGCAAAATGCATTTAAATTAGAGAATTATGTGCCTAACATTCAAGAAGACACGATTACTTTTACTAAAAAAGATGAGGCTATTAAAGAAGCATCAAGTATCTTGAGAACACCATCTAATATTGAGGTGAAAAAATCCGGAGACCGTCGTTGGTTATCCGTTGATAAAACGCCAGAAGAAGTTTGGAATTTATCAAAGAGCTTCTTTAAATCAAATGGCTTTGCGATTAAAAAAATTAATAAAAAAATTGGCATGATGGAAACTGATTTTTTAGAAAATCATCCTGAAATTCCAGATCGTTCTTTAGGTGTTATTCGCTCAATGTTAAAAAAGTCTTTAGCAGCTCGCTATGCACTGCCTATAGTTGATAAGTATCGTATTCGTATCGAACCAATGGCTGATGGTAAAAGATCAGATGTTTATTTGTCTTTAACCTCAATGGAAGAGGTATTGACCAAAGCAGGCAGTGATAGAGAGAATACTATTTGGCAGTCTCGCCCGAAAGACCAGGCACTTGAAACAGAGATGCTATATCGATTAATGACCTTCTTAGGGAGTGATCACGCTGTCGCTAGAGAAAAAATCATCCAAGCTCAAGAAGATAAGGTGTTGACTGTTGAAGTAGTCAAAGGTATTGGTGGCTACGCTAAGTTAACTTTCTCATTAGGTCAATACGACACTTGGGATAATATGGGTTGGGCGCTAGATCAGCTAAATATTGATGTTGAGGACAAGGATGTTAAAGAAGGTAGCTTCTACATTAGTATTGCTAGAACTGAAGATCGGGGTATTTTTTCACGCATGTTTGGTGATGATGCGATTAAAAAATCATTTCAAATTATCGTAAAACAGATTGATACTGGAAAAACAGAAGTGTACTTTAATGATCTTACCGAAGAAAATGAACAAGCAACCATTGACTTTAGTTATGAATTCTTGGGAAGTGTTGCTAAGCAATTCTAATTAGGGCCGAGGTGACTTTGTCACAACAGACCCTTGACCAAATTATTCGCCAGGAAATCTTGGTGGATGATTTATCTGACCAAGATTTAGCACAATTTTGTGAGTTAGCTAATGCCACTTATCGAGATGGTAATCCTATCATTAGTGATCAGGATTATGATTTCGTTTATCTTCCTGTTTTAAAGAAAAAACTTCCAAAGCATGCATTATTGCAATCTGTTGAGACAGAAGGAAAGGGATTTTCTGAGGAGAAAGTTTTATTGCCTGAGGCTATGCTTTCTACCGATAAAGCTTATTCCTGGCTTGAAATTCATAAATGGATTGATCGCCTCGAAAAATCAGCCATTGAAATCAATCTAGATATTCAATCTATTCAACTCAAAGCAACGCCTAAACTAGATGGCTTTGCAGGCTTTGATGATGGTGAGAACTTATATACGCGTGGAGATGGGAAAAAAGGCAGTAATATTTCCAGAGTATTTTCCCGTGGACTACAAGTTTATAATGATTCTAGTCGTGGGCAGGGTGCCGGTGAAATTGTTATTAAGCAAAGCTATTTTCAAACACATTTATCCGATGGTTTTGAATATCCTCGTAATTTTCAAGCCAGTCTTATAAAAGAAAAAGCCTTAGATGAAAAAGCCCAACAAGCCATTAATGAAAAAGCTGCTTTATTTGTACCATTTGTACAATTACCAACCTGGCAGGGCGGGGTTAAAGAACTTATTGATGGTTTTGATCTGATCGTAGCTGACGTATTATCCATGGTTGATTTTGATGTGGATGGCGTGGTATTTGAGGCTACTAATGAAGCGTTAAAAGCTCAGATGGGTGCAAATAGAAAGTTTCATCGTTGGCAGATTGCTTTTAAGCAAAATAAAGATAAAGCTCAAGTTAAGGTTCTGTCAGTTACTCCTCAAGTAGGGCGTACTGGGAAAATTACACCGGTTGCCGAATTAGAGCCTACCTTACTAAGCGGTGCAACCATTGTTCGTGCAACTGGGCATCATTATGGCTTAGTCAAAGAGCAAGGCTTGGGTACTGGTAGTGTCATTGAGCTTATGCGTTCTGGCTTGGTGATTCCTAAGATTAACAAAGTTTTAAAATCTGTAGTGGTTGATATTCCTACTCTTTGTCCAAGTTGCAAAACACCACTAGAGTGGGAGTCTGATTTCTTAATGTGTGTTAATCATAACCTTTGCCCTGCGCAAGTAATTGGAAAAATAGAATATTTTTTTAAAATACTAGCTAATAATGATGGCTTTGGCATTGCCACCATTGAAAAGCTATATAAGCATGGTATTAGCAAAATTTCACAAATTTATCTATTAGATCATAGTGCATTAATGGTGATGGGTTTTGGCGAAAAAACCAGTGCAAATTTAATTAATCAAATTAAAAGATCACACACAGAACAGGTAGAAGATTGGCGTTTTTTAGCAGCATTTGGCATGGCAAGAATGGGGCTGGGTAATTGTGAAAATTTATTAAAAGCCTATTCTTTAAAAGAAATATTTGGCTTAAATTTATATAGAATATCGGATATAGATGGATTTGCTGATTTAACGGCAAAAATGATTGTTAGCGGTTTAGTTGCTATTAAGCCAGAATTTGATTTATTAAAATCTTATCAATTTAATTTAGAAATAACATTCTTGCAAAAAGACTCCTCAGATTTTTGTCATGAGTTGTCTGGCAAGATTATCGTATTTACTGGCAAGATGAACTCTTCGAGAGAAGGTATGAAAAAACAAGCTAAATTGTTGGGTATTAAGGTTGCTAGCGGTGTGAGTCGAAAGACTGATTATTTGGTGATTGGAGAAAATGTAGGTGCTAAAAAAATTCAAAGTGCACAAGAGTTTGATGTTGAAGTTTTGAGCGAATTAGACTATTTGAAGCTCATTAATTAATAGAATATTAAAATTATGAATATTTCAAATCTTATTGTTGAACAAAAAAACTTTCTAAAAGATCAACTTGGTGATGGTTTAATGCAATTGTCAAAAGCTTGTGGTAATTATCTTGCTGAGCAAGATGCTGAGCAATTAAACGAGTTATTGTTGTCTTATATGCAAAGCCATGGCTACGCTAATTTGACTTATGTTTTGGATTAAAATGGTGTGCAGATGAGTGACAATGTTACCAAGTTAGAAATATCAGATGACTTTCAAGGGCAGAATTTATCAGATCGATCTTTTTTAACGTCATTGATGATACACTCCCTATATTTATGAATACAGCGCTAAAAATTATCTTAGTTGATGAGAACTCAGGGCGCTCTGCGATGTTACGTAGAGCCTTACAAGACAAAGGTCATGAAGTGATCTGCCGAATGAGTAGTAGTGCTCAGCTTCAAGATAGTAATGAGATGACGCATGCTGATGTGGTGATTGTTAATGCTGATATTCCAGATGAAGAAGTGTTTGCTAATTTATCTGATGTTAATAGAACCAAGCCTAAGCCAATTGTTATGTTTACTGAAGAGTCAAATTCTGAAATGGCAAGCTCTGCTATTAAATCAGGTGTTAATGCTTATATTGTTGATGGACTTGAAGAGAAGCGTGTGCAACCTATTATTGATGTTGCCATGGCAAGATTTAGAGAATTCCAAGCATTGAAAGATGAGCTAGACGCTACTCGTAACCAACTATCTGAGCGTAAAGCAGTTGAAAGAGCTAAAGGTTTGTTGATGCAGCACAAAAAAATTAATGAAGATGAGGCCTATCAATCGCTGCGAAAAATGGCTATGGATAAAAACAAACGTATTGTTGATGTGGCAGAGAGTGTGATTAGCGCTTTTGAACTATTAGAATAAATCTTTTAAGTGTTATCTTTTTTAGGATCTTCATCATCTAATTTCTTTAGATAAGCGGCAAATTCTTCATCCATTTCTTGGAAATCTTTGTCAATTTTATCCATTTCAGTATCGAACTTATCATCATCCCACTCCTCTTCACCATCCCACTTCTCTTCATCATCCCAATCTTCTTCTTCATCGTCTGATTTTGAAGGCTTATCTGGATTGCTAGGATCGGTATCATCAGGCTCTGTCTCAGATTCAGCTTTGCGCGTAAATAATGGTGCAAAAATAAGACCCGCTTCAAACAATAGCCACATCGGAATCGCAATCAATGTTTGTGAAATGATATCAGGTGGGGTTAGTAGCATGCCTACTATAAAGGCACCAATTACAACATAAGGTCGATTCTTTTTAAGATTTTCAATGGTAGTTGCACCAAACATAATAAGCAAAATGGTAGCAATTGGCACTTCGAACGCCACACCAAATGCAAAAGATACCTTGAGTACAAAATCTAAGTAATATTGAATATCAGGTGTAAAGTCAACAGCGCTGGGACCAATGTCAGATAAAAATCCAAAGATAACTGGAAAAACCACATAAAAAGAAAACAACAAACCTGCATAAAACAAAATTGTTGAAGAGATAACCAAAGGCATAACCATTTGCTTTTCTCGCTTATAAAGGGCGGGAGCAATAAATTTCCAGATCTGATGGAGTAGATAAGGCATGGCAATATAAACCGCCATGATTAGTGCCATTTTAAGGGGCGTTAGAAAGGGTGATATAACCCCAATAGCAATAATATTACCACCTTCAGGTAGTACACTGATAATCGGTGCAGCAATGAAGCTATAAACTTCATTAGCAAAAGGAAATAAAATGATAAAAACGACCAAAATAGCAATCACTGAGCGTAACAAAATATCACGCAGTTCAACTAAATGTTGAACAAAAGTCATTTCTTTAAAGGTCATGTTGTGGTTTTCTTGACATCAGTTTTGATGTCCTTAATATCTTTCTTGGTTTCGTCTAAGATCTCAACAATATTAGCATCTTTATCCATGGCGCTGAGCTGTTCCTTGAACTTATCAACCTCCAACTCTTCGCTTACATCTTCTTGAATTTTGGCAATAAATCGCTTGACTTTTCCGGCGTACTTACCTGCTGCTCTAGCAATACTAGGCATACGTTCAGGGCCCACAACGACCAAGGCAATAACACCAATTAAGGCAAATTCCCAAAAACCAATATCAAACATGAAGGTCGTTTATTTAGTGTCTTTTTCGTTGTCGTTTTCAACAACTTTAGCTTCAATGACATCATCTTTGCTAGCTGGCTTGTCATTCTCACCTTCTTTCATAGATTTTTTAAAGCCTTTAATAGCACCACCTAAGTCACCACCAATATTTTTTAGGCGTTTACCACCAAAAAGTAGTAATACAATTATTAAAATAATTATCAGTTCAAAAGGTCCTGGCATCATAATTCTCTCCTATTTTGTTAGTTTATTTATCTCTATTGGCTTTTTCTTCTAATCCTGACAAGCCAAAACGCCTAGATAATTCTTGCTCTATTTTATCGAATTCTATGTTCTTGTGTCGTAGTAATACTAACGTATGAAACCATAAATCGGCAACCTCATAGATAATTTTACTATCAATACCATCTTTAGTCGCCATAATAACTTCAGCAGACTCCTCACCGATTTTTTTTAAAATCTCGTCAGTGCCTTTATTATATAAAGAGGAGACATAAGAGCTACCAGTACTTACATTTTTACGCTGTTCTAAAATAATTTCTAATTGTTTGAAAATGTCATTCATATATATCCTTTAGATCTTTTATAACTTTACTCATTGTTTGCCAGTTGTTGTCATCTAATTTTTGAAAGAAACAAGAGACTCTCCCAGTATGACAGGCGATGCCACCAACTTGTTCAATTTTAAGTAGGATAACATCACGATCACAATCCGCGTAAACATCTTTAACGATTTGCATATGACCTGACTCTTCACCTTTAAACCATAGTTTTTGGCGAGACCGAGAATAATACACAGCCTGTTGTTTTTCTATGGTCAATGTTAATGATTCTTTGTTCATCCAAGCAAACATAAGAATTTCATTGGTTTTGTGATCTTGAGCAATAGCAGGTATCAACCCTTGCTCGTCAAATTTTAGCTGTTCTAATACATCCATAGTTTGCGCCATTCATCAGATAAAATGATTAATTTTACCGCTACCAATATTTTATATGAAATTATTTGTTTTTGCCTTTCTTATCTCGTTAAATACGCTGTCTGATATTGGTAATTTGTCACTTAATAGTGAACGTTCTTTATATATTATGGATGGCGACAGTGTAAGCTTACAGATGCGTATTGTCGGTATAGATACGCCAGAAATTCAGCAAACATGTCGAAAGCGCGCCAATAAAGTGATTGATTGTGGTCGACTGTCTAAAAGCTATTTACAAAAATTACTTAAAAGTATCCCTGGAAAAATTGTAATACAGCCTACTGGTGTTGATCACTATGAACGTATCTTAGTGCGTATTTTTAAAGGGGACACTAATATTGGCAAGCTTATGGTTGAGTCAGGTATGGCGTTTTCTTATAAAGAGAATTATCGCCTGGAAGAGAATTTAGCTAAATCGGAAAAATTGGGTTTTTGGAGTTTTCATACCCCACCTATTGAGCCATATAAATGGCGAAAAATGGGTCGTCGTTAGTTTTATATTTTTAAGAAGATCTTATGGATATTAATATTGTCAATAAAATAGTTTTATTTTGGGTAATTTTCTTTATTACTCCTGGACCAGTATGGTTGTCGGTTATGGAAGTAACCCGCAACTTGTCTTTTGCAAAAATTTGGACTTTTTTCTTTAAAATATTCTTGCCTGTCAATTTGTCTATTCAAGTTCCTCAGGCTATTATTTGCGTTATTTTTGTAGAATATGTACTTAATATATTTTCTAATGTTGGTTTTTGGCTTTATGTTTCAAGTGGGCTTTATATTATCTATCTAGCCTTCAAAGTTATGAATAGTAAGCGGTTAAATATTAATTCACAGCTGGGTTTTGTTGATCTTACAATGGTGATGTTACTGTCACCGAAGATATGGCTATTGTTTCCCTCTGGTGCAGTTATCGCCATTCAGTTGCAACAGGGAATGTTGATAAACTCAGCTTTATTTGCCTCATCAATGTTGATAATATCAATCTTAATGTTTTTTATATATGTCGTTATTGGAAAGATAGGCGCCAAGTTGCTAAAAGATAACTTTACTTATTTAACCTTTGTTCTTTTAATTTTATTTGCGTTATTCTTATTTTATGAAGCGATAGACTTAGCCAATTAAGATTATTACTAACGCATGGTGACAAGTTCTTCTGCACTAGAAGGATGGATTGCTAGCGTATCATCCAACTGTTTCTTGGTCGCCCCCATCTTAATGGCAACGGCAAAACCTTGTAGCATTTCATCAGCGCCATGACCCATAATATGACAGCCAACTACTTTTTCATCATCACCTTCACAGACTAATTTCAAAGCAGTGGTTGTTTTGTGATCAAGCAATGCATCAGCCATTGGTGTAAATTCTGATTTGTAAACTTTGACTTTGTCAAATTTTTCATTTGCTTGTATTTCAGTTAAACCAATCGTACCAATTGGTGGATGTGAAAAAACCACCGTTGCAATATTATCATAATTAAGATGACGATCAGTCATGCCGTTATATAGGCGATCAGATAGCCTTCTTCCAGCAGCAATAGCGACAGGCGTAAGTGGTGCACGCCCTGTTGCATCGCCAAGTGCAAAGATATGTTTAATATTGGTCATTTGGAATTTATCAGTAGGAATGAAGCCACGTTGATCAGATTCAACACCTGCATTTTCTAACCCTAAATGTTGAGTCATTGGGTTGCGACCAACTGCCCAAATAATAACATCAAAGCCAGAGAAATCACCTTTGTTGGTATGTATGGTTTTACCTTTTGATATTTTGTCAATCTGCATATTATGATGAAGTTTAATACCATGATTGGTATAGTCCTTATCTAGAGCATCTTGAATCATTGGATCAAAGCCTCTAAGTAACTTGCTAGACCTGCCAAATATTTCTACCGATGAGCCAAGCGCATTTAACACACCTGCTAGTTCAACTCCAATATAGCCACCACCAATCACAGCTGCTTTTTTAGGTAACTCATCTAGTTCAAAGAATCCATTTGAAGTGATGCCATATTTTGCACCTTCAACATGAGGTACAGCAGGCTCACCACCGGGTGAAAGTACGATTGTATCAGCGCTATACTCTTCGCCATTAACGATGATTGTATTTTGATCAACTAATTTAGCGAAGCCGTGAATATAGTCTATTCCTAATTCTTCTAAGTAGCCATCGTACCAAGAGGTAATACCTTTAATATAATTATCTCGACCCTCTTTTAGAGTTTTCCAAGAGAAGTTTTTAATTTCAACATCAAAGCCAAAGCCTTTTGCGCTATTAATTTGTGTGGCAGCATTAGCTGCAAACCACATGACTTTTTTCGGTACACAACCCACATTTACACAAGTGCCACCAATGGTTTTAACTTCAATGATAGCGCATTTTTTGCCGTATTCTGCAGCTCTTTCTACTGCTGATAAACCGCCAGATCCAGCACCAATTGCAATCATGTCATAATGTATTGTCTTGTTTGTCATTGTATCCTCCGTATAACTAATGAGGCTTGCCCATTAGTTGTTTAATAGCCAGCTTTAAGACTGGCTACAATAAATTTATCTAAATTACCATCAAGTACATCGCCTGTGTTACTTGACTCCACTCCAGTTCGTAAATCTTTAATACGTGATTGATCAAGTACATATGAGCGAATTTGATGGCCCCATCCGATATCAGATTTGGCATCTTCCAGCTCTTGATTTTCACTATTACGTTTTTGCATCTCAAGCTCGTAAAGCTTAGATTTTAACTGCTTCATGGCTTGATCTTTATTGGCATGTTGGGATCTACCATCTTGACACTGAACCACTGTATTAGTTGGTAGGTGAGTGATACGTACTGCTGAATCAGTTTTGTTAACATGCTGACCACCTGCGCCACTTGCACGATAAGTATCAATACGAATATCTGTTTTGTTGATGTCAATATCTATATTATCATCAACTTCTGGCGAGACAAACACAGAGCAAAAGGATGTATGGCGTTTACCATTAGCATTAAAAGGTGACTTTCTAACCAAACGATGAATGCCAATTTCACTTCTTAACCATCCATACGCATATTCGCCATCAAAATGTATAGTGGCAGATTTTATGCCTGCTACTTCACCGGCTGAAGCTTCCATAAGTTTGACTTTAAAGCGATGTTTATCACCCCAGCGTAAATACATGCGTAATACCATTTCTGCCCAATCTTGAGCCTCTGTCCCACCTGAGCCTGACTGAATATCGAGGTAGGCTGAATTAGAGTCTAAATCTCCATTAAACATGCGTTCAAACTCTAATTTAGCAATTGATGATTCAATAGATTCTAAATCATCTTTAACACCTGCAGCAGTCTGTTCGTCGTTTTCTGCTTGTGCCATGTCAAGTAATTCCACTGCATCTGCTAAAACATTGTCAGCTTGCTCAAATGTTTGGCAAATGTTTTCTAGCTTTATCTTTTCTTGACTTAATGCTTGAGCTTCGTCTGGATTTGACCATATTTCAGGATTTTCCATTTGGAGTAAAACCTCTTCTAAACGACCTTGCTTTTCTTCCAACTCAAGATGCATAGACAATAAGCTTGAACGCTCAAGTAAGTCATTAATTTTTTGATAAGTAGACGATAGCTCCATGATCTTGATTTTACTATTGAGTGGACATAAAAAAAGCCCCAAAAGGGGCTTTTGTGAAAATAATTTAAATTATTTTCTCAGGCCTAAGCGCGAAATCAAATCAGAGTATGCATTCACGTTTGTACCTTTGAGATAAGTCAGTAATTTTTTACGTTGAGAAACCAAATGTAAAAGACCTCTTCTAGAGTGATGATCTTTTTTATGCGTTTGGAAATGCTCAGTTAAATGCTTAATGCGAGCTGTTAATAAAGCGACTTGAACGTTAGTAGAGCCGGTATCTCCATCAGTAGATTGGTATTCTTTAATAATTGCTTGTGTATCAATTGACATAATAAATAATTCTGAAACTTAAAATAATAAAGCATTAATTATACGCTAATTTGAATAATTTTTCTGATGTTTGGACAAATAAGTTAATAAAAATCACTCTCACCTTCAGGGCGTGTTTTGAAGCGTTTATGTATCCATAAGTATTGTTCAGGGTATTTTAAAATTTGTGTCTCTAGTATCTTATTAGTTATAGTGGCACTAATGGTAGCATCAGCATTAGGATAGTTATCAATAGGTGCTTCAAAATTCATACTATAGCCTGACTCTGTGCGATTAAAGAAAAAAGGTATTACGACAGTATTTTCATATTTAGCAAGACGGGCTGTTGCAGATACAGTGGCAGTTTGAATGTCAAAAAAAGGTGCGAATACGCATTTGTCCACTCCCAAGTCTTGATCAGGTGCATACCAAATGGGTAGTTTGTTTTTAAGGATATTAAGTAAGGATTTAATATCTTTAGCTTTAATCATAGTTGCACCATGCTCTTCATAAGCCCTACGCATGATTATATCAAATAAAAGGTTGTTTTGAGGACGGTAAATATTAGCAATATGATGCTTTAGCAAAAGTGCACGACTTCCGAGCATTAATGGCATAAAGTGCCCTGATAATAAAATAACACTTTGTTTATCTTTAATAGCTTGCGTTAAATAGTGCTCATTATGAATACTAAGCAGGGATTTAATTTTTTTATCCGTTGCAAAATAAGCATTTGCGGTTTCAAAAATAGAAATACCAATTGATTCAAAATTTTGTCGAACGAGCATTTTAACTTCTGACTTATTTTTATTAGGGAAGCAGCGAGATATATTAATAAAAGCGATTTTTCTAAAGCGTATGAGTAAAGGGTATAAAGCCATACCCATTAATTTTCCGAGGGTTACTTGTATATAAAAGGGTAGTTTAGCGCCGAGTTTCATCAGACCAATCAGTAGCCATGTCGGAAGAAATTTAGGATGATAAAATTTTCGATTATTCATTAAAATACATTTTATGCCTTATATTAGTCAAAGCTTTATTGACGAACTCCCCAATCAAGTCGATATCGTTGACTTGATCAATAAACGCGTGCCACTTAAAAAATCTGGCAGTGATTATCGTGCACCTTGTCCATTTCACGGGGGTAAAAATAGCAACTTTGCAGTCAATGCTCACAAGCAATTTTATCATTGTTTTAAGTGTGGTGAGAGTGGTGGTGCTATTAGTTTTATTCAAAAATTTGATAATTTAAATTTTGTTGAGGCAATTGAAACAATTGCCAGTGAGTGTGGACTAGCTATTGAATATGATTCTAATTCTAAACCTGTTGATCCAAGATTTGAGCGTTATCGATTATTATCTCAAAAAGTGGGTAAATTTTATACATCGCAATTATGCAATTCACCGGCCAAAGATAAAGCAGTTCAATATGCAAAAGCCAGAGGTATTAGTGGGATGATTGCTAAGCGCTTTGAGTTAGGCTTTGCAACAACAAGCAATAAAGATTTACTTGTGCACTGTGAAAATAATGATCAAGAGGTGACTGATTTAAAAACACTCGGACTGGTCAAAGAAGGTCAATACGGAGATTATGATTTTTTTCGTGATCGACTTATGTTTCCCATTCACAATACCAAAGGAAATATTATCGCTTTTGGTGGTAGGGCATTTGAAAATGATGCAAAGGCTAAGTACTTAAATTCTTCTGAAAGTGTTATTTTTTCTAAATCAAAAGAATTATATGGCCTACATCATGCACGCAAGCACTCTAGGTCAATGGATTATATGCTCGTAGTGGAAGGCTATATGGACGTTGTGGCACTCCACCAGGCAGGCATTACTAAAGTAGTTGCTACACTGGGTACAGCGACTAGCCCCGAACATTTGAAAATATTAATACGAACTAGTAATGTTATTATTTTTTGTTTTGATGGAGATGATGCAGGTCATGCAGCAGCCTGGAAAGCCTTAAAGATTACTTTATCAGTGATTAAAGCAGGTGCAATATTTAAGTTCTTATTCCTGCCCGATGGAGAGGATCCTGATTCATTAGTGAAAAAAGAATCAGCCAAAGCTTTTGAGGAGCGAATCTCTAAAGCGCAGCCTTTGTCCCAATTTTTATTTGAGCATCTTAAGGCAGAAGTGGATTTTGAAACCATCGAAGGTAAAACTTTATTTTTAGAGAAAACAACAGCCTTAATAAAATCGGTTAATTACGAAGTATTTCAACAGCAACTATTAGAAGGCTTGGCTCAATTAGTGGATCAAAGTATTGACCAAGTTCGCTCCATTGCTGATCAGCAAAAACCTCAAGCGCAAAAGCCAGCAAAAGTTTATACAGAACTGGATACGGAATACGAAATCCCTACTGAAGTAGATTTGTCTAGTTTTTCAGGCTATGACGAGCATTCATCAGTCGAATATAAGCCTGTATTCAAAAAGACCAATACAAAAGTGTTGATGTCAAAGATGATAGCTTTATTATTAAATTATCCTACGTTAGCAGAATCAACCATTGAGGTTAGGGTTCGCGCTATTGAAAATTCACAAGTACTATTAGAGCTTGTTAGATCGGCACAAATAGATAAGAATATTTCTCAATCTGAGCTAATTGAGCCTTTTCAAGATAAACAAGGAATTTTCAATCGCTTGAATCAGCTTTGTATTCTCGAGCCTCACTTAAGTGAAATTCAGGCTCGGGAAGAGTTTTTGTCTATTCTAACAACCATAGAAAATCAGCAAAAGGCAGAGCATATAAAAGCCTCTATTCATCATGCCCATACTCTGGAAGAGCAGCAAAAAATCATGGAAGGTATTTTTAAAGGTAAGCGAAAGACTTAGTTATCTTAGGCTCATCTTAATCGTTTTGTCATTGGTTAAAATGTGCTTCATGGTTTCGTTAAATACGATAGCAGCAGAGTTAGATCCTTGACAATTCCTTTTGAATTTTTTCTTGCCTTTTGAATAGCAGTTTTTAGGATGATCTAACCTGACTAGCATAATATATTTTGGATTTTTAACAGGTGCGAAACCTGCAAAGAAAGTTCGTTGAGCGCCATTCTTATCGTATGATCCATTGATACTCATCTCAGCAGTACCTGTTTTCCCTGCAATGCTATAACCCTTAATACTTGACCAGTAACCAGAACCAGCATTAGAGGCAACACTATCTAGCAATTCTGCTATTTTATCAGTTGATTTTTTATTAAAAATCTGAACTTTTTCTTCATTATAAAACATATTTTTAATAAGTTTTAAATTAGGCATCGCTCCATTATTTGCAAAAACAAGGTAAGCCCTAGCAAGTTGAGCAAGATTTGTATTCATTGGACCATATCCAAAAGAAAGCGTACGTTTATCCATTAGATCCCAAGATGAATAATGCCTTAATGATCCTGAATTTTCAATACTCGGAATCAAGCCTAAAGGGTGGCTAAAGCCAAGCTTATTCCAGGTGTTGTACATATCTTGTTTGCTGAGGCGCTCAGAGATATTAACCGTGCCTAAATTATGAGATTTTTGTAGTATTTTTTTAACGGTAATTGAGTCGCCATATTTTCTAACCTCTCGATTCGTTTTAAGGTGCCCGATTGATTTACTAACATCTATCAGTTCATCATCTTCAGCGCTAATTTTTTCCTGATCAAGCGCTAAAAGCATAGTAAATGGTTTCATGGTAGATCCAGGCTCTACTTTATCTGACAAGACACGATTACGATAATGTCCAGGATTGTATAAGCTTTTATCATTTGGATCATCTGCAGGATAATTAACCATAGCTAGCACCTCGCCATTTGGCGCCAAAATAATGGCTGAACCAGAATCGGCCTGATGTTTTAAAACAGAAGTTTTAATGGCGGCATAAGCGTGATACTGAATATCTGTATCGATGGTTAGCTCAATATTGTGACCATGAGAGAGTTTAGATTGCACTTGTGGATTGAAATAAGCCTTATCAGCATTATTGGTAAAATTTAAATGATTTTTACCATTAACACCGGCTAGTATATTTTCAAACTCTGCTTCAATGCCCGAGCCACCTTTATTGTCTAAGTTGACACGACCTAAAAGAGGTGCCATAGAAGCTGACTTTGGATAATACCTTTGAGTGTCTTGTCTTAATACCACAGCTTGCCCGATTCTCTTATTTGAACAGCTATCAATTATAACTTTCGCACCTTTAACTGATTGCCATTGTAAGGCATTAAGTGCTTTATCAAGTAGACTGATTTTGGTATGAATTGATTTTTTCTTGCAAACCTTTGTTTTTTGTTTTTTAAAGATAATAAGGTTTTTAAGAATTGGATCGGTAAGCATAAGATTTTTTTTAATAACTAAATAACGTGATTTTATTGCTCTTTTTCTTTGAAGTAGTGCGCTTAATTTATCCTTATTCATGTTCAATGCTATTGCTAATCCTGGATTGAATGCTGGGTCAATTAGCATAGGATCAAGGATAATTCGTTTAAGCAATCTAGAGCTGGCCAATATATTGCCATTTCTATCTAGGATGTCTCCTCGTCTTGCTGTATTGGTCTGTACTTTATTAGCTTGATTGTGCGCGCGTTCTTGGACAGATACTCCTGGTTGATTCGTATTAGAAATCGAGATAGCTTGATAAGAAAAAAGACCAAATAATGTAACAAATACAAATTTTACAAAACCTTGTCGACGCCAATATCCCTGTACTTTTTTAACACCAGGAATGAGTTTAAATAAAGAGAATTTCATAACGCTAGATTGCCTTTAAACCATCTACCAAAATCTTTTTTTTTGGCTTCTTTCATGCCTAACGAGTTAATCGCATGCACTTTAATTTCATTACCACTCATGATTTGAGAGTGCTCACTAAGTAGCTGCTTATTAAGCGCCATCGCTTGATAATGCTCAATATTTGTTTGATTAATATGCTTGTAAAGTGTATAAGTCTGGTGGTGCCAGATAACACTAAATAGACTCAGAGTAATAATACTAATGAGTATGATCAAGTTGAATTGAGTCTTATTAATGTATGCAGGTAGCATTAGTTTTTAGCAGCCACTCTTAGAATGGCACTGCGCGAGCGTTTATTATGCGTTACTTCATCTTTACTGGCAAACTGCTTACCTAAATCTTTAAAAGGCATTTTTTCTAAAGCCTGATCAAAAATTGGCAACCCTTTTGGCAATGCTTTTTGTCGTGAATTTTTCTGAATAAATCTTTTAACAATGCGATCTTCAATAGAATGAAAGCTAATAATAGATAACCGACCATTACAGGCTAACATTTGCTTAGACTGCTCTAATGTTCCTGTGAGTTGCTTTAACTCTTCATTGATAAAAATACGAATAGCTTGAAAGGTTCGGGTGGCGGGGTGTTTTTTCTTTTGACCTCTAACCACTTCACTAACAATATTGGCTAATTGTAAAGTGGACTCTAGTGGCTGTTCTAGTTGAAATTTTTTGATACGACTGGCAATATGACGAGATTTTTTCTCATCTCCAAATTGATAAATAACATTGGCAATTTCGTCCTCACCTGCTTGCGCCAACCATTGCGCTGCACTCAAACCAGCTGTTTGGTTCATGCGCATATCAAGAGGACCTTCGTTATTAAAACTAAACCCTCGTTCTGCATTATCTAGTTGTGGTGAAGAGACGCCCAAATCCATCAAAATACCATTAATTTTGCCCGTAAGACCCATGTCTTCAATCACTGTATGCATTTGTGCAAATGGACTGTGGATTAGTTTTAAACGAGGGTCGACAAAGGTTTCTTTGGCGTAATTAATAGCGCTGATGTCTTGATCAAAAGCAATCAACTGAGCATTATCACCTAGGCGATCTAAAATGCCTTGTGAGTGCCCACCACGCCCAAAAGTGGCATCAATATAAATACCATCTTCGATTAAATCAAGCGCTTTGATAGATTTATCAAACATAACTGATTGATGATGATTTGATGTCATAACGACAACTGGGATATTTCTATTGGGATGGCTTCTTTTTTGCTTAACGCGTCTAAATTGTTAAGTTGTTTATTCCAAGTTTCCTCATCCCATAATTCAAAATTATGACCTTGGCCACTTAGGATAATTTTTTTGCCTATGTTGGCATAATCTCTTAATGCACCTGGAATTAAGAGACGAGCTGCTTTATCGAGATCACAATCAGTCGCATGACCAATGAGTTTTCGTTTTAAGCGTTTGATATGGATATTTAAAGAAGGTAGAGCACTGACTTTATCTTCCAGTGCTTGCCAGTCTTTTAAGGGGTATAACAATAAACATGGATCGTCAGGATGAATACTAAGTACCATCTGTCCGGCGCAAATACTATCGATCTTAACCTGATGACGCATGGGGACTTTTATTCGCCCCTTTGCATCGACTGTTAAATTATGGACACCTCTAAACATTTTTTAATGGTGTTAAACAATCGTGGCAAAGCCTAATGAAAGGATAACTGCTGCTGATGCATAGATAAATGTTTGTAGTAAAGCTTCCATATTTCTCTCCCAAGTGTGTGATTAATATACATTTTTTATAACTCTCTTCAGTAGCTATAAAAACATTTTATACCACTTTTTACCACTTTCAATCACTTTATTATAAATTTATTATATTTCGCTTAACTAAAAAATTAGAAAATAATGAAAATAAAAATAAATACTTTATTAGTAAGGGTTATAGAGTAGATTTTATGCAATATAAAAACTATTTTTTAATTAAAAATCAAGGTTTTTGAGTAAAAAAATGCCAATTAATAGCTAAAAGAATTGATAGAATCAAAGTCTAGTAAAAATTTTAGATTTATTGAGAATGAAGCTATTTCTGGCTAATAAATAGCAATAACTATCTTAAGGATAATTTGTTGGTAATTTTGGAACTAATTTCTTCAATAGAAATTTGGGTGGTATCTATGAAAGGAATATTGTTTGTATGATAAAGGTCTTCTGCGCGTTTCACTTCATTTTGACATTGCTTTAATGAAGCATAATTACTATTATTTCTTCTTTCATCCCTGATTTTTTGTAAACGAATAGGGTTAATTGTAAGGCCAAATAATTTGTGTTTGTATTGTTGCAGGCTTTCAGGTAGTTTTGTATTTTCTAAATCTTGTTCGATAAGTGGATAGTTTGCCGCGTTGATGCCGTATTGTAATGCCATGAATAAGCAGCTAGGTGTTTTACCAGAACGAGATACACCAATCAAGATTAGATCAGCATTCTCATATGTTTTAGAACCCAATCCATCATCACTACCTAGGGCAAAATTAATACTATTCATTCTGCTTGAGTAATTATTATTATGATTAACACCGTGGGATTTACCAGCAGTATGTGAAGATTTTAGATCTAATGACTGCTCCATTTTTGAGATAAAAGTCTCAAAAAAATCAAAGAAAACGCAATTACTTTCAGAGATCATGACTCGAAATTCACTGTTAATTTGAGTGCTAAAAACCAATGCCGGCTCACCCGCTTCCAAAGATGCGCTATTAACTTTCTTAACAGCGTCATGAACTTTATCAAGCGTGTCAATAAAAGGCAGGTGAATTTTAGTAAAATTTAAGCCTTCGAATTGGCTTAAAAGACTAACTCCTAAAGCTTCTGCCGTGATACCTGTACGGTCAGAAATAAAGAAGACAATTCTATTTTTATTGTTTTGATTGACCAAGATGTGACCACGTTTTTATAACTGTATCTGGGTTAAGCGAAATACTGCTGATTTTTTGCTCTAGCAACCATTGTGCAAATTCTGGATAATCAGAAGGGCCTTGTCCACAAATACCAATGTATTTATTTTGTGCATGACAGGCCTTGATTGCCATGGAAATCATCTTCTTAACGGCAGGATCTTGCTCATCAAAACCATCAGCAATGATGCCAGAATCGCGATCCATACCTAAGGTAAGTTGTGTCATGTCATTTGAGCCAATAGAAAATCCATCAAAGTATTCTAAGAATTCATCTGCAAGAACAGCATTTGAGGGAATCTCACACATCATGATTATTCGAAGACCATTAACGCCTCGCTTCAACCCATTGTCCTTTAAAAGTTCAATGACTTGTTTTGCTTCATTTAAAGTTCTGACAAACGGAATCATGATTTCTACATTGGTCAACCCCATTTGTTCTCTAACTTTTTTGAGTGCTTGACACTCAAGCTCAAAACAAGCTCTGAAATCTTCTGACAGGTATCGAGCCGTTCCTCGAAAACCAATCATAGGGTTTTCTTCAATAGGCTCATATCTTTTGCCTGCATAGAGGTTCGCATATTCGTTGGATTTAAAATCTGACATTCTAATAATAACGGGATTTTTTGAAAATGCAGCAGCGATAGTGGAAATTCCCTCGGTAAGTTTACTTACATAAAATTCAAGAGGAGAGTTGTAGCCCGCTGATCTGCGTTTAATTTCTACTTTCATGTCTTCTGGTAATTGATTAAACTCTAATAAGGCTTTCGGGTGAATTCCAATGGTGGTGTTAATGATAAATTCTAATCGCGCCAAACCGACACCCGCATTAGGAATGTTGGCAAAATCAAATGCCCGACTAGGGTTGCCGACATTCATCATAATTTTGGTTGGGATTTCAGGCAATGCATTAACAGACAATTTTGTATGTTCAAAGTCTAGTATGCCTTCATAAACATAGCCTGTATCACCTTGTGCACAAGAGGCAGTAACTGGGGTTTGGTTAGTTAGTATTTCCGTTGCATTGCCAGTTCCTACAATGGCAGGCACACCTAATTCTCTAGCAATAATAGCTGCGTGACAAGTGCGCCCGCCACGATTAGTAATAATAGCAGAAGCGCGTTTCATGACTGGCTCCCAATCTGGATCAGTCATGTCTGTGACTAAAACATCACCTTCTTGCACTTGATCCATTTCAGAAATATTACCAATAACACGAGCAGGCCCATGTCCAATTTTTTGACCAATCGCTCTACCCTCAATAAGCACAGCAGATTCTTGTGTTAACTTATACCTATCTATTGTATTTGAATTGTCTTCTCTACTTTTGACAGTCTCAGGACGAGCTTGCACAATATAAAGTTTATTGTTGCCACCATCAAGTGCCCATTCAATATCCATGGGTCTTTGGTAGTGTTGTTCAATAGTAATTGCATAGCGCGCTAATTCCTGAATTTGATCATCATTCAAACTAAACTGTTGCTGTTGATCTTTGGGGACTGATTCAATGGCAACGGTGCTTTTTAGGTCATCATAAGCGTACGTCATTTTGATTTCTTTAGAGCCTAAAGTGCGACTAAGAATGGCTAACTTGTTAGCCTGTAATGTTGGTTTGTGTACATAAAATTCATCAGGATTAACTGAGCCTTGAACAATGGTTTCGCCGAGGCCATAAGAAGAGGTGATGAATACAGTTTCATCAAATCCAGATTCAGTATCAATGGTAAACATGACGCCACTCGCACCAATATCACTTCTGACCATTTGTTGAATACCTGCAGATAGAGAAACCTCTGAGTGTTCAAAGCCTTGGTGCACACGATATGAAATAGCTCGATCATTGTAAAGAGAAGCAAACACTTTTTTAATTGAATTAAGTATGTCATTGATACCATGAACATTGAGATAGGTTTCTTGTTGTCCAGCAAATGAAGCTTCGGGTAAGTCTTCTGCAGTTGCAGAAGATCTCACGGCAAATGAAGCCATCTCTCCTAATTCTTTTTCAAGTTGCTGATAATTACTAACAATTTCATCATGTAATTCATCTGGAAAATGAGATTCTTGTACCCAATCTCTAATAGTTGATCCCACTGATGTTAGTGCTTGGATGTTATTAGGGTCTAAGTCATTAAGTAACTCATTAATTTTTGTCTTTAGATTATTATGTTTAAGAAACATTTCAAACGCATATGCAGTTGTTGCGAAGCCACCCGGTACTCGAACACCTTTATTAGACAAGGCACCAATCATCTCACCTAAAGAGGCATTTTTACCACCCACAATTTCTACGTCAGCAATGCCAACTTTATCCAGCCAAACAACGTAATCACTCATATATTCCTCTTGGTTGTTGTCATTAAAACAATTAAATATTGAGTCATAAAATTAATTGATTTAGTGTGCTTATAATATAGGATGATTTTTGATTTATAGCTTTATTATTACTATAATATTTCATATTATGAAAATAGTTGGTTATATTATGAAAAAAATACGGATACTATTTGTCAGACTAGATGGCCTTATGTATGATAATCTTCATATTAATAAAACCATGATAATAAGACTATATTGAAATTAATTGCATGGTCTGCTAGTGTGTTAGAAATTTACGCGATATTCTTATAAGGGGTGACATGAAATACCATTTGATTGACAAAGAGTCTATTGACACTGTACTCGATAAAGCCAGACAGTATCGATCTTTACTAGAGCCGGATTTAGCTATTAGTATCTGTATTGATGTTTTTGCAATAGATCCAGATAATCAGCAAGCGCTAGTGGTTTATATTTTAGCGCTAACCGATCAATTAGGCTTGAGTAATGTGAAGTTATCGCATAAGAAAATTACAGAGACTATTGACAGATTAGATTCTGAATTCCATCGTTATTACTACACAGGTATCTTTTTAGAGAGAAAAGCAAGAGGACTGTTAAGGCATTCAATGTCTCATTCTTTTGCTTATAAAGGGTTAATGGAAGCAATTGCTAAATATGAAATTGCCGAGAAAATCGCACCCGAGCATTGTTCAGATCCAATTTTGCGATATAACAGTTGTCTTCGTACAATTGAAAAAGAAGGTTTAAAACCTAGAGATGAATTCGATGAACTTTTTTAATAATGCCACTACCAGTAAAAAATGGATGGCCACTGCTGGGTTAGTTTGGTTGTTATATCTTGTCTTTCATCTGCTAAGTTTGATGAACTTTCATTCAGGAAAAGTCGCCTTTAACGATTTTTATCAGTGGTTTGTGCAAACACCTTTTTATAGCTTCATGATTGTGCTGCTTGTTGCCACTTTATCTTTTCATGTGATTGTTGCAGTCTCTCGCCAGCTTAAAAATAACATTAGCGCAGGTACTCGATATAAGAAAACTTATCCTAAAGCTATTCCCAGAGTTATTGCCTGGGGAGGTGCGAGCATCTTGTTCGCCTTTATTATTTTTCATTTTATTCAAATGAAGTTTTTAATTGATAAAGCTGACTTCTACCAATCAATTGTTCTAATGTTTTCAAATCCACTAATGTGGTTAATTTATGGTCTAGGTTTGTTTGCCCTAGGTGCTCATTTGCATCATGGGCTGACTAATGTATTACAAACATTTGGCTTATCATCCAAGCATCATCATGGTGTTGCAATTGCTATTATTTTAGTTGTGATTGGTAGTTTTATTAGCATTCCAGTGAGCGTTATATTATGAGTAGTATTCATGCAAAAGATCCAACCGGTCCTTTAGAAAATCGTTGGGAAAAACATTTATTTAATTTATCGTTAATTGCGCCTCAAAATCGCAAAAAACATAAAGTTATTGTTATTGGCACAGGGCTTGCTGGTGCATCTTTATGTGCAACATTGGGAGAAGCAGGTTATCAAGTTAGCTCTTTTTGTTTTCAAGATTCACCTCGTAGAGCGCACTCTATTGCTGCACAAGGTGGTATCAATTCAACTAAAAACTATCAAAATGATGGTGATAGTGTTTGGCGTTTATTTTACGATACTATTAAAGGCGGTGACTTTAGAGCACGCGAGTCTAATGTTTATAGACTCGCCGAACTTAGTAGTAATATTATTGATCAAGCTGTCGCACAAGGTGTGCCTTTTGCCAGAGAATACAGTGGTTATTTAACCAATCGCTCATTTGGAGGTACGCAAGTTTCACGTACTTTTTATGCACGTGGTCAAACGGGTCAGCAGCTTCTGCTTGGTGCTTATCAGGCACATAGTCGTCAACTAGAAAACGACCATGTTACTCACCAATCTAGATCAGAAATGCTAGAACTGATCATAGTTAATGATCAAGCACGTGGCGTTGTGGTTAGAGATTTAGTGAGTGGAGAAATTTCTGCACATACGGCAGATTGTGTTGTGTTGTGCACAGGTGGTTATAGCAATGTTTTCTATCTATCAACTAATGCAAAGGGTTGTAATACGTCAGCAACATGGCGCGCTTACAAGCAAGGTGCATACTTTGCTAATCCTAGTTTTACCCAAATTCATCCAACTTGCGTTCCACCGACGGTCGAGAACCAATCTAAACTAACTTTAATGAGTGAATCTTTGCGTAATGATGGACGCATTTGGGCGCCTAAAAATAGTGCTGATTGTACAAAAAATCCAGCTGATATTAAAGAAGAGGATAGAGATTATTTCTTGGAGCGAATGTACCCAGCATTTGCTAATCTAGCACCTAGAGATGTAGCATCTCGCGCTGTTAAAGTTATTTGTGATAAAGGTCTTGGTGTTGGTAATAAGATCCATGGAAAGCGTTTAGGTGTTTACTTAGATTTTAGCGCTATTATTGAAAAATTAGGTCTAGATGCTGTAGCAGAAAAATATGGTAATTTATTTGATATGTATTCAAGTATTACTGGTGAAAATCCTTATCAAACGCCAATGAAAATTTACCCAGCACCACACTACACCATGGGTGGATTGTGGGTGGATTACAATTTGATGACAACTATAAAAGGTTTGTTTGCAGGCGGAGAGGCTAATTTCTCTGATCATGGTGCAAACCGATTAGGCGCTTCTGCATTAATGCAGGGCTTGGCAGATGGTTATTTTATTTTGCCAAAAACAGTTGCTAGTTATTTAGCTCAAAATACATTGACTGAAGTTGATGATGCCCACCCTCAAGTTGTTAAAAGTTTAAAAGCAGTTAAGGAGCGCATTCAGAAGCTTATGAAAGCGCCACAACCAAAGCATTCACCTGGGTATTTCCATCAGAAGCTAGGTGGGATATTATGGGAAGCTTGTGGCATGTCTCGTGAAGCAGATAGATTAAAGCAAGCCATTGTTGAAATTGCAGAATTAGAAACACAGTTCTGGCAGAACATTAAGGTTACAGGTGTTGATAATGACTTAAATCAAACTTTAGAGCGTGCCGGAAGAGTGGTTGACTTTATTGAATTAGGTAAGCTTATGTGTCAAGATGCATTAATGCGTGAAGAGTCTTGTGGCACTCATGCCAGAATAGAATATTTAACTGAAGGTGGTGAAGCTAAAAGAGATGATAATGAATTCTCATTTGTGGGCGCTTGGGAGTTTATGTCTGAGCAGCCTAAGCTTCATAAAGAGCAACTTAATTATGAGTTTATTGAACCTACTGTGAGGAACTACAAATGAATTTTATCCTACATATTTGGCGACAAAAAAACATCAATATTGCAGGAGATTTTGTCACCTATAAAATTGATGATATCGATGAAGATACTTCTTTTTTAGAAATGCTGGATCAGCTAAATGAGCAGCTTATTGCTAATGATGAAGACTGTATTGTCTTCGATTATGATTGTCGTGAAGGAATTTGTGGTTCCTGTTCATTAGTTATTAATGGCTACCCACATGGTGAAAAAAAAGCAACCACGACTTGCCAGTTATATATGCGTGACTACAAGCACCAAACTGAATTATGGGTTGAGCCTTTTCGTGCCAAATCATTTCCAGTTATTAAAGATCTAACGGTTGACCGATCTTCATTTGATAGCATAATTCAATCAGGTGGTTATATCTCTGTACATACCGGTGCTGCACCAGATGCTAACGCTGTTTTAGTAGACAAGCTTAGTGCAGATGAAGCTTTTAATTCGGCTACTTGTATTGGTTGCGGCGCTTGTGTTGCAGTTTGTCCAAATGCATCAGCAACACTTTATGTTGCAGCTAAAATTACACACTTATCTTTATTGCCACAAGGCAAAATTGAAGAAAAAGCGCGAGCACAAAAAATGCTTAATCAAATGCAAAGTGAAGGTTTTGGCAGCTGTTCAAATCATCGATATTGTGAGCGTGTATGTCCTAAGGGAATTACGGTTTCTAACATTTCTAAGATGAACCAGGTTCTTGCTTGGTCGTAAAGACTATTCAAGGTTACTTTTTTAATAAAATAAAATAAAATATAATAAAAATTATGATGACTAAAGAAGAATTACATCAAAAAGCTCTTGACTATCACCAAGGCGATCGTCCTGGAAAGTTATTTGTTACATCACATAAAAATTTGGCTACAAAAGAGGATCTAAGTCTGGCATATTCACCTGGTGTTGCTGCACCTGTTCTTGAGATTTTCAAAAATCCTGAACTGGTTGACAACTATACAATTAAAAATAATTTAGTTGCTGTCATCACGGATGGCTCTGCAGTTCTAGGGTTAGGTAATGTTGGTCCATTGGCTTCTAAGCCGGTAATGGAAGGTAAGGCAGTCTTGTTTAAACATTTTGCTGATGTTGATGTGTTTGATATTGAAGTTGATACACAAGATGTAGAAGAGTTTATTCAAACCGTTAAAAATATTGCGCCAACTTTCGGTGGAATTAACTTGGAAGATATCTCTGCACCACGCTGTTTTGAAATTGAAAAGCGCCTAATAGCAGAGTTGGATATTCCAGTTTTTCATGATGATCAACATGGCACAGCAATTATTATTGCAGCAGGACTTTTGAATTCAATTGAAATTCAGGGAAAGAATATTGAAACTGCAAAGTTAGTTTGTCTGGGTGCAGGGTCAGCAGGTATTGCCACCCTAAATCTTTTATGCGAATTGGGTTTGAAAAAAGAAAACATTCTACTGATTGACCGAGAAGGCGTAATTTCAATAGACTTACAAAATGTCAGTGAAGTTAAAGCACAATATGCGGTTAAAACCAATAAGAAGACATTGGCAGATGCCATGCAAGATGCGGATATTTTTATTGGTGTAGCTGCGGCTAATTTAGTTTCCAAAGATATGATTAAGTCAATGGCAGATAAGCCAATTGTGTTTGCTTTATCAAATCCTGATCCTGAAATTTCACCAACTGATGCAAACGCCGTTCGTGATGATTTAATCATGGCAACAGGACGTAGTGATTTTCCAAACCAGGTCAACAATGTACTGTGTTTTCCTTTTATTTTCAGAGGAGCTTTAGATGCAAAGGCGAGTGAAATTAATATTGAAATGAAAATTGCTGCTGTGTATGCGTTAAAAGAGTTAGCGAAATTAGAAGTACCTAAAGATGTTCTAACTGCCTATAATATTGATTCTCTAAGTTTTGGAAAAGACTATATTATTCCTACACCGTTTGATAAAAGACTAATTGATATCATGCCAAAAGCCGTTTATGATGCTGCTATTGCTAGTGGTGTTTCTAGAGTTTAGAAAAAACATTTAAAAACTTTAAATTAGCTCTTGCAAAGGCTTGGCGCCTATGGGATAATTCTGGATTGCTTGGAGAGGTTTACGAGTGGTTAAAGTAAACGGATTGTAAATCCGTCGCCCCTGGCTTCGAAGGTTCGAATCCTTCTCTCTCCACCATAAACAAAAAGAATTTGCGGGTATCGTATATTGGTATTACCTTGGCCTTCCAAGCCAATGAGACGAGTTCGATTCTCGTTACCCGCTCCAAGTGGGGGAATGTGCTCACCTAGCTCAGTCGGTAGAGCACTTCCTTGGTAAGGAAGAGGTCGGCGGTTCAAATCCGCTGGTGAGCTCCATAATTTTTAAAATTTAATTGTAAAACGTAGGAATATAAAATGTCAAAAGAAAAATTTGAAAGAACCAAGCCACATGTTAATGTCGGCACAATTGGTCACGTTGACCACGGCAAGACTACATTAACTGCAGCAATCACTAAAGTGATGGCTGAAGCTCAAGGTGGTGAATTTAAAGATTATGCAGATATCGATAATGCTCCTGAAGAAAGAGAACGCGGTATTACTATCTCAACAGCACACGTTGAATACGAAACTGAAGCTCGTCATTACGCACATGTTGACTGTCCTGGACACGCCGACTACGTTAAGAACATGATTACAGGTGCTGCACAGATGGACGGCGCTATTATTGTTATCGCTGCCAATGACGGTCCTATGGCTCAAACACGTGAGCACATTCTTTTATCTAAGCAAGTTGGTGTACCTTATATCGTTGTTTATATGAATAAGGCTGACTTAGTTGATGATGAAGAATTAGTAGAATTAGTTGAAATGGAAATCCGTGAGTTATTGACTGAATACGATTTCCCAGGTGATGACACGCCAGTTATCTTTGGTTCTGCTCTTAAAGCATTAGAAGGCGATACATCTGATATGGGTGTTCCTTCAATTCTTAAGCTTACAGACGCTTTAGACACATACATTCCTACGCCAGTTCGTGACACGGATAAAACATTCATTATGCCAATTGAGGATGTATTCTCAATCTCTGGTCGTGGTACTGTTGTTACCGGTCGTATTGAAGCAGGTATCGTAAACGTTGGTGATGAATTAGAAATCGTTGGTATTAAGGACACACAAACAACAACTTGTACAGGTGTTGAGATGTTCCGTAAGCTACTAGATTCTGGTGAAGCTGGTGATAACGTTGGTGTATTACTACGTGGTACTAAGCGTGAAGAAGTAGAGCGTGGTCAAGTATTGGCTAAGCCTGGTTCTATCAAGCCACATTCAAAGTTTGAAGCTGAAGTATATATTTTAAGCAAAGATGAAGGTGGCCGTCATACGCCATTCTTTGATAACTACCGTCCACAGTTCTACTTCAGAACAACTGACGTGACAGGTGCTTGTAAGTTACCTAAAGGCGTAGAGATGGTAATGCCAGGCGATAACGTGAAAATGGTTGTAGAGCTATTGTCACCGATCGCTATGGAAGATGGTTTAAGATTCGCAATTAGAGAAGGTGGTCGTACTGTAGGTGCGGGCGTTGTTTCTAAGGTTACGGATTAATATTAAGCTAAAAGCTTAATAAGAACTAATAAAAAATTTGGCTCGGACTTAGGTCCGAGCCTTTGAAGTTTATAGGCGAGTGGCTCAATTGGTAGAGTGGCGGTTTCCAAAACCGTTGGTTGGGGGTTCGAGTCCCTCCTCGCCTGCCATGTTAAAAGGTGTAATGTGAGTAAAACAATAGAAGGTCAGACAAAAGAGTCATCACTAGGAATGAATTTATCAATCCTTATAGTGATCGCATCTCTTGTTATGTTTTATTTAGACCCTTTGGGATTGGTAACAACACTATATAAAGTATTACTTTTATTAGTAGGGTTAGTAATTGCTGGTTTGATATTTTTCAAATCACCCCAAGGTATACGGTTAAGCACTTTTATTAACGAAACTAAAATTGAATTACGTAAGGTTGTATGGCCTACGCGTGATGAAACTGTTAAGACGACAGGTATGATTATGGTGGCTGTTGTAATTGTTGCTATATTCTTATGGATAGTTGATGCATTCTTTTCATGGATGGTTCAATTATTAACAAATTAAGAGAGTTATAAATGGCAAAAAGATGGTACGTACTTCATGCTAGAAGCGGATATGAAGCCAAGGTAAAAATCGCAATCGAAGATGCTGTTGTTAGAGAGGGTCTTGAGGACCTAATCAGCGAAGTGATGATTCCGACTGAGCAAGTTGTCGAGCTGAAAGATGGTCAGAAAAAAATGGCTGAGCGTAAATTTTTCCCTGGCTATATGTTAATCAGTATGGAACTCACAGAGCCAAGTTGGTTGCTAGTCAAAAATACGAATAACGTAATTGGTTTTATTGGTGGATCTTCAGGTAAGCCTTCACCGATTACGCAGCGCGAAGTAGATCGTATTATGGATCGTGTTCAAGAAGGTGCTGATAAGCCTAAACCTAAGGTTGCTTACCAGCCTGGTGAGGAAATTTTGATTGTAGATGGTCCATTTAATGAATTTAACGGAACTGTTGAAGCTGTAAATTACGATAAGAGTATTCTTAAGCTTGAGGTACTGATCTTTGGTCGTGCTACTTCGGTAGAGCTTGAATTTTCCCAAGTAAGTAAAACATAATAATAACGACTTTAAGTCGTCAGTTGAACGGGGAGCTTAATAGGCGCTTGTACCCAAATGAGGAAACCCCTCAAGGAAGTTAGAATGGCTAAAAAAATTGAATCATATATTAAGCTTCAGGTGCCTGCACAAGAAGCTAATCCTTCACCTCCAGTTGGTCCTGCACTAGGTCAACATGGTGTAAACATCATGGAGTTTTGTAAGGCGTTTAACGCTAAAACTCAAGAAATTGACAAAGGTATGAAGGTACCTGTAATCATTACAGTTTACAGTGACCGTAGTTTCACATTTATCACTAAGACGCCACCTGCAGCATTGTTAATCTTAAAAGTAACAGGAATCAAAAAAGGTTCAGGCGTTCCTCATACTGATAAAGTTGGCAACATTACACGTGCTCAATTAGAAGAAGTTGCAGCGATCAAAATGAAAGATCTTAATGCAAATGATATGGAAGCAGCAGTCACTATTATTGCTGGTACAGCCCGTTCTATGGGTATTACGGTGGAGGGTTAATCAGATGGCTAACTTAACTAAAAGACAAAAAGATATTGCTTCTAAAGTAGAAATTGGTAAGCGTTACGCAATCGAAGATGCTTTGGCATTGATTAAAGACTGCGCAACTGCTAAATTTGATGAGTCTATTGATGTAAGTATAAACCTTGGTGTTGATTCTAAGAAATCTGACCAAAATGTACGTGGTGCAGTCGTGCTTCCAAATGGTACTGGTAAAACAGTTCGTGTTGCGGTATTTACGCAAGGTGAAAACGTTGCTAAAGCCGAAGCAGCTGGCGCTGATATTGTTGGTATGGAAGACTTAATGAAATCTATGCAAGATGGCGATTTAAACTATGATGTTGTTATCGCTTCACCTGATGCAATGGGTGTTGTTGGTCGTTTAGGTCAATTATTAGGTCCTCGTGGCTTAATGCCTAATCCTAAGGTTGGTACAGTAACTCCAGATGTTGTAACAGCTGTTAATAATGCAAAAGCTGGCCAGGTTCGTTACCGTACTGATAAGGCTGCTATTGTTCATGCAGGTATTGGTAAAGCATCTTTCGATGTTAAGTCATTAACTGAAAATATTTCAGCGCTAATTGATGCTTTGAAAAAAGCAAAACCTAGTTCAGCTAAAGGTATTTACTTTAAAAAAATAAGTGTTTCTTCAACTATGGGTGCTGGCATCTCTATTGATTTAACATCACTTGATATTTAATAGATTCAAGTAGAAAGAATTCTTTGGGTCGCAGGATGAAAATCTTGCGTTCCTCAAAGACCATAGGTGTAAGTTCTCCTCCTGGAGTTTTTACATAAATGACTGATAACACAGTCGGCCTATGTAGAGGGTACGCAAGTACTCTGCGGCGAAAGTTGTAATAATATGACTTTCTTTTTTAAACTGTTCAGGAGAGGCAAATGGCTCTAAATCTTGAAGCAAAAAAAGTTGTTGTCGAACAAGTTAATGCATTAGCAAATGATGCAATTTCTGTCGGCGTAGCTGAATATCGCGGATTAACAGTTGATCAAATGACTATGCTTCGTGCAAGTGCCTTAGATGCAAATGTATCTTTACGAGTTGTAAAGAATTCATTAGCAAAATTGGCATTTAACGAAACAACATGTGAATGTGTATTACCGGTGCTTAGTGGGCCAGTAATTCTTGGATTTTCTCAGGAAGATCCAGGTGCAGTTGCTCGTGTGTTTAATAACTTCGTTAAAGATAACGAAGATTTAGTAGTTAAGGGTTTGGGTGTTTCAGGTGAGTTTGTGCAAGCAGACCAACTTAAACGTATCGCAAACTTACCAACTAAAGATCAAGCGATTAGTACAGTTATGGCATTAATGTTAGCACCAGTTGAGAAGCTAGTTAGAACTTTGAACGAAGTTCCAACAAAAGTAACTCGCGTCGTGTCAGCAGTAGCGCAACAAAAATAATAAACAAATAATATAAAAGGAGTAAATATCATGGCATTATCAAATGAAGATATTTTAAATGCAATTGCAGATATGTCTGTAATGGATGTTGTTGAATTAGTTTCAGCAATGGAAGAGAAGTTCGGTGTAAGTGCAGCAGCAGTAGCAGCAGCACCTGTAGCAGCTGAAGCTGGTGAAGCAGCAGCTGAGCAAGATGAGTTTAATGTTGTAATGACATCTTTCGGTGAGAAGAAAGTTGCTGTTATTAAAGCAGTACGTGGTCTTACTGGCTTAGGTCTTAAAGAAGCGAAAGATATGGTTGAATCAGTTCCTGTTTCAATCAAAGAAGGCGCGTCTAAAGCTGAAGCTGAAGATGTTAAAAAGCAGCTTGAAGAAGCTGGTGCTACTGCTGAACTTAAGTAATAAGTTTAGCATAAAGCTCCAGAATCCCCACTAGGGGATTTTGGTGTTTATTGCATAAGCACTCTTTATTGAGTGCTATTTCAACCTATTACTTTAATTAAAGAAATAGGTTGGGTTTATTTTAAGAAGAAAAACTTCTTATACGAATTAGATCGATTAATACGAGGTATTTATGGCTTATTCATTTACAGAAAAAAAGCGCATTAGAAATAATTTTGGTTCAAGAGTATCAATCTTGAAAGAGCCAGATTTATTATCAATTCAAATTGATTCTTTTAACGGCTTTATTCAAGCTGGAAAAGATAGCAAAGAAGATGTTGGCTTGCAATCAGTGTTTCAATCTGTTTTTCCTATTACAGCAGTTAACGGCTATGCCGAAATTGAATATGTAGATTATGAATTACAAGAGCCTAAATTTAACGTAGAAGAGTGTAAGTTACGTGGTGTAACTTTTGCTTCTACATTACGCGTTAAACTGAACCTAGTATTGTTTGATAAAAATGGCTCTACGCTAAAGAAAAAACGTAAAGTTAAGCAAATCATTGAAGAAGATGTTTATTTAGGTCAGCTGCCATTGATGACTGACACAGGTACGTTTGTTATTAATGGTACTGAGCGTGTTGTGGTTTCACAGTTACATAGATCTCCAGGTGTTATTTTTGAACATGATAAAGGTAAGACTCATTCATCGGGTAAGATTTTATTCTCATCACGTGTCATCCCTTATCGTGGTTCATGGTTAGATTTTGAGTTTGATCATCATGAGCATTTGTATGTTCGAATAGATCGTCGTCGTAAACTTCCAGTTACAACATTGCTACGTGCAATGGGTCTATCTAGTAGTGAAATTCTGAGTACTTTCTTTGACAGTTCAATGATTAAAATGAAAGCTAAATCTTGTGATTTAGGTATTAAGCCATCACGCCTTCGTGGCACGATCGCTGAATTTGATATCTTATCTGGTAAAGATGTTGTGGTTGAAAAAAATCGCCGTATTACTGCCAAGCATGTAAAGATTTTAGAAGCTGCAGGTGTAAAAGTAATTAATGCTCCATTTGAATCTTTAATTAATAAAGTAATCTCTAATGATATCGTCGATACAAAAACTGGTGAAATTCTGATTGCAACTAATACAGTTGTTTCTGAAGAAATTCTTGAAGTTCTTATTGAGAATAAAGTTAAGAAGTTTGATGTCTTGCATATTAATGAATCTGAAACGGGTGCTTATATTTCAGATACATTACGTTTAGATAATACTGAAACTGAAATTCAAGCACGCATGAGTATTTATCATGTTATGCGTCCTGGCGAGCCTGCTACTGAAGATGCAGTAAATTTATTATTTAATAACTTGTTCTTTAAGAATGATCGTTATGATCTATCTAAAGTTGGACGTATGAAGCTTAATCGTCGTTTAGGTGTTGAGTCTGAAACTGGCGAGCATGTATTAACAAACGATGATATTTTGAGTGTTATTAAACTATTAATCAATATTAAAGACGGTAATGATTCTGTTGATGATGTTGATACATTAGCAAACCGTCGTGTTCGAGCGATTGGTGAAATGATTGAAAACCAATTTAGAATTGGTTTAGTTCGTGTTGAAAAATCTGTAAGAGAGGGTTTAAATCTAGCAGAAACTGATGAGCTAACGCCACAAGACTTGATTAACTCTAAGCCAGTCTCTGCTGCAGTTAGAGAGTTTTTCGGATCATCACAGTTGTCACAATTTATGGATCAAGTGAACCCTTTATCAGGTGTCACTCATAAGCGTCGTATTTCAGCCTTAGGTCCCGGTGGTTTAACACGTGAACGTGCTGGTTTTGAAGTGCGTGACGTGCATCCATCGCATTACGGTCGTTTGTGTCCGATTGAAACACCTGAAGGACCAAATATTGGTCTAATCAATACGCTTGCTGTTTATGCAAAGACAAACGATTATGGTTTCCTTGAAACACCTTACCAAATTGTTAAAAATGGTAAAGTGACAGAAGAGGTTATTTACGTTTCAGCTATTGATGAAATTACTCATACTATTGCACAGGCTAATGCCGCTGTAGATAGTAAAGGTCAGTTAGAAGGAAACTTAATTTCATGTCGTCATAAAAATGAATTTGTTTTAGTTGATTCTAGTGAAGTGACACTAATCGACGTTGACTCTAAGCAAATTTCATCAGTGGCAGCGTCATTGATTCCATTCCTTGAGCATGATGATGCAAACCGTGCATTAATGGGGTCAAACATGCAGCGTCAGGCTGTACCAACACTGCGCGCTGAAAAGCCTCTAGTAGGTACAGGTATTGAGCGTGTTGTTGCAACAGACTCACGAGTTTGTGTTACTGCAAAGCATAGCGGTGTCGTTGAAGCAGTTGATGCATCACGTATCGTAATTCGTGTTGACTCAAAGCAAGCTAAAGCGGGCGAGTTAGGTGTAGATATTTACAACTTAACTAAATACTCTCGTTCAAACCAAAATACTTGTATTAATCAAAAGCCATTAGTTAAAGTTGGTGATAAGATTACAGAAAGTGATGTATTAGCAGATGGACCATCAACAGATTTAGGTGAATTGGCGTTAGGTCAAAATATGAAGATCGCCTTTATGCCTTGGAATGGTTATAACTTCGAAGACTCAATTTTAATTTCAGAGAAAGTTGTTCAAGAGGATCGTTATACAACAATCCACATTGAAGAGTTAACAGCTTACTCTCGCGACACTAAGTTAGGTCCTGAAGAAATTACAGCAGATATTCCAAATGTTAGCGAATCAGCTCTAGCAAAACTTGACGAAGTGGGTGTTGTTTATGTTGGTGCACGAGTTAAAGGCGGCGATATTCTAGTGGGTAAAGTTACACCTAAAAGTGAAACAGTATTATCACCAGAAGAAAAACTATTGAGAGCTATCTTTGGTGAAAAAGCCAATAATGTTAAAGATTCATCGTTGCGTGTTGGTGCTTCTAAATCGGGTGTTGTTATTGACGTTCAAGTCTTTACTCGCGACCGCGTAGAGAAGGACTCAAGAGCATTAAGTATTGATGCTGAACGCATAGAAAAGATCAAGAAAGATATTGATGATGAGTTTGGTATTATTGATGGTGATATTTTCCGTCGTATACGTCTTAAGTTGTCAGGAAATGTTATTACGAAAGCAGTCGGTGATATTAAAGCAGGTGAAAAACTAAACGCTAAATTAATGAAAAAACTTGATAACCAAGATATTGCCAAGATTAAAGTTGAAGATGCAGCTGTTAATAAAGAATTAGCAGTATTAGTTAAACAAGCTAAAGCTAAGCAAGTTGAATTTGATAAGTTTTTTGAAGAAGAAAAAGATAAGATCAGTGAAGGCGCAGAATTACCACCAGGTGTTATGAAGATGGTTAAAGTTTACGTGGCAACACGCAAAACACTTCAGGTTGGTGATAAGATGGCGGGACGTCATGGTAACAAAGGTGTTATTTCACGTGTATCTCCAGTAGAAGACATGCCTTATTTAGCAGATGGTTCAACAGTTGATGTGGTTCTTAACCCATTAGGTGTTCCATCACGAATGAATGTTGGTCAGGTTCTTGAAGTTCATTTGGGTTATGCAGCAAAAGGCTTAGGCTTTAAGATTGCAGCTATGCTGGATGAGAAACGAACTGAAATGATCGCTGAAATTAGAGCTTTCTTAAATGAGATCTATAACTCTCATGGTAAGCAAGAAGATTTAGATGCCTTCAATGATGAAGAAATTATTAAACTGGCTAAAAACCTAAGAGAAGGCGTGCCAATGGCAACGCCAGTATTTGATGGTATTAAAGAGAAAGATATTAAATCTTTACTTAAATTAGCTGGCCTGCCTGAGTCTGGTCAAGAGCAATTGTATGATGGTCGAACTGGTGAAGCGTTTGATCGTCCAGTTACGGTTGGTTACATGCATATGCTGAAGCTAAATCACTTAGTGGATGACAAGATGCATGCGCGTTCTACAGGTCCTTATTCATTAGTCACGCAACAACCATTGAGTGGTAAAGCTCAATTTGGTGGTCAGCGCTTCGGTGAGATGGAAGTTTGGGCATTAGAAGCTTACGGTGCAGCACACACATTACGTGAAATGCTAACTGTGAAGTCTGATGACGTCGCTGGTCGTGCGAAGATGTATAAGAGTATTGTTGACGGTAAGAATAAGACAGAGTCAGTTATGCCAGAATCATTTAATGTACTTGTTAAAGAGATCAGGTCATTAGGTATTGATGTTGAACTTGAACAATACTAATTAGGAGAGTGAAATGAAGGATTTATTAACAATATTAAAACAAGAAAATAAAGAGCAAGACTTTGATGCGATTAGAGTTGGTCTAGCCTCTCCTGAAAAGATTCGTTCATGGTCATATGGTGAAGTTAAAAAGCCAGAAACCATCAATTACCGTACATTTAAGCCAGAAAGAGAAGGTTTATTCTGTGCTAAAGTATTCGGTCCAATGAAAGATTTTGAGTGTTTGTGTGGTAAATACAAGCGCATGAAGTTTCGTAATGTAGTTTGTGAGAAGTGTGGTGTTGAGGTTACTTTTTCTAAAGTACGTCGTGAGCGTATGGGCCACATTGAGTTGGCTGCACCTGTTGCACATATTTGGTATCTTAAATCGCTACCATCACGTCTAGGCTTGTTAATGGATATGACGCTTAAGGATATTGAGCGCGTTCTATATTTTGAAGCATTTTTAGTTACAGATCCTGGTTCAACGCCTTTAGTATATAAGCAGTTACTAACTGAAGAAATGTACTTTGATTCAGTCGATGAGTATGGTGAAGATGAGTTTGAAGCAAAAATGGGTGCTGAAGCAATTCAAGATATCTTAGCAGAAATGCAACTTGAAAAAGAAGCAGCTAATTTACGTGAAGATAGCTTAAACACTAAGTCTCAAACTAAGCTTAAGAAATACAATAAACGTCTTAAATTAATTGACTCTTTAATCCAATCTGGTAATAAGCCAGAGTGGATGGTTCTTAAAGTATTGCCAATTCTTCCACCAGATTTACGTCCATTAGTGCCACTAGATGGCGGACGTTTTGCCACCTCTGATCTAAATGACCTTTATCGTCGTGTTATTAACCGTAATAATCGTTTAGCTCGTCTATTAGAGCTTGATGCTCCAGAAATTATTGTGCGTAATGAAAAACGTATGCTTCAAGAAGCGGTAGACTCTTTGATTGACAATGGGCGTCGTGGTCGTGCGGTGATGGGTAATAACCGTCGCCCATTAAAGTCTATTTCAGACATGATTAAAGGTAAGCAAGGTCGTTTCCGTCAAAACTTATTAGGTAAACGAGTTGACTATTCTGGTCGTTCGGTTATCGTTTGTGGTCCATACCTTAAGTTACACCAGTGTGGCCTACCTAAAAAGATGGCACTAGAGCTATTTAAACCATTTATTTATAATCGTTTGCAAGATAAAGGCTTAGCATCGACTATTAAAGCAGCCAAGAAAATGGTTGAAGCAGAAACACCTGAAGTTTGGGATATTTTAGAGAAAGTGGTGCACCAGCATCCAGTTCTACTAAACCGTGCTCCTACACTTCACCGTTTAGGTATTCAAGCATTTGAACCATTATTAATTGAAGGTAAGGCAATTCAATTGCACCCATTAGTTTGTGGCGCATTTAACGCTGACTTTGACGGTGACCAAATGGCGGTCCACGTTCCTTTATCTGAAGAAGCACAATTAGAAGCAAGAACATTAATGTTAGCCTCTAATAACGTCTTACACCTTGCTAGTGGTGAGCCAATTATTGTTCCTTCTCAGGACGTTATTTTGGGCTTATATTATATGACTCGTGATAAGATTAATCAGAAGGGTGAAGACATGGTTTTCGCTTCTCCTTCAGAAGCACTTAATGCTTATGAAGCTGGTTTTACAACGTTACATGCGAAGATTAAATTAAGAATTCAAGACTACATTAAAAATGATGCAGGTAAGTTTGAGCCAAGTTCAAAACGCATTGTTGATACAACGGTTGGTCGTGCAATTTTTTCAAGAATTTTGCCTAAAGGTTTATCGTTTGATTTAATTAATGAGGCTATCTCTAAAAAGGTAGTTTCAAATCTAATTCACGTTTGTTACCGAACTCAAGAATTGAAAGAAACAGTTATGTTTGCTGATCAGATGATGTACATGGGTTTCCAGTACTCGACTAAGTCAGGTATTTCATTCTGTTCTAATGACATGACTATTCCTGATTCTAAAGCTGACATGATTGAGAATGCTGAGTCGCAAGTTAAAGCTATTCAAGATCAATACTCAAAAGGTGTTGTTACTGATGGTGAGCGATACAATAAAGTTATTGATATTTGGTCACGTACTTCAGAAACTGTTGCTAAAGCAATGATGGATGAGATCGGCTTTGAAGAGTTTGAAACTAAAGACGGTAAAACAGAAAAACTAGCTTCATTTAACTCTGTTTACATGATGGCTGATTCTGGTGCTCGTGGCTCTCCAGCACAAATGCGTCAGTTAGCAGGTATGCGTGGTCTAATGGCTAAACCAGATGGTTCTATTATTGAAACACCGATTACTTCGAATTTCCGCGAAGGCCTGAATAATCTACAATACTTTATTTCAACACATGGTGCTCGTAAAGGTCTAGCTGATACAGCACTTAAAACCGCAAACTCAGGTTATTTGACGCGTCGTTTGGTAGATGTTGGCCAAGATTTGGTTATTACCGAAGAAGATTGTGGTACAGATAACGGTTTGATTATGAAAGCTGTTATTGATGGCGGTAATATTGTACAAACTTTAGGTGAGGCAGTATTAGGTCGTGTTGTTGCAGAAGATGTACTAATTCCAGACACTTATGATGTATTAATGCCAAAAGGCCACTTAGTGACCTTAGGTGATTCAGATAAGATTAATGAATTAGGTGTTGAAATAATCCAAGTTCGCTCAACAATTACCTGTGATACACGTTATGGTGTTTGTGCAAGTTGTTATGGTAATGATATGGCACGTGGCCACAAGATTGGTGTTGGTGAGGCGGTAGGTGTTATTGCGGCACAATCAATTGGTGAGCCAGGTACACAGCTTACTATGCGTACGTTTCATATTGGTGGTGCTGCATCAGCATCAACAGCAGTTAGTAGCATCAATATCAACGTTGATGGTACAGCACATTTTGAAAATCTTAAATCAATCACAAATGTCAACAGTGATCTTGTTGTAATTTCTAGATCTGCTGAAGTTACAATTAGAAATACTAAAGGTCAAGATGTTGAACGATACAAAATTCCTTATGGTGCGGTAGTTCTCGTTCAAGAAGGCGGTAAGGTTAAAGCAAAAGATAAAATTGCTGATTGGGATCCACATACACATCCAATTATTACTGAGCAATCAGGCCGAGTTGTATTTGTTGACTTTGAAGAAGGTATTACGGTTAACAGAAATACAGATCCATTAACAGGTTTGACTTTCTTTGAAATGATTGGTGAAACAGAGAGATCTGCAGCAGCTAAAGGTCTTAAACCAATGATTAAGATGGTGAGCGAAAGTGACTCTGAAGTTACATTGTCAACGCATTACTTACCTTCAATGGTTAAGATTAACTTAGAAGATAACCAAGTTATTTCAGCCGGTGAAGTTTTAGCTAAAATTCCTAAAGATCAGTCTAAGACTAGTGATATTACAGGTGGTTTACCACGTGTTGCTGACCTATTCGAAGCTCGTAAAGCAAAAGATCATTCAATTCTTGCGGAAGAGTCTGGTGTAATTAGTTTTGGTAGTCCTACTAAGAGTAAAGATCGTTTGATTATTACTTCAGCTGAAGGTGAGCCAACTGAAATGATGATTCATAAATGGCGTCAGATTAATGTTTTCGATGGTGAAACGGTTGAAAAAGGTGATGTGATTTCTGATGGACCATCAAATCCACATGATATCTTGCGTTTATTAGGCGTTGAAGCACTTGCTAACTTTGTTGTTAAAGAAGTTCAAAATGTTTACCGCCTTCAAGGTGTGAAAATTTCAGATAAGCATATTGAAGTTATTGTGAAGCAAATGTTACGTAAAGTTGAAGTGCTTGATTCAGGTGATTCCAAGTTTGTTAATGGCGAGACTGCTGAGTATGCAAGAGTTATTGAAACTAATAAACAATTAGTGGCTCAAGGTAAATCTGTAGTTACTTACCAAAGACTGCTAATGGGTATTACTAAAGCTTCGTTATCAACTGAGTCATTTATCTCAGCTGCCTCTTTCCAAGAGACAACTAGAGTACTGACAGAAGCTGCTACAACTGGCCGAATTGATCCGTTATTAGGTCTAAAAGAGAATGTTATTGTTGGTCGTTTAATTCCAGCAGGAACAGGTTTTATACATCATCAAGAACGTCGTGCTAAGCGCGCTGCTACAATGACTCAAAGTGCCGATGCTGAAATAGCATTAGCAGAAGAGTTAAGTGAAGCAGAAAAGGTTGAAGAGTAATACTTTAGCTAATAGCTGATAATAAAACCGCATCTAATTATGGATGCGGTTTTTTTATGCCTAAAATCCGTTAAAATGCCTGTATGAATAAGACAAGTTTTAACGAATATATTGACCAGGGTTATAATCATATTCCGGTATTTAGAGAAGTTGTGCTTGATACTGATACCGCATTAGGTCTATATTTAAAATTAGCAAACAATACCTATAGTTATCTATTTGAATCAGTTCAAGGTGGGGAGAAATGGGGTCGATATTCTATCATCGGTCTTCATGCTCAAACTGTGATCAAAGTGTTTGATTATGAGATTCAAATAGAAAAAGACTCAAATATTATCGAGCGTTTTCAGGTGGAAGATCCTTTAGCGTGGATCGAACAATATCAGCAGCAATTTAAGGTACCTGAAATTGCAGATTTACCAGAATTTAATGGCGGATTAGTTGGATATTTTGGCTATGAAATCATTTATTATATTGAGCCTAAGCTCAAAGATATTAAACTTAAAGATGAGCTTAATATTGCCGATATTTTGTTAATGGTGTCAAATGATTTAGTTGTATTCGATAACTTAGCAAATAAGGCATTTTTATTGACACATGTTAATCCTGAAACCCAAAGTTATGATCAGGCAATGGCTTATCTTGATTCTATCGAAGCAGATATTGATCGACCGCTTGATAAACAAGATTATCAGTCAGACAATCTAACGATACAAGATTTTAGCTCCAGTTTTGGTGAACAAAATTATAAAGATGTTGTTGAGCATATTCAGCGCTATATCGTTGCTGGGGATGTTATGCAGGTTGTGCCTTCTCAAAGACTAAGTGCACCTTATAAAGCACCGTCAGTTGAACTTTATCGTCAGCTTAGAAGACTTAATCCTTCTCCTTATATGTATTATTTAAATCTAGGTGACGTTGATATAATCGGCTCATCCCCTGAAATTCTCACACGAGTTGATTCACAAAGGCGTGCTACCGTTCGTCCAATCGCAGGTACTAGGGCTCGAGGTAAAGACCCAGCACATGATCTAGCACTTGAAAAAGATTTATTAGCTGATGAAAAAGAAATTGCTGAACATTTAATGTTGATTGATCTTGGTCGAAATGACCTTGGAAGAATTGCCAAAACAGGCAGTGTTAAATTAACCGATAAAATGTTTGTTGAGCGCTACTCTCATGTCATGCATATTGTTTCTAATGTGGAGTGTGATCTTAAAGATAATATGAGCGCAATGGACGTACTAAAAGCAACTTTTCCTGCTGGCACATTGAGTGGTGCACCAAAAGTTCGAGCCATGGAAATTATTAATGAGGTAGAGTCGCTTAAGCGTAATATTTATTCTGGGGCAATTGGCTACCTATCTTGGCATGGTGGCATGGACATGGCGATCGCTATTCGTACTGCTATTGTTAAAGATGAGATGCTCTATGTGCAAGCAGGCGCAGGCATTGTGCATGATTCTGTCCCCCAATTGGAATGGGATGAGACAATGCATAAAGCACAAGCTTTAATCGCTGCCGCTATAAAAGTATAGACACAATATAAGCATATTTTTGATGTAGTTGAATTTAATTCAAAAAAGTATCACATAAGTATTTTATTAGGTATAACATAATTATTCTGTAGGGTTTGAGACCCTGCTGTGTAGAATTTTTTTATAAAGAGAGGAGAGCAACATGAAGAAAACTATTTCTTCTATTTCAGCAGTAGCCGCTTTAGCAGCATTATTCGTAATGCCGTTACAAGCTGGCGCTAAAGAAATGACAGACGAAGAGGTTACTTTTGGTCGTAAAGCGGGTAATTGTTTAGCATGCCATATGATTCCAGGCGGAAACCTTCCAGGTAACATTGGTCCACCACTTATTGCAATGAAAGCAAGATTTCCAAATAAAGCTGATTTAAGAGCTCAAATTTGGGATCCAACTAAGAGAAATCCAAACGCAATAATGCCTCCTTTTGGGAAGCATGGTATTTTGACTGAAAAGCAAATCGATCAAGTAACTAACTACATTTACACAAAATAAGGAGTATGAGATGCAAAGAAGATTATTTCTAAAAAGTGCAATGGCAGGTTCTGCAGTTGCAACAGCAGTAGGTGCAGGCTTACTAACACCTTCAATGGTATTTGCAAGCGCTCACGATTTTAAAGCGAAATCAAATGCAGCAACTGCATCTATGGCAGCAGCAGGCAAAGGTTCATTTAAATTTAAAGCGCCTAAAATCGCTGAGAACGGTGCAGTAGTTCCAGTAACTGTAGATGCGTCTAAGATGAAAGGTGTGACAAACATTTCTATCTCTGTTACTAAAAACGGTACACCTTTAGCAGCTTCTTTTAATATAGCTGGCGCTCAAGGTTATGTATCTACTCGAATTAAAATGGGTACAACTTCTCCAGTAGTTGCATTAGTTACTGCAGGTGGAACAACTACTCAAGTTTCTCAAGACGTCAAAGTAACAATTGGCGGCTGTGGCGGTTAATTCGGTAAACGAATCAAACAAATAAGGAGGATATAAAATGTCAATAAAATTAAAACCAAAAGCAAGAAAAGGTGTAATCGGTATTAAGGCGCTTGTTAAGCACCCTATGGAAACTGGTTTACGTAAAAAGAAAGGTAAATTAATAGCTGCAAATCATATTGTAAATATGGTAGTTTCTCATAACGGTAAAGTTGTGGTAGATGCGGATATTGGTGCTACTATTTCTAAAAATCCGTATTTTAAGTTTAATGTTGCTGGCGCTAAAGGCGACATGATCGAACTTAAGTACAAAGACAATAAGGGTAAAACTGGTACTCAGACTGCAAAGTCTAAGTAACTTCTTACTAAAGAGGAGAGAGAAAAATGAGAAAACTAATAACAATGGTAGCCGGTATTGGCTTTTTAGTTGGAGCAGCATCAGCAAATGTGGCTTCTGACCAAAAAGATTTGATTGGTTATTTTAAAGCACTTAAGCCTAATGTTGAGTTTGCAGACTACACCAATGGTGTTTATTCATATGATGCAGGTTCAAGAGCTCAATTTGAAGAAATTTTAGATGGTATTCCTCCATATGAGGAAGCTGTTGAAAAAGGCGGAAAAGAGTTTGTTAAGTACGGTCTTAATAAGTGTGCTGCACTTAAAGATCCTGCTGCAGCTCGTGTGAAGCACCCTTACTTTGATAATGCAACTCAAAAAGTTGTAACTCTTGAAGCAGTACTTAAAGCTTGTTACCTATCACAAACAGGTGAGAAACTAGGCTCTAAGAAAGGAAAAATCGCGCGTATTAGTGCATGGATTTCTGATCAAGCGGCTGGCGAAAAAATCAATGTAAAAGTTGAAGGCGCTGCTGCAACTACTGCTTATAACCAAGGTAAAGCTTACTTCTATGGAAAGCGTGGTGAATTCAATATATCATGTGCAGATTGTCATGTATACAATGCTGGTAAAAAAGCTCGTGCTGACATCTTATCACCTATGCTAGGTCATGCAACACACGTTCCAATGTATCGTGCTAAGTGGGCTGGTTTAGGTACTATGCAACGTCGTTATGGTGGTTGTTTGAAGAATATGCGTGCTAAGCCAATCAGTGCTCAATCTAAGTTAATGAATAACTTAGAGTATTTCCATCAAGCAATGAGTAACGGTTTAGAAATCACTGACAATCGTTACAGAAAATAGGAGAATAATATGAAAAAGATGCTAATAATAGCTCTATCAGTATTCGCCTTAACGGCTCAAGCTGATTTTTTAGGCTCTTCACATAACTGGAACAATGGTTCTTCTGATCCGTTCAAGTCTGCTATTTCTGCTGCTGAAACTGGCTATAAAGCCAACTTAGC